>SDBT01002512.1_pt1 | contig 32367 bp, 31 predicted proteins | sample 2277101 | NCBI WGS metagenome assembly SDBT01 (sample SAMN10404973, study PRJNA504765) | marine sediment metagenome | isolation source: marine sediment core GS10_PC15, 103 cmbsf | place: Arctic Ocean: Southern Knipovich Ridge | collected 2010 | reverse complement strand
ACTCTTGCTTATATTGAAACATCCTTTTTAAAAAAAACTACCATCTAAAGTGAGCAAATGCCCGATTGGCTTCAGCCATTTTATGAATTTCTTCTTTTCTTCTCACTGCCCCGCCTTCTTTTTTGGCCGCTTCCATTAGTTCAGTGGCTAATTTTTCGTAGAAGTGATGATATTCTTTGTTCGGCTTTGCCTGAGCGGCTTGAATTAACCAACGGATAGCTAATGATTCTCGCCTGTCACCTCGGACAGGAATAGGAATCTGATAAGAAGCCCCACCTACTCTTCGGGGTCGAACTTCCATTTTTGGTTTAACATTTTCCAAAGCCTCTTGAAAAATCTCTAAAGGATCTTTTTTGGTCTTTTCTTTAATAATCTCAAAAGCTTTGTAAACATGTTTTTGGGCAATAGTCTTCTTGCCCTGTTTCATTACTCGATTGATTAACCGAGTGACCACTTGGCTTTGATAAACTTCGTCCGGAGTAATAACTCTTCTTGGCGCTCTTTTACTTCTCATTGCTCTCCTCCTTCTTTTCTGCTTTTTCTTCAGTCTTTTCAGTTGTTTCTTCACCAGGAACACCAGTAGCGGCTATTTTTCCGCCTCTTCTGGTGCCATACTTAGAACGAGCTTTCTTTCTTCCTTCGACTCCAGACGTATCGAATTTTCCCCTAACAATATGATATTTTACTCCAGGCAGATCTTTAACTCGACCGCCTCTGACCATCACTATTGCGTGTTCAGCTAAATTATGACCTTCGCCAGGAATGTAAACAGTAACTTCTTTTTTATTTGATAAGCGAACCCGGGCAACTTTCCTTAGAGCAGAGTTCGGCTTTTTCGGCGCCATGGTTTTAACATGAAGAACTACCCCTCGTTTAAAAGGATTCTTTGTATCGGTCATCCGTCGGTCTTTGGCATTAAAAGTCTTGCGCAAAGCCACCGCTTTAACCTTCTTTTTAGTTTTTTTTCGTCCTTTACGGACTAATTGACTAATTCTTGGCATCTTATTATTAATTTTATCAAGCCTGGCTCTATTTCTCAACCTATCTTTTAATAACGATATGGATATAGGTAAAAGACTTCAGGGCAATAAGACAAAGCCTTACTCCTCAATTTGAGCTCTTTCAGGAGAAACAGGAATCAACCGGCCAATAATTACATTTTCTTTAAGCCCAGTTAATTTGTCTTCTTTACCCTCCACCGCAGCATCAGTTAAAATAGTTGTGGTCCGCTCAAAGGAAGCAGCCGAAAGCCAGGATTCAGTGTAAAGAGAAGAACGAGTGATTCCTAGGATTGTCACTTGAGCCGAAGCCGGTTCTCCTCCTTCGGCCAAAACTTTGGCATTTTCCTCCTCAAACAAAGTTCGACTGATAAATTGTCCCGGCAGTAAGGAAGTATCACCGGAAGTTTCAATTTGCACTTTATCACTCATTTTTCTCACAATTACTTCAAAATGCTTGTCATGAATCGGAATCCCCTGTGATTCATAAACAGACTGAACTTCCTCAATTAAGTATTCCTGGGCCGCTCTTAGCCCTCTAACTTCCAAAACCTCACGAACATCAAGAGCCCCACTAGCCAATTGAGTACCGGCATCAACCAATTGACCATCACTAACCTGAGGTTTACTCACTCTGGGAATCAAATATTCTCTTTCTTCAACCGGCTTAATACCAATACTTCTGACTTTTATTTTAAAACCATCTTCTGTTTCAACAACGCTTGCCTTACCGGCAATTTCCGCTAATGGAGATAAAACCTTGGGCATTCTCGCTTCAAAAAGTTCCTCCACTCGAGGCAAGCCCTGGGTAACATCAGAAACAACAATTCCGCCAAAATGTTTGGTTCTTAAAGTCAACTGTGTTCCTGGTTCACCGATTGATTGGGCGGCAACAACCCCTACTGGTGTTCCAATCTTAACCATTGATTTAGTTGAAAAATCCCAGCCATAACAATTAGCGCAAACACCATATTTGCTCTCGCATGTCAGCGGAGAGCGCGCCCAAACTTCACTGATTTTATGTTTTTCCAAAAGATTAAGGTTATTTTCGGTAATCAACTCGCCTTTTTTCAAAAGATCTTTTTTAGTTTTGGGGTCAACCACTTTTTTAGCCAAGACTCGACCCAAAACCTTAATCAGGAACTTTTCTTTTCTCTTTCCAGAAAAGTCAATTAGAATTGATTCCTTGGCACCACAGTCTTCTTGACGAATAATAACATCATGAGCCACATCAACTAATCGTCTGGTTAAATAGCCTGCGTTAGAAGTCTTGATAGCAGTATCCGTTAATCCCTTCCGTGATCCTCGAGCAGAAGTCAAATATTCAAAAACCGATAATCCCTCTCTAAAGTTCGATTTTACCGGTAGTTCAACAATTTTTCCCAAGGGATCAACTACCGGTCCCTGCATGGCTGACAATTGTTTAACCTGTTCTTTGGAGGCTCGACCAACTTTTGCCTCAATAATCAAACGGATACTATTTTCCGGACCAAATTTTTCCCAAGTCTTATCGGCCAATTCTTCGGTCGTGTCCATCCAGACTTCTTGGGTTAATCGCCGTCTTTCCTGACTGGTAATTAATCCTTTGTTGAAATTTTCTTCGATTTGAGCCACCTTCTGATTGGCTTTACCAATAATCTCTGGCTTTCCATCATAAGTTTTGCAATCCCAAACTCCAACTGAAAGACCGGAGATAGTTGCCCCCCAAAAACCAAGTCTTTTAACTTCATCAATCAAATCAATTACTGCCTTTGTTTCACAAACTTGCATTGCTCGAGTAATCAAGGCTTGGATCGTGGGCTCTCTAACCACATCATTAACAAAAGACAGCTCCTTAGGAAGAACCTGATTAAAAATCAACCGACCAGGAGTAGTTTCTATTATTTCCTTATCAATTCTCACCTTTATCCTTTGGCGGAGTTCAACTTTTTCTTCCTGATAAACAAAAACTGCCTCCTGTTTGTTGGCAAAAATGGTCGGATAAACCGGTAATTCATTATTAACCGAAGTGATAAAGAAACATCCCAAGGCCATTTCTTTATTGGGAATAGTAATTGGTGAACCATCCGAGGGTTTGAGTAAATTATTATTGGGGGACATCAATTCTAAAGATTCTTCTTTAGCCTTCTCTCCCAAAGGAATATGAACTGCCATTTGATCACCGTCAAAGTCGGCATTAAAACCCTGGCAAACACAAGGATGAATCTGAATTGCTTTACCCTCAACTAAAATGGGATAAAAAGCTTGGATTCCCAGTTTGTGAAGAGTCGGCGCTCGGTTAAGAAGAATAGGGTGATCTTTAGTAATTCTCTCAAGAATATCAAAAATCTCTGGCGGCCGATGTTCAAGAACATTTTTGGCATTCTTAACATTAGGGGCAATTCCAGTTAAAATCATCTCCCTTAAAACAAAAGGTTTGAACATTTCCAAAGCCATCTCTTTGGGCAAGCCGCATTGATTGAGCTTTAACTCCGGACCAACTACAATCACTGACCGACCCGAGTAATCAACCCGTTTGCCTAGTAAATTCTGTCTAAATCTGCCTTGTTTTCCTCGAAGCATATCGGAAAGGGAACGCAACGGCTGGCGGCGGCGGCGATAACGCCGAACCGGTCTTTTAGAAGCATCAATTAAACTGTCAACTGCTTCTTGAAGCATGCGTTTTTCGTTACGAAGAATAATTTCCGGCGCCCCAAGGTCAATCAAATGTTTAAGACGATTATTGCGATTAATTACTCGTCGATAAAGATCATTAAGATCACTGGTAGCAAACCTTCCTCCAGAGAGTTGAACCATTGGTCTTAGGTCTGGAGGAAGAACAGGCAAAACTTTCAAAATCATCCAAACAGGATTAATAGCGGATTTTTTGAACCCTTCTACTACCTGCAACTTTTTAACTGCTTTGATATGGCGCGCTCCCTTGCTTTCTTTAACTGTCTCTCTTAATTCCGCCGCTAGCTTCTCTAAATCAATTTTCTTAATTATTTCCAATAAAGCCTCTGCTCCCATCTTTACTTTGAAAAAATCAGCTGTCTTGTATTCCAGAAGCTTAAGATGTTCATCTTCACTCAAAAGAGTTTTTTCCTTTAGATTCTTGGCTAAATTAATAATTGCTTGATAAATTTTTTCCGTGTTGTCTTCTTGGATCAAGCTTTGATCTCGAAGAGATTGAATCTTCTGCTTAGTTCTGAGAGTCGCTTCTTCAATTGCCAGGATACGCCGCTCTTTATTTTTAATTTCCTTCTTTATCTTTTCTTTTTCCTGTCGATTTTTCTTTTCTAAAGATTCTATTTCTCGTTTAAGTTCGTCCTTAATTACTTTCCTCTTTTCCACCTCTTCTTTTCCCAGGCGCTCAATGGTTTTCTCTTTCTTTTTCTGATCAATTTCAGAAACCAGGTATTGGGCAAAATAAACAACTGATTCCAAACCACGGGGGGAAATATCCAAAAGAAGAGATAACTTCGAAGGTGCTCCTTTAAAAAACCAAATATGAGCTACCGGCGAGGCTAATTCAATATGAGCCATTCTTTCCCGTCGAACTCTTGACTGGGTAACTTCAACTCCACATTTCTCACAAACGATTCCCCGATAACGAATCCTCTTGTATTTACCGCAATAGCACTCCCAGTCTTTGCTTGGACCAAAAATTCGTTCACAGAAAAGACCGTCCTTTTCTGGCTTCAAAGTTCGATAATTAATCGTTTCTGGCTTGATTACTTCACCATTTGACCACTCTTTAATTTTTTGAGGTGAAGCTAGACTGATTTTCAAACCAGAAAAATCAACAATGTTTTTTGTGAATTCCATTTTTATTTTGAGCTTGCGATAAACAAGCTTTGCTTATATTTCTTTCTTGCCAAGAACTGTTGCCCCAACAGCACGAGCTAGTTCTTCAGCTTTTTCTTTGTCTTTTTTTTCTTCTTTCAGTTCCTCATCTGTTTCTTTCTTCTCTCTAACCTTGACTGTTCCTATTGGCTCTACCTCTAAACACAAGCTGCTTAACTCTTTAACTAAAACCCTGAATGATTCAGGAACTGTTGATGCGGGAATATCAGTTCCCTTAACAATAGCCTCAAAAGTTTTCGCTCGACCAAGGACATCATCACTCTTAATGGTCAGCATTTCTTGGAGAGTGCTTGCTGCTCTGTGAGCTTCAAGCGCCCAAACTTCCATTTCTCCTAAGCGCTGGCCTCCCATTTGAGCTTTACCTCCCAACGGCTGCTGAGTCACCAAGGAGTAAGGTCCTGTTGAACGAGCGTGACTTTTATCTTCAACCATATGAACCAACTTTAGAATGTAAGCAATTCCCACCACACTTTTTTTCTTAAACTGATTGCCTGTTCGACCGTCATAAAGAACTGTTTTTCCTTCAATCGGCAGATTAGCATCTTTCAACTCTTTAACAACTCTCTCTTCGTTAATCTGCTCAAAAACAGGAATGGCAACCTTGAAACCTTTTTTCTTAGCTGCCCAGCCCAAATGAGTCTCAAGCAACTGACCTAAATTCATCCTGGTTAAAACGGACAAAGGAGAAATGATGATGTCTACTGGCATTCCATCTTTAAGATAAGGCATATCCGCCTGCGGAACCACTTTGGAAATGACACCCTTATTTCCGTGACGCCCAGCTAATTTATCTCCTGCTGCTACCCTGCGAATTTGGGCAATCTTAATAATCACCTTTTTAAAAGTTCCCGGTTCTAATTCATCACCTTTTTCTCGGTCGAGAATCCGAACATCAATTACCGTCCCCCGCTCGCCATGAGACATGCGCAAAGAAGTGTCTCGAACTTCTCTCGCTTTTTCGCCAAAAATAGCTCGAAGCAATCTTTCTTCAGCTGTTAATTCGGTTTCTCCTTTGGGAGCAATCTTTCCCACCAAAATATCATTAGGCCCAACTTTGCTGCCAACTACCACAATTCCATCTTCAGCTAAATCAGCCAAATCCGCTTCACCCACATTAGGAATATCTCGAGTTAATTCCTCCGGACCTAATTTGGTTTCTACCACTGAGGTCTCATACTCTCCAATCGCAATTGAAGTCAAAATATCTTCTTTAACTAAACGGTCAGAAACTACAATTCCATCTTCGTAACCAAGCCCTTCAAAAGAACAATAAGCAATAACTAAATTCCTTCCCAAAGCCAACTCTCCTTGGTCACAAGCCGGACCATCAACTAATAAATCTCCCTTTTTTACCTGATCGCCAACTTTTACTAGCGGCCGTTGAGAATAACAAGTACCACTAGGGCTAGTCCGCTTAAATTTAACTAAATGATAGGTTTCTTCACCATTTTTAATCTTAATATTCTCCGTGTCTTTTAAATCCGTCTTTTTATTTTTAAGCTTAACAACAACTTTCCGGGCATCAACATAAACTATCCGGCCATTATGCCTGGCTTTAAGAACCCAACCCATTTCTTCGGGAACAAGCTTCTCAATCCCCGTGCCCACAATCGGCGAATCAGGATTAATTAAGGGGACTGCCTGGCACTGCATGTTTGTTCCCATTAAGGCTCGATTAGCCATGTCATGAGAAAGAAAGGGAATTAATGAAGCCGAAGTTCCCACTACCTGGAGAGGAATAACATCAATATATTCCACTTTCTCGACTGGCATTTCCAAAAATTCTCCTTGATAACGAACTGGCACCCAGATATCGGTAATATAGTTGTTTTTGTCGATATTGATTCCGCAGTGGGTCACATAATGCTCCTGTTCATCGTCAGCCGCCAAATAAACAACCTCATTCGTTATCTTCATTCGGGTTTTGCCACCAAGCTTCTTTTTGACTACTTTTCGATAAGGAGCTTCAAGAAAACCATATTCATTAACACGAGCATAAAGAGACATATAAGTTACTAAGCCAATATTTGGTCCTTCTGGAGAACGAACTGGACAAATTCGACTATATTGAGAGGCGTTGATATCACGAATAGAAAAGCTGGCCCTTTCCCGAGTAATTCCTCCTGGACCCATTACGGAAAGTCTGCGAAGATTATCAATTTCCGACAAAGGATTAACTTGATCTAAGATAGCTGAAAGCTGATTGGAACGAAAAAACTCATTAATTAAAGCCATTATGGGACGAGCATTAACCAACTGCACCGGACTAATTTTCTCTTCGGTGGAAATCAAGCTCATTTTTTCTTTAATTGTTCTTTCCAAACGAATCAAACCAATCCTAAAAACAGTATCGGCAATAATTTCACCGACACGACGAATACGACGATTAGATAGATGATCAATGTCATCAACTCTTCCCTGTCCATTTTGCAGATTAATCAAATACCTTACTGTTTCGACAATATCTTCCTGACGAAGAATCCAGTTTCTTTTTTGATTATCAATCTCCAAACCTAATCGTTTATTGATCTTAAATCGTCCTACTTTGCCTAAATTGTAACGACGACTGCTAAAGAACATGTTTTCGAACATCTCTCGGGCGTTGTCCAAAATTGCCGGTTCACTCGGTCTCACCTTTTGATAGATTTCTACAAGAGCTTCTTCTTTAGTTTTAGTTGAATCCTTTTCTAAAGTAGCAAAAATATAATCTTTCTTTTCCTGAACTTCTTTTTTAAAGGTTTCAATAATCTCTTCATCAGTTGCCAAACCAAAAGCCCGCAATAAAGTAGTCACAGGAAATTTTCTTCTCCTGTCAATTCGAACCGTAATTACATCATTACGATTAATCTCCATTTCTATCCAAGATCCTCGAAGAGGCCGCAATTCGGCACCATGAAGCATTCGTCCACTCACCCGGTCAATTTCTCCAAAAAAATAGACCCCTGGTGAACGAATGATTTGATTAACAACTCCTCTTTCAATTCCGTTAATAATAAAAGTTCCCCGCTCTGTCATTTGGGGAATATCACCAAGAAAAATTTCTTTAGTTATCTTCCTGCCGGTTTTTTTATTAGTAAGAATCGCCTGAACTTTTAGGGGAGTATCGTGAGTGAGACCTTTTGTCATTGCCTCAGAAGGAGAATAGCGATATTTTTCAAAATGGTAATCACCAAACTTTAACTGCCAGTTCTTGCCGGTAAAATCGTCAATCGGGGAAATTTCCTCCAATGCCTCTTTAATCCCCTCGTTAAGAAACCATCGATATGATTCTTTCTGAACCTCCAGGAGATTTAGTTGAGGCAGGTTTTTATATTCTTGACCCCAGTAAAGACGTTTTGATTTAACCGTAGGCATCAGTCAAATTTTCTATCAAAAAAATGCCGTAAAACCTCGAACGGCAAAGAAGCGTACGTTCATCGTACGCCCACCATTGTCTGCTAACTCTCAGTAAATTAACATAAAAAAACAAGTCAGTCAAGGAGCAATTATCTTCTTGCTTTTTTGTTAAACCTTTGATAAAGTGAAAATTCTGCCCTCTTTATTAAATTAAAATAATTATTCTAAAATGAATTCGATTGAAAAGTTTAATCGAAAACTTAACAATTCAGAAAAAGTCATGAGGGAAAGACTCGGAGCTAATAATCTTGACACTGTGATGAATGCCCTGGCCGGACTTGAAAAAATTAAGAAATTTAAGAGTTGGTTGCCTTTGCCAAGTATAGCCGGAAATAGCGCAACTGGCGTTGGCGAAGGAACTTTAGGAATGGCAGAAGGAATACGCTAGCTTTTTAATTTAGATACCTGCTAATGTTCTGATTATGCTCCTCATTTGTTCTCGCGTAATGCATTCTTCCCTGCTTGTCCGAAAGGTAAAACCAGTAATCCGTTTCCTGTGGATAAATCACTGCTTTAATTGAAGACAAGCCTGGATTGCAAATTGGACCCGGCGGCAGTTTTTTGTATTGATAACTATTATAAGGAGAATCTATTTCTAAATCCGCTTTAGTTAATTTACTTGGCCACCAATCTAAATCCTGCCATTGTTTTGCGCCAGAATTGTTTCTGGTAGCAATCAAGTATTGAACCGTAGCATCCACCTGCAAAGGCCAGTGTTCCTGCCAGCGTTTAAGTAGAATTCCCGCAATAATCGGACTGTCTTTATCACTTCCTGATTCTCTTTCTATAATCGAAGCTAAAGTGGTTACTTGGTGTTTGGTTAAGCCTTTTTTCTTAGCGGCTAATTGCAATTCCAAAGAATATTTTCTTTCAAAATTATTCGTTAAAATTTTAACTACTGATGAAGAACTAGCATCTTTAGGAATTAAATAAGTATCTGGAAAAAGATATCCCTCCATTTCTTCAGTTAATTCAAGAAATTGTGGATAACTGAAATTTTCCAGATTGGCAGCTAAGCGCCGGCTGTATTCTTCTCGCCTCCAGCCCTCAGGAAAAGTAAGCCAAATATCAAGAGTGCCGTGAGTTAAAAGATAGGTAACCTCTTCAACTGTCCAGGAAGAATTAACTCGGAAATCACCAGCTTGAATTTGGCTTGACAAACCTTTAGCTAAAACAAAAGTCTTGAAAGCCAGAGAATTTTTAATTAAGTTATCTTTTTTCAATCGCTGGGCAATTGAAGATAGGTCCTCGCCTTTAGAGATAACAAAAATTTGGTTCTGGCCTGGCGGCTGACTAACCGGAGAAAACGCCCAGCGCCACCAAAAAAAGCCGCCAGTAAGAGTGACGGCGATTAGCAAGACTATTAAACTAAACTTCTTCAAAAAGCGCACGACGATATCTATTTGTTTTCGGATCATGAATAAAAATCCGACCGCACTTACAAGTCACCTTCTGTTTTCCTTCTTTTGCTTTTGCTTTCTTGCCTTTTTTCAACAGCGCTCCGCAACCAACACACTGACCTCTACTAAGAAGCCAAGCCTGAACCGGAGCAATAATATTCTTAAACATTTAACTTTTATCTAATTTTTATCCAAAAAAGATTGTAAAATAATGGCGGCAGCAAAAGCGTCTTCTTTCTCCCGACGATACTTTTTTCCTTTGCCTACTTCTATCATTTTATCAATTGCTTCTTTGGTGGTCAAGGTCTCATCCTGAAAAGCAACTTTTAAACCAACTGCCTTTTCCAATCCTCTGCCATAACTCCTTGTCTTTTTACCCATTTTCCCCTGGCTAACACCAACAACAATCATCTCTATTTCTTCTTCCTCGACAATTCTTATAATCTCTGTTAACGTTCGCTGATTGTTTTTAATTACCTTTAACGGTTGAGCCAAAATGCCATCAGCTATTGCCAAACCAATTTTAGTTAAGCCAAAATCAATTCCAAGAATTTTCATCTAACCACCAATTGAGCTTGAACCACGAGTCTTCTCAAATAAGTTCCTGGAGGAACACAAGTAATCAGAGAAAGCCATTGACTATCATAACGCTGTTCCAGAACAGAAACATCTTCGGGTGAGACCTCAATAATCTTTTTTACTCGATAACGATAAGTTATTCCGTCAAAAGCAACCATAATCTCGTCGCCTTCTTCAAGCTTAGGCAGAGTAGAAAAGATTGTCTTGTAATTTTTCGGATCAAAAAATTGAGGTAAAACTGAATGGCCAAAGACGACAGCGTTTCCGTACTGACCCGGCAGAGATGTCCCCGGATAGTGAATCAGGCTCTCCATTAAATCTTCACCGCCAATTTTGGCTACGGCTTCTTCAATTCCCAGCTTAGGAATAGAAAGACTATAATGAGTAATCCGACTGGACTGAGGTGGTAAAACCGGCGCAGTTGGAAACCAGCTCTTAACATTCGTATAATCAATACTCGCTTCCTTGCCTAAAGTCGTTCCCTGAGAAGCTAAGGGAGTAATTAAGCGCTGAGTGAAACGAAAATTAGTCAATTCATAAGAAAGAATTGGCCAAAAAACACTGATTACAAGAGCCAAACCAGTAATAACTGCCAGCAAAGAAAAACCACGCCAAAGAAAGGCGATTTTTTCCTGCTGAACTGCTTTTTGTCCACAAGAAGCAGATTTTAAATAAGCGTAGGGAATTATCATTGAACTTCAGCCTTGATTTCAATTCTTTTTGCCACTCGCGGAAAAGTCCCTAAACGACCAGGCAATTGAGGGCTAATTTTAACTTCAAAACCAGCTACTTGAGAAAGATTATTTAAATAACTTCTTCCAATAGCAATCTGCTTGCCGACAATATTTCTCTTTATCTGTTCTAAATCCAACTGAGGAATTAGTTTTGCCTCAAGATGAATTTCAAAAGTTACTCGACCGTCTTTTTTAACTTCTCCAAGATCAAAAGAAAACTCAGTCTCCTCTGAACGATACTCAAAACCATCAACAACTGATTCGGTCATCTTATCTTCAATCAAATCACGGAGCTGCTGTTCAGTAAAAATCAGGGCAGTTGATTTCAGTTTTAAAACCAATTCCAAAGTATCAACTTCATCACCAACCTGATGACTATAGTCTTTATCAACCAATTTATTTATTATTGATTCTTCAATCAGTTTTTCTTCTAAAGATAATTTGCTGGTTAGCTCATTCTTAGCTTCTTCTTCAAGACTGGTCTTCAAATCAGCTAAAAGAACTTCTTGATCGTCTTCTGAAACAGCTTGAATTTGACGACGAGTGCCACCGCTAAAAGCAGATTCGTTTTTAGCCACATAGTCTGATTTAGCATAATTAGCGATTGTAAATTCCGTTGCCGCCGCCAAATTACCTTCATTACCGATCTCTACGGCAGTAACTCCAACATTTGCCTTCCCTGGCGGATCAGCCGCACTGCTTTGGGAGGCAATGGTAACTTCATCATCAAGAGTAAACTCCAAACCCCCTGAACTGGCAATTACCACTCCTGAATCAAAGGTTTTCTCGTTAGAGGTTCCATTGTAAATAGTTGCTTCTCCTTTAGCGGGTTCACCAACATCCTTAGCTCCGGTTGTTCCTCGACTCTTGGTTCCTTCAATTTCAACTTCAATCTGCTGAGCTGGCAAAACAAAAGCTTCTTTATCCAGACTATCAGCTTCAGGATCCAGGATAACGGTAAAGTCTTTTTCCAAAATCTCTGGCTCTAAAAAAAGAATAATCTCCGCCTGAGGGTAATGCCAATAAGCCGCAAACAATCCTCCGGCCAAAGTTAGAAAGAAACCAATAACCAAAATCAAAACCAAAGGTGTTTGACGCAAATTAGAAATTATTTTTTTAAAAGAAATCAAATTAATCTTTTTTAACCAAGAAAAGGGGGAGCGAAGAAAACTTAATTTAGAAAAAATGCCGGTTTTGCTAACCAAGGAAGACACCTCTCTTTCTGAAGGCTTCCGGCTAACTGTTTCTTTCCAGTCAGGAACCGATTCAGACTCAGCGAGTTTGGGTTTCTCCAGCTCTTCTTTGCTTATTTCTTTTGTTTCTTCAACTACATCTTTCCCTTGAACAAAACCCAATTCTTCAGCAGAAGCAAAGTCTTCAGTCTTTTTCTCTCTCTCTTCTTCTCTTCCTTCCTTTTTTTCTTTCACTTTTCCTTTTTCCTCGTTCAATCTTTCTTCAACAATCAGTCCAATTGCTTTAGCCACCTCTTTGCCTCCCGCCAAAGCAATCGATTCGATATCAAAATTAAGAGACAGCATTTCTATTTTAGGTAAATGAAGAAATTCAACCGTCTTTTTCTTTTTCTCCAGCCAAGGATAATTAATCAACTGTTGTTTAACTTCCTCGAGCTTGTCATCACTGTCATAAAGGAGAATTCGCGCCGGCAAAGGCTCCTGAGATTCAAATCGAGAAAGACCCTCAATTAAATCATCAGTTAAATTATCACTTCTATCAATCAGCTTTGGTCCAGAAATCTTACCTACCCTTACTAAAGCCACGGTTATTTTTTTAAGACCAAGGTTAACCAAGATTGCGGTTGGAGGCACGCCTTCGGTGCTTTTCAAATGATGAACCACAGCTTCGGTAACAACTACAAACCCGGTTGGCTTAAGACTAAGTTTTTCAGAGAGTTTTTTAAGGAGTTTCAGTTTTTCGTCAATGATTTTATCTCCCTCAATCCAATTAAAAGGCAAGCCAAAAACAACTTTATCCGGCTCTTCAACTTCACCTTCTATCGGTAATTTTTCCGCTGCTGAAGACAAGCTAGCATCAACCGCTTCAATTAATTCTTCTTTATCCTGCCATCTTTCTCTGTCGCCATAAGAAAGTACTTTGATTTGTTTTTCTTCAATTGAAAAGATAGCGCTCTTGATGAATTCCAAACCGATTTCTAGCGCAAAATAATATTCGGATTTTTGATCTTCTTTTTGGCGAATTTTGCTTAAAATAGTTTTAACTTCCATGGGCAAGTTGAGCGTAAATTCGGCGCCGGCCAGCACCAACAGTTTTCTCTCTTACTATCTTAACATTACCAAGCTTTCCTGTCGATTCAACGTGAGGGCCGCCGCAAACCTCTTTTGAATAATTTCCGATTGAATAAACCTTCACTTTTCCTCCATACTTCTCACCAAAAAAGGCCAAAATGCCTTTTTTTCTTGCTCCAGCCAAAGTCGTTATTTCCATTTTAACTTTCAAGTCAGCTTTTATTTTCTCATTAATAATTTCCTCTATTTTTTTCATCTCCTTATCAGTAAGCTTTTTTGGATGAGTAAAGTCAAAACGTAATCTCTCTGGTGTAATATTACTTCCCACCTGCTGAACACTCTCGCCCAAAACATCACGCAAAGCTTGATGAAGAAGATGAGTGGCAGTATGTAATTTCGTTACCGATTCAGAATGATCAGCCAAGCCTCCGGCAAATTTCTTTTCCAGGCTAGCCCGAGATTTTTGCTGATGCTCTTTTTCTGCCTTCTTAAAAGCAGCTTCATCCACTTTCAGTTTCTTTTCTAAAGCTAATTCTTTGGTCAATTCCAAGGGGAAGCCATAAGTTTCGTAAAGCTTAAAAGCGACTTTTCCAGAAATCACCCCGTTCTTCCTAATTTCTTTTTGAAAAGCAAGCTTGTTAAATTCTCTTAAACCTCTTTCTAAAGTTTTGCCAAACCGCTTTTCTTCAGTATCTAGTTTATTGATAACTTGGGCTCTGTCTTTCTTAAGGTAAGAATATTCGCTACCATACTCATCAATCACCGTCCTGGCTATGTCTGACAAAAAAGGTTTTTTTATCTCTAAGAATCGTCCATGACGAATCGCCCGCCGAACCAAACGTCGAACAATATAACCTGCTTCAACATTAGAAGGAATCACCCCATCGGCAATAGCAAAAACGGCTGCTCTAATATGATCAACAATAATTCTCATTGATTTTTTGTTTTTCCCTTGATATTTCTTCTTAGAGACTTCCTCAATTTCTTTAATAAGAGGAGTAAATAATTCTGTTTCATAAACATCATCTTTTTCCTGAAGCATGGTCGTTGTTCGCTCCACTCCCATGCCAGTGTCAATATTTTGCTGTTTCAGTTTTTCCAGTTTGCCATTAGGCAAGCGATTAAATTCCATAAAGACATCATTCCAAACCTCAAAGTATTTGCCGCAATTGTCTCCCGGCCGACAATTTGGCCCACATCTTTTCTTGCCTGTATCGTAAAACATTTCCGTGTCCGGACCGCAGGGACCGGTTTTTCCTACTGCCCACCAATTATCTTCTTTACCTAAAAAATAAATTTTCCCCTTGGGAACACCAACTTTCCACCAAGCTTTCGCTGCTTCTTCGTCTCGAGGAGTATTTTTATCACCAGCAAAACAGGTTACTGAAATCCGCTGAGGTTCAAAACCAAGTTCTTTGGTTAGAAATTCCCAAGACCACTCAATCGCTTCTTTTTTCCAATAATCACCCAAAGACCAATTGCCCATCATCTCAAAAAAAGTTAAATGCATGATGTTGCCCACATTATCAATATCTTGAGTTCGCAAACAGCGCTGATTGCTGACCAAGCGTTTACCCAAAGGATGTTCTTCACCTAAAAGATAAGGTATTAAAGGATGCATACCGGAATTAATGAAAAGAGCCGTGGGATCATTTTCCGGCACCAGAGAAGCGTTGGGGAGTTTTTTATGTCCTTTTTTAACAAAAAAAGAAAAATATTTTTTCTTCAATTCTCTAGCGGTCATTAATTCCAATCATATCTAAAAACCAGGCTTGAAGCAAGTTAATTAACTTCTTGACAAATACAAAAACATCTTGTAATTTCAATAGGAATAAAAAAATCGTAATGTTTCCAGAAAACCATGTCAGCAGAAAAAGAATCAACACTAATAAACGAAGAAGTTCCAAAGGAAATTACCGCAACTTTTTTGGAAAAAGATGAAAACGGAATGTCTTGCCCGGCAATTCTCCGCATACCACTAACTGAAGGCAGTCTTGAAATTGATAAAGAAAAGGCTATAGAAGCAATTGTTAGATTTACAGAAGTACATCCTAATCTAGCGGAAATACCAGGGTTAAAAACTCTCTTAGAAGAACTCGAAACAGATTAAGAAAGAGACTTGCCGTTGCGGACAAAGAATTTTTTACTTACTCCGCGGCCTCGTTCTCGAAGTTGCTCAATATGACCCAGCTTCTCTTTTGCCTCTTCCACCACCTCTTCTTTAATATCCTTGGCTTTTTCTTCCAATTCAACCTGAAGCCTTTTTGCCTGAGTCCGAAATTCTTCTCCTTTTTCCTCAAATTCCCCAATCAAGCAAGTTAAATCATCCAAAACTTCCCTGCTCCTCTGTTTGATCTTTTCTTTGGCCTCCTTACCTTCTTTAGTAGAATTGAAAAAATAGAACAGGCCTGCACCAATTAAAGCTCCGGCAATTAAACCGCCTAAATAATTACTGCCGTGATGATCTCGATTACTCATTATCTTCTGTCTTTCCCTTAGGATCAACTGCCTTTTTTCTTTTTTTCGCCAACCATCCTAAAAGTCCGGTAACTCCGGAAATACTAGTAATGGAATTGGAAAGAGAGCTTATTGACTTGGAAACCGATCCGGAAACTACGCCTGCATCATCAATGATTTTGTTAAACTTTTCAATTGTTTTCTTCACTTCGCGCAAAACAAAGAAAACTTGAACACCGATTAAGCTCAAGAGAAGAGTCAAAGCAATAACAACGGCAACTAGTAAGGTCTGAGTGTTATCAAACATGGACAGTTTTCTCTACTATACTTTCATTTAAGCCTAAATGTCAATGATTATTTCCGGGTCAATTAAGGTCAATTAAGATAAACATTCCTTATTTCTCTTGTTTTTCTTCCCAATCGGTTGGTGACTTCAATCACAATCTTATTCTCACCGGAAATCAATTTCAAACGATAGTTAAATTCTCCCTGATTATTAATCTGAATTAAATTGCCATTTACAGAAACGGAATTATCAACGTCAGTTTCGCCTTTAATAATCAATTGCTCCTCGACAACTTGTTTATTGTTTTCAGGAGAATAGATTTCCAATCCCGGCTTGCCAAGCAAACCGTAATATTGATGAATCAGATAATAAGAAAAAGCAATAATAAAAAGAGCAATTACCAAAATCAAACTCTTTTTCGGATTCCACTTAAACTGTTTTTCTAAATCAACTCCGGGCTGAAGAATCAATTTTTGCTCCTGATTTCGGCGATAATCCCTTTTGAAAATTGCCAAAATCTTTTCCGAATCAAGACCCAAAAACTGAGCATAATTTTTTATAAAGCCCTTGATTGTAGCCACTGAAGAAAAAGGCTCATAATCGTCTTTTTCCAAAGCAATTAAAAACCGCTTCCTGATCTTTGTCTCTTGAGCTATTTGATCAAGACCGATTTGTTTTTCTTTTCTGCTTTCTCTAAGAATTTGTCCAGCTGTTTTCATTTTGAACTCCTGCGAAAAACAAAATTTTCACCACAGGCAGATTGCTTGTCCCAATTAGGAGACAGCTTGCGAAGCAAGATATTCTTCAGCACTTTTAATCAAAACATCTCTTGGCTTAGAGCCTTCAGCCGGACCGACAATTGCCGCTCTTTCCAGTTGATCAATAATTCTTGCCGCTCGAGCATAACCTACCTTTAATCGGCGCTGAAGCAGTGAGGCTGAGGCTCGATGATAATGACAAACAGTGCGTACGGCATCTTCAAAAAGTTCATCTCTTTTCTCTTCTTCACCAATGCCAGCAATTGTTTTAATAGGCATTTTGGTTACTTCTTCAGTATATTGAGGCGCTACTCCGGCTTTCTTGAGGAAATTAATTAATTTTTGGATTTCCGGCTCGGAAACAAAAGTTCCTTGGATTCGGGTTGGTTTAGCCTGGTCCGGAGGAATGTAAAGCATGTCGCCTCGACCAAGAAGTTTCTCTGCTCCCGGAGTATCAATAATTACCCGAGAATCAACCTGAGAAGAAACATTAAAGGCAATTCGGCAAGGAATATTTGCCTTAATCAAGCCAGTGATAACGTCAACCGAGGGCCGTTGAGTGGAAACAATCAAATGAATTCCTGTTGCTCTAGCCATTTGAGCAATGCGGCAGATAACGTCTTCCACCTCAGCCGGAGCAAAAAGAATGATATCGGCTAACTCATCAATAATAATAATAATATAGGGCAGGGCAGAAAAGCCCGAGAGTTCATTGTAAGCCTTGATATTGCGCACTCCTACCTCAGCGAAAAGCTTGTAGCGGCGCTCCATTTCCGTTCCGGTCCATTTCAAAGCGGAAACCACTTTTTCCGGATCAACAATAACCGGAGTTAAGAGATGGGGAATACCATTATATTGAGTCAATTCCACTCGCTTAGGATCAATTAGGATAAACTTTACTTCTGCCGGTGAAGCCCGGAAAAGCATGGTGGCAATAAATGAATTAAGACATATTGATTTACCACTTCCCGTAGCTCCGGCAATTAAAACATGAGGCATGCGGACAAGATCATCAACTACTGGTTCACCGGAAACATTCAGTCCCAAACTAATAGCTAATTTGGATTTGGTTTTTTTCATTTGCCCTGAAGACAGCATTTTCTTTAGGGCAACAAATTCCGGGCTCCGGTTGGGTACCTCAATACCAACCAAAGAACGTCCTGGGATTGGCGCTTCAATCCTGATCTGACCAGTAGGCGCTGCCAACGCTAAAGCCAAATCATTAGAAAGAGTGGTAACTTTAGAAAGTTTTGTTCCTAAAGCAATCTCCATAGCATATTGAGTAACCGCTGGACCAAGATTAACTTCTACTACTCGGGCCGCCACCCCAAACGATTCCAGGGTTTTTTCCACAACATCTGCGTTCTTTTTAATATCCCCCCTATCAGCTTTGCCGCCAATAGAATCTGCCAAAAGCGAAAGCTCAGGAAACTTCCAAATCTTGTCTTCGGTAGGCAAATTGCTAACCAAGGATGGTGTCAGCTCCTCTTCTTTAGTTTTAGATTCCGGCTTAACCATTTCGTCTTTTGATCCTGGAATTTTGATCCTCGGCTCAACAGCTAATTGACGCCGCTTAGAAACCCTACCAATTCCCTCTTTAAAACGTTGGCAACCAGCTAAAACCTTAGTCGAGAAAAGAATAATTTCTTCTAACGAAGTATTGAACAAAACCACAAAACCAATAAAAACAAAGCCAGAAATAACAAAGAAGGCTCCGGGCGAACTAATTAAAAAAGCCAGCTGATGCCAAATCTGAGAGCCAATTATCCCTGCTCGGGTTAAACTGATAAGAGAAATTGACAAAACTGCTGAGCCGACAAAAACATTAGGTCGAGTAATTTTCCATTGCAAGCGAGCAAGCATTAAACCCGCAGCTACCAAAAGAAAAGGCAGAAACAAAACTCCCCAACCAAAATAGTAACTCAAAAAAGAAAATAATTTAGCTAAAAAAGCTCCTTGGCGAGAAAAAGAAAAAATAATAATTGCCGCCAATGAGAAAAGAAAAACACTAGAAATGGTATAAAGAGTGTGTTTCTTCAGTTTTAATTTAAATGGTTTTTTTCTTCGTCCGGGAGACATTTTTCTTTAAAACTATTTTACTACAATTTAGTGGCGCTTCTGTCTTTTTCTTGAACGCGACTTGACCAAATGAGTTTTGCTTGCTATCTGAGGGCCTAATCTTACACGACCGCTGGCATTTATCTCAATAGTGTCGTTTCTATCCGGTAAAATGATTTGATCCTTAGCATAACCCATCTTTTGGGCTAAAAGTGCGTATTGCTTCATTTGGCGAAAAGCACCGCCAATAGGAATTAAATAACTGGATCGGGCAAGACCAATTGTTAAAGCTAATTCTCCCTGGGAAGCATGGCCGCTGACATGAAGATCGTCAAGAATATCCGAATAAGAAACACTTGCTCCCAATCGAGACAATCCATCAATTAACTTATGAATCGCCAACTGAGTACCGGGGATATAATCAGGCGAAGAAAAAATAATTTTATCTCCTGGTTCAATCTGAATCTCCCTAAACTCTCCAGCTGTGATTCTGTCCAAGGCAGAACCTTTTTGGGCCTGACTACCAGCTACAAACAAACTAATCTTATTTTTGGGTAAATGAACCGCTTTTTTAATGTCTATCAACGCTCCCCTGGGAACATTCAGATACCCCAATTTTGTGGCAATTTTAAAAATCTTCCTGATCGAAAAGCCTACTAGAGCTATCTTTCGGCCATATTTAACTGAAACATCAACTGCCTGCTGCCAGCGGGAAACATTAGAAGAAATGGTGGTAATAAAAACCTTCCCCTGACAACCTCTAATTTCTCTTTCCAAAGAATCCTCAATCATTGATTCAGAAAGTGTGTAACCGGATTTTTCACTTCTCAAGCAGTCAGAAAGCATGCAAACCACTCCTTGATTGCCAACAGTAGCTAATTTGCCCACATCAGAAAGCGAGCCCATAACCGGCGTCCAGTCAAGCTTAAAATCACTTAAATGAATCACTGTTCCAACCGGAGTCTTAATTACAATCCCAAAAGTATCAGGAATTGAATGAGTCATGTAAATAAAGTCAAGATTAAAACTACCCACATTAACTTTTTGCTGAGAATCAATTAAGTTAATTTTCGCCGGCTGATGATTGTCATCAAGTTTTTCTTTAATCAAAGCGGCCGTTAACCGGGAGGCATAAATTGGAATCTGACGATTAAGTTTGGGCAAGATAAAAGGCAGGCCGCCATAATGATCCTCATGTCCGTGAGTAATAACGATTGCTTGGATTTTCTGTCGATTCTTAACCAAATAATCAACATCAGCGACTAGCAAATCACCTTTGCCGGTTTCTTCATCAGGAAAACCAACCCCGCAATCAACCACCAAAATTTCATTGCCATATTCATAGGCAAAAAGATTCTGGGTTACTTTTCCCCAACCCCCTAAGGAGATTATTTTCAGACTCTGCTGATTATTTTTTTGTTGTTTAAAAGTTTTATTCATTTTAAAAATTTTATTCATTGTTTCAAATTTATAAGAAATAATATTTTATTACAAACAAGTTCTCATTTGTAAAACAAGGTTCTGCGTTAGCAGATTCTTAAATTAATTCCATTTGTTGTTCTTTGTCTTTTTCTTTTTCCTCAATCACTTCTTCTTCCAGTTTATCTTCAAGAAAAAGTTTTATCTTTTCAAAGTCCTTTTCTATTTCTACCATTATTCTACCATTTCTTAAAGCAGCTGCGGGGTGATACATAGGCAGAACAATATATTTTTTGCCCAAAAAGTTAACAAATCTAGCCTGGCCATGAATCTGAGAAATTTTTTCCCCGGGAAGGAATTTATTCATAGAAAATCTTCCCAAAGTAACAATAATTTTTGGCTCGATCACTTGAATCTGCTCATCTAAAAACGATCGGCAGGCTTCGATTTCCTCAGGCAAAGGATCACGGTTTTCCGATGGACGATGCTTGATAACGTTGCAGATAAAAACGTCTTTTCTTTCCAATCCAATTGACTGAAGCAGTTTTTCCAAAAGCCTACCTGAGACACCAACAAAAGGCAAACCTTGCTGATCTTCATGGAATCCAGGTCCCTCACCGCAGAGAAAAACTTTAGCTTCAGAGTCACCATCACCAGGCACAGGATTAGTCGCCCCTTTGTACAAATCGCAGCGGGTGCACTTTGCCACCTGTTCTGCGATTTCTTTTAATTTTTCTTCTTTAGTCATTAGTCATTTTTAATCATTAAAAATCTATCTTTCTCTAAAACTACCAAGTAGGTAAAAACTCCTTCATATTCTCAATCGTAATCTGGAAAGCCTTTCCTTTACCCTGAACAATCATTTTGGCTACTTTACGACAAATGCCATTAATCGTTCTTGCTAAAGTTCTCATGCCAGCGTCATAACCTAAAGGTCTAACAATTTTGGCCCAAGCTCCAGGGTCAATTTTAATTGCTTCCTTGCTCAAACCCGCTTCTTCCATTGTCCTTGGTAAAATATAATCCCTGGCAATGACAATTTTCTCTTCATCGGTATAGGAAGGCATTTGAATTGGCTCCAAACGATCTACAACCGCTACGGAAATACTGCCGATATTATTGCAGGTAGCAATAAACAAAACTTCCGAAAGGTCAATCGGATAATCAATAAAATGATCCCGAAAAGCCATGTTCTGTTCTGGATCAAGCAATTCCACCAAAACTCCCATAATGCTTGAGCGACCTTCTTCAGTCACCCGATCAATTTCATCAAGCAGAATAACCGGATTCTTGGTGCCGGTTCGACGCAGGGCCCTAACCACTAAACCCGGTTCGGCATCAGGTTGAACTCGAGATTGACCCCTTAAATCAAGAGGGTCGCCTAAACCACCAAAGGGAATTCGAGCGAATTTCCTTCCCATCGCTTCGGCAATTGAATAAGCAATAGTTGTTTTCCCCGTCCCCACTAAGCCAACAAAGCAAAGAATTGGCGCTCTCATAAATTTTTCCACTTTCTCTGATTCTTTGACTTCTTTTCCTTTTTTTAAACTCAAAACAGCTAAATACTCAAGAATCCTTTCTTTAGGTTCCTGCAAACCATAATGATTTTCATCCAGAATCTCCTTAGCCGCTTTTAAATCAAGCATATCTTCGCTCTTCTTATCCCAGGGTAAAGCGGTTACCCAATCAATGTAGTAAGCCGTTCGCTCGTACTCAGTGGAGTATTCACCATGTTTAATCATTCGTGACAAACGCTCAACCAAATTCACACACTTTTCTTTTAATTCTGGAGGAAAAGAAGTGGTTTCAACTTTCTTTTTTAATTCAGCGATTTCCTTAGCCAGGGCAGTTTTTTCCGTCATAAAAATAGCTTAACAAAGAATCAGGCTCAAAACAAGAAAGAAGCTAGCGACGACGAAAAGGAGGCCGTTCATCGGAGCGAGAAAAAGAACGATGCTGATCCGACCGACGCTTCTCTGGCTGACGCCGAGGCGGCCGTTGATTTCCTTCTTCATCCAAAAGCATCGAAAGAGCAATCCGGCCTCTTTCATCAACTTCAGTAACTTTAACTTTAACCTTATCACCCTCTTTAACGATTTCGCTTGGATCCTTAACATACTCTGTGGACATTCTAGAAACATGAACCAGGCCATCTTTTCCTGGCAAAATTTCAACAAAAGCTCCAAAAGGTTGAATTCGTTTTACTTCACCCTCGTAAATTTCACCTACTTCAACTTCCCGAATCAAACCTTCAATTTTAGCCACTGCCTGTTCAACGGCCTGTTCATCAGGGGCAGAAACATTAACTGTCCCGTCATCTTCAACGTCAATAGCCGCTCCAGTTTCACTTATCAGACCTTTTATTATCCGACCGCCCGGACCGATTATTTCACCAATTTTGTCAACTGGAATATGGAGGACCTTAATCTTGGGAGCAAATTTGGAAAGCTTCGATCGAGAAGCAGGTAAAACAGCAATCATCTTCTGAAGAATAAACAAACGACCTTTTTTAGCCTGAGCAATAATCTCCTTCAGTAAATCCAAGTCAATTCCATGGTTCTTAACATCCATTTGCATCACTGTTATTCCTTTTTTAGTTCCCGCTAATTTGAAATCCATCTCACCGTAAAAATCTTCTAAACCAAGAATGTCGGTAAGAATAATTCTTTTTTCGCCCTCTTCAATCAGACCCATGGCAATCCCGGCCACTGGGGCTTTGATTGGTACTCCCGCATCCATTAAAGAAAGAACTGAACCGCAAACAGCCGCCATTGAAGTAGAACCATTGGAAGACATCACCTCAGAAACTACGCTGATTGTGTAGGGAAACTTATCTTCTGATGGGATTACTTCCATCAAAGCTCGTTCTGCCAAAGCACCATGACCAATTTCCCTGCGCCTTGGCCAACCTACTCTGCCTGTTTCCCCCAAAGAGAAAGGCGGCATGTAATAATGATGAATATAGCGCTTTGTTTCCTCTCCTTCCATTCCTTCTATTAACTGCTCTAAAGAAGGAGATCCCAAAGTAGTTACCGTTAGAACTTGAGTCTGGCCTCGTTTGAACATAGCTGAACCATGAGTCCGGGGCAAAAGACCGGCTTCAATTTCAATCTGTCTGACTTCATCAGTCTTGCGTCCGTCAATCCGCTTGCCTTTTTTTAAAACCTGTTCTCTAACACTTTTCTTAACCAAATCGTCAACGATTTTAGTAATCAGTTTTTTCTTTTCCTCTTCATATTTCTCTACCAGGGCTTCTTTAATTTCATTGATCGCCTCTCCTGTTTCGCTTTTAGTCATTGAGAAAATAATTTCATCAAGCTGTTTGCTTATCTCCGTTTCAATTTTTTTAACTAATTTTGAATCAACTTTTTCTTCTTTAATTGTTTGTTTTTTCTTTCCAGTCTCTTTAGCCAAAGCTTTTATTAACTGAATTACCTGCTTTATTTCCTTTTGAGCGGCTTTAATCCCTTTAAGCAAAATCTCTTCCGACACCTCCTGAGCTTCTCCCTCAAGCATAATCGTCTTTCCTTCCCGGCCAGAAATAATCAAATTCATCTTTGAATAATCTAAATCTTGATAGGTAGGATTAATAATAAAAGAACCCTCATTGTTTTTAGGCACATAACCAACTCTCATCGCTCCTACTGGTCCCTGCCAGGGAATATCGGAAATAGCCAAAGCGGCACTGGTAGCCCAAATAGCAGGAATATCAGGACTATTTTCACCATCAACTGAAAGAACGGTAATAATCACTTGGGTTTCATTCTTATAATCTTTGAAGAACAAAGGCCGAATAGAGCGGTCAACTAATCGGGCGGTTAAAATTGCCTCTTCTGAAGGACGACCCTCTCTTTTTACCCAGCGCGAACCCTTAATCCGCCCGCCGGCATAAAGACGTTCTACGTATTCAACAAAAAGAGGCAAATAATTGATTCCTTCCGGAGGCCCAGCTGAAACAACCGTGGCCAAAACCATGGTGTCGCCGTAGCGCGCCAAAACAGCCGCATTGGCTTGTTCAGCCAAACCGCCAACTTCCAAAGTTAATTTTTTACCACCAATCTCAACTGATTTAGAAATCTTTTTTATCATTAGAGGTTATTTGGAGAGTTTTAATGTTACCACTACTTTTTTATAGCGATCCTCATCCTTTTTCAGTAAATAAGCTAATAATCTTCTCCTTTTGGAAACCAAGGACAACAATCCTCGGCGAGAGTGGACATCTTTTTTATGCTCCTTAAGATGGCCCGTCAATTTTTTAATTTTAGTTGTTAAAAGAGCCACTTGGACTTCAGGAGAACCAGTATCTCCTTTTGATTGGGCATATTTATTAATAATTTTCTTTTTTTCGTCCGTGCTCAATGCCATCGAAAGTTATTCTAACAAACATAAGTGAAATTAACAAGAGGTTAAAGACGGGTATTACCTTTGTAAATCTTCGGCTGCAGCCAATCAGGGGATGGTTTTTCCTCTTTTTCTTCCTCTGCTTTGGAAGGAATCTTCTGAGCTGAAATCTTCGCGGACATTGGCTTCAAAGGAAGTCCGGTTTTTCTGGGCCTAACTTCCAAAGATTTCCCTATCCGTCTTCGAGCTCCCATCTTTAAGCAAAAAGCGGCGGCCTCAAAAGTGATTGGACTAACCTTGGCAGAACTAAACTGATTAGTTGCCTGTTCAATCCCCAGCAAAAGATTGCTGCTAATATCACCGTCGGTTGGCAATCTTAATTGGCCAATCAATTCCACCACCTGTTCGGAAACCGAAGCTGTGGCCGGGTCAACAAGATTAATTTGACCATACTGTTGATTTTTGGCATTAGAGTCAATATTAATAATTTGACTCTCTTTAAAAAGATCTTTATTATCTCTAAAAAGATTTCCCAAATCTTCTAATGCCCGAACACCAATAGTTAAAATCAAGTCCGCACTGCCACTAGAATAGGAGTATTTAACTTTCTCTGCTTCCAAGGGAGGATAACCAGATTTGGGCTTAATTACCAGATTGAACTTGCCGTTTTCAATGTTATAACTCACTTTTTCAATTGCCTCTTCAACATAATCAAAAGAAACAATTAGATCCTTCTTGCTTCCTTGAAAACGATCTTTGATTTTGTTCACTCCCACTAATGAAGAAAACCTCACTGTCATTCTGGTTGGACTGGCAATACTAACCCTTTTATTGGCTTTGAGCAAAGAAAGATAAAGTCCCAAACCAGCTGACACTTTATCAAAATTCGCATTTTGAGGCAGGACAATAAAAATAGTTTGGGCGGAGGTAAAGGCGGATTGGATTTGAGAAGTCTGACTCTGATTAATCATTCTCTTTAGTTTTCTTATAGGATATTAGCACATCACCTAAATTGAAGTCAAGCGCCGGAGAAAGAGCCGCTCCAAATTCTTCGCCTGCCTTGACTTGCCCGATATCATTTTTACCTTGTTTCATTGACTTAAAACGACAATCGCCAATCAATCTATCTTGACGGGTTAAGTGAAATTTATCGGTCTTTTTAATCTCACCTTCCAATACCCGACAACCAGCAATTTTTCTCTTGTCAATTTCAAATTCCTTAAGAATTTCCGCCTTACCAAGAATTTCTTCGTCTGGTTCAGTTAGTTTTTTAATTTTTTCTTCAACTTCTTCAAAAAGCTTGTAAATAATTCGATAATCGCTGATTTTAACTTTTTCCGTTTCGGCTAGTTTTTTTACCCCTCCTGATACTTTAAGATTAAAGGCAATAATTTCTGCCCCTGCAGTTACCGCCAGCAAAACATCAGATTCGTTAACTTCGCCTATACCGGAATCAATTACCTTTAAATTCTTAGGCAGACTGTTTAAAATAGCTTCCAAAGTACCAATCACATCTGTTTTAATAATCAAGCGCAGTTTTTTCTCTTCACTTTTTTCTTTTTGAACCAATTTCTCTTTTGGTTTCTCAGTCAAACTCAAAACTTTCTTCTTGGTTCGTTTTACCAAATCACCTACCAAGGGAACGGTTTTAAAACCAAAAATCTCTACCGGTTTACTGGGACCAGCTGATTTCATTGGCCGACGATTTTCATCAAACATCGCCTTGATTTTTCCCAGGGAAGTCTCAGTCCTTATCTGATCACCAATCTTTAAACTGCCATTTCTTATCAGAGTGGTCGCCAAAATACCCCGGCGGCTATCCAGCTTAGATTCAATCACCACTGCCTCTAAATCAGCCTTAGCATCACCTTTTAATTCCTGCATTTCAGCAAGCAGAAGAATCATCTCCAAAAGATCATCAATTCCTTTATTATTTTTAGCCGAAACCTCTAAGCAGACAATATCGCCGCCCTCACTCTCAACCATAATTTTGTTTTCAGCCAATTGTTTTTTCACTGCTTCAAGATTAAGATTAGACAAATCAGTTTTATTAATCGCCACTAAATAGGGAATCTTTGCTTTTTTAATATATTTTAAGCTTTCCAAAGTCTGAGGCTTAACTCCTTCATCAGCAGCCACCACTAAAACCGCCAAATCAGCTACTTTGGCTCCCCGAGAGCGCATAGCCGAAAAAGCTGCATGGCCGGGAGTGTCAATAAAAGTAATCGCTTTATCTTTGAATTTGATTTGATAGGCACCAATGTGCTGGGTGATGCCGCCGAATTCGCTTTTAGTAAGATCTATCTCTTTTATTTTTGAAAGAAGAGTGGTTTTGCCGTGGTCAACATGGCCAAGAACAACCACCACTGGTGGCCGCAGGGATTGTTGAGAATTTTTTTTCTTTCTAGCCATTTTAATTTAATTTGATCCAAGAAACGGTTCATTTCAGTGCTTTTTCAATTTCCTTAACCGCTTTAGGACCAATTCCTTTGACTTCATTAAGCTTATCTTTTTGAGAAACAAGTTCCTTTTTGGTTTTAATGCCTGCAACCGCTAAAGTATTAATCGTTCTTGCGGACAACTTCAATTCTTCCAATTCAGAAGACTTGCTCTTCTTTTCTTCTTTTTTCTTTTTAATTGCTTTTTTCGCTCCTTTAATATCAATTCTATAACCGGTTAATCGAGCGGCTAAACGAACATTCTGGCCTTCCTTGCCAATAGCCAGAGAAAGCTGGTCATCAGGAATGGAAACTTCTGCTTCTTTCTTGTTTTCATTGATTTTGACCTTCACTCCTTCAGCTGGAGATAAAGCGGCGGTAATAAATTTCTCAGGACTATCACTGTATTGAATAACATCAATTTTTTCACCTTCTAGCTCGTTAATAACCGCTTGGACTCGAACCCCTTTTTGGCCAACGCAAGAACCAACCGGGTCAACTCCTGTTTGAGTTGAAAAAACCGCTATTTTTGTTCGAGCACCGCCTTCTCGGGCAAGGGCTTTGATTTCTACTGCCCCAGAGGCTACTTCCGGCACTTCCCGACGGAAAAGAGCTTTTACCAAACTAGGATCAGAACGGGAAACAACTATCTCCCTCCCCCGAGTGGAATCAGAAATTTCCTTGATTAAAAATGTCAAACGTTGATTAGTAGAATATTTTTCCGAACGAACCTGTTCCTGAGGAGACATTACCCCTTCGGCTTTACCAATATCAATAATGGCATTGGGGCCATCAAAACGAAGAACCATGCCGCTCACCAAAGTGCCCACTCTCTTTGAATATTCATCAAGAATAGCGTCTTTTTCTGCTTCCCGAAGCTTCTGAGTAATTACTTGTCTGGCCGTCATCGCCGCAATCCGGCCAAAATTTCGCGGAGTGACTTCTTTTTTCTTTTTTTCTTCACCTTCGGGAAATTCAAAAACTTGAGCTTTACCGGTTTCCATGTCCAACTCAACACTGTATTCCATTTCTTCTTTAACTCCGTAATCCTTGCGGTAAGCAGCCACAATAGCAGACTTGATTGACTCCAAAGCTACCTTTGGTTCAATTCCTTTTTCACCGCAAATCTGATTAAAAGCAGAAGCAAATTCAGTGCGTGCTTTTAGAATAGCCATTTTTTTATCTTAATTAACCTTTCTTTTTAGTTAAAAAGGTGGGAATTTCCCACCTTGATTCACTTAACTGTTCCTGATTTTAGCACCAAATAAGAAGGAAGTCAAAAAGACTATTGAGTTTTCCTTTGGCTTATTCTTGCCGGTTTTTGACGACCCAAACGAATAATTCGCTTTCCCGTTTGAAACCAACCCCCTATACCATATTCTTCATTTGCTTTCATGGCTTGCTGAGCAGCCTCAGCACGTTTTGGGTCGCCACTTTCAAATTCGCTTTGCAAATATTGAGAAACTTCCCCTGAAACACGCTCTTGATTAAGCATATTTTAATTTTAGAAACTTAACACCAAAAAAGAAAGAAGTCAATCAAATTTTCTTTCTTTTCTTTCTAATAAACAATACTGAACTACCCACCATACCAATCAGAAAACCGATTGGACAAACAAAAATCGCTAGAAAGAAAAAGATAACATGAAGAACCTCTAGCAAATATTTTAAAAAAATAATGTCGCTCATTATTATGGCTAAAGCATAAAGAAAATTATGAAGTAGAATGCTAACAAAAACTCCCGAGGCAGAAATGCCGGTTAACAAAAGAAGTTTTTCCAGTTTTCCTTTTCTTTTCTTCTTAAAAGTTAAAAAAACCAAGATTAAACCCAATAAGAAAAAAACAATAAATGGCAGTAAAAATTGAGGGCCTTTGAATACTTCTCCAACCACGGGAATGAAAAACAAACCGATTATAAAAGCAAAGGCAACTATTAAAAGGCTAAAGACTGCTGTAATCATCTGCAAATTGTTAGGCCTGCTTCTATTCTATCAAAAGCAATTCCTTAACTCCAATGGGCAATTATTTTCTCGCGGCGCTCTTTAACAGTCAAAGAACTGCTAATTCCCTGTCCAACAATACAACCACCATCACAATAAAGAATATCTAAAATCTTAATCTTCTTGTTCTTTTCAAAGTCAGCTAAACTTTCTTTAACCAATTCCAAGCCAGAGATAACATCATATTCTTCATCTGTAAGCAAATCATTTAAATCAGAAGATTGAGCTAAGCCACCAGAAATAGGATAAAGTCTTGTTTCAAAGCCCGGCATGTCAAAAAGAGCTAAAGAATCATCGGGATGCTCTTTAATTCCTTTCATCTCAAAAATCTTTTTGATTTCTTTGTAGGTTAAAACTACAATTCCTAATTCCGGATAATCATCACGAGCTTCAAACCTCTTAACCGGACAAGGACCAATAAAAACCGGTTTTGCCTGAGGATATTTTTTCAAAGCCAATTTAGCTGTGTTTGTCATTGGCGAATCAATCGGAGCTAAAAAAGATTTAAGCTGAGGGTATTTACTGCGAACCAGCCTAACAACAGCCGGACAAGGACTGGTAATGTAACGAGCACGAGGGTTCTTTTTAACCAATTCTAAGAGCTGGCGATTGGTCTCTATTGCCCCCAGAGCGACTTCAGCCACAAAACTAAAACCAAGTCTTTTAAGTTTGCCAATAATTTCTGGATAAGAAAAATCAATCGGAAAAGAAGGTGCCAGCATAGCAACCATTTTTTCTTTTTTTTCAAGCAATTCTAGGAAAACCTTAAATTCAGAGCTCGTTTCTTCCATCAGAAAACCTCTTGAAAAACAGAAAAGCCAATAAACCCCCCAAACAAGCAGTGATTAATTGATTAATTCCCATTGCCTTTAAAAAAAGTTCGGGAACGATATTGAATTTAAAGAAAAGATTGGCAAAGAAGAAAAGAGCTAAAAACTTTACCAGCACCGCTGATAAAGCGCTAGGAATATAGCCAAAACGAGGAAAAGCTTTTTTAAAAACTAAAACCAGACTTAAATTTCCCAACCAGATAAAAGGGAGAAAAAAGACCAAGAAAGAGGTTAAAGAGCCAAAAAGCAAACCCCGAGACAAAACCCCCAAACTGGGAAAAACAATGATCGGCAAGAAGAATTTTCTAGGTAAAAGAAAAGCTGAAGAAAACAAGGCTGCATTTACTAAAGCACCGGTTACGAACTGAGAATCTCCTAGAAAAAAAGGCACTGCAAAAGAAAGAGAGGTTAAGCCCAAGAATGTCAATCTAGTTTCAACTGAAGAAAGAGTAATGGGCAAAACTAAGTTTTTTTTCATCGGAACAACAAAAATATCGTAACATAAAAAGCCCTAGAATATCATCTTAAAAAGGCAAATCATCAGAATACAAGTCTTTATCCTTGACTTCTTCTACTATTTCTCCTGCCTCTTTTTTGGCAGGACAAAAACTAACAAAAAGGCAATACTTGCAAAGTTTGCTTATCTTTGGCTTGAACTCTTTTGTCTTGCTAACAGTTTCTATCTTTCCCAAAACTTTTTCTCTAATTTTCTCTGTTCTTCCTTTAGTAGAAAACGATTTCTTTTTACCTGTTTTCAAAAAGAAGAAGCTGGTTTTTTTCACTGGCTGATCAAAATTCAATTCTGCCAGAAGCTGATAAAAATCAAGCTGGAATTGATTTTTTTCTTCTTTTTTAGAAGTTTTGAAATCAATAATATGAAGGCCACCATCCTTATCTTTGGTAATTAAATCAAACTTGCCGCTGATATCATAATTATCAGTTAAAGGAACAATTAAATCTTGATAATCTTTGATTGAACGACGAAAATCTTCAATAGGCAAATAATGAATAGTCGGATTTTCTTCAGCAATTTCCAAAAAGCTTTCCAGCATCTTGATTGCTTCTCTATAAACACTTCTTTCTTCTTCAACCGACCCAAAACCGCCCCATTGAAGCAAGGGTGGTTTTTTATTCCATCTGGCTTCACTTATCCAAACTTCTTCCAGTTTTTTCATTAGATTTTCCCTGTTTCGCTGAGACAAGGGCAGGTGATAAAAAAGAGTAATCGCATTGTGGACTGCTTTTCCCAAAGTATGAAAAGAATAAATATTCTCCGGCATTTGCTTTAACTTGGATTTCATTTTCTTTTTAACCGGGTCAAGGTAACTGAAGAAGTACTGTTGGGGACATTGATCAAACAATTTCAACCGGCTCGGGGAATAAATTCGAGCATAATCAATTCTTTGCTGATCATTAAATATTTTAGCCATTTAAATTAAAAACAAGGATAACCACAGAGAGTAAAACGGGGCAGGAAAATAATCAAACCAAGAATAATTGCTCCAAGAGCGTAAATCAAAACCCCGCCAGCAGAGGTATCTCTAATAATTTTAGTCGTCTGGTAATCAAGATTAAGTTTATCTCTTAATAAATTACAAATTCCTTCAATCGCAGAATTAAAAATCTCTGCCCCCAAGACAGCAGCAATAATTAAAACCAAAACCAGCCATTCAACCCTGCTTATCTCCAAAATGAAGCCAAGAGAAATAGCTAAAAAAGCAATAGAAAGATGGATTTTCATATTTCTCTCTTTCTTAATTACTTGCCAAATACCATTGAAACCAAAACCGAAAGAAGAAAACAAAGAATGTTTTTTCCTCATAAAACTATTGTACGCTATAGAAAGATTTTCTTCAATTTCTTGACTCCTACAGTTATAATATTCCTGCTGCCAAAAAGCATGAAAGAATATCCTATATATTATCATTTGCCCCATCATTCCGTCGAAGAACGGGAACATGGTTTTCATGTAAAAGATGAACAAACCGGTCAGCGTTACTTTGCAACAAGAACTGACGAAGGGCCCGGAGCGTGGTTTTGGGATATGAGTTCTAGGGATTTCCCTTACAGCGAGAATGCTCGCCTTTCTGATGAATCAGCACAGTATTGGTCAAAGATTGTAAAAACAGCGAAAGCTATAGAGAGAAATAGGATTAGAAAATTTATTAATGAACTTCAAATAAAAATTAGCCAAAGTCTGCCGAAATCCACTTGTTCAAATAGTGGATGGTAACAATCATTACCTTTCAAAACTTTTCTTAATCTTCCAATTGAATTACATAAAGTCCATGTTTTTCAATCAGATCTTTTTGACCAAATTTATCAAGAGGAAAACGGAGAACAAAACTAGCTTTTCTTTTAATCACTCTACCAGTGTATTTCTTGGTATCAGGATCCCATTCTTCAAGAATCAAAGTATCTCCTTCTTGAATATCAAAATCAGCTGCTCGAAGTTCAAATTTCTTTTTACCAGATTTCACAAGCTCAAAATAATCTGGAGTAATTTTCTTTTTAATAACAACCATAGATCAATTTTATCAAATCTTGAGAGTGTTTGTTTTTT
>SDBT01002511.1_pt1 | contig 32380 bp, 28 predicted proteins | sample 2277101 | NCBI WGS metagenome assembly SDBT01 (sample SAMN10404973, study PRJNA504765) | marine sediment metagenome | isolation source: marine sediment core GS10_PC15, 103 cmbsf | place: Arctic Ocean: Southern Knipovich Ridge | collected 2010 | reverse complement strand
GTATTTCGTGAAGATTATGACGAGGTTGTGCTGCTGAAAGATATACCGTTTTACAGTATATGCGAACATCATATGATGCCGTTTATTGGCAAGGCTCATGTTGCGTACCTGCCTGATGGGCAGGTACTTGGTGTTAGCAAACTTGCCAGAGTAGTGGATTGCTTTGCACGGAGATTGCAGGTGCAGGAGCGACTGACGGTTCAGGTCGCGGATTTTTTGATGGAGAACCTGAAGCCCAAAGGCGTGGCGGTCGTTATAGAGGCATCGCATAGCTGCATGACGATTCGCGGTGCGCGAAAGCCTGGTGCGGTGATGGTTACAAGTGCGCTTCGCGGGATATTTATCAGGGACCCGAAGAGTCGCAGCGAAGTGCTTGGACTGATGCGGGTTGATAAGATAAATTAGTATTTGTGTAATGGTTTTTAAGTGTGCATAAACTTTGCAGGCAAATACGGTTTTTTGTGAATCCATTTCCAGTCGAAACGGTTGATTGGCAGGGTGGGTGCAATTCGTATTCCGGTCGGCCCGGCGGGGAGGGACTGGCGATTTATTTCGGGCTGTGGGTTGAGCTGGCTGGAGAACTTAACAGGCAGACCGGGTTTGTAATAAATGTTACGGAAATAGACAGGATTGTTAGAGATTCTGTGGTGCCGATATTTGATGGGACAATAAAAGAAAAGTTCGGCAGGGGAGAACATATAAGCTTTGAGTCAATATCGGGGATGATTAGAGAAGGGGCCAGCCAGCTTGCAGGAAAGTTTGTTCCGGCGGAATTGAACAGCCTTTGCCTTGAGCTTAGCCCGTTTAGAAAAATAACTATCAAACAAGAGGATAGGCGGATGTACTATTTTAGCGAGAAGTTCGAGTTTGCCGCGACGCATACGCTTTGGAATGCCCAGCTCGGCGAAAAAGAAAATTTCAATGCGTTTGGTAAATGCGCCAACCCCGCCGGCCACGGCCATAATTATATTGTCGAGGTAACGGCAGCTAATGAAGATGGCGTTTCGTTTAGCGGCGGGAAATTCGAGGATATCGTAAAGAGATATTTTATCGATTTGGTTGACCATAAGAATCTTAATGTGGATGTAGATAAATTCAAGGCGTGTAATCCTACGGTAGAGAATATCGCAGCGTTTGGGTGGGAACAATTGAATGGAAAACTCATAGGCGCCAAACTTGACTGCATAACGGTATGGGAAAATGACAGGACTCGTTGCAGCTATCGAGGCGATTGAGACTGACAGCATAATAATATTAGCTTTTTTGATGTGATTGTGGTAGAGTTCCGCGTTTGAGGTTGTTTGATTTGAGAAAATACAAAATAAACAAGGTTTATTATTTGCAGGGTAAAAAATGAAGGCGTTGGTAACAGGAAGTGCGGGTTTTATCGGTTCGCATTTATGCGAGAGGCTGCTGGCAGAGGGAAACGCTGTTGTCGGCCTGGATAATCTTGACGATTTTTACGATCCAGCAGTCAAACGAGCCAATATGTCCAAATCCATGACCAGCGAGAAATTTCAATTTGTCGAGGGTGATATTCGTAATACAGGGTGCATAGATGATGTGCTGCGTAGCGGCGATGTTGATATAGTGGTTCATTTGGCGGCTAAGGCGGGGGTGCGGCCATCAATAGAGGATCCGGCTGGCTATCAGGATGTTAATATAAACGGGACGGTTGTGCTGCTGGAGGGGGTTAAGCGGCATGGAGTGTCGAAATTTGTTTTTGCTTCAAGTTCAAGCGTTTATGGCAATAATAAAAAGGTTCCGTTCAGAGAGAGCGATAATGTGGATTTTCCGATTTCGCCATACGCGGCGACCAAAAAAGCTGGCGAATTGATTTGTCATACATACAGTCATCTATACGATATTGACATGACCTGTTTGCGTTTCTTTACGGTGTACGGCCCGCGGCAGAGGCCGGATTTGGCGATACATAAATTTTGCAAATTGATTGAAGCAGGACAGGCGATACCGGTTTTCGGTGATGGTTCAATGATGCGGGACTTTACCTATATCGATGATATACTTGACGGTGTTGCAGCGGCGATGAAAAAGCTCTGCGGCTATGAGATATATAACCTCGGCCAGTCACAGCCGGTGCGGCTTGATGAATTGATAAGCAGGATAGAGGATGCGCTTGGCAAGAAGGCGATTATCGAGAGACTGCCGAATCAGCCGGGCGATGTGAATCAAACTTATGCGGATGTTAGTAAGGCACAAGAAGAACTTGGCTATGAGCCTGCGACGGAAATAGAAGTTGGGCTCAAGCGGTTTGTCGAATGGTTAAGAGCGTAACGGGAGAGTAACTATGAAAAAGGCGATAATAACAGGTATAACCGGCCAGGATGGTTCGTATCTTGCCGAATTGCTTTTGAAAAAAGGCTATGAGGTTTATGGAATCATTCGCAGGAGTTCCTCTTTCCATACTGGCAGGATCGACCATCTGTACAAGGACCCGCATGAGAAGCCGAAATTAAGGCTGATCTACGGAGACCTGACTGATGGTAGTGATTTGTCGACTGCGATAAACGATATCTGTCCGGATGAGGTTTACAATCTCGGTGCGCAAAGCCATGTGCGGGTTAGTTTCGATATACCGATATATACTGCCGACGTTGATGCTCTTGGTACGCTTCGGCTGCTTGAGGCGGTGCGGACAATGAAAAATACGGCCAGGTTTTATCAAGCATCCAGCAGTGAAATGTACGGCAAAGTACTTGAAACTCCGCAGACAGAAAAAACACCATTCTATCCGAGAAGCCCTTACGGATGCTCGAAAGTTTACAGTTTCTGGCAGGTGATTAACTACCGTGAGGCCTACGATATGTTCGCCTGTAACGGGATTTTGTTCAATCACGAGTCGCCGAGGAGAGGCGAAACTTTTGTTACGCGAAAAATAACGCAGGCGGCGACGCGGATCAAGCTGGGATTGCAAAACAAACTCTATCTCGGTAATCTTGACGCAAAACGAGACTGGGGTTTTGCAGGCGATTATGTCGAGGTGATGTGGCGGATGCTTCAACAGGATAGACCCGACGATTATGTCATCGCTACGGGCCAAACCCATTCTGTGAGGGAATTTCTTGATGAGGTGTTTGGCTGTCTTGATTTAGACTGGAATGAATATGTTGAAATAGACCCACGCTATTTTCGTCCGACAGAAGTGGATTTCCTGCTGGGCGATTCGAGCAAGGCGCAGAAGGAATTGAATTGGGAACCGAAAGTAACCTTTAAAGAACTGGCTCGAATGATGACTGATGCCGATATGAAACTGGCGAAAAAAGAAAAAATTCTGAGAGAGCATGGCCAGTAATGTGTGGTATATTTTCCTGACTGTAGTGCTGGGATATGTATGTGTCACGAGCCAGGAGTTTTGTTATGGGCTATAAAAAATCATTAGCAATGTGTGACGGGTGCTTTTCTGACACTATAAAAGTAACCATTCTGGCATTTTGTTTGGTTGTCATATCCCTTCTTCTTCAGTGCAATATTGGAATAAATGTAGGTGATGAAGGCTATCTTTGGTATGGAACCGTACAAACATTGGCAGGTGAAGTTGCCCTCAGGGATTTTCAGTCGTACGATCCAGGGCGGTATTACTGGGCCAGTTTCTGGATGCTGTTTTTTGGCAAAGGAATAATATCCCTGAGATTGTCGCTGGCTATTTTTCAGGCAATCGGTTTAACTCTTGGGCTTCTGGCTCTTCGGCGAGTAATCCGCTCATGGAGTGTTCTGTTTATTGCGGGGTTAATATTACTGATGTGGATGATTCCACGCCATAAACTATTTGAGTCAAGTCTGTCTATGGCAGGTGTTTATTTTGCAGTTCGTCTCATTGAAAATCCCTCTTTTCGCCAGCATTTTATCTCAGGTATATTTGTTGGCATAGCGGCATTTTTCGGTCGTAATCACGGTTTGTACAATTTCGTTGCGTTTGCCGGTTTAATACTGTTTATTCGTTTGAGGATGGAAAAAACCAAACTTTTAAAATGCGGTTCCATCTGGCTCTGCGGTATATTGCTGGGTTATTCACCTATGCTGGTAATGATACTTACGGTGCCCGGGTTTTTCGAGGCTTTCCTGATTCCCTTTGAAAATATGCTGCGAAGAGGTTCGACGAATATGCCCTCGCCCGTGCCCTGGCCATGGAGATGTAATGATTTACAAAGAAGCCTCGTGCCGTGGCCCTGGCATCATAATTATTTACAAAAAAGTTTTTTGAGTACTATAATATTACTCTGTAGAAGTTCATTTTTTCTCTTATTGCCGTTGTTTCATATTTTTGCCATTGCAAGTTCGGTTTTATCGAAAAAAGAATATCTAAAGAGAAAAACTCTCCTTATTTCTTCAGGTCTGGTTGGTGTGATGTATATGCATCACGTTTTTTCCAGACCGGATTTGCCGCACCTCGGACAGGGCATAGCTCCACTTCTGATTGGTATGTTGGCGGTGCCGTTTGCTTTTAACTTCACCCGTAAAAAAATAGTCTGTACAATTTTGTTGACCGTTTTACTTACTATGACTTTGTTATCGGCAGGGATGTACAGTGAATATTATCAAAAGACAAAAGCAAAGCCTGGGGTATTTATCAAGACCGATGCTGCTGGAGACGAACTTTGGCTATATCGCGATGTGGCTCAATATTTCGAAGCAGTCAAAAAGATTAACTCGGAACTGGTCCCTGCTGACGAGGGATTTTTAATTGCCCAACAGTGGCCGGTTATGTATCCAGTCTTACAAAGAAAATCCCCTCTGCGCACTATCTACTTTCTGCACAAAGAGTCGGAAGACAACCAAAAAAAAATGATTGAGCAGTTGAAAGAGAAAAAAGTTAACTGGGTGGTCCTGAGCGGTTTCAGCCGGGATGGGAAACGGTCGAGTTTTGCTGGAACACATAACCTTATTTGGGAATATTTCTGTAAACACTACGATTTTTTTGTTGCCAGAGGATTGCCTGGCAACTACCGGCTCCTGCGTCGCAGACAGGATGAAACAATCAAATCCATTCGATAGTTTCCTGTTGTCAAATTGCTGGAATGAGTTATTTGTGCCTGGCAGGCATAAACCTTTTGATGAATTGGTGGTGTTTGCTTGGCAGGTCATAAGTGAACAACGGTGTGGGAATTGTACTTGACACCGACTAAAAGTTGATTTAAGGTTGGATGTGTTTGCAGGTTGGTTGCTAAGCAAAAGATGTATTTTATGCAGATGGAGGTTAATTGAATGTCGGAAATAGTTTATTCTGTTGTTATTCCTGTATATAACAGTACTGAATCTGTTCTCGAGTTGTGTGAGCGGCTTGTGCGTGTTTTCGAAGATGTTGTTAAGGAATCGTTCGAGATTATTCTGGTTGATGATGCCTCACCGAACCCGAATACGTGGAAAACACTGGAGGGAATTCACGAAAAAAACGACAGGATCAAAATAATCCAGCTCATGAAGAATTTCGGTCAGCAAAATGCGATTATGTGTGGATTTAAATATTCCTGCGGAGATTTTATCATCTCCATGGACGATGATTTGCAGAATCCGCCGGAGGAAATTCCGAAATTAATCGAGGCGATTGATAGTTTACAGCACTATGATGCTGTTCTTGCAATTCCGTGCCATCGCAAGCATGCGACATATCGCAATATTGGCAGTTTTATGATTAACAAGATTTTAGGTGTTGCAATAAAAAAACCTAAACATATTACTCTGTCAAGCTTCAGGATAATTACTAAAGAGTTGAAGGACGCAATGTTGAGTTATACAGGTCATATCGTAACGACTGGCGCTTTGATTTGTCAAACCACCCGGAACATAGCTAATATTGAAGTGCAGCATGACATCAGGCGTTACGGTAAATCAAATTATTCAATTTCCCGGCTGGTTGCATTTGCATTAGCTAATATATTTAATTTCAGCGATTTTCCTCTGAGGGCGATAAGTATAGTTGGTTTTCTGACTTCTTTCTTTTCGATTGTTTATGCTTTTGTAATGATTTTGCGTAAACTTAATGGCTTTCCTGTTCAGGCCGGCTTTTCGACCATTGTTGTATTGATCTCATTTTACTCGGGTTTGATTCTGTTTTCGTTCGGCGTTATTGGTCAATATATTATTCGTATAATGAAAGGCGTTACTGGTGGTGCGCAGTTCGTTGTAAGAAAAAAACGAAGTTGACGAGACTGTGACGAGTTATGCTGTTAAGGATAAGTTTAAGGTGAGCTAATGAAGGTAGTTTTTATTGTATTAGATTGTGTGCGTTATGATTATTTGGGTTGTAACGGCAATGACGAGATTTATACTCCGACAATAGATGAACTTGCACGCAAAGGGTGTAATTTCAAGAACCATTTCACAGCGGCACCATGGACATCACCATCCGTTTCCTCAATGGCAACAGGGGTCTATCCACATAGATTGAATATGTTCAAAAATCATCAGTCATTTCCTCAGAATGTTAAGAGTATCTTCAGGTATTATAAGGAGAAGAATCGGACAGTAGCGAGTTTTGTTAAGTCAGAGAATTTTTTTGGAAATGATAGTGAAGCAAATGAGACGGGGTGCAGCTGGGAATCCCAAAAGATTCTGGACTGGCTTGTAAATCATAATGATGAAGATTATTTTCTCTATTTGCATTACTGGAACACGCATCCGCCTTATTTTACAAGATATTCGAAAGAGGGCTGGTATGATGGTATGTTTAAGATTGTTGAACTGATAAAGACGGGTAATGCCAAAAATATCCAAAAGGCCAAAGACCTCTATAAGTCTTCTATTGAGCGGGCAAGCGAAGAGTTCATTTATTCGATAGTTGAAAAACTTGATAAAATGAATGCATTGGATGATACGCTTTTGGTAATTACAGCTGATCACGGTGAATCATGGGGCGAAAGGCTTGAAAATAAGAAAGACTTGGATCTTTTTGGCATGCACGGTACATTTCTTTATGATGAAGTTATCCATATACCGTTAATTATGTCCGGCGGGAGCATTACGACAGAAAAGGATGTAGCGGTTATGACCAGAAGTGTGGATATATTTCCAACTATTATGGAGTTGAACAGTTGGGAACCTGACAGATCGTCATCCTTTCTCGAAATAGACGGCAAAAGCCTGATGCCTGTTATTCTGGGCAAAGATACAGATGACAGGATGTGTTTTTGCTCTACAGCTTATCTTGATCAGATGCAGGAGGGAGTGATTAACAAAGTTGTTCAGAAATTCGCGTGTCGGGATAAAAGCTGGAAACTTATTTATGATAGAGAAAATGACACATATCAATTGTATGACTTAAACAATGATCCCAATGAGAAACAGAACTTAGCCGACGAGCAAGATGATGTTCTGAATAAATATAAAAAGATACTGGATGTACATACCGGCGGGATGCCCCGAAAACTCAGCGACAATGAAACCAGGATTCTGGCTGACCAGCTAAGAGACCTCGGTTATATTTAAGAGAATTTTATAGATGGGCAGTACAAGAAAACTTGGAATAATTCAATCCTCTTATATCCCGTGGAAGGGTTATTTTGATATTATACACGATGTAGATGTTTTTATTTTTTTAGATAATGTGCAGTTTACTAAGCAGGATTGGCGTAATAGAAATAAGGTTAAAACCAATGACGGCGCTAAATGGCTTTCGGTTCCGGTGAAAGCAAGTAAGCATCATATGGGTCAGCAAATCCATGAAGTTATAGTCGATAGCAGCAATAGTTGGCAAAAGAAGCATTTTAATACGTTTCAAATGTCATATGCAAAGGCGAAATATTACGCAGATTATAAATATTTGATTGAGGATTTCTATCTGGACAAGAAGTGGGAGAGTTTGTCCGAAATGAATATTTATATGATCAGGAAGATATGTGATGTTTTTGGTGTCACAGCAGAATTTTACAATTCCAAAGACTTTGATTTTGATGGGACAAAAACAGATAAACTCGTTAATATGTGCAAGCATTTTGGGTCAAATTATTATTTAAGCGGCCCGGCTGCGAAGGATTATATTGAGCCGGAGAAATTTAAAGATGCAGGTATTGCTCTTGAATATAAGGACTATTCAGGCTATCCGGAATATAATCAGCTTTATCCTCCCTTTGACCATTATGTAACTGTGCTTGATGTGATATTTAACTGTGGTCCTGAGGCAGCGTATCATATTTGGGGCTGGCGGGAGCAAAAACCGTAGAAGATTTGAATGAAGAAGTCTTGTTATAAAAATAATACCGAAATAATTAAAGGCGATGGCTATGAATATTATTTTCGTCATAATTGCGGCGGTGTTGCTTAATATTTCAGGTGCGGTCGTAGCAAAGTATGTTGCGGTTAATACGGCTGTTCTTTATATCGCGATTCCGCTGGCGGGGCTTCTTGTGGCGATTTATCTGGCAAGGACGGTCTTTTGGATACTTGTCGGGCGCAAGTATCAACTATCCTACATATACCCGGTATTGAGTATCAATTATGTTTTTTCCTTTCTTCTTGGTATGTATCTTTTCAATGAGCATTTTGAGCTGAGTCGCTGTATCGGAGCCTTTATTATTGTGGCAGGTGTTCTTATCGTTTCGCTTTCTGAGCACAAATACGAAAGGTCTGAGCCATAATGTTCTATGCAGTAGCAGTAATAGTAGCGATATTCGCCTCCATTGGGCATGTCTGTTTTAAGAAGTTTGCCCTGAAAGGCAAAACGGTGTTCCCTGCATTGCTGATGGATTGGCATTTGATATCCGGCTCCGCGTTTTTTGGTACCGGTGTTATCTTGAGCATTATAGCGTTGAAATATATTGATTTTTCCGCATATTATTCGTTTACTGCTCTTAACTATTTGTTTATTTCTGTTTTGTCGAAAATTTATCTTAAGGAACGAATCGACCAAAGAAAAATTATAGGCAATTTGATAATTATATTTGGCATTTTGGTGTATAATCTGTAAGCTGTATCGAGCAAAAAGAGGCAGAAATCGGCCAGAGGAGACAAAATGATACAAGATAATATTCCGTTTAACAAACCCTGTTTTGAAGGTAAGGAGCTGGCTTATATCGCCGAGGCGATAAAGAATGGTCATGTTTCTGGCGATGGTGAATTTACAAGAAAATGCCATGATTTTTTTGAGGACAAACTGGGGGTTAACAAGGCTTTTTTAACGACATCCTGCACTCACGCACTGGAGATGGCTGCAATTCTTCTTGATTTTCAGGAAGGCGATGAGGTGATTGTTCCGTCCTTTACTTTTGTCTCAACGGTCAATGCATTTGTTCTTCATAGGGCTAAACCTGTTTTTGTCGATGTTCGGCAGGATACTCTTAATATGGACGAGTCGCAGTTGGAAAAACTGATTACTCCCAGAACTAAAGCGATACTGCCTGTACATTATGGCGGTGTTGGATGTGAAATGGATGCTATTACGAGTATCGCCGAGAATAACGGTATCGTCGTTATTGAGGATAATGCTCATGGGCTCTTTGGTAAGTATAAAGATAAAAATCTGGGGACATTCGGGTCTATGGCGACGCTTAGTTTTCACGAGACTAAAAACTTTATTTGTGGTGAAGGTGGTGCGCTCTTAATTAATGATGCCCGGTACATCCAGCGAGCAGAGATTATACGGGAAAAAGGTACAAATCGCAGCAGATTGTTCCGCGGCGAGATAGATAAGTACACATGGGTGGATGTTGGGTCAAGTTATCTGCCTTCTGATATTTTGGCAGCTTTTCTTTACGCACAGTTGGAAGAAGCCGAACATATTCAGCAGTGTCGTAAGAGGATTTGGCATTACTATAACGACCACCTGAAAAACTGGGCCACAGAGCATAATATTCGTTTGCCAATCATTCCAGATCATTGCCAGCATCCGTATCATATGTTCTATATGTTGATGCCGTCATTGCAGCAACGCAATGGTTTAATCGCTCACTTAAAAGCCAGGGATATCAAGGCGGTTTTCCATTATCTGCCTCTTCATCTTTCCGAGATGGGTATTCGCTTTGGTGGAGAAAGAAATGCATGCCCTGTTACAGAAGATGTCAGTAATCGACTGATTCGTCTGCCCTTTTTCAATGAATTGACCGAGTCTGACCAGAGCAGGATAGTAGAAGCAATTTATTCCTTTTGTCAATGAGCGGTGAACTTGAAAGTTTTCACAGTTATTTTGACAATCGGGGCGGTAGATGTTATGCTGGCGGCCAAGTTGGGTTAGTGGTAAATTGCTGGACTGTGAATAAATGGTAAAATTCAATCGTAATCAGTTCCAGACCTAAGATATAGGACAGAGGAGATGCTTGAGTTTGTAGCTGATATGGTTCTTGATTTTGTGACTGATGCTGATATGAAACTGGCTAAAAAAGAAAAAATTCTGAGAGAGCATGGCGAAGAATGACGAGTGAGTTTTTTAAAGACAGAAGAATCGTAGTTACCGGCGGGGCAGGATTCCTTGGCGGTTTCGTGCTTGACGGGCTTAAAAGACGCGGCTGTGCAGATATTCTCGTGCCCAAAATCGAGGATTACAACCTTATTGATAACAACAATATAAAACGGATGTATGACGATATGAGGCCGGATATTGTTATTCACTTAGCCGCCGTTGTTGGCGGGATAGGGGCCAACCGCGAGCATCCGGGTGAATTTTTCTATAAGAACCTGATGATGGGTATTCAGCTTATCGAGGAAGGCAGGCTCAGGAGAGTTGAGAAGTTTGTTGCTATTGGGACGATTTGTGCGTATCCGAAATTCACGCCGGTTCCGTTTAAGGAAGATGATTTGTGGAACGGCTATCCAGAGGAAACCAACGCACCATACGGACTTGCAAAAAAGATGCTGCTTGTTCAGTCGCAGGCATACCGTGATGAATATGGATTTAATTCGATATTTCTCCTGCCGGTGAATCTGTACGGCCCGGGCGATAATTTTGACCCTGCAAGCAGCCATGTGATACCGGCACTGATAAAAAAATGTCTTGATGCAATCGATACCGGCAGTGAGTACATCGAATGTTGGGGCAGCGGAAAAGTGTCCCGTGAGTTTATTCACGCAGCCGATGCCGCTGAAGGGATATTATTAGCGACCGAACACTATAATGGCGGCCAGCCGGTTAATATCGGCACAGGTTTTGAGATAACGATTAAGGATCTGGCCGAAAAGATTGTAGAGCTTACAGGTTTTGGTGGTAGTATTCGGTGGGATCTCAGCCGGCCGGATGGCCAACCGAGAAGACAGCTTGATGTAACAAGAGCGAAAGAGGAGTTTGGTTTTGAGGCGGAAATGAGTTTTGAGCAGGGACTCAAAGAAACCATTGACTGGTATGTCAGGAATAGAACGCAGTAGATATGAATGCAGGTACGGTTCTTGATTTTGTGATTGATGCGAACAAAAAACCGGTAGTGGCGTAAACAAAGTGTGCTTTAATAGTTGTGTTTTAATAGGAATTTTATGGCGAAGAAAATATCGAAAACGAAGGTTCCATTGGTTGGTATAGTTGGTATGGGCTATGTCGGTCTTCCACTGGCCAGAGAATTTTGTCTGGGCGGGGCAAAGGTGCTTGGCTTTGATGTTAACTCGAAAATGGTGGCTAAAATCAACCGGGGCATCAGTCCTATCAAGCATATTCCGAATAAGCAGATGCGCCAGATGCTTAATACGAGGCGATTCAAAGTTACCGAATCGATGCAGCAGCTATCACGGCCGGACGCGATTTTGATTTGTGTGCCTACACCGCTTACCGAAAATCGTGAGCCGGATATGACCTATGTCGAGGCCACATGCGAAACTATCGCTCGCTACCTTCGCAGGGGTCAGCTGGTGGTTCTGGAGAGTACGACCTACCCTGGAACGACGCGAGAGTTGATGATGCCTATACTTGAGAAAAGCGGTCTAAAAGCAGGGCGGGATTTCTATATGGCGTATTCGCCGGAACGAGAGGATCCGGGCAATAAAAATTTCAGGACCTCGACAATTCCAAAGGTGGTTGGCGGGCTTGATGATGCTTCGCTGAATAAGGCTCTTGAGATTTATAAATATGCAATCGAGAAGATGGTTCCGGTCGATTCCTGCGAAGTTGCCGAATCCTGCAAGATACTCGAAAATGTATATCGCAGCGTTAATATCGCTATGGTAAACGAATTGAAGCGGCTCTTCGACAGGATGGGTATTGATGTGTGGGAGGTTATCCGTGCCGCGAGTACCAAACCGTTTGGTTTTCAGGCGTTTTATCCCGGCCCCGGGCTTGGTGGTCACTGTATCCCGATTGACCCGTTTTACCTGACATGGAAGGCTCGCCAATATGGGCTGCCAACACGGTTTATCGAACTGGCTGGCGAGATTAATACTGATATGCCGCATTATGTGGTCGAGCGGGTGATGGATGCACTCAATGAGCGGAAAAAAAGCCTTAATGGCTCAAAAGTGCTGGTTTTGGGGCTTGCCTACAAGAAGGACATTGACGATGTTCGAGAATCGCCCTCACTGAAACTGATTGAACTGTTGAAGAAAAAGGGTGCGAAAGTTGATTATAACGACCCGTATATCCCAAAAACGCATAAACAGCGGGACTATGATCTGAAAATGAAGAGTAAGCCGATTTCTGCGGCGATGCTGAAACGGTACGATGCTGTTCTGATAGCGACCGCTCACAGCGATTATGACTATAAGTTTATTGTCGGTAATGCCAAATTGGTTGTCGATACTCGTAATGCGACAAAAGATGTAAGACGGGGCAGGGGCAAAATCGTTAAGGCATAAAAGATATAATTCAGAATTCGGCAGCCGGAAAAAAAACAGTGAATGGTTACAATTTTTATCTATGCAAAAACAGGAGTAAAATATGAAAGTTGCGGTAGTTGGTGTTGGTTATGTAGGTTTAGTAGTTGCGGCTTGTTTGGCAGACGGCGGTAACAGCGTTATATGCATTGATAAGGACAAGAAAAAAATCGATGACCTCAATAACGGTATCATTCCGATATATGAGCCGGGTTTGACGGATATTGTTAAGCATAACGAAAAAGCCGGCAGACTGAAGTTTACTACTGATTTGAAAGAGGGGGTTGATAATTCGCTGATTATTGTTATAGCGGTCGGTACGCCGAGCAGAGATGATGGGTCTGCAGATATATCAGCCGTTCTTACCGTGGCCGGGCAGATTGCGGAGTTGATGAGCGATTACCGAATTATACTTACTAAGAGTACCGTGCCTGTCGGAACGCATAAGAGGGTCGCCGATATTATTGAGAGCAAAACGGAAGTGTCGTTTGACTATGTAAGTAATCCGGAGTTTCTTAAGGAAGGTTCTGCGGTTGACGACTTTATGAAACCGGACAGGGTGATAATAGGCACTACTAATCCAGCGGTGAGGGAATTAATGAAGCAGCTATATGCTCCGTTTATGCGTAAGGGTGACAGGTTAATTTTTATGGACCCCGCCAGTGCCGAAATGACCAAGTATGCAGCCAATGTAATGCTGGCGACGCGAATATCTTTCATGAACGAATTAAGCGGGCTGTGCGATAAATTTGGTGCGAATATTGAAAAGGTCCGAGCCGGTATCGGAAGCGATGCGAGAATCGGCAATGCGTTTCTGTTTGCCGGTGTCGGTTACGGCGGCAGTTGTTTTCCAAAAGACATTAAGGCTCTGATTCATATGGGCGATAGTGTTGGCAGCGAGATAACGATAGCTAAGGCCGTCCAGCAGGCAAACTATATTCAGCATGAAAAATTTGCTGACAGTATTCTGAAGTATTTCAGCGGTTCCGGCGGAACGGTCAGGCTCGGTGTGTGGGGGCTTGCCTTTAAGGCAAAGACCGATGACATCAGGGAGTCACCTGCGATATGGTGCATCGAGAAGTTCATTAAGGCCGGCTTGCAGGTAAGTGCCTTTGACCCGGAAGCAGGCAGGGCGGCAGCCGAATTGCTTGGCGATAAAATTACCACGCACCAAGATGCTTATGATGCAATTGCTGATTGCGATGCGATGGTGATATTTACGGAATGGCAGGAATTTCGCACGCCAAACTTTGAATTGATCGCAGAGAGGCTTAAGAAGAAAATTATCTTTGATGGCAGAAATCTTTACGACCCGGCCTATGTACGCAAGCAGGGCTTTGAATATCATAGTATCGGACGGCCATAGAGTTAGAAGCGAATCTTACGATTTACCGATGGGTTTATTTTGCGTGAACCGGCTGATATTACGAATGGCCTGGCGGAGGCGGTTTTCGTTTTCCACCAGTGCTATGCGCATATATCCCTCGCCGTTTTCACCAAATGCCCTTCCTGGCGCGATTGAAACATTGGCACCATCCATAAGGCTCATTGCATAATCGATACTTCCCCTGCCCTGTAAATGCTCATCCGGCACCCTGGTCCAGATGAACATTGAGGCCCTCGGTTTTTTCACCGACCAGCCAATCCGTTCAAGTCCATCGCAGACCACATCACGGCGAGACTGATACTTTGCGTTCTGTTCGATTATATCCTGGTCACATTCACGAAGAGCGATTATGCCGGCAATCTGTATCGCCTGGAATATCCCGTAATCGTAATAGCCCTTGATAGTATAGAGGGCATCAATCATATCCTTATTGCCCGCGGCAAATCCTACCCTGAATCCAGCCATACTGTAAGGCTTGCTCGTTGTGGTAAGTTCAACACCGACCTCCTTTGCTCCCTTAGCCGCAAGAAAACTCGGTGCCTTATATCCATCAAAACAATTTTCGCCATAAGCGAAATCGTGAATCACTGCTATATTGAATCGTTTTGCCAAATCAACTACCGTCTCAAAAAATCCCTCATCAACTGTCATCGCCGTCGGGTTGTTCGGGAAGTTCAGTATTAGAAGCTTGGGCCTTGGATACAAATTTTCACATACCTTTACCACCGATTTTAGAAACTTTTCATCATTGCCGAGCGGCACCTTAATAACATTTGCACCTGCCATCGCCACGGCGTATATATGTATCGGAAATGCCGGGTCTGGTACAATTACAGTATCTCCAGGCCCTAACATCGCGAGGCACAAATGGCTAAACCCTTCCTTGGAGCCGATGCAGGCTATTACTTCATCTTCAGGGTCGAGTTCGACATCCCATTTTCGTTTATAGTTTTTAGCCACCTCGCGCCGAAGATTGAATACGCCTTTGACGGCACTATACCTGTGATTGCGTTTATCCCGCACCGCTTCGCAAAGTTTATCGACCACAATCTGCGGAGCGCCATCAAGTGGATTGCCCATACCCAAATCAATAACATCGATGTTCTGCTGTCGTTTCTGGATCTTGAGGGCGTTAAGGCGGCCAAACAGATACGGAGGCAGCCGTTTAATCCGCTGGGAAGGTTCTATCTTAAAATCAGCCATTTGAAAAACCTCTTCAAGTTTTGCATATACCGATAACCGATAACTTCCTTAAAACCGTTTCGCCAGACCAATACCAACTATATGCTCATCATTGCTGACGGTACTGATCGGAACAACATTAAATCCGCCAATCTCAAGTTTCATATGTTTGCCGCCTACCTGATGGCCTATAAGATAACCCAAAACCCCGCCGAATACAACATCGCTTGCCCAGTGGTCGCCGGAATCCATCATCCTGTAACCAATAAAGCCTGCACCGAGATACGACCAGAATCCCACTTCCGGACCATAAAACTCGTCCAGCACAGCTGCAACGGTAAAGGAACTGGATGTATGGCCGCTCGGCCAGGCCAGCCATTTGTCATTTGGCGTATCGTTGTTGCGAATAAGTTTCAGCCCCAGCGTTGTCGCGCCGGTAACCGAAAGTGCCTCGATCATCGTCCATGCCCGCTGGCGATTGAACTCGTCCTGCTTGTCATCGGAGACCAGATACCACAGCCCAGCGGCGGCGAAATGTAAACCCGGCCCGCCGACGATATAACCCACCTCGTCTATTTCCTTACCAAGCGCATGGTGCAGGTCAAAGTTTTCAGCAATCTCACGGTCGGCATTACTGTTGTGCATCACTATACTGGCTCCGCCTGCCAGCATCAACGGCCAGACATTATCCCAGTTGCTTACAAGATCCTTAGTTTCATTGATGACGATTTCCGGTAGTTGTTTAAGATTGTCAGCGAGAGGATCAGCGGCGCCGGTGGCAGTGGTTTCCGGCTGGTCCGCGACTGGGGTCTCCGCGATTACGGTTCCCACTGCGCATGACAGCAAAATAAAAACCTTTAACCGGTATCCGTTCCGGTATAATTGCATCATATTACTATTCCCATTCAATAGTAGCAGGCGGCTTGCTTGAAATATCATACACGACCCTGTTAACTCCACGGACCTCGTTGATTATCCGGCTGGCAATTTTACCGAGAATATCATATGGAATTCGTGAAAAATCAGCGGTCATAAAATCATCCGTTTCAACTGCGCGGATCGCGACAACATTTTCATAGCTGCGCTCATCGCCCATAACTCCGACGGTACCAACCGGCAGCAGCACGGTCAGTGCCTGAGAAATCTGTCGGTACAGTCCTGCTGATTTAATTTCTTCAATTAATATATTGTCGGCTTGCCGTAAAACTTTAAGCCTTTTTTCTGTAATATCGCCGATAATTCTTACCGCAAGTCCCGGGCCCGGGAATGGATGCCGCCATACCATATCTTCAGGCAGTCCGAGAAATTTACCTACTTTGCGAACCTCGTCTTTAAACAAATCCCGCAGCGGCTCGACAAGTTCAAACCCAAGCTTTTCCGGCAAACCGCCCACATTGTGGTGCAGCTTGATATTAGCAGCTAAGTTGCCATCCTTACAGCCGGACTCGATAACATCAGGGTATAGTGTCCCTTGTGCGAGGAAACCGGCATCTTTGATCTTATCGGCTTCGGCTTTAAAGGCCTCGATGAACTCTGCACCGATTATTTTCCGTTTCTTTTGCGGGTCAGTAACACCAGCAAGTTTTTCGATAAACTTATCGCCCCAGTCAACGACATGCAAATCCATTTCAAAGTGGCCCCTGAACATATCTATTACCGCTTGTCGTTCGTTCATACGCAGCAGTCCGTTATCGACGAATATGCAGACCAGTTGTTTGCCGATAGCCTTATACAGCAGGGCGGCGGTAACAGCCGAATCGACCCCGCCGCTGAGTCCGCAGATAACAGTTGATTTGCCAACCTGTTTTTGCACTGCCGATACAGTCTCTTCGACAAAGTCGCTCATCTGCCAGTTACCTTTACATTCGCAGATATTGTAGAGAAAGTTTTTGAGTATCTGCCCGCCGCGAGGCGTATGGCTAACCTCCGGATGGAACTGAACTCCGTAAAATTTGCCGGTTTTATGTTTGACCGCAGCATACGGACAGCTTTCCGTCGCCGCAAGAGCTGTAAAATCCTTGCCAAGCTGATTTACCTGGTCGCCATGACTCATCCATACCGTAGTTTCTTCAGGCAGCGATGCCAATAAATCGCTATCGTCTGTGACGGTTAAGTTTGTTTTTCCGTATTCCCTGCTCTCGGCGGGGTGGATGTCCGCACCGAGAATTTTGCATCCTGCCTGCATCCCATAACAGATTCCTAATATCCCGACCCCGAGTGAAAATATTTTTTCGTCGCATGTTGGTGCATTTTCCGCATAGACACTCGCGGGCCCGCCCGAGAGGATTATTCCCTTAACGCCAGCGGCGGCCAATTCTTCGGCGGATGTGGCAGGCTGGAATATCCGGGAATAAACACTGTGTTCCCGTACCCGCCTGGCTATTAACTGGCCGTACTGGCTGCCAAAGTCTATTATTGCTATCATTTCCCGCTGCATATTTAACTCTCTATTCACTCCTGCCTAAACTAACATTAACCACCTATAGACCAAGAATTCTACTGTATAGCCCCGCTTTTTGCACCCCTTTTTTGAATTTTTCTGGAATTGGGCCTAAGCCAGCATAGCCGGAACCAAAAAATTGTGCTGGCAGACAAATTGTGTGCTTTTTGCGCAAGATTACATTGCTATTGGTATGAAACTGTTTTCTTGCTATCCGGGCGGGATTTTATATACTTGCGGGTAGTTTATTGGAGGTCTGTTTGTGGTTTCGGGTATATTAAAGGTTGCGACATGTCAGTTTGCGGTTAGCGCATCTGTCGAGGACAATTGCCGGGCGATATGTGCGTTTATCGAAGATGCCACCGGAGGCGGAGCAGATATCGTCCATTTTTCAGAGTGCGCGCTTTCAGGCTATGCCAGCGTTGACCTTCTTGGCCTTGACGACTATGACTGGGATTTGCTTACAGCGGCAACGAAAAAAATAATGGCACTCGCAGCGGAGCTGAAAATATGGGTTGTTCTTGGAAGTATGCACAGATTGACCGCCCCCAACAAGCCGCACAACAGTTTATACATTATCGACCCAGCTGGCAAAATCGTTGACCGGTACGACAAGAGATTCTGCACACCGGACGATTTGGATAACTATTCACCGGGCGGGCGGTTTGTGGATTTTGAGATTAACACCCTGAAATGTTCGCTTCTTATATGTTTTGATCTGCGATTCCCGGAGATTTACCGAAAGCTTCGGACGCGCGGGGTTGATTGTATCTTTCAGTCGTTTTACAATGCACGCCAGATTGGCCCAAGCATCCACACGCATATTATGCATCAGACCATGCAATGTCGGGCCGCGACAAATTATTTCTGGGTCAGTATGGCAAATTCCAGCGCACCTGTCAGCCCGTATCCCGGATGCTTTATCCAGCCGGACGGAGAGATCATCACCCAGCTAAAGCAGAATACGCCGGGCATGATGATAAACACCATCGATAAGAATAAATCTTTTTATGACTCAACAGCGGATTTCAGGGACATGGCTATTGGCGGAGCATTATCCAACGGCCCATCCCCGACAGATGACCCGCGATCGAAGGATACAACCAAACTTTAGAAGTGGACTTTTTCAGGGAAAAACGAAATGGCGAATAATACAATAACAGCACCGAAGGGATTTTTGGCAGCCGGTGCGGCGGGCGGCGTTAAAAAAAGCGGTAAGCTGGACTTAGGGCTGATAGTCTGCCCAACTGGCGCCAAAGCGGCGGCGGTTTTTACCACTAATAAGATAGTATCGGCATCGGTTACCGTATGCAAACAGCACCTAAAAACGGCCAAAATCTCTGCCGTTGTGGTCAATTCCGGTAACGCCAACGCATGCACCGGCCAAAAGGGGATAAAAGATTCAATATCTATATGTAAAGAAGTCGCCTCTAAGGTTTCAGTTAGCCCGAGGAGTGTTTTGATAGCATCTACGGGAATAATCGGCGAAAACCTTCCAATCGCCAAAGTGAAGGCGGCCGTTGCAAAGGCCTGCGGTAAATTGAGCGATTCTGCCAGCGGGGGGCTGGATTTTGCCCGTGCTATTATGACGACCGACACAAAGCCAAAGCAGGCGGTAGGCAAAATCAAAATTTCCGGCAGGGAAGTAACCATCGCCGCCACCGTCAAGGGTGCCGGAATGATTGGCCCGAATATGGCCACGACAATCTGCGTTATATCTACTGATATCGCGATAAATAAGGCCCTGCTAGCAAAGGCCTTAAAAGCCGCCATCGGCCAGTCACTCAACAAGCTGACCGTTGACGGTCATCAAAGCACTAATGACACCGCGATAATCCTTGCATCAGGGGCTGCGGGCAATACTCCCATCGTCGCTCAATGCGCACGATTTCGCAAGTTTGCAAAAGCCTTGGCGGATTTATGCGAAGATTTGGCCAAACAGATGGCACTAGATGCCGAAGGTGCTACCAGAATGTTCAAAGTGGTGGTAAAAGGGGCCGCAAGCGATGCGGATGCTTCAAAAGCTGCCCGGGCCGTTGCCGATTACGATCTCGTTAAATGTGCTGTTCACGGTGCTGATCCTAATTGGGGTCGAATAATCTGTGCGGTCGGTTCCTGCGGAGTAAAATTAAACCCTGCAAAACTGTCATGTAAAATCGGTGGTATCAGTGTATTCATGGCATCTGTGCCGGTAAAATTCGATGCAAAAAAAGTTTCTAAGATCATCCGGGCCAAAGAACATATCATAACGATTGATTTGGGGGCGGGAAAATATAGCGATTTCTGTTACGGCTGCGATTTAAGTAAAGGGTACATAACGATTAACGCCGATTACCACACCTGACCGATATATGTATAAATTGCGGTTGTATGGAAAAAACTTGCAAACCAGTACTGTTTGGCTATATTTTCCGTTTTCCATCGTGTTAGTCGTCAAAATTTGGTTTTTAAAGGAATGAAAATTAATTTGAAAGGAGTCAACTGTGAAAGCACTCATCAGAAAACTACTATTTGTGGTACCGCTGCTAACCTTTAGTGGTGTTGCCGCTGCATCCGAAGGTGTCAGCCCTGCCTCATCGAATGTTCCGCTGTTGTGGTATATAGCGCCGGTCAGTTCGGTACTGGCATTGATATTCGCCTTCTACTTCTACAAGAAGGTGATGTCCGCACCAGAGGGCAATGAGAAGATGATTGAGATTGCCGAGCATGTTCGCCAGGGAGCTTATGCATATCTATTTCGCCAGTACGGTGTGGTATCGCTTGTGTTCCTGGTCCTGCTGGTGATATTTGCGGTCCTCGCCTATTTCAAGGTTCAGAATCCGTTTGTTCCCGTGGCGTTTTTAACGGGCGGCTTCTTTAGCGGTCTTTGCGGGTTTCTTGGTATGAAGACGGCGACGAACGCCTCTGCCCGTACCGCACAGGGAGCAAGCGAGAGTCTCAACCGCGGCCTGCAGGTCGCGTTCCGCTCAGGTGCGGTTATGGGTCTGGTAGTAGTCGGCTTTGGTCTGTTGGATATATCGGCGTGGTACTGGATTCTTGATAAGTTCATTTATACCACCGCCAATATGGCCGATGGTCTTACATTTCTCGGCTTGCAGCTGGTACCGAAGGGAATGGATCAGGACCATAAACTCGTCGAGATTACAACGACAATGATAACCTTTGGGATGGGTGCTTCGACTCAGGCCCTGTTTGCTCGTGTAGGTGGTGGTATCTATACCAAAGCCGCTGATGTCGGAGCCGACCTGGTGGGTAAAGTCGAGGCCGGCATTCCCGAAGATGACCCACGTAACCCTGCGACTATCGCGGATAATGTTGGTGACAATGTCGGTGATGTGGCAGGTATGGGTGCCGACCTTTATGAAAGCTACTGCGGCTCGATCCTTGCGACAGCGGCATTGGGTGCAGCACTTACACTGCGAACCGGAGACGATGTTCTAAGGGCGGTTCTTGCCCCGATGGTAGTTGCCGGTATCGGTATTATACTTTCGATTATCGGTATGTTCATGGTCAAATGCAAAGAGGGTGCTTCACAGAAGGATCTGCTTCATGCCCTGTTGTTTGGCACGCTTGGCAGCTCGGCACTTATCCTTGTTGCTATGGTGGGTTTGGTTTATGCAGACTGGATAAGCTGGGGCATTTTCGGCTCGGTAGTTTCCGGTCTGGTTGCCGGCGTGATAATCGGCCAGCTTACCGAATACTATACCTCCGCTGAATACGGTCCGACAAAGGGTATCGCCGAACAGGCAAATATGGGAGCGGCCACAACGATTATCGACGGTTTTGCCACTGGTATGTACTCGGCTGGCCTGCCGGTAGTTACGATTGTAATAGGCATCCTGTGTGCCTTTGGTTTTGCAGGCGGATTTACTGACCCATCAATGGGTCTTTACGGCATAGGCTTTGCGGCGGTCGGAATGCTCTCGACTTTGGGCATTACGCTTGCCACCGACGCTTACGGCCCGATAGCTGATAACGCAGGTGGTAACGCCGAGATGAGCGGTCTTGGCGAAGAGGTTCGCAAAAGGACGGATGCCCTCGATTCGCTTGGTAATACAACCGCGGCAACGGGCAAGGGCTTTGCGATAGGCTCTGCGGCCCTTACAGCAATGGCTCTGATGGCGGCGTATATTGAAGAGATCCGTATCTGGATAGGCAGGCTGGCAACAGAAGCTGGCGGTGTCTTTACTGTCGGCGATGTAGATTTTACCGCTGCCAGTGCAAAGGCCGCATCGGTCGCCGATTTCGTTGACGCATACGAACTGACGATTATGAACCCGAAGCTGATTTGCGGCATATTCATTGGTGCGATGATGGCGTTCGTATTCTGCGCGATGACGATGAAGGCGGTCGGCAGGGCGGCAGGTGCAATGGTCAACGAGGTTCGCAGACAGTTCAGAGAGATACCCGGTATTCTGGACGGCAGCGGCCAGCCGGATTACGCCGAGTGTGTTTCGATCTCAACAGCGGGTGCTCAGAGGGAAATGATTTTGCCGTCGACTTTGGCGATTGTCGTTCCTGTTCTTACCGGCCTGCTTTTGGGTGTACCTGGGGTAATGGGTCTTCTGGTAGGCGGTCTTACCAGCGGTTTCGTTCTGGCGATCACCCTTAACAACGCAGGCGGTGCATGGGATAACGCCAAAAAGTATATTGAAAATGGTGCCCACGGCGGCAAAGGCTCCGAAGCCCATAAGGCCAGCGTCGTAGGCGATACCGTAGGCGACCCGTTCAAGGACACTTCCGGCCCGAGTTTGAATATCCTTATCAAGCTGATGACTATGGTTAGTGTTGTCTTCTCAGGCGTTATAGTAAAGTTCGCTCCCATAATTGCAGGTTGGTTTTCGAACCTTTTCGGGATCGGCCAATAGCAGTTACAGAATAGAGTGGACATACAGACAATTTGATAGTAGCATACGGGGACGGCATCCCAGCCGTTCCCGTTTTTTATGAGATAATTATGGATTTGGAAGGTCAAGTTGGCAAAAAGAACAAATAAGGAAGCCAGAGAATTCGCCCTCGCCGCGGCTAAACTCGCATCCGAGCGTCACTGCAGCGAAGTTAGTGTCCTTGACCTGCTTGATAAGAGTCCCGCTACGGACTACTTTGTCATCGCAACAAGCACCAGCGACCGGCAGGGCAGAAGTGTTACCGATGAGATCAGTGCCCTTGCAAGGGACGCCGGGCTGACTCGTTTCGGTCAGGCCGGATACGAGCAGGGCCGGTGGATTTTAATTGATTATGTCGATGTGGTTGTGCATCTGTTCGATGAAGAATACCGCCGGTACTATGACCTCGATATGCTCTGGGGCGATGCAGAGAAATTGAAAATTAATTTTTGATTATCATTTTATCTAAGACACATATATGAAACCTGTTATTGACATACTTGAAGAGAGAGTATCCGCCGCCATGCAGCAGGCAACCGGCCAGTCTGATTGCGACGCCATTGTAAAAGTCACCACCAATCCGAAATTCGGCGACTACCAGGCCAACGGCGTCATACCCCTTTCAAAAAAAATAAATCTCAACCCTCGCAAAACCGCCACCCAGGTCATAAACATATTAAAAAGTGATGACATCTGCAAAACATTCGAATTCAAAGTGGCAGACCCGGGCTTTATAAATATTAACTTAAAGACCGATTATCTTGCGGATAAACTTTTGGAGATAAAAGCCGATATCGACGGGCGACTGGCTGTTGATAAAGTCCAAAACCCTGAAACCGTTGTAGTGGATTTTTCCAGCCCGAACATTGCAAAGCAGATGCATGTCGGCCACTTGCGGAGTACTATCATTGGCGACTGCATCTGCAGGATGCTCGAATTTCAGGGTCACAAGGTAATCCGCCAAAACCACATCGGCGACTGGGGCACACAGTTCGGGATGCTGATAGCATTCATTGAGAGAAGAAGCGATCAAGTTCTTAAGGGGGATGCTATTGGAGTTATTCCCAGCACTTTATCCGAGTTTGAGGACTTTTACAAAGAAGCAAAAAAATTATTTGATACCGATGAAAAATTTAGAAATAAGTCTCGTGATGCGGTTGTTGGATTGCACTCAGGTAATCAGACTTGGATAGGACGTTGGCAACTGCTTGTAGCACAATCTGAGAAACACTATCAAGAACTCTATGAGACATTAAAAGTGACATTGAAACCAGAAGATGCATATGGGGAGAGCAAGTATAACGATATGTTGGGCGATGTCGTCAAAGAGTTGGAGGGAGTGGGCCTTGCAAAGGAATCCGAGGGGGCGATATGTATTTTTCCTGATGGTTTTAAGAATAAGGATGGCGACCCGTTGCCGTTTATTATCCAGAAGACCGATGGTGCATATCTTTACGCAACGACCGATTTGGCGGCACTTGGCTACCGTATAAAACAGCTCAAGGCCACCAGGATAGTATATGTAACAGATGCAAGACAGAAGCTGCACTTCCAGATGCTCTTCGCTGTCGGCAAAGCCGCAGGATGGATAAATGATAAAATAAAACTTGAACATGTAATGTTCGGCAGTGTTCTCGGCGAAGACGGAAAACCCTTAAAGACCCGCGAGGGCGAAACCATAAAGTTAAAGGACCTTCTTGACGAGGCTGTCAATCGGGCAAGAGTGGTCGTCCAGCAGAAGAACCCGAATCTCGACGAAGCTGAAAAAGAAACAATCGCCCGTGCAGTTGGTATAGGTGCTGTTAAGTATGCCGATTTTTCCAATAACCGCTTGAGTGATTATATTTTCAGTTTCGATAAGATGCTCACGATGGAGGGTAATACCGCACCGTATATGCAGTATGCCTGCGCGAGGATTAAATCGATAGAACGAAAAGCGGAGGAAAAGGGAGTTGATATAGAGGCCGAGCTGGCTGGTATCGAGAGTCTGCATCTTACAGATGCCGCCGAACTTGACCTTGCCAAACATCTAATCCGTTACGGTAAAGTAATAGAATCCGCCGCCGCAGAATGCAGGCCCAATTACCTTACCACTTACCTTTTCGATCTGGCTGGCAGGTTCAGCACATTTTACAGTGCCTGCCCTGTCCTGATCGCCGAACCGGAAAATCGCCCGACAAGGATTCTGCTCTGCAGACTGACGGAAAAGACCATCACCCATGGGCTAACTAAGCTGCTCGGAATTGATGTTGTTGAAAAGATGTAAGGGGTTATCGTATGAATATTACACAGGAAACAATCGCCGTATCCACCAGCCGTCGTTGCGAGATGATTGATATTACTTCCAAGGTTGCCTCCGCGGTCAGTGCAAGCGGTGTCACAGCTGGCACTGTAACTGTTTTCTGCCCGCACACCACCGCGGCCATCACTATAAACGAAAATGCCGACCCGGACGTAACCAGCGATATACTATTTACTCTTGAAGAGTTATTCCCGAAGGACCGACCCGGCTATCGCCACTGTGAGGGCAATTCGGATTCCCATATAAAATCATCGCTCGTCGGCAGTAGCGAACGGATACTTATCAAGGATGGAAGAATGACGCTTGGCACATGGCAGGGGATATACTTCTGCGAGTTTGACGGCCCGAGAAACAGAACTATCATCATACAGCTGCAGGGGCAGTAGAAACTTTATACCCTTGAAGGCTAAGAAATTCCCGCGTGCAAAGATGTAAGTCGTTATCGCAACATTGATTGGCCGCGGACTGGCGGGAATTTTCAACTGGTATCAGTATACCTTGCGATATCTTCAATATCGTTATCCATTATCCTCGCCCGCATCGCCCAGCCGAACATTCGCGTAGTAAGTTGTCCGCTGCCTGGCTGGCCCTGCCATAAATCATCTTCATTGATTCTTTGCGAGAGTGTCTTTAGTTTTTCGGCGAGCTGTTCTGTACTGCCATCGTAGAAAAAATCACAATTGGTAATCGTCTCGATTCCCCTCAAAATTTCCGGATACGCCAGCCGTCTCGGCAGCAGCGGATATGCACCTGCCGCGATTGCCTCAGCTGCGCTTATACCGAAAAATTCATGATTAGCAGTTGAGACGAACACATCGGCATTGCAAAGTATTTTATCGTAATCGCATCTTTTTTCCTGATACCCCCAGCAGTCGATATTGTCGGCGAAATAGTCTTTGGCCAAGGCAAAACATTCCGGACCATCGCGAAACTGCTGGCCGATGCAGTCCAGCCGAAAATCGCACCCCGACTCTTTCAGAATTTTAAGTGCCGCAAAAAAATCGTCCGGGTTTTTATCATGTTCCCATCGGCTGGCCCAGAGGATTCGCATCGGCCCTGTTTTTCTCCCGCCTCGCCGCGGGAAGGTGGTTATCCCGGGCGGATATATCACTGATTTTTTCATTATCTTTTCTGCGGTACCAACTGGCTGGTTATCGTTCATTCGTTTGAAAAATCCATCAATCGCACCGAGAAATTCACTTCGATGGAATCCGGAATTAAACCACACAAAATCCGCCGCCAGCGCAGTGGTGATATTGGTCATTGCGAATTGGTAATCTCTTTCGGTTTCAAATCGGTATGGATAAGTAAGCTGATTTTCGTGAAAATAGACAACCGTTGGTGTTTTAGCGATGGCACTGCCAGCCATCCCCTTGAACTCAGCAAGGTTGAGCATATCCGAGCAGAAAACAACATCCCATTTTTTACCCTTTTGTGCCAGGCCGTTTACCTCTTCGGCGAAATTAATCGCCGAATGTCTCATCCGCCATTTCCATTTATGCGCGCCCAGTGTAAGCAGGCTCCATTCGTGCCTGCTCTTAGCTATCCAGCCATCGAGAAAAGCCTTATGACTGCCGCCGTAATAAGCCTCAAGTCCAAGTATCTTCATCTTCGTATCCCTGTCATATCATCCGCAAAATCCAAACGATCTCCGAGTATAGTCGATAAGCCGGTTAGCAAAAAGCAAAAACCGCTGCCAGCGAACCATATTATTTGCTGTGAACTTTCCAGTCCAGCCGTTATAATAGCCGTTTCGGATATGTATGCGATTCGTAACTAAGGGTTTGTACCCTTCAGGGTAAGAAATTCCCGCGGGTAAATATGTAAGTCGTTATTGCAACATTGATTACCCGCGGATTAACGGTAATTTTCAAATGGTATCAGCTTAGCATGTTTATTGACAGGGCAAAAATCTGGGTAAAGTCTGGCAATGGCGGTCCGGGCTGCATCAGTTTTCGGCGGGAGAAGTACATCGCCAAAGGCGGCCCCGATGGCGGCAACGGCGGCAAAGGTGGAAGTGTATTTTTTCTGGCCGTTGAGGATGTTGATACTCTGATCGATTTTGCCGGCAAGCGTCATTGGCAGGCACCAAACGGTCTGCCGGGCGAAGGCTCCAACAAATTCGGTGCCGATGGCGATGACCTGATAATCCGCGTTCCAGTGGGAACGCTTATTTACGATACCGATTTTGACCTGCTCCTGAAGGATATGGATGCGCCGGGAATGAGAGTTTGTATTTGCAAGGGCGGGATCGGCGGAAGGGGCAATAAAGCCTTTGCCACCTCCACCAGGCAAACCCCACGATTTGCCCAGCCCGGCAGAGACGGTCAGGAGCGGAACCTGCAATTGGAATTAAAGCTAATTGCCGATGTCGGCCTCGTCGGTATGCCCAATGCCGGCAAAAGCACACTTATCTCCCGCTGTTCGGCTGCCCGACCGAAGATAGCGAATTACCCGTTTACTACCCTTGAGCCGGTACTCGGCATCGTCGAGATCAGCGGTTTCAGAAGATTTTTAATGGCAGACATCCCCGGCCTGATAGAAGGTGCCCACGAAGGTGCCGGTCTGGGTCACGATTTTCTCCGCCACATAGAGCGGACCAGAATATTGGTTCACATACTTGACATAATGCCGACCGACGAATCGGATCCGGTAGAAAACTACAAAAAAATTCGCAACGAGCTTGCTATGCACAGCGCGGAATTGGCCGTCAAGAAAGAGTTAATAGTTCTGAACAAGACGGACCTCGATCCGGACGGCGAGTTTGCCGAGGACATAAAGAACCGGCTCGATAAGGATAATGTAATAGCGATCTCCGCGGTGGCGGGCCACGGTCTGGAAGAACTCAACGAGAGACTGTGGAAAATGGTCAAAGGTAAAGATGAAGAATATTAAACTGATGCCAGTTAAAATTTCCTGTTAATTCGCGGGTAAATAACTTTGGAATAACCAGTTGTAATTTTACTCGCGAGAATTTCTTGCCCTGAAGGGCATTAAAAGGGGTATCGAAATATGAATCTAATCGCAATCGACATTGGCAATACCAATATCAGTGTCGGACTGTATCTTGACGATGCCGAAAAGTTTATCGAGACAGTTTCCGGCACGGACGAGCGGGCTTACGCTAAACTTTTGACATCTGCATGGCAGCAGATCCCTTTCGTCAGCGGCGCGAAGGTTGAAAAACGCGATGGCACAATTATTGTAAGTTCCGTAAATGGCCAGTGGACAAAAATGACCGCTGATATTTGCGGCAGGGATCTGGACGAAAAGATAAAGGTTATCGGCAAGGATATTCCTTTGCCTATGGAGACCGGCCTGGCCAATCCTCATAATATCGGTACCGACAGAATAGTTTCGGCAGCCGCGGCCTTTGCCGTTGTTGAAGATGCCGTTGTCGTTGCTGATTTCGGTACTGCTTTCACCATCGACCTGGTCGATGAGGATGGCGTCTTTACCGGCGGAATAATCGCACCGGGATTTGAACTCTCCGCAAAGGCTCTTCAGAGAGGAACCGCGAAACTGCCGAAAGCCAGAATTGCAAAACCAGTCAACCCCGTTGGCTCAAACACCGCCGATGCGATAAAGTCCGGCTTGTATTACGGTGCCATCGGCCTGCTCGAAACGGTTTGCAGAAAGTTCTCCGAGCAAATCGGAAAATGGCCGCAGGTCGTACTCACCGGAGGCGCAGCGGCAGTTATAAAGGACGATTGCGGTTTTGTGGACTCATGGGTACCAAACCTCGCGGTGAGAGGAGTTGTGCTGACATATCAAAAATATCTCGACGACCAGAGCTAAATTGTGGAAATGTAACCAAAACAAAAACCGGATAAGAAAAATCATTCAAACTGACCGATGCGATTCGGGCTTTTTGGTGGTATAGATTAAGAAGCATGGAGCGCAAGCGACATGATAGATAGGAAAAGATGACTACACTGGCACAAGCTTCTGTATTGACGGCTAAGGGCACCGGAGCGATATCGTGTATCCAGCTTACCGGCAGTGATGGTCGAAAAATCATTGAGAAAATTTTCACTCCAACAGCAGGCTCGCAGCTGAAATTATCTCCCGGCTCATTTGCCACGGGCAATATCCACGACAGCGGCAGGGTAATAGACCATATCCTGCTTGGCCGTGAGAGCGAGAACAATTTTGAGATTAATTGCCACGGCAATCCTATTATTGTTGAGATGATAATGAACCTCTTGCAGGCCTGCGGCGCAAAGCCAGCCATCGCGGAGGATATTCTCTCTGCAAAATTCGCCGGTGACTGCGACAACACAATCCACGCAGAGGCAAAACTTGCCCAGCTTAAAGCGGTAACTTTTGAGGGCGTAAAAATAATTGCTATCCAGCCAAGCTGCGGTCTTGGCAGGCTCGCAAAAGAATGGCTGGACAATATCGATTCGATAAATTTGCCGCAGCTCAATCAGGATTGCCGAACAATTCTCAATAGAACCCAAACCGCCAGCCTTCTCATCAATGGTTGCACCGTAGTTATCACCGGCCCAGCCAACAGTGGCAAGAGTACTCTGCTAAACTGTCTCAGCGGCAGGCAGAAGGCCATAGTTGCCGATATTGCCGGAACTACAAGGGACTGGGTCAGTGCAAAGTGCAAAATCGCGCCCGTATTGGTTGAATTTTTTGATACTGCGGGGCTGGATGAGCCGATTGCCAAAAAAAATGAGATTGAGCGGAACGCCCAAAAAATCGCCCGCGAAATGATAGAAAAAAGCGATGCTGTTCTGTATGTAACCGATGGCACTGAGAAATCTGCTCACAGCCAGTTGGACTGGCTTAAAGATAAGAGCGTTCTTCTGTTGCGGAACAAGTGCGACCTTTTGAGTGACCGGCAGAAAGCCGAACTTCCCGCAGGTTCAATTGCGATAAGCGCAAAAAACGCCGACGGAATCGATGATCTCTGCATAGCGCTTACCGAGTTGCTAAAAGTCAAAAATTTTGATACGAATGTTCCGGTATGTTTTACTGACAGGCAAATTGCCCTTGTAACGAGCCTTTCTGGGACCAAAAAACCGGCTGACGCCAAAAGATTGATAACAGAATTGCTAACCTGCCACAGTTGAAAGTTTACCTCAATATTATCAGGCATTATCTGTAAGAGCTGTTTGGACGCTGAAGGAACGGTTTTTTTAAAAAAGAATTAAATTTTTTCTGGCGGCCGAGGGAATTCTTTTCGAAAATGCTTATGCGCCGCTGTCTCTTACGCTCCCATCCCACAGCACCATGCTGACGGGCACCATTCCTCCGTATCATAGTGTTCATGACAATTTAAATTACAAGTTAGCCGATTCAAATGTAACCCTGGTTGAGATTCTCAAGGATAATGGATTTGTTACCGGTGCCATAATCGGTTCAGTCATACTCGATTCAAAGTATGGACTGGACCAGGGATTCGATTTTTATGATGACAACTTCCAGCAGCCGCGTTCTCCGATACACATTGTTGAACGCCTGGGAGGTGAGATTAGTCGTATTGCCGGCGAATGGCTGGAAGAACACCAAAAGGAAAAAATGTTCCTGTTCCTGCATTATTATGATCCACACCGTTCTTATGAAGCACCGGAGCCTTATCATAAAATGTTTTTGACCAATCCCCCCCCGAGTCAGAATTCCCTGGCGTATCTGCAGAGCATGTATGCCGGAGAGGTGGCATATACCGACCATTGTATCAAGGAGGTAATCGATAAGCTCAAACAACTGGGATTGTATGATTCTACCCTGATCATAATAACCGCCGATCACGGCGAAATGCTTTCCGAGCATGAAGAGATGACACATGGATATTATATCTACCAGGCCAATGTGAAAATCCCGTTAGTGTTCAAGATGCCCGGAGTCTCGGTGCCCAGGCGTATAGAAAAAACAGTAGGGCATATTGATATTACTCCCACGGTGTGCTCTCTGCTGGACATTAAAGGGTCATTTACGTTCCAGGGCGTCGACATCAGCGGGTATTTACTTGACGACGAACCAGAAGACCTTAAAAGGCATGTTTACCTGGAGAGCATGACGCCAACAAAATACAAGGGTAATTCATTGCTGGGGATAGTCAATGACAAGCACAAATATATCCAGACGACCAGGCCGGAGTTGTATGACATCGTTAATGATTATCCCGAATCCGTTAACCTCGTAGAAAAACATCCCAAGATCGCTCATCGAATGAAGGGCCTCCTGAAAATGATGCTCGATGACATGATCGCATTGCCCAGCCAGGATAGTACAATGGAAGCTGACGACGAGACCCTCAAACAGCTTGAGGCCCTCGGCTATGTCGCCGGTGCTGTTAACGTAGACTTAACCTTTAACACCAGCAAGAAAGACCCCAAAGACTTGTTTGATTATCATGTGGCTAATATACAAATCAGGCCGCTCCTGAATGAGCAAAAATTTGACCAGGCCAGGGAAACGTGCGAGAAAATGATTGCGATGCAGCCGGATGTACATGCACCATATTTATACCTGGCGTGCATTGCCAACAGATTTAAAGATTACCCCGAAGCAATCAAACAATTAACCAAAGCGATCGAGATTGAACCTGATGATATACTACCGCACAATATCTTTGCAGATATTTACGAAAAGCAGGGTAATAATGAGCAGGCAATTAATCATCATAATATATCGCTGAAAATTGAACCTGAGCAAACAGGCGTGCTTAATCAACTGGCCGCCCTGTATACCAGTCTGAAAAAAACAGACAAGGCCATAGAGTCTTATAGAAAATCTTTGCAAACAGAACCAAAACAGCCAACCGTAATGTCCGATCTGGCCATGGTTCTTTATGGCCAAAACAAAGTCGCCGAGGCTATTGTCTTGTGGTCCGACTCATTGGAGAGTGATCCTAACCAGGTGTATGCAGCCAATTCCCTGGCCTGGATCAAGGCTACGAGTAAAGACGAGAAGTTTTATAATCCCGGCGAAGCGCTTACCTTTGCCCGGCAGGCCTGCCAGCTTACCGAGTACCAGGACCCTGGTATGCTCGATACGCTGGCGGCGGCACAGGCTGCTAACGGGGAGTTTGATAAGGCCGCAGAAACTGCCGGCAAGGCGATTCAAATAGCAAAATCAACCGGACAGAATGAACGGCTGAGGAATTTCCAAAATCACCAGAATTTGTACAAAGTCAGTAAATCTTTGCGCCAATGAGCAAAACAGGTTAAGGGAGCCTGGTTTGGCTGTAACACCTAATTTTCACTGGAATATCAACAATTCTGCGGTCGTATAATAATTTTCACCGTTTTATTGAATGCTGACGCCAAAAGATTGATAACAGAATTGCTAACCTGCCCCAGTTGTGTATAATTGATGTCTATGACCAACAAAGATGAAAAACTAACGCCTGCGATGAAGCAGTATCATCATTTCAAGGAAAAATACCCGGATGCGGTGCTGTTTTTTCGGATGGGCGATTTTTACGAGAC
>SDBT01002510.1_pt1 | contig 32385 bp, 39 predicted proteins | sample 2277101 | NCBI WGS metagenome assembly SDBT01 (sample SAMN10404973, study PRJNA504765) | marine sediment metagenome | isolation source: marine sediment core GS10_PC15, 103 cmbsf | place: Arctic Ocean: Southern Knipovich Ridge | collected 2010 | reverse complement strand
TGATTCAAAATCCTGAGCAGGAAATTGCTCACATTGTTCTGATGACCCTCCTTTTTCTATGCAGAAAGTCCTAAGCGATTTAGAACTCTGAAGATTTACCTTAAACTCTACACAAACCTCTGGAGGTCCTCCCGCTTCTCTACATTTAGCTTCAAACACTTCAAAATTCTGAACCGCTTTTTCTTGAGCTACTTTTTTTGATGATTCTAAAGCTTTTTCAAATCCCTTTTTTGCATTTGCAGAAACATTTTCCATGTTTTTTTCTAAAACTGAAATGTGCTTAACAGTAGTATCTTCTATTTTTTGAAACAAACCCTGGTTATCCTTGCCTTTATTCTGTAATTCTTTAGCTTTTGAGAGAGCATGACCTAATTGTTTTTCATATTTTGCCAAAACTCTTTGAGCAATTTCTTCTTTTCCTTTTTCAATCATTTTCTGGTATTCGGCTAATCTTACATCAGCCAAATGAAGGTATTGCTCAGCTTTTTTCTCTGCATTAAAAGTGAAAAAAAGCTGGATCTGTTCTTTCCATGTTTTTAGAAAATAAAAAGGGCTGTCAGGTAAAAGTCCTGGAGAGGGCAAATCAGCCTCCTGAGCCAAAACCTGTATTCCAAAAGAGAATAATAAAAATGATAATATTGTAATTAAAATTATTTTTTTCATATTTTATCAAGCTTGATTTATAGACCTTTATTTTATTCTACCAAAAAACCGCTCAAAGAGCGATTTTTTAATCTAATCTGTTTCTTACTACTAGACATATTTTATTATGGAATTAATCTCAATAATGATCTGACCTGTTTTTGAACTTAAAACTCTATCTTTTTATATAAATATAAAGTTGAAAATAAACTAATTTATCAATAAAAAATGATTATTCTTTCTTCTTCTTTTTCAAAAACAAATAAGCAATTATTGCAATAATAACAATTATTCCTAGAATTAATGCCCAGTTCAAACCTTCCGCAGCTGCACCATCAACCGGTCCTTCTGTATCAATAATGGCGCCATTTTCCACCTGTTCAGCAGGCAGTTCTGTTAATGATACTTCTAAGGAATACGAAGCTATCTTAAAAAGATCACTTCCTGTTTGGATATAATATTTACCTAAACCTCTGCCTCCATATGTTTGGGAAATCGTAAGTGACAATGGTTCATCATAAAACCCTCCATCTTCTCCAGCCAATAATGTCCCATCTTTATCATATAAAGCTAAAATAGCCCATGCTCCATTATCAATATTAGCAGCAACAAATGTAGCTTTTATATCAATTTCCTGCCCAAACTCCACATCTGCGAGATAAAAGTATTCCATTTCCTTGCTGTCTAAACTGCTTCCCCTATAGTTTCCTGGCTCTATCTTAACCGCTGTTTCAAGACTATTCCCGCCTTTTGGTAGTGCCTGTTGAGCACTAACAATTCCTGTTGCTCCAATTAAAAATATTCCTAAAAGGAAAACTATTCCTAAGTTTTTAGCATTGAATTTTATCATATATTCTATTCTTATTATTTATTCTTTTGACTTTTTTTAAAAAAATTTAAATTTTTCCGCAAATTTACCAATCAGAGGAAGCGGTTTCTGTTTACCGCCAAGAGCATTTATAGCTCCGCTGACAAAAAGAATAAAGAGGAAAATATTATAAGGCTGAAGTAAAACCCAACCGATTAAGGGAATATAAATTATTATTCGAGACACAAGACCAGCCAGAAAAAGAACAAATCCCTGCTTAACATGGTATTTAACAAAAGGGTCTTTTTTTGCTTCAGTCAAAAGCGGCACAAGAAAGAAAATATAAGCAACAACAGCCATTCCAGTGTTTTTTCCTTTGTTAGTTATTTCTTCCATAAATTTTAAATAGATTAGTATTAATTAAGAATCTTACGACCTTTGTTAAAGAACGTGGGGAACTCTGAATTTACTCCCACAATATTTCACGGTGTTATTTAATTATAGAGTGAAAGACTTCGATCCTGGTGTGTGGCTGGGATACGCGGAAGCTATTATATATACCCGCCTCACGTACGGCGGCTACAGTTATCTCTACTGCTTCTGTGTCCCCTATTATGTACGCGAGATTCGTTTCCTCTACCCTCTTGTATCCCCCTGTGGCTTTGGTCCATGCAGCGCCCTCTAGCTGAGTTTCATACCAGTTTGCAACCATATCGACGCTGTCTGCGGTTCCATACGTGATGGCAGTAATATTCCCTTCGTCGGTTACGGAGGTTACGTAAATTAGCATAACCGATCCTGGATATCGCGTGAGTGATTCCGTTCCGGTAGCCTGATCTATGATCGGCAGACCTCCAATCTTTTTTTCTTCGTGGCAAGCTCCATTATACCAATAGTAGCCAGTCGCAACACATTCCCTTTCGGTAGTTATTTCCCCTGGAAGAACCTTTCCTACTTCTTTATTATTGCATCCGGCACCTACCAAAACTAAACCAACTAAAAGTAAAATTGGAAAAATTAATGTTTTGCGCATATTTTTTGCTTTTTATTTCTTAATTTCTCAACCTTTATTTAACGCTCTAACTAAAGCTTATTCTGTCAGCTCTCGGAATGAGATATTTACCTCTGTGTGCCCGGAGTAATCGGAACTATCTCTAACGAGAACAAAAATCTCTTGCCCATCTTTCACTGCTGTCTGGCCTACATACATATAATCTAATCCGAACTCCTCCATCATCTCGACAGATGATTCTGACTTCCAACCATTTGCCGGCAACTGTGTTTCGTAGAAATCTGCAACCGTGTCAATACTTTCCAAGGTCACATAAACGACAACAATAGCGTTTGGTATCCCATACATAGGTGCGTGGTAAACCCTGACCGACCCAGGGTATCGAGGCACGTCTTGAATATCTCCTCCAGCAACATCTAGTTTTGGTGTTGCTACTGAAGTAGTACCGTCACCTCCACAACCAGCGCCAACCAAGATTAAGGCCGTTAAAAGTAAAATTGGAATGAAAACTATTATTTTGCGCATATTTTTTATCTTTTATTTTTTCCCGACCTTTGATTTTTTAAAAAAATATTGACTTCCTATTATTATACCAAAAACTATAGTCAAGGATAACCATTGGGCTGCGGAAAAACCAAAATAATGAGGATCAGACAAAGGAGTGCCCGTAGAACGAGTGAAATCTAGGAAAAAACGAGAAAGGGAATACAAGAATAAAAAAGAAAAGAATAATTGCCCAGGTTTGCTCAATTGAGGTTTTAAATATTTTAAAATCAAAAATAGAACTAAAGCACTGATTATCAAGTACTCAGCCACTGGATGTCTGGTTATACCATCTGGCCAAACTATTCCCCAAGGCAAAGAGGTCTCAGCTCCCTGATGGTCGTTGATTAAAGAACAACCGATTCTGCCAATGGCAATAGAAATAGGAACAATCAAAACCACCGTATCTGCGATCGGAAAAAACAAATGAAGATTTTTGCTTAATTTCAAATACAAAAATCCAGCAATTAAAACTCCGAATACTCCTCCAAGCAAACTCAACCCCCCTTGACCCAACAACATACTTCCTGCGACTCCACCCAAAAACACCCAAATAAATAAATTGTGAATGATCTTAGTATCAATTCCTTTTTTGGGAACCTGCCTCAACACAAAAAGATAAGCTATCAAAGCTCCAATAGCCACAAAAATTCCCCAAACTTGAAGAGTTATCGACCCTATCACGATTTTGCTAAACGAAAAATAAGGCATAGGATTCCGCCAATAATCATTATATCGGCAATGTTAAAAATGGAAATTGGCAGAAAGAAAACCCGAATCCAATCAATAACATAGCCAAAATAAATTCTATCAAAAAGATTGCTCAAGCCTCCTAAAATTATTAAAGAGAAACCCGTTATTAAAAGAGAATCTCTCTTCTGCCAGTTTTTAAAAAATAAAAAACAGAGCAATATTGCTACTACTCCGATTAAAAAATAAAGCAAGTTTAAATTTAGAGGAATAAAAAATAATTTTGGATTTTTAAATAACAAGTCTGAATCCAGGGCCAACCATTTGGTCAATCTATCCAAAATTATTAAACTCAGATTGAGAAATACTAACAATTTTATCTTACCTTCGGACTTCAACTTCCCATCCAACGACATTGCTGTGCTTAAAAAGATAAATGGTCGTTTGGCTTTTTTTTTCTTTTTCATATTTTAATCTTATCAAAAAACCGCCTTTCTGGCGATTTCTTTAATGTATAATTACATAAAATTTATCCAATTTTGCGGGGATGGTTGGACATAGTTAGAACTGAGTACTGGTCTAGGTTTTCGGCAGCAAAACCTGTTTTATTGTAAGAATCTTTTAAACCAATCTATTACAATCTTATACATTTTCTCTCTATGAGGTCTCATTCCATGGTCTGCTCCTTCTATAATGATTTTCTGTTTTGGTTCATTAGCATTCTGGAAATATGCTTCCGTATCAGAAACAGGAACTTTATCATCCTTACCTCCATAGATAAAAAGAATTGGACAATGAATTCTTTTGATTGATTCTAATAAATTGTACTTTTCGAAATCTTTCCAGAACTGAGATTTTATTTTTGTTATACTTCCATCAGATTTTGTTCTAACTGAAATTCCATTAGGATTATAACCTTTATCAAATAACTTTATTAAATTTTCTTTAGCATGTGCTGTTGAGCCCATCATGACAAGACATTTTATTCGAGGTTCTAGGGCAATAGTTGTTGCAGTTCCGAACGACTGAGCTAAAATCCCTATTCGCGAATTATCAGCTTTGGGTTGCGATTTAATAAAATCTAAAATTCTTAATAACTCCGCTTTCAGCTTCGTCAAGGAAGTCTCACTATAATCCCCTTCGCTTTCTCCACAGCCAGAAAAATCAAAACGGTAAACTAAAAATTCAACTTCTGAAAGATTTTTAGCAAGATTATCAAACATTCCAGATTCTTCTTTAGTTGCCCCAAAGCCATGAACCAAAATAACTGTTGGATATTTCTCCTTTTCAGTTAAGGGAAAAGTTTTCAAGCCTACGATTTTTTCTCCAAAGTCATTTTGCAGTGTAACTTTTGTTTCGTCCATATTTTTATCCTATCAAAAAACCGCCTGTCTGGCGATTTTTCTTGATATACAATTACATCCAATTATATACAATTTTATCCAATTTTGCGGGGATGGTTGGACATAGTTAGAACTGGCTACTGGTCTAGGTTTTCGGCTCTAAAATCAGTAAAATCTTCCTCTTTTTAGTCACCTGGTAAAATGGTTAGAATTGGATTCTGGAAGAACCTGCCTAGTTTGGAATCGATTTTAGATTTAGGGAAATAAGAAAATGCTCCAAAAATGAGGCATCTTACTGTCTCAATAAATAAAGATAAATCTTGTATCAGTTTTATTCCCCTCCTTCTAGCTCTGTCCTATATCTCTTTATAGTTCTTCCTTCCCCAGATATCTCCTCTATAATTCCTTCTTCTAACTCTTCTATGGGTATCTCTATAGTTCCTTCGGGTGTCTGGAACTTTAGCGTTCTACTCTCCTCCTCTCTTTGCCTTCTTTCCTCCATTTCTTCTTCTGATAAAGAAGGTAAAGGGACAGTCTTTAGCTCAATACTGGTAAAAGCCTGTATTGAAAAAATTGAAAGAAAAAGAAAACATTCATGTGCTGTTGTTATTCCAAATTCTCTACATCTAGACTCAAGCGATGCACATATCTCTGGCGTTGCTTCTGTTTCTGCTACACAGAAAGCTCTAATTTGTTCAAACGATTCAAACTTCTGAACTGGAAGTTGATCACACATCTCTGGTGTTCCTCCCGCTTCTGCACAGAGAGTTTTGATCGATTTAGAGCTCTGAAGATTTTCCTTAAGCGATGCACAAACCTCTGATGGTGCTCCCGATTCTATACATTTAGCTTCAAACACTTCAAACGATTCAGAACTCTGAAGCCCAGCTTTCTCTTCCTCTAATTCCTCTTGAGCTTGCCTTTGGATTCTCTCTCTTACTTCTTCTGGAACCTTCACTGGTATAGAAACTGTTTCTTGAACTTCACCCAAAGCATCTTTCGTTTTTAATGCTTCAACTGCTTTTTCGTGTCCTTTTATTGAAGCTTTCATTGCGCTTTCAATGACTGGTTTTGCCTGGTCAGGAACTTTATTATAAACTTCAGCCAAAACCTCTAAATGTTTAGAAGTTGCTTGGCCGACTCTAGCTATGACTTCCATAACTTTTTCAGTGTTCTGACCTTTAGCCTGAGCTCTTTCTGCCCGAGCTATGCTATTATTTAACTGATTCTCGTATCTTATGAGGGTTTTTTCTGCAAATTCTGGCTTTCCTTTATCTACCACAGCTTGGGCTTCAACTAATCTTTCAGCAGCTAAGGCAGCATACCTTTCAGCTTTTTTGAGGTCGCCAAAAGTAAAGAAAGTGCCAATAGCTTCTGCAATTGTCTCCAGAAAGTAGAATGGACTGTCAGGTAAAAGCCCTGGAGACGGCAAGTCAGCTTCCTGAGCTAAAATTCCTGTCCCAAAAGAAAATAATAAAAATGATAATATTGTAATTAAAATTATTTTTTTCATATTTTTATAAAGCTTGTTTTATAAACCTTTATTTTATTATACAAGAAAACCGCCTTTCTGGCGATTTTCTTAATATACAATTACATTCAATTATGGACAATTTTATCCAATTTGGCGGGGATGGTTGGACATAGTTAGAACTGAGTACTGGTCTAGGTTTTCGGCTGTAAAATCAGTAAAATCTTTTTAATCCTTCTTAGGGACGAACGATGTTAAAACTTGTTTGATTTTTGAATTTATTCTAACAACTTAAAATGGAAATAGTTACATCTATGGTGAAAATTTTAGTGGTTGTATTAAATTCCCTTCTGAATCTTCTCCGCGATCACATTCATCCGCTGTTGCTGCTCCCGCTTCTTTGCATTTAGCTTCAATCAATGCACATTGCTCTGGTGATATTCTCGTTTCTTCTAGACATTTAGCTTCAAGCTCTTCAAAACTCATAACCTCAGTTCTCTCTTGCCTCATTTCTTCTTCTGACAAAGAAGGTGCAGGGGCAGCCTTTGTTGTAACAGTAGCAGTTAAAAGAACAAAAAAACACTCGTCTGGTGTTGTTACTCCCACTTCCCCACATCTAGCTTCAACCGATGAACATATCTCTGGTGTTCCTCCCGTTTCTATACAGAAAACTTCAAGCTCTTTAAATGACTTAAAACCTTGAAAAGGAATTTTCTCACACATCTCTGCTGGCAGCATTCCCTTCTCTAGACAGAAAGCTCTAATCGATTCAGATCTCTGAAGATCATTTACAAATGATGTACACATCTCTGATTGTGCTCCCTGTTCTATACAGAAAGCTCTAAACCATTCAAAGCTCTGAATATCATTCTCTTTTGCCCTCTCAGCTTTCTCTGCTTCTAATTCCTGTTGAACACTTGTTTGGATTCTCTCTCTGACCTCTTGTGGAACCTGAACTGGCAGAAGAACTTCTTCTGGAACTTCACCCAAAGCATCTCGTGCTTTTAATGCCTCAACTGCTTTTTCGTGTCCTTTTAATGAAACTACCATTGCCTTTTCAATGGCATTTTCAATGGCCATTTTAATGGCTTGTTTTGCCTGCTCGGGAACTTTCTCGCGAACTTCAATCAAAACCTCCAAATGCCTGGAGGTTGCCTTTCCAACTTTAGTTAGGACTTCTATAACTTTTTCAGTATCCTTACCCTCAGCCATAGCTTTTTCTGCTTGAACCATACTATTATTTAACTGATTTTTGTATCTCGCAAGAGTTTTTTCTGCAAATTCTGGTTTTCCTTTTTCTACTACAGCTTTTGCCTCAGCTAGTCTTTCAGCAGCTAAAACAGCACACCTTTCAGCTTTCTTAAGGTCACCAAAAGTAAAGAAAGTGCCAATACCTTCTGCAATTATCTCCAGAAAGTAAAATGGACTATCAGGCAAAAGCCCTGGGGACGGTAAGTCAGCTTCCTGAGCTGAAACCTGCACTCCAAAAGAGAGTAATAAAAATGATAGTATTGTAATTAAAATTATTTTTTTCATATTTTATAAAACTTGACTTATATACCTTTATTTTATTCTACCAAAAAACCGCCTGTCTGGCGATTTTTCTAATATACAATTACATCCAATTTTATACAATTTTGCGGGGATGGTTAGACATAGTTAGAACTGAGTACTGGTCTAGGTTTTCAGCCATAGAATCAATAAAATCTTTTTAGTTCCTCTGTATTGTGGACGATGTTAGAACCTGTTTTGTAGATAGTTTAGCTTAAAATACATTTCTCAAGTATAGAAAAATCAATGGTATCAAAATGGTTATCCCCTTCAAACTTAATCAACTTACCATCAACATAACCCGCTAAATCTTCGCCGTGTTGCAATGGAACCCAGGGATCTTTCGTTTGATTTAAAATAAAGAATTCTTCACAGTTCTGTTTAATTTTCTGCCAGTTAAAATTTGGTTCAAAAAAATTATTTGTTGGTTTAAAGTCCAGCTTCCTGATTGGCGTTGCAATCAAAACACATCTTTTTATTTTTTCATCTATTTTCTCTAAGTAATTCAATATAACAGTTCCACCTAAGCTATGACCAACAAGAACTGACCTACTGTCAGGGTCAAAATCTTCAATCACCCTTACCCATTGCTTCTTTTTAGGATGAAAAGTATTAGGCATATCAGGAACAAAAACCTTATGACCTAACTTTTCTAATCTCTCCTTCTCTTCTAAAAACCAGTGTTCTTTTGAATTACTTTCCCATCCGTGAAGTATTAGAATTCTTTTCTTCATATTTTGATTTTATCAAAAAACCGCCTACTTGGCGATTTTTCTTGATATACAATTACATACAATTTTATACAATGCGGGGATTGTTGAACAAAATCCGAACTTATTTTCAGGAAAATCCTGACACCGAATTCTGAATTGCCGCCTGCAGCTGGCAATTCAGAATCTTGTCCGCCTTCGGCGGACAGCCGTCAGGCAAAAAATTATCTCCCCCAGACCCCCTTTAATTTTTTGCCCGCGTTAGCCGAACCGAAAAATTTTTATTAAAGTTAACTTCGCGAAATTATTTTCTTTAATATCTCATCTATTGTCAACTGTTCATTTTCTTCTATCAATACTCTCCCGCTTTCAAAAACAATAAATCTAATTATTGGCAGAGTTTTTTGTATAATTTCTTCTATTAAGAGAATCTCAACTGACCAACCTTTTGGCTTAAAATGGAAAAGTTGATTACGGAGTTCCATATTTAGTCTTTCCATTGCTTCATCAATTTCTGAAGTAGAAATAAATGCTTTGCTGTTTACAAAACCACTCATTCTCTCTGTGTTTTGTATCCACCTAAAACCTTTCAAAAACGAGATTAACTTATTCTCTGGGTTGAAAAGATTTATTTTGTAAACAAGTCCTACTTTTTTCTTTTCTATCTTTTCCCAAATTCCTGAACAATCCGAATTTTTTAACGCAAGTAGCATAAATTTATACAAAGAACTATGCAACGCAATAATCACCCATTTCCAATAACTTTTGTCCTGTTCGGTTAATTCTAAAAATTTAAATAACTTTTCTAAATCATCTATAGCATTCTCTTTTAGATCTGTTCTGTAAAATTCTTCTGACATAAAAGTTTTTTCAATTATCTGAAATTGTCCAAGAATGGGCTTTTTTGGTTATTATAGATAGTATTTCAGGAACTTGTCTTACTCATCGAGTTCGACTACATCTTTTTTAGGCTCGCCAAAAGGCATAGCAGTACCAGACCTTTCTGATGGCTCCACTGGTTTTACAAAAGGTTCCTCTGGCGCTTTTCTGATAGGTGTTCCTTCTTGAGGGCTTGGTGCAACAGGTTTTATCGGCTCATTTTTTGGTTTTTCTTTGTCATCTGACATAATTATTCTAAAATTCCTAAAAATAGGAATAACATACTAATTGCGAAACAATAGATTGCGATATTATAAAGTTTAGATTTTATTTCTTGGTGTCGCAGATTTTTCTCATAAGAGCGTTTCATATCGGCTATAACTTGGTTTTTCAAATCAATTGTTTTTTTCCTTAAAGCTTCTTCGGAGTAAAAAGCTGGAAAATCAGGCGGATCAAAATAAATTCTTGTTTGTGAAGCAACTACTAATAATAAAAATGTTAGATAAATTCCAAATAAGCCAATTGTGAAAATATTCAATCCGAATAAATCTATTTTTTGTTGGATTAAAACAATAGCACTGCCAATAATAATACCGACAAAACCTAATAAAATTCCTGTTTTATTCTCTAAAGAATTATGAGCGTCCATTTGTATCTCTAATTTTCTACTCATAATCTTATATGCAAAATCTAGGTTAGATTCATTATTTTGTTGAACATCTTTTTTCATTTTAGTTTTTAAGTTTTTTATCGGATATTCTTAAGACAATTTCCTAAAAATAATGTCAGGTTTTATTTTTTTCTGAATAGTTTGTTTATCTCGCTTTTTGATAAATCGCCTCGCTTTTTCATCTTCGGTATTATTTGCAATTCAACCTCAAGTATTGAAAATATAAACCGCAGAAACTTAATATCTTTCTCGACTGCAGTTACATCCTTTTTTGATAAATTGTTAAATACTCGGAAATCAATTTTTGCTTTGGGCTTATTATGAGCATATTTAAAAATATCATTTTCAAAATCTATTCCTGGCTTGATCAAAATTTTCCCAGCAAAAATTTCGCAACGATAATATTTCTCAACAGTTTTTTTTAATTGATTTATACTTTTTTTTCTAGTTTTGTCTTCCAATCTTTCCTCTAAATCTTTCATTAAGCTATCTAAGTCGTGTGTTTTTAAGTATTCTTTATCAACCTGTATGCCTAATGTTTTGATGAGAAGTTCTATGGCGTGTTTTATATTCCAAATTATTGCTACCCATAAGCCTAGGTCTGTCAGATGATATACCGGTTTCTTTTGTTTTCTGGGAAACCAAATCATTTTTCCTATATTTTTCCGTTTTTTTAGTTCATTAAGCGAATTTTTTGCGATATTCAAAAAACCATAGAAAAAGACTCCTTGATAGGTATTGTTGTAGGTTTTTTCTTTTTGAAATTTTTTACTCATTTTATTTTTGTTGGTTCTTTTTCATTAAAATAACTGTGGAAAAGTCCCCCTTGTGGACTTTCTATTTACTTTCTATAATTAATTATAGCGCCACTAAATTTAGTGTCAACCATGACTAAGAAACAAAAACAAGTTCTGGATTTCATTAAAAAATATAAAGCAAAGAAAAAATACTCCCCTTCTTTGGAAGAAATAAAGAAACAACTTAAAGTTGCCTCTGTTTCAACTGCCTATTTTCATGTAAAAAATTTACAGGATTTAGGATTCTTGGAAAAACAAGATAATAAACCGAGATCAATTAATGTCTACGAAAATGAAAAAATGGTTAATATTCCTTTACTTGGTTTAATCGCTGCTGGCCAGCCTATTGAGGCAATACAAAACAAAGAAATGGTAGCTATACCCAAAAGTAAATTACCTCTCACTGGCGAATTTTATACTTTACGTGTAGTTGGCAATAGCATGATTGATGAAAATATAAACGACGGAGATTTAATTTTAGTTAAACAACAAGACACCGCCGAAAACGGACAAAAAGTTGTTGCTTTAGTGGACAACTACGAAGCGACATTAAAAAAGTTTTATAAAGAAAAAAAATTTATTAGACTACAACCTGCAAATAAAACAATGGAGCCAATAATTATAAAAGGAGATAGAGAATTAACAATACAAGGCATTGTTATTGATGTGATAAAAAATGAGGAAGAAATACAAGCCAAAAACCTTTTAATAAATAAAGAAGTAAAAAGAACCAAAACACTTCCTTTAAATAAAATTATCTTGGGCGATGCGGTTAAGGAATTAAAAAAATTACCGAATGAGAGTTGTGATGTAATCATTATTGATCCACCTTATAATATCGGAAAGGATTTTGGAAACAACTCAGACAAACGAGAATTAAATGAATATATCTCTTGGTGCAAAGAATGGATAAATGACTCAATTCGCGTAATGAAACCCATGGGAACAATGTTTATTTATGGGTTCAGTGAAATACTTGCTTATCTTTCTGTTGAAATTCCAATCAATAAACGTTGGCTTATTTGGCATTATACAAATAAAAATGTTGCCTCATTAAATTTTTGGCAAAGAAGCCATGAAGCAATAATCTGCGCTTGGAAAAATAAGCCGATCTTTAATAGAGATGATATAAGAGAACCATACACTGAAGGATTCTTGAATGGAGCCGCTGGTAAAGTAAGAAAAGGAACTGCTGGGCGATTTAGCAGTAACGGAAAAGAAACTATTTATAAAGCACACGAAGGTGGAGCCTTGCCCCGCGATGTAATAAAAATACCAGCCTTAGCTGGCGGCGCAGGAATAAATGAAAGATGGTTTATATGTAAGGATTGTAAAGGACAAGTATTTGAACCTAGAGAACTTAAAAAACACGCTGATCACGAAACAATGAAACATCCTACACAGAAACCTCTTAGGTTATCAAAAAAATTAGTAATGTCTGCTATGTCAAAAAGGAACGGAGTTGTTTTGGTTCCTTTTGTTGGCACAGGCTCCGAATGCGTAGCCGCAAAAGAATTAGGACAATCTTATATTGGATTTGAGATAAATCCTGACTATATAAAACTTGCTGAAAAATATTTAGAAAATACAAGGTTTATTGCTAAATTACTTTAAAGAATTATCTATTTCTTTTTTCTTTCCCTTAAAAGTGTAGGGAGTAAAAACTACAAAGCCATTTTCAAAGGCTTTTGTCCTCTTGTCTTCTAAAAATCTTAAATAAGGTTTTCTAAATTCTCCTTTCTTTGTTTTCGGATCTGATAAACAAGCAGGAACTTCATATTTAATATCTATATTTTCGCCCTTTATTTTTTTCTTTCTTGAAAGCGGTCTTCTGCTCATAACCCCGCTGAAACTTGTTTTCTTAACTTGATAATTTAAAAAGCGTCCTTTATATTTTACCCTTATATCTGCACCCATAGAATCTAATTCTCTTGACATATCAACGCTGCCTTTGCCAAAAACAGATTCAGCGACATATCCAGCATGTATTTGTGTTATCAAACCAGCCCAAGTTCTATAAATTCTCGCTTTTAATCCACGCTTAAAACAATCATTGCACATGGTTGTTTTTATTTTGAATTTTTCAATCGCCTCCTTTTTTTCTTTTAGATACTTTTTATAAAAATCATCAAAAGATATAAATTTTTTCTTATCCCAATACATTTTATATAAAAGCTCAATGGCTTGAATGTCCTTGCTTAAATCCATTTCAACAATCTTAATATGACTATATTTTTTTCTATAGCCTTTCAAGTTCACTGTTTTTAAAAATTTATCAAACTTTTGTAAATACATGCTAAATAAAAAAATCTAAATCTTTGCGGGCGAAAGAATAATCGGAAATTCGCCTGATTTTATCGCCGAGCCCGCTAAATTTTTTGGGGGGAATTAACGGGCGAGGCGCGAAACATATTGTTTGGCGGGGACGACGGGACTCGAACCCGCAACCTCTGGATCGACAATCCAGAGCTCTAACCAATTGAGCTACGTCCCCTATTGATATAAACTAAAAATCGCATTGCGATTTTGTGCCGGTGACAGGAATTGCACCCGTAACCTTGGGCTTATGATGCCCCTGCTCTAACTATTGAGCTACACCGGCAGCTACCAATCGTGTTGCGGTGCCTGGAATTGCACCAGGGCCTCCAGCTTATGGGACTGGCGAGGTACTACTCCTCTACACCGCGTCAATGAGAATATTCTATCTTTTTTTATTCTTAAAGTCAATTTAAAGCACTTGAAGGCTTTTTAAAGCTTTTTCATAAACATCTAAAACCTGATGCGCAGATGTCAAATCCAGATGATAGCTTGGGTCACGTACAATATTCAAACGAATTGTATGAGCTTTTTTAACCTGTTCTAAGTTTTCAAGAATATCAGGGGTTAAAACTTCAAGCATTTCCTTTAAAGTCTCGGCCTTAAAACCCATTCTTTTTAATATTCCATCAAGCAGAGCATCAGCTTCAATAATTGCCAACCTTGCTTCTGCTTCACTAGCCTGGGATTTTTCTTTGATTTTTGCCCATTTTTTATTGATAACTGCCAATCCATGATGTTTATAAGTAAGAAACTCCATCCAGTCCCAAATCATTAATTGATGAAGCCAATCAGTTTTAATCAAGGCAAAAATAATAAAGCCCGTCAAAAGTAAGCTGAAAAGCACAAAAACAAACTTTAATATTAAAAATGAATCAGAAAAGGTTGGATTTAAAAGAAGCTGGATAATGTTTTCTAAGTTCATAAATTATTTTTCTAAAAATTCTGCTACTTTAATAATCTTATCATCTTCAAAGGATTTTCCAATGATCTGAAGACCTACTGGTAAACCATTAACCTCGCCGCAAGGAACTGAAATCGCAGGAATGCCCGCTAATTTCCCTGACACTGTGAAAATATCAGATAAATACATTTCTAATGGGTCTGTTGCCTTCTGGCCTATCTTAAAAGCAGGCGTAGGAGTGACTGGCGTGAAAATAACATCTACTTCATTAAAAGCTTTTTCAAAATCTTTTTTGATTAATTCTTTTACTTTCTGAGCTCTTAAATAATATGCTTCATAATAACCAGAAGACAATGCAAAGGTGCCTATCATAATTCTTCTCTTTACCTCATCACCAAAACCTTGTTGTCTGCTTTTTAAATATACTTCCAGCAAACTATCAGAATCTTTGATATCAGCTGAATGCCCATATTTAATGCCATCATAGCGAGCAAGATTAGCACTAACCTCAGAGGGGTTTATTATATAATAACAGGCTAAAGCATATTTTGTTAGATTCAAGCTGATTTCCTTGGTCTTGGCTCCTAGTTTTTCGTACTTTTTAATTGCCTCTTTTATTAATTTTAGCACTCCGGCATCAATTCCTTTAATAAAGTATTCTTTGGGGATTCCAATAACCAAGTCTTTCATTGTTTTAATGTCTGACTCAGTAAGCTGCTTAGCACTCGCACTTGTTGAGTCCAAATCGTCTTCTCCCTTAATAATATCAAAAATAATCTTACAATCCTCAACTGTCTTTGTAATTGGTCCTACCTGATCTAAAGAAGAAGCTAAAGCAATTAATCCGTAACGAGATACTGCCCCATAAGTCGGGCTTAAACCAACCACTCCGCAAAATGAAGCTGGCTGCCTGATTGAACCTCCAGTATCAGAACCTAAAGCAAAATGACAGAAATTACTGGCTACAGCTGCAGCTGAACCTCCAGAGGAACCGCCTGGCACCCTTGTTAAATCTTTTGGATTCTTAGTTGGACCAAAAGCAGAATTCTCTGTAGAAGAACCCATTGCAAACTCATCTAAATTAGTTTTCCCCAAAACTATTGCTCCTTGTTTTTTTAATCTTTCAATACAAGTAGCATTATAAGGAGCAATATAGTTTTTTAAAATTCTAGAACCAGCAGTGGCTTGAACTCCCTCAACTAAAATATTGTCTTTTACTCCAAAAAGAACTCCGGCAAGCAAGGGAATTTCTTTCTTCAAAGCAATCATTTTGTCTATTTCTTTTGCCTGCTCTAAAGACTTATCTTCACAAATATCCAAAAAAGCATTTATCTGCTTGTCTTCTTTTTTAATTTTCTTTAAATAAAGTTTTGTTAATTCTAAAACAGAGAATTTTTTCTCAAGCAAACCTTGATGAATTTGTTTAATTGTAAGACTAGTCAAGTCCATTTATAGAATTTTTTTTGTTTTTAAATAATTATCTTTTTTATCAGGAACCAGCTCCATTAGTTTTGAAGCTTGCTTAGGAGACTTTTTAACTCCTTTATCCTCTCTTGTTACGCTTTGCGCTTTTCCTAAGTCTTTTTTTAAATCAATTTTCGAAATATCAACTTCTTTAAGTTGTTCAATGTAATCTAAAATTAAAGAAAGTTCTTTCTGGAACTTTAAAACTTCTTTATTATCCAATTTAATTCTTGCTAATTTAGCAATGCGCTTAACCTCTTCTTTTGAAATCATAAAAATGAGTATTATCTGGGCGGTTCGAGCTCGCCTGTTTCTACTAACACTTTCTCCAAATCATTGAGATTTTCCAAAACCATGCCAGCTCCTCGAACAACTGCAGTCATTGGATCCTCAAGAATTTTTGTTGGAAGCTTTGTTTCTTTTTGAATCAAAGCATCTAATCCCTGCAAAAGTGAACCTCCACCCGCAAGATAAATCCCGTCAACCATTATATCAGCAAGCAGCTCAGGAGGAGTTTCTTCAATAGCTGTTTTTATTTCAGCTATAATTACTCCTACAGATTTTTCTATTGCTCTTTTAATGTCTTTATTGGAAACTATCACTTCTTCAGGAAGACCAGTCACAATATTCCTTCCTCTCATGGGCATTTCTTTCTTTTCTTTAACAGGATAAGCTGAGCCTATGGCGATTTTAATCGTTTCTGCTGTGCGTTCACCTATCAATAACCTATATTCTTCCTGAGCAAAGCGGATTATGTCTTCATTCAGCCTGTCTCCTGCCACTCTGAGACTTTTTGACAGAACAATTCCACCCAATGAAATTACTGCCACTTCAGTTGTTCCACCTCCAATATCAACAAGAAAGTTGCCGCCTGCTTCCTGAACAGGCAGCCGCGCACCAATTGCTGAAGCCATTGCCTCTTCTATAAGAAAAACTTCTCTTGCTCCAGCCAATTTAGTAGCGTCCATAACTGCTTTTTTTTCTACCTCTGTCACTCCAGAAGGAATACCAACAATCACTCTTGGTCTGATTAATTTTTTTTCACGGGACTTTTCAATAAAATAATTTAACATTTGTTCAGTAACTTCAAAATCAGAAACCACTCCTGCTCTTAAGGGTCTTGTTGCAACAATATGAGAAGGAGTTCTGCCCACCATTTTTTTAGCATCAAGCCCTATTGCCAAAATCTGGCCTGTTTTTTTATTTATTGCCACAACAGAAGGTTCTTGTATTACAATTCCCCTGCCGTGGACATAAACTACAGAGTTAGCAGTGCCAAGGTCAATAGCAATATCTTCTGAAAATTTTTGCAAAAATTTCTTAAGCATTAAATTTAATCTTGTAAATATTTTATTAATTTATTAATTTTCACTAAACTTATTTTTTTATCTTTTCTTTTCTTTATTTCAACGCAATTCTTTTTCAATGTTTTTACGGAAACTACGACTCTGATTGGAATTCCAATTAAATCACAATCTACAAACTTTTCTCCAGCTGACTTATTCTTTCTATCATCATACAACACTTCAATTCCTGCCCCTTGTAAATCTTTATACAACTTCTTTGATACTTTTTCCACCTCTGCAATATTCTCAACAGCAATCAAATGAATATCAAAAGGGGCAACTTGTTTTGGCCAAATAATTCCATTTTCATCATGATGAACCTCAACAATGCCTGCTATTAATCTGCCAAGACCAATTCCATAGCAACCCATTGAAACTGGCTTGTCTTTACCGTCTTTGTCCTGATAGGACAGATTCATGGCTTTGCTGTATTTTGTCCCTAAATAGAAAATGTGGCCAAGCTCAATTGATTCTTTTGTCTCTAATAATCCTCCACAATGAGGACACTTTTTTGCGTCTTTGAGCAATTCAGTATTAGCTGCGTAGCTGCATTTCTTACAAACTAAAATCTTGTCTTCGCCAATTTTAGATAAAAGCATAAATTCATGAGAAAGCTTGCCTCCAATAGTTCCAGAGCTTGCTTCAACACAAACCACTTTTAACCCACATCTTTTAAAAATATCAAAATATGTTTTCTTAACTTTCTCATAAAAAATACTTGAGCTTTTTTTATCAGATTGAAAATCATATAAGTCTTTCATTATGAATTCTCTTGTTCTTAAAAGACCTCCGGTTGCTCTCATTTCATTTCTAAATTTATTCTGAATCTGAAAAAGAGCAAAAGGCAAATCCTGATAAGATTCAACTCTTTTTCTAGCCATATCCACCATTTCTTCTTCGTGAGTAGGACCTAAAGCCAATTCTTTTTTGTGGCGATCTTTAAACTTAAACAAAGGCGGGTCAATGGTATCCCATCGATTAGTTTCCTGCCAAAGCTTTTTATCTTGCAGGCTTGGTAAAAGTATTTCCTGGGCTCCCAAATCATTCATTTCTTCTCTAATAATGTTCTCAATCTTTTTAAGCACCTTGAAGCCCAAAGGCAAAAATCGATAAACACCACTAATTGACTGCTCAATAAAATCAGCCTTGATTAAATATTGATGACTAATAGCTGCAATATCTTTTGATATTTTTTTCTTGGTTTTAGCTAAAAGTTTTGATTGTTTCATAGTTTTTAAAATATACGAGAAATATCATTGATTGTTACAAAAACCATTAATATGAGCAGCAGCATAAAGAAAACTGCTGTAATATTCTGTTCTATTTTTTGAGGAACAGGTTTTTTTCTCACTGCTTCAATTGTTAAAAATAAAAGCTTGCCACCATCAACAGCTGGAATTGGCATAAGATTAAAAACAGCTAAATAAACAGAAATCATGGCTAAAAAATTCAGAAAATAAATCATTCCGAGCTCTTGAGCTTGAGCTAACATTTGAAAAACCCCAACTGGCCCTGTCATTTGAACTCCTGAAGGTTCACCAATAAAAATATTTTTAATAGCTCCTGCATAGCCATTAATAATGCTTATTGTCAATTTTCCTGTGGTCATAATCCCCTGCCATGGCGCCAAATAAATAGGATATTTTTTAATTGCGGTTCTGGTCAAAGCAACTCCCATAGGCCCTTCTCCTTGAGGAGGCGATATTCTGGGAATCAAGCTCACGCTAAATACCTCCTTCCCTCTTTCAATTATTAAATTTACTTCTTCATCTAAATGGCTGTTTGTAAAATCCTGAACTTGTTTTGTTTTATCTGGACTAAGCTGCTCATCCATAAAAGACAATTCTTTGATTGTATCACCAACCTCTAATCCTGCCGCTTGAGCTGGTGAATCTTTGGCCACAGTAACAATAGTGACTTTTGGATTAATTAAATTAGCATCTGTCTCATCTCCAATTGCTACTGGCGCCCCAAGGCTAAAAACAATACTAAAAATTATTGCAGCAATGACCCAAAAAGAAAAAACTCCTCCTAAAACAATTAAAATTCTTTTTTTAATTGACTGCTTAGAAAAACTTTGAGCATCATCACTTTCCTCCATTTCACCTGGCAATCTTACAAAAGCCCCAAATGGCAGAAGATTTAAAGAATAAACAGTTTCCCCTATCTTTTTTCCGAACAGCCTTGGCGGATAACCAATGCCAAACTCCTCTACTTTAACGCCAAACTTTTTTGCAAATAAAAAATGACCAAGCTCATGAAGAGTAATCAAACCAATAAGGCTAAAAAAAGCTATGAAAATTGTCAGCATGATTGATAGTTAGCAATTTAATAATTTTAATAATTTAAGTCTCTATCTCTTTCTTCTTATTCTCTATCATTTCCTCAACCTTTTCACTATATTCATCTATTAATTCCTGAAGCTTGTCTTTGCCTTTAAATTTATCATCTTCGCTCATCCTTCCCTCCATTTCTGCGTCTTGAATTTTCCTCCAAGCCTCATCTCTCCATCTCCTGATTGTTTTTTTAACAACTTCCTGTTTTTCTGAAGTAAAGCGAACTAATTCTTTCCTGAATTCTTCACTTAAAGAAGGCAAACGGATTCTGATTACATCTTTATCAACCACAGGATTGCCCCCAATACTGGTGCTCTTCTCTAATGCCTTAACAATTTCTTCGATATAGGATTTATCCCAAGGCTGGATTACAATTTCTCTTGCCTGAGGCACACTAATAGTTGCAAGCTGCTTTAAAGGAAAACGCTTACCAAAACAATCAGCCTCAATGTTTTCTACCAAAGAAGGGCTTGCTCTTTCTGTCCTTATCTTTTGCAGTTCTTTTTCTAAAAAAGCAATCGCCTTGTCCAGCTCAGGCTTTATTTCACTAACAACGTCTTTATATGAAACTTTTTCATCAACCATATAATTGATACTAATTAACTTATTAAAATTCCATCATTAGCACCTCTAAGGCTAATCTTGTATTAATATTTGTTGTGGAGAGCAAAAGAGTAGTTTGCTGAATACGATTAAGAATTTCCTTTGCTTTTTTTCTTAAGAATTTATCAGAATCAGATATTAAGTTCTTTCTAAAATAAGAAAGCCAAACTGATAATGTTTCATGTAAATCATCACTTTCTGATAACTCCTTTGCATATTTAAAACGCATTGCTATGGGTGAGTTTATGATTTCAACCAATTCCTTGATCTTTTTCTGTCTTTGTTCCAGTTTTTTTAAATCTTGAGAAAAATCAACTGCTAAGCCCGGCCTTCCCAAACAAATCTGAATAATTTCTTCAACCTGCTCCTTTTTAATGTCTTTTGTTTTTAAATAATCCTTGATTTCTTTTTTTTGAACTGGATAAAATTTAATGGTCTGGCACCTTGAGATAATAGTTGGTAAAAGAAATCTTGGATGTTCTGTAATTAAAATCACAACTGCTTTACTTTTTGGTTCTTCTAAACTCTTTAAAAAACAATTCTGAGCCTGTCTTGTCATTAAGTGAGCTTGATCAATCACAACTGCTAAAAAAGGCGCTTGGACCGGTTTCAAAGATAGTTTCCAGTTAATGTCTCGGATTTGTCTAATTTTAATTTGTTTTTGTTCAGGAGCAATAAAGGTAAAATCTGGATGCTGAAAAATATTTTCTTTAAAAATCGAGGAGATAAATTCAAAAGCTATTTTCTTTTTTCCCAATTTCTCACTGCCAGTGAATAGAAGTGCATGAGGAATGGACTCTGCTTTAGTTAGTTTTTTTAAAAACTCTTGTTGTTTTTTATGGCCTATTATCATAATTAACATCAAGCACAAGAACTACTTTTTACTCATTATGCTCTTTTTATACATATCCAGATTTGACAGCATTGAACCAGTGCCTTTAGCCACACAAAGCAAAGCCTCTTCAGCAGCAACAGCAGGCACTCCAACTGATTTTTCAATGAGCTGCGGAAGGTTTCTCAAGAGCGCCCCTCCCCCTGTTAAAATCATGCCTTTACTAATAATATCAGCTGATAATTCAGGAGGGGTATTACGAAGCACTGATTTAATTGCCTGAGTAAGCTCTGCGAGAATATCAGACATTGCCTCACAAACATCATTGGAAGAAATTATGATGTTTTTAGGCAAACCCATCACCACATCTCTTCCCCTGATTTCCATATTTTGTTCTTCTTTCTCTTTGTCTGGAAGAGCAGTACCAATATTAATCTTTATTTCTTCTGCGGTTTGTTCTCCAATTGCTAAATTATATTTTTTCTTAATGAAATCTGAAATAGCTAAATCCATCTTATCACCTGCTACTCTAATTGAATGAAAATTAACAATTCCACCCAATGAGATTACTGCTGCTTCAGTTGTTCCACCGCCGATATCAACAATCATATTGCCAGAACAACTATCAATAGGAATACCAGCTCCAATAGCTGCTAAAATTGGCTCTTTGGCTAAATAAACCTCTCTGGCTCCGGCATTTAAACCTGCTTCAACGACTGCTCTTTTTTCAGTAGAAGTAATGCCCGCTGGAACACCAACCATCAATTCAGGCTTAAAAAACCTAAAGCTTCCTGTGGTTTTATCAATAAAAAACTTGAGCATTGCTTGAGCAACCTTGAAATCAGCAATCACACCGTCTTTTAAGGGTCTGTAAATCCTGATATTGTCTGGAGTGCGACCCATCATTTCTTTTGCCCTTCTTCCCACAGCCATAATTCTATTCTCAGCCAAAGCCACTGCCACAACTGATGGCTCTTGTAAAACCACTCCTTTGTTCGGAATAAAGACAACTGAATTACAGGTTCCTAAATCAATGCCAATTTTCATATTTAAAAAGAATAAATCTGTTAACTTTCAGCTTAAGTATAGGTTAAACTTCTGAATTTTGCAAACTTGCGACTTGCGCTTAAACAGAAACTAGCTATATAATATTAACAATGGAAAAAAGAGTCAGAACAATTTTATTTTTCATTTTTTTATTGATTTTTATTGTGATTGCCCCCTTATTAACCCTTTATGTTCAAGGCTATAGGTTTGATTTTGAGAACAAAAAACTAACCCAAACAGGCGCTCTTTTTATTAAAACAATATCGCCCAAGCAGGCAGAAATCTACATAGATAACAAGTTGACTCAAAAAACAGATTTCTTTTTCAGCTCTGCTTTAATCGAAAATCTATTACCTAAAAAATACAATATCAAGGTTCAAAAACAGGATCATTATGCTTGGGAAAAAAATCTGGAAATAAAAGAAAAACAGGTTGCTGAAGCAAAAAACATTATTCTTTTTCCACAAGACCCAAACTTTAAACTTTTAAGCACTAATATTGACAACGCCTGGTTCTCAAAAGACAAGAAAAAAGCAGTAATAAAAGAATCTGAAAAAAATGTTTGGTCTCTTAAATTGTATAATCTGGAAAAAAACGTAAAGAGCCATCTCTTAAAGGAAACTGATATTTCCCAGACAGGAGCTGATTTGGTTGATTTAGAATTCACTGACAATAATAATCTTCTTCTTCAGATTGCAAACAAGGAACAAATAAGTTATTTTAATCTGCAAATTAACAGAATTCCTTCTCTTTTAACAAAAACAAAAGCACCTCAAAGTGTTATAGAAAACGCTCTAGTTTACAAAGTTTTTAATGAAAACATTTATTATTTAGATGATTTAGGAGATTTTTATAAAACAGATGTTTCTTTAATAAAAAATGAGAAAATCGCCAGCTCTCCTTTTAACATAAAACAAGAAACTGAATACAAATTATATATATATGATAAAGCTATTTTTCTCTTAGAAGAAAAAACTGTGTATTTCTTCAATCAGGATGAAAAGATATTTGAAAAATTTTCTGAAAATATAAATTCATTAAAAATCTCTCCTGACCAGAAAAAAATAGCATATTTTTCTGATTCAGAAATAAAGATATTGTTTTTAGAAGAACAAACTTTTCAGCCAAGAAGACAAGCCATGGAAGCTATTTTTCTAATCCGGCTCTCGGAAAATATAAAGGATGTGTTTTGGATCAATTCAAATTATCTGCTTTTCACAACTAATAATGCTTTAAAAATTACTGAAATTGACAACCGCGATCAGGTCAACACTATTGATTTAGTAACAGTTGAAAACCCAGAAATTTTCCTAAATCTCCAAACAAAAAAACTCTATCTATTAGACAGAGGAAATCTATTTGTTTCAGAAAAAATTCTTTAGCAACTTTCTATTAATCTTCCTTTCAGGCAGCTGTCCTAGAATCTCTTTGACTATGCTCAGAAAAAAAAGCGCTGATCCATAATGATAAGCGCCTTATTCTTTGATCTTCAGGCAGATTAGACCCTAATCTTTTCTGAAGTAAAGATGGGTATTCTCATAGCATCGTCGGGAAGCCGTCGACCTATGCTTTTCTTAGGCAACCATTCGCAAGTTTTCGAGAGATACTGTCTTTCAATCCCTGTTTTGGATTCTCTGAGCCTTTGCACAATCAAGGCCTTAGTATCCCAGACATCTTCTTGAATAGAGATTTGCCAGTCTTCGTGATTAATGTCAATGCTCAATCTATTAAGAAGATGGATAGAAAGCTTTTTAATCCTTTTATCCCGGCATTCTCTCAAATAAACAGAGAAGTCTTCATTTTTACGACTTACTTCTATCTCCCCATCAGGAGATACTGAGATGCTCCCACCAAAACTGCGAACGTCAATATTTGCTTTCATTTAATGTACACCTTTTTATATCTTATAAAAATTCTTTTGGAAAGTCAAATTAGAGAAAAGCTCTACTCAATTTCAATAGACAGACAATATCCTAAACATCTAAAACAAAAAAACCTTTAAAAAAGGTTCTTTTGTTTTTTGATTTCTAATCTTTTCTTAGAATTTCCCCTTATCAAATCCTCTGTCGTCACCAGAAAATTTTCTGAAAGGTTTCTTCTCCATTGGCTTGGCTTCATCTACCACAATATTCCTTCCATCCAATTCTTTGCCATTAAACATTTCTATGGCTTTTTTAGCCTCTTCTTCTGAAGACATCTCCACAAATGCAAATCCTTTTGATCTGCCAGAAAATTTGTCCATAATGATAGAAGCAGAACTTACTGTTCCAGCTCCACCAAACAATTCTTTTAAAGAATCTTCAGTAGTGTCAAAGGAAAGATTTCCTACATAAACTTTATTTGTCATGTTTTTCTGAAAAAATTTATTAATTTACCGACCTCCTTCTGAGTTTCACAGAAAGTTGTTTAAGTATAACCGTATAGCGGCTATTTTGTCAAGTTGATTGATTAAATCTTTGAATACAAGCTATCTCTTCTTCCACTGTGGTGCTCTTCTGGCACGTTTTAAACCAGGCTTTTTTCTCTCCCTCATCCTTGAATCACGTTTCAAAAATCCAGCCTTTTTTAACCTTTTTCTAAAATCAGGATTAAAAAGAAGAAGTGCTCTTGCTATTCCATGACGAACTGCTTCTGCTTGTGCGTTCAATCCTCCTCCTCTTACAATAATAGAGATTTTGAACTTATCAAGACACTTCATTGTATCCAAAGAAGCTAAAGCTGTTTTTTGAAGCTCGTGAATTGGAAAATACTCTTCTAAAGATTTTTTGTTAATAGAAAACCCTTTTTCTCCTCTGGTAAAAATTCTGGCTCTAGCAACTGCTGTTTTTCTTCTTCCAATTCCCTCGTAATATCTATCTGGCTTAATCTCTTTTTCTTTCTCTTCAATTTTCTTTTCTTCTATTTTCTTCTTAACTTTCTTTTCAACTTCTTTCTTTTCTTTTTTTACCTTTTTTGTCTTCTTAACAGTCTTCTTAGTAGCTGTTGCCTTTTTTTTAGTTTTTGTTTTTTTAACTGTTGGCATATATTTATTCAAACCTCAATCTTTTTAATTGTCTTGGTCTTAATTTATTTTTAGGCAGCATTCCTGAAACAGCCCTCTTTAAAACTTCATAAGGTTTTTCTTTAAAAAGTTTTTTAAGTGGAATTGTTTTTAATCCACCCATGTATCCTGAATGCCTGTAATATTTTTTCTGCTCCATTTTTCTGCCAGTAATTTTCATCTTTGAAACATTCTTAATAATTACAATATCACCCATATCTTTATGAGGAAAAAAGTCTGGCTTATGCTTCCCGCGCAAAAGCATAACAATCCTGGTCGCTAATCTGCCCAAGACTTTGTTTGTTGCATCAATTGTATGGGTTTTACGTTCCATAATTAAAATATTATTTAACAAGTTCTATGATGGCTATTTTTGCTCCGTCTGATTTTCGTGGTTCTAATTTAATCACTCTTGTGTAACCCCCTTTTCTCTGCTTGTATCTTGGAGCAATTTCATCAGTTATTTTTTTTACTATATCTGGAGAAAAATTTCTAGCCAAAAGTCTCTTAGCGCTTAAATCTCCTTTTTTTCCTTTTGTGATTTGTTTTTCAGCAAAAGTTGAAAGCTCCTTAGCTTTTGCTAAAGTTGTTTGAATTTTTTCTCTTAAAAAAAGCTCTCTGGCTAAAGATTTTAAAAGAGCTTTTCTTTGATCGCTTGTCCTTTTAAGTTTTCTTCCTTTTTTTCTTTTTCTCATCTTTTTCTTTAGTTTTCTTTTTCTTTTTGCTGGTTTTTACTTTTTCTTTCTTTTCTTCAGTTTTAACAGGAATTTTCTTAACAAAGGTTTGAGAAAACAAATCAAAATGCTTTAATAAAATCTCTGAAGCCTGTGAAAATGCATCTTCAGGAGAAATTGTTTCATCAGTTTCTATTTCTAAAAATAATCTGTCAAAATCTGTTCTCTCGCCCACTCTCATATTTTCCACTCTAAAGGAAATTCTTTTAACTGGTGTAAAAATTGCATCTAAAGCAATTGTTCCAATCTCCTGCTTTTCTTTCTTTTTTAATTCTCTGGGTACATAACCTATTCCTTTTTCAACCTGAATTTCCATCTCTAAGCTCGCCTTGCTCTCTGTTAAGGTTGCAATATGACAATCTTTATTAACTAATTCCAGCTGGCCTGGCAATTTAAAATCTGAACCTTTCACCTCTTTTTTACCCTTTACTTTTAAGCTGGCTTTTTGAGACTCTTCAGACAAAACTCTAAATCTCATCTGTTTCAAATTAAGCATAATATTAACAACGTCTTCCAAAACACCAGGAATTGTTGAAAATTCATGAGAAACATTCTTAATTTTCACTTGAGTAATCGCAGCCCCTCCCAAAGAAGAAAGAAGTACTCTTCTCAAAGAATTACCGACTGTTACTCCGTAACCAGGATAAAGAGCCTCTATCTCAAAGATAGTTTTACTCTTTTGTTTTTTAATTGTTTTTGGCTTAAGAGGCAGTGGAATCATATTATTGATGAGAGCTCAGGTTTTTAACGCTTCGGTTTTTAGCTACTTGCTGTTTTTTCTAAAACCCTAGCACTAATTCCTAAACCCAAATATTAACGTGAATAAAACTCAAATATTGATAATAAATTTACTGGTGGAGCTACTTCCTCCAAGCTAACATCACCAACTACTTCTCCTTCTAATTTTTCTTTATTCAATTTCAGCCAAACCGGAGGATTGTGTTTTTTCATTAATTGAATGAATTCTTTAACAATGTTTTTCTTTAATTTGTTCGGTTTCAAAGAAACAATATCTCCTTTTTTCAAATAAAAAGAAGGGATATTCACTGCTTTTCCATTAACCAGAAAATAACTGTGAGAAACTAAACTTCTTGCTTTTCTTCTGGAAAGAGCAAATCCCAATCGAAAAACTGTATTATCTAATCTGGATTCTAGTTTTTTTATTAACAGCAAAGGAGCGTCTTCCATTTTTCCTCTCTTGTCTAATAACTCTCTAACATAGTTTTTAAATTGTTTTTCTGCCATATTGTACCAGTTCTTAAGCTTTTGCTTCTCCCTTAATTCCTTGGCATATTCAGAAGGTGGACGTTTTCTTCGTTTGCCTTTCTGACCAGGAGGATAAGGTTTTCTTATCATTGCACACTTTGGTGAAAAACAACGTTCGCCTTTTAAAAAAAGTTTCTCTCCTGCTCTTCTGCAAATTTTACAAGTCATCTTTTTCATATTCTTACACTCTTCTTGGCTTTTTAGGTCTGCAACCATTATGAGGAATAGGTGTTATGTCTTTCATGGAAATAATGTCAAAATTCCTACCAGCCAAACTTCTAATCGCTGATTCCCTGCCAGAACCCACTCCTTTAACAAGTACTTTAATTCTATTAATTTTTAATTTATTAATGGCATATATCATTGCTTCAGCCACCTTGGAAGCAGCAAAAGGAGTTCCTTTTTTTGTTCCTTTAAAACCAAGCCGGCCTGCTGAAGTCCAATAAATCACATGCCCCAAAGGATCAGTTAAAGTCAAAATAGTGTTATTGTAAGAAGAAAAAACACAAAGTATCCCCTCTTTCACTCTTTGAGAAGTTTTTATTTGGACATCTTTTTTAACTGCTGCTTCTACTTTGTCCCGTTCTTTTAGTAATTCCTCTTTAGTTTTTTTAACAACACGCTTCTTACCCATAATATTATTTTAAAACTATTTAGGTGTTGGAGGGGCTTTTCTGCCCGAACCCACTGTTTTTCTTACATTTCCTCTTACTGTTCTGGTATTGGTTCTTGTTCTCTGTCCTCTTACTGGCAATCCTTTAGTATGTCTTAATCCTCTCCAGCATCCAATATCTTTTAATCTTTTTGTATTCATCATTACATCTCTTTTCTTTTCTCCTTCAACTTTGTGATTTTTTTCAATAATTTCCTTTAAACTGTTAATTTCATTAGGAGTCAAGTCTTTTGCTTTTTTCGAAATATCAATATCAGCTTCTGTTAAGATTTTTTTACTTAAAGAATATCCTATTCCATAAACATAGGTTAAAGCAATAACTATTCTTTTTTGTTCTGGTATATTTATTCCTGCGATTCTTGGCATATTAATTACGAAATATTAATTCACGCTTTTATCCTTGTCGCTGTTTATGCTTTGGATTTTTTTTACAGATAATATAAACTCTGCCCTTTCTTCTAACAACCTTGCAATCCTTACAAAACTTTTTCACCGATGACCTTACTTTCATTTGATTTTTATTAATTTTTATTTAAATGACAAACATTCTCGAATGAAAATTCGAGAAGATTATTAGTTTCTTTGAATTTATCTATCAACGATTTCTATAAACAATCCTTCCTCTCTTTTCATCGTAAGGACTCAGCTCCACAGTTACTTTATCTCCAGGTAAAATCTTTATCCTGTACATTCTCATTTTTCCTGCTAAATGACATAAAGCTTCTTGACCATCTTCGAATTTCACCTTGAAGCTGGCACTGGGTAGAGCCTCCATGATTATTCCAAATTTTTGAATTTTATTTTTCTTTTTTTCCACGGGTACTTCATTACTTTACCAAATACTCGTATTTTGGTCAACCCTGATTTTTCAGATTGAACTGCTTATAAAGCTATAATGAACATTGATTTTTTCAACATCCTTAGGTACATTTTTCACCCAGAAAGGCCAAAATTCAACTTTTACCTTGGTAATTTCCGGTTGATTCTCTAAAAATATGGTTGTTCCAACCAAAGACTTACCTGTTAACTCCTTTTTAAGAATATCCAAGCTAATCTTGGTATAAACTTCAACTGAAACATTTAAAGAGATAACTGCCTTGCCTGAATCAAAATCAATAGTTTGAGGCGTATAATCTATCTTCAAGCTTTCTTGATATAATGATTTTCCTTTGGAATCTTGGGCAAGAACAATCTCTTTAACATAATTCTCAATGTCTTTTTTCTCAAATAAGAGAGTTTTTGATTTGGCTTTCACTTTAAAACTAAACTCTTCTATCTCATCACCAACTTTAGTTAAAGAAAACTTTTCTAAAATTTCTGTTTCTAAAATATCTCCTAAAAAGATTGAATTTTCTGGAATCTTATTTTTTAAATCATCTTCACAAGCAATCTCAGCTTTTTGAACCAAGAGCTCTTCTGCTGATTCTAAATCCTGCTCTGTTACTTGGGCAGAGTCTCCTCCTCCTGTCATTGACTTTAAAGATTCTCCGTAAAATTTAGTATACCTTGGTGTTCCCCTGAAAACATATATTGAAAAATGGCTTGGTTCAATATTATACTCTTCACCAGATTCAGCAGCAATGACATCAACATCAACATATCTGGGAAGAATCTTTCCATCTTTCAGCTCAGCTCCAGGCACAACGATTTTAGCTTTTGACTTAAACAGCTTACCTTCTGATGATACAAATCTGGTTCCCTGAAGCCATGTTTCAGTTTTGGTTGAAAACGCATTATAAAGCCTTATCACTCCTTCTGCTTTTTTTAAGGTTTTGCCTGTTGCTTGAAATTCTTCATAAAGCACTTTTTGACTTTCAAAAACTTGAGCAGGAATAATCTTATAAGAGAAATCAATTTCATCAGCATTACTATCAATTGTCAATTTTGTTTCAAAACTCACTAGTTCTGTTTTAGGCCATATTTCAATTTCAGCTTTTGAGATTTGAGTGGCAACAAAAATAAGTAATGCTAAAAAAATAGGTGTTAAAATCCATCCTATTTTAAAACCCTTCTTTTCAATCTTTCCACCAGCAGCTATAATTGTCGCCTCTTCCTTTCTCTCTTCAATAGCTTCTTTCTCAGAAATCTTTTCCTTAAAAGCTTTGACAGCTGGTTTTTTATCCTTCTCTACCTTTTCTGGAGGTATAATATCAAATATTTTTTTAGTCATTAAAGTATTATATAGAAAAAATTCTGTTTTGAAAACAGAACTATTAAATAAATATCATAATTGATTAACAACTTGTCAATGGTTAAGCTGTTATTGGCCAACAACTGCCTTGATTCTCCTTATTCCAGCACCAACAGATTCTTCTTTAATAATTCTGAAACTGTCTAATTCATCAGTTTTTTTAACGTGGGGACCAGCGCAAATTTCTTTTGAAAACTTACTGATAATATAGACTGTTACTTTTTCAGGATATTTTTCCTTAAAAAACGCCAAGGCACCTGATTTAATTGCATCAGAATAATTCATTTCCTGTTTTTTAACTTCTAAATTTTCTTTTATTTTCTGATTAACCAAACTTTCTATTTTCTTAATTTCTTCATCAGTCATTTTTTGAGAATGGGAAAAATCAAATCTTAAACGCTCATGAGTAATATCAGAACCCATTTGCTTAACATGATTTCCTAAAACCTCTCTTAAAGATTGGTGAAGCAAATGAGTTGCAGTATGAAGTTTTGTAGCTTGATAACCAGCTTCTTTACCAACTCCTCCGAATTTCTTTTCAGCTCCAGCCCGAGAAACTTCCTGGTGTTTTTCAAAAGCTTCTCTAAATCCTTTTTTATCAACACTTAATCCTTTTTCTTCTGCCAGTTCTTCCGTTAACTCCAAAGGAAAACCATAGGTATCATATAAATGAAATGCATCGATTCCTGAAATATCTCCTCTGCTTATGAATTTTTTAAATTGTTTTAAGCCTTCTTGCAAACTAGCTTCAAATTTTTCCTCTTCATTCTGAATAATTACTAAAATATTGTTTTCTTTAGATTTTACTTCAGGATAAACATTCTCATAAGCTTTAATCACTTTTTTAGCTAAAGTAGCTAAAAAATTCTTAGGCATATCAATTAATCTTCCAAATCTTATTGCTCTCCTTATTAATCTCCTTAAAACATATCCTCGTTCTGTATTAGAGGGAATAACTCCTTCAGAAGATAAAAATACAATCCCTCTGATGTGGTCAGCAACAACTTCAAATGCCTTAATATTATTTTTATACTCTTTGCCTTTTGATAACTCTTCAATCTTTTCCATTACTGGCACAAAAACATCAATCTCAAAAACACTGGTTTTATTCTGAACAGCTAAAGCTATTCTTTCCAATCCCCCGCCAAAATCAACATTCTTTTGCGACAACTTTTCAAAACCCTTTTCTGTTTTTAGATATTCCATAAAAACATTATTGCCAATTTCAATAAACCTGCCGCAATCACAATTAACATGACAGGGCTGGTTTTTCCAAACAGAGTTTTCATGGTGCTTTAAATCACTGCCTAAATCATAAAAAACCTCGCTATCTGGCCCTCCTGGCTCGCCTGTTGGCATATTAGCAGGCGCTCCTGACCGAGACCACCAATTTTTAGCTTCATCATAATAAAAAATTCTTCCGTCCTGTATGCCATGCTTTTCACTAAAATCAATGTCTTTTGCTTCAATCCCAATATTAGCAAATAGTTTTTTCCATATTTCCACAGACTCCTTATCTTGAGCAATGCCAATATCTTTATTCCCGCGAAAAACTGTTACATAAAGTTTTTGAGCATCAATCTTCAGTTCTTTGGTTAAAAATTCAAAAAACCAGCTTAATTGTTCTTCTTTAAAATAATCTCCCAAAGACCAATTACCAAGCATTTCAAAAAAAGTGGTGTGACGATTATCACCCACTTCTTCTATGTCTTCAGTGCGAAAACACTTTTGAGAATTAGTTAAACGAACACCTTTAGAATGTTTTTCACCCAATAAATATGAAATCAAGGGCTGCATTCCAGAACCAACAAAAAGAGTAGTTGGATCATCTTTTGGAATTAAAGAAGCGCTTGGAATAACAGCATGACCCTTAGATTTAAAAAATTCCAAGTATCTTTTCCTGATCTCTTTAGATTTCATGTTAAGTATATCTATCTGCTACTGCTGAAGCTACATAAGCCTCAGGTTTTATTTTAGCTTCAAAACCATTTCCCTTAATAAGCCCCACCACTTCTTTTATCATGTTTTTTGTATCACCATTCTCTCCTACGTCAGCATGAATGTAGCGGAACTGATAATTATAGTTTTTATTTATCCTTTGAATTCTTTGATTAAGAGCTTCTCTTAATTCCAAAGACAGTTCGCAGGATATTAAAACCTCTTCTAAAATTCTTTCTTTCAAAGAATAAAACTTTCTATTATTATAGTTAATTTTCTTTAAGAAAATCCTGCCACCCTCTCCTACTCTTAAAATAACAATTGCTACTGGAAACTGGGGACTTTCCTGAGAAGAAGAATCACAGCCAACAATAATATCATAAAAACTTTCTGGTTTTGACTCTATGTAATTAAAAATCTCATCAATAACTTGATTGAATTCTAGTTCTCCAATAGTTGGATTATAAAAACGGCCTTGTAAGATATTTGTCATAAACAGATTAAAATAAGGGTTTAACCCTTTTTTATAAAATTATAGTATTTTTTAATATAGCAATAAAACCTGATTATTAGCAAGTT
>SDBT01002509.1_pt1 | contig 32385 bp, 37 predicted proteins | sample 2277101 | NCBI WGS metagenome assembly SDBT01 (sample SAMN10404973, study PRJNA504765) | marine sediment metagenome | isolation source: marine sediment core GS10_PC15, 103 cmbsf | place: Arctic Ocean: Southern Knipovich Ridge | collected 2010 | reverse complement strand
TATTGAAAAATCTATAAAAGAATTAGGTTTAGAAAACAAAGAAAGAATAAATGTAGCTTACCTTAAATTGTGGGAAGACCACAAGAAACTGAATAAACTAACAGGACAGTGTGTTTTTAATACATAGCCTATGTTAATTTACATTGCTGGAATACCAGGCACAGGTAAAACAACGATAGTTAAAAGCTTAATAGAAAAGTTAAATTTAAATAAGCACAAGTCAGTATCCATTAGGGGTTTACCGATTTTGTGTAGATTAGCTGGTAATATTTCTCCTGAAGAATTTAGGAGGTTGCCAAATCATATTCGTAAAAAATACAGACCCGAAATGTATCGAATTATTTACGAAGAAGATTTAAAAGATCATAAAACTATAAGAATTCTAGACGGCCATTTTGCATATTATGAAGCAGGTGGCAAGGAGTATACTGTAAAACCAATACAAAAAGGAGATTATGAACAGATGAGAGTTATTTTTGTTGTTACCTCAAAACCAGAAAATGTATTACAAAGAAGAAATAAAGATAATGAAACAAGAACAGACAGAACCCTGGACTTATTGCATATAAATGAACAAGATAACATAGAAAAAGAAGAAGCTATTAGGCAAGCACGAGAATTAAAGATACCTATATTTTTTATATCTAATGATTCTGATATAGCTAGTGTGGTAGATGAAATTTATACAGAGTTAGAGAAGTTGCAGTTATTCGAAAGTGAAATTACTGGTTCTCTAAAAAATGAAATGAAACTAAGATAGCATTCAAATTACTCCCAACCCAAATAAAAGCAACACTATACCAATAACAATAAAGAGAGTACCCGTATAACGATGATATTCTACTTCTTTTTTTGCATCATATTTAATACGGAGTTTTTTGATTACATAAATCTGAAACCTAAGAACTTTCTTTGGAAAAAGAATGTCTTAGTTATTCTCAGGTGAAAATTGACCCAGAGCGTGGAGAAGAATATTTTTGTTCGGAAGAAGAGGCAATAGAGGCGGGGTATGAGAAGTCGAAGAATTGTTCGTAGTTTCTCAAAACCTACGAGCGTTGGGTTCGATAGACTCACCACAAGTTTGGTGGAATTACTTTAATATGTAAGATAAATTTTAGGTTAAAGTAGAACAGCGTCCCTGCGATGGTGCAGTGACGCCGTTGTTCTATCTTGAGGGTTCGGACACACTTCTCTAGCCCGAAATCTCAACTTGGAGTTCGGACTCGGGATCCGAGGTAGCTTGAGGTTCGGGCTCGGGGTCAGAGGACTGACTCCAATAAACACCGCATCCAATTGCCACAACTATGAGGGATATGTTCACGTACAGAAAGATGAGTTGCCATTCTATTGGGGTAAGTTTCAGGAAACAGATTATGGCCAGAATGATTACCACGTACACCGCAACCGCTTTCATTCCTCTCTTGTTCATCGGAACCTCCAGCTAAGAATTTATGTGACCAAGCAGAATTGCTGTGGTCGTATAACTTCATATTCCTTTCAGGAACGTCTAACCATTATTGTACACATATTTATGGTTTTGTAAAATGGTTGCCCGTAAGGGGTTTCTTGGTACGACTTTCTGAACCGTCGCATAAAAATCTTCTGATTTTTCGCTCAAACTCGGCTCGTTAGCTCATCGAGTCTGAAACTCTCAGAGTCGAAGACCTGCGACAGACGGTTTAAAAAGCGTGCCTGCGATTGGTTGAAAATAGAAAATGGGGAGTCCCACGGGACTGCATTTTCTACAATCTTTTAAGATTAAGAAAATGGGAGCATTTTTGGGGAATTATTTTTTCCTCTTGATAAATAAATAAAAATATGGTTTAATGAGTGAAATAAATGTACTTTAAAAAGCTACTTAGGAAAGCTCTTTAGGCTTGCAGTTTATAGAGAATTGCTTCATAGAGAAAACAAGGTAAACATTCAGAGGAGGTTTCCGATGAAGAAGTTGCTTAAAGGTGTAGTGGTGTTCATTCTTTTCGTGATTTTCGCTATCTGTATCACCGGCTGCGGAGAGTCCGCCGATTCTTTAGCAAGAGAACAACAGGAAGAGGTTGATTCTGGGCGGGGATGGTATGATTTAGGGAGAATTTCTTCCCTTCCTGCAGTAGAGCCAACTCAACCTGGTGATCCCATGTTCTTTGCTAAGATATGCAAGGACTATAACAGATTCTTGACTTTTGGTAGAGCTCTTCAGGCTTCGTCGGAGATGTTTACTCGGTTAAGAGTGGATCGTGCCGTGACCGAGGAGGAGTATCGGAAAATCACTTCTCGCTTGATCATGAACCTTCTTCTGGTCTATAACCAGGACTCGGTTTCTCGGAGAGATGCTCAGGATTGTCATCATACAGTGGGGTATTATGGATTGGGGCGCTTTCGCTTTGATGATGATGACCGTGTCCTGGGAAGGCTCTTGGCAATGCTTGACGATGACCGTGTTGTCGTTATGTACGAAGTTGCTGAGGTTCTCGGTGTTCCTGGTTGGGTTGGAGTCGGTAGGTCTCTGGAGGAACTACGGAGGATTCTCCAAGATAATATTCTTGCGAGGGTCGTGATGCGTGAATAGTACAAAATAACCCAAAACAGGGAGGACTACCATGTCTGAGAAGTGGCCTCAACGCGAACTATTCGTCAACTTCGTTCTCCTTCTTGGTCTTGCCTGGGAAGACCTTCTTCTCGAGGAAGTTGAATTCGACGGAGTGGCGGGCGTGCAATTCGACAAGGTTCTTGGGAGTTGCGCAGAGGACGAATGGTGTGAGAACCGCAAGGACCTCATCCGATTGGCCCTCAAGCTCGAGGTACCTGTGGAGGGACTTGAGGCTGACGGCGAATTCGGCCCGGAGTGGGCAGAGGTCGTCGCTCTCTGCAAGGAAGACGCAGTGATCTATTTGCGGTAATATTGTCCACCAACAATAGCCGTACAATAAACATCCGCTACTACAGAAAAGAAAATCTGTGGTGGCGGATTTTCTTTTTAGATAGCCATTGGAGCATTACTTTGACATTTCGGTACTTCGATGGGCTCAGTATAAATAAACTCAGTGCAAGCAAGCTCAGGACAAGTTTGATATACTTTAAGATATGAAAATATTACTTGCCTCAAATGGAAAATTTTTAATTGAACAGGGATATAAACTTTTAGGTATCCCAACAGAGCAAGTTCGTATTGGATATATAACAACTGCTTCAAAAGGAGTAGAAGACCTAGACTATTTAGACCGACATAAAGAAGAGATGAAAAATGCTGGTTATTCTTTTGAGGAAATAGATATTGAAGGAAAAAGTGAAAAAGAGATTTTTAGTTTTTTCTCAGATAAGAATATTGTTCACGTTGAAGGAGGAAATACTTTTTATTTATTAAAAGTAATTAGAGAAGTTGGTTTTGACAAAATATTAAAGAAATTATTGGATAAAGGACTAGCTTATGTTGGCAGTAGTGCGGGGGCTTATATTATGTGCCCAACGATTGATATTTCTACTTGGAAAACAAATCCTAGACCAAGATACGGACTTAAAGATTTAACTGCACTAAATTATGTACCATTTTGTCTAATGGTTCATTACACTGAGGATAAAGAGTCTATCGTAAAAGAAAAGATAGAAAATTTTAAATATCCATTAAGGTTACTACGAGATGGGCAAGGAATTTTTGTTGAGGATAATAAATACACTTTTATAGGCGATGGCGAGGAAGTTAAATTATAATTATGGAAAAAGATTACATTCAACATAAAAATAAAGTTATAGAAGCGGATAGTCGTTTTAAGCATGTAATGGCTATAACCCTTGACCCAAAATCAAATTATAAAACAGGAATAATTCGGTGTATAACAAATCGTAAAGGAAACGTACAGATTAAGGGTTTTACTGATAGAAGTGAGCTGTATAAAATAAATGAGATTTCAAATCAATCTTTCAAAATTGGTGAACGATTAAATATAAAAAATGAAAAAGAAATATTAGGTCAGCTTGTTGAAAAAGATTGGGATTTTATAGGACTGGAAGACCCTGATATTTGGATAGATGAAGAAACTAATTTAACACATGTTTATTTTACAATTCCCATTAGGTATATTGATAAAACTAAAAAAATTAAAATTCATCTTGGACATGCAGTGGGTAAAGATTTAGATTCTTTAGAAATGACGATGCCTGTTCTTTTAGATAATTATGATTTTAATGCAAAAGAGGTTTCTATAGCTCCACTTAATAAAAAAGGTGTACACTACAATCTTATTGAATCCCGAGATAGACGAACTAAAACAACTTATTCTGTTGTTAAAATGGTTATTGCTGAAGACATGGGAAAAACATGGGAATATAGTAAAACAGTATTTCATCCTGCCGAGCATAATATTCCTTGGATTGGTGGAAGTGCTTCACCAGGACCTCTGTTCTCAAGTAACTTTATAGATGTTGGAAAAGGAAAACTCTTGGGTGTCATAAATGGGCGTGAAGTAAGTCAAAAAATTGGCGATAAAACAATATACGGTATGTTTTCCGTAGGATTATTTATTTATGATTATGAAAATGGAAAAATTGATTGGGTTTCTCCAAAACCATTTATTCAAGATAGCGAAGCAAAGACAATCACATTTGCTAGTCAGTTTATTGAAACAGGTTCTGGTGAAGGGATACTTTATGCCCATGTGGATGATTCATTTGTCCGTGCATATACACTAAAAGCAGAATCTATTAAATTGTTATTACCCAGCAACCTTTGATAGAATTAAAAATATGTAAGATTTTATTTAGCATAAAAATAAAGTATAAAAAAAAGAGACCTCGGACTAATGTGTAGTCCAAGGTCTCTACTCCTTTCTGATCTTCCGATGTGCGGAAGGTCAGGATGCTTCGGAGGGAGAGGGAGCAGCTTCGCCAGCATCTCGAAGGACTTCCCTCATAAAGTCGGTGAAGGTGTATTCACGCTGGGAGGCATGCCTGGCACTGCTGCGTCGATTCTCGAACTCCTCCCACAGCTCTGACCCTTGGGCACCCCCTGGGGTGTGCAAGCAGAAGGTGTTGATTTTGGTGCTGCTGCAACTGATCCCAAGATTCCTGGCTGCATCTAGGATACACTCCAGAAGACCTGAGACTCCTCCGCTAGTCTCTTGGAGAAGCTTCATTGGATCGAAGGAAGCTTCTACATCAGTCTCCCCCAAGTCGACGACTTGTTGAAGAAACTCTTCTAAAGCCGTTTGAGCTACCATGATTCCTCCTCAGAGAACTGGTTTGGAAGATGAATTCTCCCATATTTCTATCTACAATTATACACCCTTTGGTTATTTTGTCAAGTATAAAAAACGGGAAAAGAGCCTTAATTCTATCAAAACGCTGGAGCGTTTTGATAGAATATTCCTTTCCTACTTTTATTTTATGTTAAGATAATTCTATGAGTCTTTTTTATCCGATAAAATTACTATCTGATTGGCTAACTTTTTCAATTCTTGACCTTACACCCGAGACACTTAAGGCGGAGGCTTTTAATTTTTTTATTTACGACACAATAAAGATATTTATTTTACTAACAGTTATTATTTTTATTGTTTCAATTATTCGTTCGTATTTACCTAAAGAAAGAGTTCGTGCAATTCTTTCTCATAAAAATAAATATACAGGCAATATTACTGCATCATTTTTGGGTATTATTACTCCATTTTGTTCTTGTTCAGCAATTCCATTATTTTTAGGATTTATTCAGGCTGGTGTTCCGCTTGGAGTTACTTTTTCTTTTCTTGTAGCATCACCAATGATTAATGAGGTAGCGCTAGTTTTATTGTTGGGAATGTTTGGTTGGAAAATTACATTAATTTATGTAGTAAGTGGACTTTTTATTTCTGTTTTTTCTGGAATAATTATTGGAAAAATGAAAACGGAAAATCTAGTGGAATCTTTTGTTTATGAAAATAGTATAGATGGAAAAACTCTTTCATTAACAATGACATGGAAAGAAAGATTTTTATATGCAAAAAATTATACTTTAAATATTCTTGATAAGGTGTGGTTATATGTTGTTATAGGTATTGGGATAGGAGCTTGGATTCATGGTTATGTGCCTGCAGATTTTCTAGCACAATATGCAGGAAGTGATAAATGGTATGCAGTGCCTCTGGCTGTTGTTGTTGGTATTCCACTTTATTCAAATGCCGCAGGCATGATACCTCTGGTTTCTGTTTTGACTGAAAAAGGTGTTGCTGTGGGAACTACACTTGCTTTTATGATGTCAGTAATAGCTTTATCTCTTCCAGAATTTATGATTCTAAAAAAGGTAATGAAAACAAGGCTTATTTTGATTTTTGCTGGAATTGTTGGGATTGGAATTATGTTTACAGGTTTTTTGTTTAATTTAATTTTGTAGTATTTTTGCGGATAATTTTTCGTAATTGACAAAACGTATTGAATGCATTATAATAATTATGAATATGTTTTTTAATTAACCTTTAAAAAGGAAAGGCATTGTGGATGCTAACGGTAAGAAAACGGGAAACAGTAAGAATGGTGGGGAGCAGTTGACGTTTTGTTCCTTTTGTAGCATTCTTGACCGTGTTTGTCTTCGGGGTCGTTTTTTTAACTCCAGAGGAGAACCAAAGAGTCTCGAGCTCTTTTCTCAATTCACCGCTATTGGGGTTATGCAAGAATTTCTTCGGAAAGGGGTGATTTCAGAAGAGAATGCTAGAACTCTTACCATGGAAATTGAAGAGTCTCTGCCCTCCGAGTGAGACTCTTCTTATCTGGTTTACACATATCGTGTAAAAGGGGGAGCAAACCTATCGGATTGCTCCCTTTTTCATTTCAATTTTTAATAAAAGTTATTATTTCTTTATGATATAATATAAAATTATTAGCTTAAATTAGATAAAAATTATGATAGATTCAACAAAAATAGATATAAATCAATTACCAAAAAAGTTTTGTGATGGTGCTATAGGTGCTCATGCAAAAGAAATTTTTTACTTTACTATTACTTCGGGAAATAGTTTGGATTCTTTTGCAACTACACCTCAAGTTATGAAGAGTATTGCTACTTGGATAAATGGACAAGTAGAGAGTTATGAAAAAGTGTTTGGAGAAATTGATATGACTCCACCTAAAATAACTAGCCCTATTCAGATTACAGATTTGAAAAAATAAAAATGTGGAATTAAATAAAAGAAGTCGTACCCAGCCCTCGCGATATGGCGGGGGCTGGTGGCACGACGATGATGGGCGATCACGTTGTTCATCAGACGGGGAGGAGGAGAGCGTTCAGCATTCTCCTCACGGCCTTGTACCTCTGTCCGGCTACCTGGACCTCTCTGCCTTCAGGAAGTTTGAAGTCCGTTCCCTCTGGGTCTCCGATGGACTGCAGGAGTTCGCCTTGATGAAGAACGAAGAGAAGTGTTTCATCCGAACTGAGGTTTCTGTTCCCGATGATTTTCTCCCCAATAGCAACTAGCTTGTCGCTTAACATGGCAAGACCTCCTTATGTGGATCATATCCAGTGATCGTTTTTATATAATATAACTTTTAATAGATATTGTCAATTAATACGAATAGCTCAATTGCGTTGAATTGTTAAGTAATTCTACCAAAACGCTGGAGCGTTTTGGTAGAATTACTCTATTTCTGGGTGTTCAACATCTCTTAGGTGTTGGACATCTAGAAGGGAAAATCAGCGGTTCAACCGCTGGGGGAAGGGAAAATCAGCGGTTCAACCGCTGGGGGAAATATCTCTGAGGTGTTGGACATCTATTATTCTTCAACTTTGGGTTTGTCTACTTCTAGGAGGTTAATTTCTGGTAGATTTATTTTTTATTTTTTGGTTGGTCTATCTTTAGTTTTATATTACCTGTGTCTTCTTCTAAGCTAGAAATGGAAATTTGTTTTGCTCTTTTTTCTATTGGCGGATTAAGTTTTTCGGAAATTTCAAATTCAAAGACTTTATCCAACATTTCTTTAGGTATATCAAGTTGAGCCTTTTTTATTATTGAAATAAACTTTTCGTTGAAAAAATTATCATTAACGATTCTTCTTTTTGTGGTATGTATAAATTTTCCAATAACACGACATATATTATCTCTGTCTTCTGGATTTAATTGTTCAACAAACTCATATTCTTCAATTTTTTTCAAACTTAAAATTATAGGTTCTAAAGAATCGATTGTTATAATGTACACATTATAGTCTCCCATATTATAAGTAAATAGATTTATAGTCTCTAGTGTATTGGATGGAATTACTAAGAAAATATCTTTTTTTATATCCGCTTCCTTTATGTATTTTTTAACAGCCTCGGCTTGACGTAGGATATATGAAGGAAAATTTGTTAAGTCATCATTGGCTGGACTTTTTGCGTCAAAAATTACATATTCCTCGCAAATTGTTATAGTGTTATCAGGTTTTCCCTTAAAAGGAACTTTTTCTTTATCAACATATTCTACTGTATGTTTTCTACATATTTCTTTTATTGCAGTTTCAACTAATTCTTCATGTTTTGTCCACGTAGATTTTTGTTGTGCAAATTTAGTTTTTATTTCCTCCTCTCTTTCTGTTTGAATTTTTTGTCTATCAAGTTCTATGCTATTTCGTAGAGTGTTTAATGCTGTAATACTTTTTTCGTATTCTTTTTTCCTGTTTTCTTCACCCTCCTTTAAAATTGTATTTTCTTGTAGTAGTTTTTCATTATTTACTTTTAGGTTTTGTAATTGACCTTCAGCTTTTATGTTACTTTTTTCTAAGTGTTCATTGGTATTTTTTAAAACTTCAGCAGAGCTTTCAATTTCTTTTAAATCTTGTATATACTTAATAAGTAATTCGAATTCAGAAAAAGCCTCATAGCTTAATGATTTTATAGAATTCCATGAAAATATTCTTTTCCAAAAAGTAATTTCTTTAATTTTTTTAAAAAAGTTTTTTAAATTTTCAAATGTATTATTCATTGATTTATTAGTCTTATTTCTCTAGATAATGTTTAAGCGTATAAATCCAGTCTTCATCAATGCCGTCGCTTTGTAGTTTCTGGTCTAGTAGCCATTGAAGATATCCTCGGTCAGTTTTAATGACATCTTCTAGTCTTTTTCCATTATATTTACCAAATTTAAAAGTATGAAAAAGTGATGGGTGTAAAGAAACTTCTATCATTTTTTCTATGGCTTTTTCTTCATCTAGACTTGCTGTTTCCATCATTTTATTTTTTAATCTTTCAAAAAGTGCTTCCAAGACAAGGACATCACCAAGTGCGTCATGAGCTGTGGCTTCTATTTCTATTCCAAGTAAGTAGCGTAAATATTGAAGATTGTATTTTTCAATTATTTCTTCTGGGTCTAAATATCTAGCTAGTCGCAAGGTGCAGATAAAGTTTTTTGGCTTAATGCCTTCCTTTTCTATCATTATTAAGTCAAAGGGTGCATTGTGTGCAATAAATACATTATTTTCATCTTCCAAAAGATTTTTTATTTTTGAGAAGTCGTCGCTTTCAGTAAAAGATGGTTTATCTTCCACCATTTTATTTGTAATGTGATGTATTGCTGAAGCTTCTGGAGGAATTATTTTTTCAGATTTATAGAGGGCGTTAAATTCTTCACCCCCTGCCCCGCCTTCCGCGGGGTAAACTTTATAAGCAATTTGAATTAGAAAATCTTTTTCAGTATTTCCTGTAGTTTCTGTATCAAAAAATATTAGTTTTTTTCCCATGCCTTTATTTTAACACAAAACTCTTTATTAAAAACCTTAAAAATCAAACCTTGCTACGTTAGGTCATAAGGATGATGCTCTTGCAAAGTTTATTTTTAGGGTTTTTAATTTAGTGCTATTTTAGCATATTTTTGATATAATTCGTTCAGAAATTTATTTTTATAAAGCACTTATAATTTTCTGGTGAAAATTTGCTCAAGACTCGGCCCGTCGGCCTCCGTAGTCTTTATAAAAACAATATTTCTTCCCTTGGTGTTTAAGGAGTAAATATTTTTATGTTACATGAACAAATAAAAAATGGAATAAAAGATGCAATGATAAAAAAAGAAGAAGTTCTTTTGAAAACTTTGCGTGCAATGGTTTCGGCTTTTACTAATGAATTAGTATCTAAAAACAGAAAACCAAATGAGATTTTAAATGATGAAGAAGTGCTTGCTGTAATTACTAAGCTTACTAAGCAAAGAAAAGACTCTATAGAACAGTTTAAAAAGGGTAATAGGGATGACCTTGTTAAAGAAGAAGAAGCTGAGCTTGTAATTCTAGAAACATATTTACCAAAATTGATGGATAGAGCTGAAGTTGAAGAAATTGCAAAGGCTAAAAAAGAAGAATTAGCTATTGATGACGCCACAAAGAAGGGTATGTTAATGTCTGCATTAATGAAAGATTTGAAAGGTAAAGCAGATGGCAAGATGGTGAAAGAGATAGTTGATAGCTTATTTAATTTGGACGATAAGTCCCATTAGAAGCCCTGCCTGCCGGCAGGCAGGCGTGATCGCAATTTAAATATAAATATATAGTATGAAAATAAATATTAAAAAAATTAATAACATAAAATGTCAGATGCGTGAGTTGATTGCGATCTGCTTCTAACGGGATGAACATAAAAAAATTAGTTACACATAATGGGTCTTTTCAAACTGATGATATTTTTGCTTGTGCGACGCTTATTTTAATGTTGGAGAAGCAAAATAAAATTTGGGAAGTTATTCGTACTAGAGATGAAGAAATAATTGAAAAAGGTGATTATGTTTTTGATGTAGGTGGCATATATGATGCTCATAAAAATAAATTTGACCATCATCAAGTTGGTGGAGCTGGAAAAAGGTCTAATGGTATTGAATATGCTTCATTTGGTTTAGTATGGAAAAAATTTGGTATAGAACTTTGTGGTGTTCAAAAAATAGTTGACCTAATAGATAAAAAATTAGTTGCACCCATTGATGCTTGGGATAATGGTCTTGATTTAGTAGAAAATAAACATGAAATATCACCTTATTTTCTGCAACATATTTTTAAAGCTATGCATCCCACTTGGAAAGAAGATAGTGGCACTTCGGCGGACGATGCGCGACATGATTTCACTAAATCAAATAAAGATGAAATATTTTTGAAGTGTGTAGATATGGCGAAAATGATTTTATCGCGAGAAATAATTCATGCGCAGGATTTAGTTTCTGCAGAAGAATCTTTGTTTTCTATTTATAAAAATACAGAAGATAAAAGAATTATTGTTTTGGATGAAAGTTATCCATTTGAGTATGTTTTGCATAATTTTCCTGAGCCCCTTTTTGTAATTTGTCCAAGAAAGACAGATAATTCTTGGGGCGTAAAAGCAGTCAGAAAAGACCCAAAAACTTTTAATAATAGAAAAGATTTTCCAGCATCTTGGGCTAGTTTGCGTGATGAAGAATTACAGAAAATTACTGGTATATCTGATGCAGTTTTTTGTCATCGTGGACTTTTTCTTGCTGTCGCAAAATCTAAAGAAGGGGCTATTAAATTGGCACAAATTGCGGTAGAATCTTAACATACTTGTCCCGCCTGCCTGCGGTAGGCAGGTACTAAATTTTTGACTAGTTTAGATTAAAGAAACGCCGTATATTAGGTATATAATAAAAAATGAAATTTATGATTAATAATTTAAAATTTTAGTACTGGGATGGCATTTATAGATGAAATGAAAATTGAAGCTACTGCCGGACGAGGCGGAGATGGTGTAGTGCGTTGGCGTACAGAAAAATTTATTTCAAAAGGTGGACCTGCAGGTGGTGATGGTGGGCGAGGTGGAGATTTTTTTATTTCTGCCGTAAGAGATCTAAATATACTTTCAAGATATAAGGCAAAAAAAAGTTTTTCTGCTGGTAGGGGGGGAGATGGAAAAAATAAAAGCCTACATGGTAAAAATGGTGAGGATTTTATTTTAGAATTACCAATAGGTTCTGTCATTACTAATCTTGAAACAGATGAAAAATGGCAATTAAATAAAGAAGGAGAAAAGTTTCAAATTTTGAAAGGTGGATATGGGGGTTTTGGTAATGAGCATTTTAAAAGTTCTACTAATACTACTCCAAAAGAATCGCGTCCTGGAGAAGATGGAGAAAAGGGTAATTTTGAAATTGAGCTTGAACTTTTTGCTGATGTTGGATTAATGGGGCTTCCAAATGCAGGTAAGTCTTCACTTTTAAATGCCTTAACTAATGCTGAAGCAAAGGTAGGTGCATATGCTTTTACTACTCTTGACCCAAATTTAGGAGACTTATATGGATATATAGTTGCCGATATTCCAGGAATTATTGAAGGTGCTTCAGAAGGGAAAGGTCTTGGAATAAAATTTTTGCGTCATATAAAACGTACAAAAATGCTTGCGCACTTAATTTCTTTAGAAAATTTATCAAATGGTTCTACGGGTATGATGAAAGCTTATAAAGAAATTCGTAAAGAATTAGAAAAATATGATAAAAGTTTAAGTTTAGAAGAAGAAGGTTTATCAAAAAAAGAAGAAATAATTATTCTGACAAAAACAGATGTAATTCCTGATTCTAATTCTAAAGTAATTATAAAAGTAGTAAAAGCATTTGAGAAATTAAATAAGAAGGTTTTTATATTATCTTTATTTGATGATAAAATAGTAAAAGGGTTTAGAGATGAATTAATGAAAATTTTAAAAGATAAACAAGGAGTAGAAATGATTTAAAAAATGTACGCATATTCGCTTATTAGCGAATTGCTCAAGACTCAGCTCGTCAGCTTCCGTAGCCACTTTTTAAACCATTTCTACTTCTTCTAAAAATCAATGAAAATTACAAAATTAAAAAATGAAAATTAACCAGATGAATCCTGTTAGAAGCCCTGCCTGCCGGCAGGCAGGCGCGATCGTAATTTCAATATAAATATATAGTATGAAAATAAACATTATAAAAATTAATAACACAAAACATCAGATACGCGAGTTGATCGCGATCTGCTTCTAAGCGGGATGAAGAAATATTATTCTACAATTGGATTAGAAATACATGTTGAATTGGCCACCAACACCAAAATGTTTTGTGCATGTAAAAATAATCCAGATGAAGAAAAACCGAATGTAAATATTTGTCCTGTTTGTACGGCGCACCCCGGAGCATTGCCTGTTATAAATAAAAAAGCAATAGAAAATGTAATTAAAGTTGGACTGGCATTGAACGGTGAGATTGCTGATTTTACAGAATTTGACCGTAAGAACTATTTTTATCCAGATATTCCTAAAGGCTATCAGATTTCTCAATATAAATATCCAATTGTAGTGGGTGGAGTTTTAGGAAATTTTGATATTACTAGAATACATTTAGAGGAAGATACAGCTAATAATAAACATTTTGACGACGATACTTCGGCTTCGCTCAGTACAGGTTTTTCTTTAATTGATTTTAATCGTGCTGGAGTACCGCTTATGGAACTGGTTACAGAGCCTCATACTTTTGAAAGTAATGCGCATACTGCAAAAAATGCTACGAGTTTTGCTAAAGAGTTTCAATTAGTACTCTTATATTTAGGAGTGTCTGAGGCAAATATGGAAAAGGGCGAAATGCGAGTAGAGGCAAATATTTCAATTTCTACTGATAAGAAAAAGCTTGGTACGAAGGTTGAAGTAAAAAACTTGAACTCTTTTAGAAGCGTAGAAAGAGCTATAAAATATGAACTTGAGCGTATGACTCAATTATTGGAAGAGGGCAGAGGGTCAGAAATAATTCAAGAAACTCGTGGTTGGAATGAGGCTAAACAAGAGACTTTTTCTCAAAGAACCAAAGAATCAAGTGAAGATTACAGATATTTTCCAGACCCTGATTTGCCGAAGCTTAAGCTTCATGAGGCTTTTGACCTAGAAAAGATGAAAAAAGAATTACCAGAGTTGCCAGAGGCGAAGCGTCTAAGGTATAAAAAAGATTTTGGTATTAAAGATGAAGACATAGAAAGTTATCTAAATGATATGGAGCTAGCAAAGTGGTTTGAAGAAGTTGCAAAGATTTTGAAAAATAAAGATAGCGTACAAATACTTTCAAACTATGTTACTTCAGATTATCTTGGATTAAAGAAAAATAATCCAGAAGTTAAATTACCGAGTTCTAAAAATTTTATTGAATTAATAAATTTAGTTGCGGAAAATAAAATTTCATCTCGTGCGACGAAAGATATTTTAGCGATGATTGTTTTAAAAGATGAATCACCAAATAAAATAGCGGAAGAAAAAAATATGCTTCAAACAAGCGATGAAGGAACTATTAGAACGATAGTAGAAAAAATTATTTCAGAAAATCCAGAAGTTGTAGCTATTTATAAAGGAGGTAAGGAGAATGTAATTATGTCTTTAGTGGGTAAGGTTATAAAAGAAAGTAAGGGTAGTGCAAATCCACAAATAGTTATTAAATTATTAAAGGATTTGTTAAAATAAAAAATATTATGGATAAAGATATTTTAATTAAAACAGTTGCTGAATTAGTAAAAATACCAAAAGGAATTTTAGCTATTGATGAAAGTTTGAATACTTGTAATAAACGTTTTGAAAAACTTAATGTGCCAACTACGGAGAAAAAACGTAGAGAGTATAGAGAGCTTTTAATTACTGCTCCAGAAATTGAAAAATATATTTCAGGATATATTCTTTTTGATGAAACAATTAGGCAGTCTACTTTGGGAGGAAAAAGTTTTGTTTCTATTTTAAAAAATAAAGGAATAAATATTGGTATAAAAGTTGACCAAGGTTTTGCTGACCTGTCGTCTAATTTTACTGAGAAAATTACTCAGGGATTGGATGGACTTTCAGATAGGCTACAGGGGTATAAAAAGATGGGTGCTACTTTTGCTAAATGGCGTGCTGTATATAATATTAATAAAGATACTCCAAGTCAGGGTGCTATGACTTTAAATGCAAAAGATTTTGTTGAATATGCTTTTGTTTGTCAGGAAAATAACATTGTGCCATTTGTTGAACCCGAAGTATTGTTTGACGGAAATCATAGTATAGAAAAGTGTTATGAAGTTACAGCAACAAATTTTATTATTCTCTTTAAGGAATTAAAAGCTAAAGGTATTTTTATGCCTGGAATTATTTTAAAAACGAGCATGGTACTTGCTGGCAAGGACGCACCTACTCCTTCATCTCCTGAAGAAATTGCTGAAATGACATTAAAGTGCTTAAAAGAACACGTACCAGCTGATATTGGAGGTATTGTTTTTCTTTCTGGTGGTCAGGATGACCAAGATGCTACTTTAAATTTAAATACTATGCACAAGAGGGGCTCTATTCCTTGGCCATTAACTTTTTCTTTTAATCGGGCAATTCAAAATTCTACACTAGAAAGTTGGGCGAAAAATCCGCAAGATATTGTTGGAGCTCAGAAACTTCTTCTTCAAAATGCGGAAGCCAATAGTAAGGCAAGTGTGGGGGAATACATAAAATAAAATGTTTTGGGAATAAGGAAGTGTTATAATATAAATTATACTATTCTATAATTCGTTAGAATTATAGAATAGGAAAAATATGAAAAGAAAAAAGACAAATAGGGAATTAGAAAGAATAGTGAAAGGGTTTGCAAATCATAGAAGATTGCAAGTGCTTCAGCTTCTAGGTAAGGAACCTGAATTGTCTGTTCAGGAAATAGCAGAAGAATTAAAATCAGAAATGAAAAATATTTCCGCTCATATAAATAAAATGGCTATTGCAGGATTAGTGATGAAGAGGCATGAAGCTAATTCAGTGCGACATAAATTAACAAAACGAGGAAACACTATTCTACAATTCGTTAGAATTATAGAATAGGAAAAAAGGGTGTAATTCTATCAAAATGCTCGAGCGTTTTGATAGAATTACGCCTAAACAGCGCCTAGGCGCTATCTAGGTTTGCTTTTTAATTGTTTTTGTATATAATCTTGTTTATGTTAGTTATTAAAGCTACACCAAGAGATATTAAAGAAAATCTTATTTCTTTAAGAAAAAAGGGGAATATTCCTGCTGTTTTTTATGGATCAGGGAAAAAATCCACTTCAATTTCTATTCCTAATATTGAATTTAAGAAAATTTGGCGACAAGCTGGAGAATCTTCTACTGTAAAAATTTCAACTGGAAATAGTGATATAGATGTACTTATTCATGAGGTTCAAGTAGATCCTGTGACTAGTGAACCTATTCATGTAGACTTTTTAGCTATTGATATGGATAAAAAGATTCAAGTGGAAGTCGGCCTTGTTTTTGAAGGTGTTTCAAATGCTGTTAAGAATGGACTTGGTAATTTAATTAAAGTTCTTCATGAAATTGAAATTGAGGCACTGCCAAAAGACTTGCCACATAATTTAATTGTTGATATTTCTAAATTAGAAACTCTTGAAGATGTTATTATAGTTTCTGATATAAAATTACCTACTGGTGTAATAGCTATTACTAATGGTACTGATGTAGTTGCCTCTATTGTTGAACAAGTAGAAGAAAAAGAAGAAGTAGTAGAAGAAGTAGTTGATTTATCTGATATTGAAGTAGAAAAGAAAGGTAAGAAAGAAGAAGAAGGGGGAGCAGAAGAAGAAGCAGAAACTCCAACGCCCGAAGGAGTCGGAGCTTCTACTGATAACAATCAGAACGTCGGGAAAGAAAAAGTAGACAAAAAATAGATATGTTATAATAGACAGATGACTAAGAAAATCATAATTTTTGTTTTTCTTATAGCATTGTTTTTTAATATAACCATGAATAAAACATGGGCAGTTCTTAATTGTTTTACTTTAAAAGTATCTTCGTCTCAGTCTGATAAAGATTTTTGCAAAAACGAACTTGCTCAAATAGAAGCTCAGCTTGCTGATTTATTAAATAAACAAAAAGAACAACAAAAACAAACTGGCACTATAAAGGGTGATGTTAACTATTTAACTAGTCAAATTAATGCACTTAAAACTAAAATAAGAGCACGTGGATTAATAATTGCTCAATTAAAAGTATCTATTAAAGAACAGGTTTCAAGAATAGAGAGCTTGTCGGATAAAATTGATAGACAACACGAATCTATCGCACAACTTCTTCGTAATACAAATAATTTTGATAATGAAAATTTTATTCACTTAATTCTTTCGGATAATAGCATCTCTTCTTTTTATAATGATTTAGAATCTTATGCTGCAATTAAACAAGCAGTGAAAATATCTGTTGATGAACTTAGGGGAATAAAAACAGAATCTCAAGTACAAAAACAAGATTTAGAGAAAAAACAAAATGCTGAAACAGATGCAAAAGTTGACCTTGAAAATGCACAAAAAAAAGTTGCTATATCAGAAGCAGAAAAAAAGAGGCTTCTTGCTATTTCAAAAAATAAAGAAGCTGAATATCAAAAACTTGCTGCACAGAAAAAAGACCAAGCTGACAGAATTCGTGCTGCATTATTTCCACTTCGTGATAGTAAGGCTATTCCATTTGGCCTTGCGTTACAATATGCCCAAGAAGCAGAAAAGAAGACGGGTGTACGTCCAGCATTTGTTCTTGCTATTTTACAGCAGGAATCTAGTTTGGGTGCAAATGTAGGGTCTTGTGTTATTACCAACCTAATAACAGGAGAAACAAAAAGTGTTAATTCTGGCAAAGTATTTGCTAAAGGTATTCACCGAACACGTGATTTACCGGCCTTACAGACTATTGTACGAGGATTAGGAATGAGTCCTTTAACAACCAGAGTGTCTTGTCCACTTTCGGTTGGATATGGTGGTGCTATGGGTCCTGCACAATTTATTCCTTCTACATGGAATCTTATAAAAAAACAGTTATCAAGTGCTTTAAATAAATCAACACCTAACCCATGGGACCCTCAAGATGCTATTATGGCTTCCTCTATCTTTCTTAAAAATATTGGTGCTGCAACACGAACTTATACCGCCGAGAGAAATGCTGCTTGTAGGTATTATTCAGGTAGAGGGTGTTCTGATCCAAAAGTGAAAAATCTTTTTTACGGAAATGCTGTTATGAAAAAAGCCAAAGCAATACAGGCTGATATTGATTTGCTTTCAAATTAATATCGTGTTAATATTTTCAAACGATGAAAAAAGATATACATCCTAAATACGATATACAAACAAAGGCTACATGTGCATGTGGAGCAACTTTTTTAGTTGGTTCAACAATGTCTGAAATAAAGGTAGAAATCTGTAGTCAATGTCATCCTTTCTATACTGGTAATGAAAAAATTATAGATACCGCTGGGCGCGTAGAACGCTTTAATAAGCGTAAAGCCCTAGCCTCAAAAGTTCCAAAAACTAAAAAAGCGATAAAAGCTAAAAAATAAGCAAGGTTTTCGAAATTAAATTTTTCTGTGTTGGGTTATAAGGAATATGCTCTGGGAAAATTTGCTTCAAAAATCTTTTTTAATATGATTGATTTAAAAGAATTAAAAAAAGACCACAAAACAAGCTATTTAGCGGGTGTTTTGGAGGGTTTTATAAAGCAAGAAAATGAAGTAAAAGAAATGCTTACTTCTGATGATGCACTTAAAGATTTAGCTTCTGAAGAATTAAAAACCATTCAAGTTCAACGAGAAGAAGTAGAAAAACAAATACAATATATTTTAAATAAAGACAAAGAAGAGGAAGAATTTCCTAATGAAGTAATATTAGAAGTAAGGGCAGGTGCTGGTGGAGATGAAGCGTCTCTTTTTGCATGGGAGCTTGCTCATATGTATGAAAAATTTTCTGAAATTAAAGGTTGGCAATGGAAGACAAACTATGAATCAAAGAGTAGCCTGAATGGTTATAAAGAGGCGTCTTTTGAAATAAAAGGTAAAGATGTTTTTAAATTATTGCGTTATGAGACAGGTGTGCATAGAGTACAGAGAGTACCAGCTACAGAAAAAAACGGAAGAGTTCATACTTCTACTGCATCAGTAGCTATTTTACCTATTAAACAAAAAGTTCTTTTTGAAATAAATCCAGCAGAATTAGAAATGGAGTATTCTCGTTCGGGTGGAAAAGGTGGACAAAATGTAAATAAAGTGGAAACAGCTGTGCGCTTAATTCATAAACCCACAGGTATTGATGTTCGCTCTACTAATCAAAGAAGTCAGCTTGCTAATCGTGAAAAAGCCTTAATGATATTGACAGCTAAATTACAACAATTAGAAGAAGAAAAAGAAGCAAAAAAATATTCAGGTGAAAGAAAAAATCAAATAGGGACAGGGGACAGGTCTGAAAAAATTCGTACTTATAATTTTTCTCAAGATAGAATTACTGACCACAGAATTAAAAAATCTTGGCATGATTTGCCAAAAATTATGGAAGGAGATATAGGTGACATTATTTCTGCCCTGGAAGCTGGGGAAGTGGGTAATGAAAACGAAGAATAGTTGCTTTTCTATTTGTATATGTTAAACTTTTTGAAGTAGTTTTTCAAAAGAGGTTTGTTTGAATTTTCTACCCCCGTCCATTTTGGATGGGTATTATAAAATAGTTTTTGCCTGATTTTTTAAAAAACAGGAGAAGTAAAGTACATGGCTACAAAGCTATATGTAGGGGGACTCCCTTACAGCACACAAGAAGATGCCCTAAAAGAGCTCTTCGCACAAGCTGGAAATGTTATATCAGCTGTGATTATTATGGACAAAATGTCTGGTCGTTCAAAAGGTTTTGGATTCGTTGAAATGTCAACAGATGAGGAAGCACAAAAAGCTATAAAAATGTTCAATGAACAAGATTTTGAAGGACGCAAGTTGACTGTAAATGAAGCTCGCCCAATGGAAGCTCGTCCTCCACATACAGGTGGAAATGGTGGATATGGTGGTGGAAATAACAGTGGACGTCGAGAGTACTAATTTTATATTAAACTTTCAAATAAAAAACCATCCCAAAGGGTGGTTTTTTATTTGCTCAAAGTTGCTTTTTTTGATATAGTTTTTTAGCTAGTATTTATTTTTGAGCGTGTAGTTCAGTGGTAGAACGCTGTCCTGATAAGACAGAGGTCGAAAGTTCGATTCTTTCCACGCTCACAGTATTATTTTTCTTTTTTGTGATATAATTAAAATATGGAAACACGACCCCTCCAGTCTTCTGTAGAGACAAAAGAGAAAATCAAGTTACGTATTTTATACGCAGATGATGATGAAAGTATTAGAAGTGTCATAGAACGCTTACTCCGACGTAAATATTCTCATGTAGAAGTTGTTGAAAATGGGCAGGCCTTAATTGATAGACTTTCTGAAGATGGTGAAGGTTTTGATATTGTTCTTACAGATAATCAAATGCCTAAGAAAACTGGACTTGAAGCGCTTCAAGAAATTCGCCAGACATCAGGTTTAGAAAATTTATTCGTTATTGTATTAACAACTGATGACACTGGAAATACTCAAAGTAGGGTTGAAGAACTAGGCGGTGTTTATGTGAGTAAACCATTTGATATAACAAATCTATATATTCAAATTGAAAAACTAGTTACGTCTAAGAAAGAGAAGACCAAGTAAACTTTTTCAAATTTGCATCCAAAATATTTTTATCTTATAATGGACTAAAGGCATTATGCCTTTTATTTTTTATGGGTAAAAATGATAGTAATCTTAGTAAAGATAATTTATCTAATAGGGATAAGATTTGGTGGAAACCAGCTGTAGAAATTTTTAGTCAAATTTCTACTTGGATAGTAGTACCAATAGTATTAGCCCTAATAGTTGGAAAAAAATTGGATGCTCATTTTGACACTAAACCTTGGATTTTTTTAGGTCTTGCCCTATTTGGTTTTTTAATTTCATCTTTTGGAATTTTCAGAATAGTAATAAGATATGTAGAAAAAATTAAAGAATTAGGTGAGGAGAATATAGAAAATTAACCCTAGTAGTAGAGCAAGTTCACTACGAGACAAGTTTATGACAAAACAAGTAGAAAAAGAATTAATAGAAACTGGAGTAGAAAATAATGAAACACATTCTAATGAAATTTCGCATGAAATAACCCTTTTTGCAGAGCCAGTTTTTCATTATGAAAATTTTACTATTACAAATGCCCTCCTTACTTCTTGGGTAGTAGTTATTATAATTTTAGTTTTGTCTATTTTAATTAGACTTAAACTTAAAGAAATTCCTGGAAAAATTCAGAATATTTTTGAAATTATAGTTGATGGAGCTCTTTCACTTTGTGACCAAGTTACAAATAATCGTACTCTTTCTTTGAAGATTTTTCCATTTGCCATTTCAGCTTTCTTTTTTATTTTGATAAATAATTGGCTCGGTATTTTTCCACTAGGTGGTTTTGGCTTTATAGAGCAAGGTGAACACGGATTAGCTTTTATTCCATTTCTTCGTGGGGGAACAGCTGATGTAAATACCACACTAGCCCTTGCTCTTATGGCTGTAATAGGTGCAAATATTTTTGGTATTTTTTCAATTGGTTTATGGAAAACTTTCAATAAATATGTTAATCTAAAAGTGCTTGGTAATATTTTTACCAAAATGAGAAAGGATCCAACGATTATTATCGTGGCTCCTATTACGTTCTTTGTTGGTTTAATTGAAATTATCGGTGAATTTGCAAAAATCACATCACTGTCTTTTCGTCTTTTTGGTAATGTTTTTGCTGGAGAGGTATTGCTTGCTTCAATGGCGGCGCTTATTGCTTATATTGTTCCAATACCATTCCTTTTTCTTGAAATACTTGTAGGTGTTATTCAAGCATTAATATTTTCCATGTTACTTGTGGTTTATTTTACAATTTCTGCTACCGACCATGATGGTCATGATGAACATGAAGAAAAACATGAAGAACATATAGTTTTACCTGTATAAAGGGCATATCCCTTTTGTATATATGGTAATTAAATCCATATATATAAAAGAGATCTGCTCCCGAAGAGAAGATCATTTTATTAATAATCTATTTAACAAAACATGGAATTAGATACTATCGCGAAGGCTCTTGCTATTGGTTTAGGTTCTGTTGGTCCAGGTCTTGCAATTGGTATGATTGGTTCAAAGGCCATGGAAGCAATTGGACGCAATCCTGAAGCAGCGGGCAGGATTCTTGTACCTATGCTTTTGGCTGCTGCATTCGCAGAAGCAATCGCTATTTACGCACTTGTTATAGCATTTTCAATTTAAGAGAAAATTAATGAACAGTAGTGAATATAATTTTCCTTACCCCGTTAAATAATTTTTGCAAAGCAAAAATTGCTCAAAGAGCATTTAACGGGGTGGAGATTTATATAATTGCTTCGCTCATTATAAATTAACCATGGAATCAATTATTTCTACATTTCACATAGACTGGAAGATTATTATTGCTCAAGCAGTAAACTTTAGTATTGTTTTTATTGTTTTATATATTTTTGCTTTAAAGCCTCTTTCTAAGCTTATGGCTGAAAGAGCAGAGAAAATAGCTAAGGGTATAGATGACGCAAAAACAAATGAGCAACTTTTAAAAGATACTAATTTAAAATATGAAGAAGCACTAACTAAGGCTCGTGTTGAAGCTAGTAAAATTTTTGAAGAAAGCAAAAAAGAAGCTGAAAAGAAAAGAGCTTTAATGCTTGAAGAAACAAAAGGTCAAGTTGTGAATATGGTTGAAAATGGTAAAAAAGCACTTGAAAATGAAAAAGTAAAGATGGTGGGAGAAGCAAAAAAAGAAATAGTTTCTCTTACAATGCTTGCTACTGAAAAATTAATTGGAAACAAAGAAGGATCTTTCGACGACAAAGCCTTAAAAGAATTAAATGATTTATAAATAAAAATTATGGTGATTATTTCAAATAACAACATAGCTCGTGCCATTTATTTATCTTTAAAAGATAAAAGTAGTTCTGAGCAGAATATTATTTTAAAAAATGTTGTGCAATTTTTATATCGTCATAAATTAATATCAAAAAGCAAAGAAATACTTTCTATTTTTAAAAAAATAATTAATCAAGATAAAGGAATTCTGGAAGTGAAAGTTTGGAGTAAGACTAAAATGAATGATGAGACGAAGAGAGAATTAACACAAATATTACAAAAACGCTATGGAGATAAAAAATTTGTTTTACAGGAAAATTTAAATGAAAAATTATTAGGAGGTTTCAAAATAGAAATTAACAATGAAATAATAGATTTAACCTTAAAGAATAAAGTTTATAAATTACAAGAATATTTAATTAAAAGTTATGAATAATCACATTGTAGAAAATTTAAAAAAGGAAATAGAAAATTTTAAAGCTACACTTAAGGTTGAAAAAGTTGGATATGTGATGGAAGTATTTGACGGTATTGCTAAAATTTCTGGTCTTTCAGACATAAAGTCTTCTGAAATGGTGACTTTTCCAAATGGCGAAGTTGGTGTTGTTCTTAACTTAGAAGAAGATGCTGTTGGAGTTATTATTCTTGGTGATTATTCTAAAATCAAAGAAGGGGATGAAGTAAAAGCTACTGATAAAATTCTTGAAGTCCCAGTATCTGATAATGTCATTGGTAGAGTGGTAAATGCTATCGGCACACCAATAGACGGAAAAGGAGATATAAAATTTGACAAAACTTATCCAATTGAAAAAGTTGCACCTGGAGTTATTACTAGACAAAGCGTAGATAAGCCGGTGGCAACTGGTATTAAAGTTATTGATACTATTATTCCTATTGGTCGTGGACAACGTGAGCTAATTATTGGTGACCGTCAAACTGGAAAAACAGCTATTGCCATTGATGCTATTTTGAATCAAAAGGGTCAGAACATGATTTGTGTGTATGTTTCTATTGGTCAAAAAGATTCAAAACTAAGAAAGTTACAAGTTCGCTTAGAAGAAGGTGGGGCAATGGATTATACAGTTATTGTTTCAGCTGGAGCATCTGAATCTGCAGCCCTTTCTTATATTGCACCTTATGCAGGTGTATCTATAGCTGAATATTTTATGGATCAAGGTAAGGATGTTTTAATTGTCTATGATGATCTTTCTAAGCATGCTGTGGCTTATCGCGAAATATCACTTTTACTTCGTCGTCCACCTGGTCGTGAAGCATATCCAGGTGATGTATTTTATTTACATTCTCGCTTATTAGAACGCGCCTGTCGTCGAAGTGAAGAATACGGTGGTGGTTCTATTACTGCATTTCCAATTGTTGAAACTCAAGCAGGAGACGTAACGGCTTATATTCCAACTAATGTTATTTCTATTACTGATGGACAAATTTTCTTAGAAACAGATCTCTTCTATAAGGGTATTCGTCCAGCAGTAAATGTTGGATTATCAGTTTCTCGTGTAGGTTCTAATGCACAAATTAAAGCAATGAAAAAAGTTGCTGGGACACTTAAGCTTGATTTAGCACAATATCGTGAACTTGAAGCTTTTGCTCAATTTGGTTCTGATCTTGATGAATCTACAAAAAAACAAATAGAGCGTGGTAAAAGAGCTGTGGAAATTCTAAAACAACCCCAATATTCTCCAATGAAAACAGAACACCAAGTAGTTGTGCTCTACGCTCTTACTCAAGGCTTTATGGATGATATTCTTGTAGATAAAATTAAAGAATTTGAGCAAGAATTAATTAACTACAGTGAGCGTCATGCCAAAATCTTTTATCAGGATATTGTAAAAACTCAAATGTGGAGTGATAAGGGAGAAAAAGAGTTTAAGAAAGTAGTTAGTGATTTTAAAAATAATTTTTTAGCTAAGTCTGATAGTTAGAATTTAGCACTTAATTTTATTTATGGCTGGAACAAAAGAAATTAAAAGAAGAATAAAGAGTATTAAGAATACTAAAAAAATCACCAAAGCGATGGAGTTGGTGGCTGCTTCAAAAATGAAGCGCGCAGTTTCTTCTACTTTGGCTTCTAGGCTATATGCTGAATATTCTTGGGAAGTTCTTACTTCTATTGCTGAAAGTAATGAAGAATTAAAGCACCCGCTTTTCTTAGAAAGAGAAGTAAAAAATATCTTACTTGTATTAATAACTTCTAATAGGGGACTTTGTGGAGCCTATAATGCACAAATAATTAAAAAAACAATTAAGTTATTAAAAAATCAAAATACTAACATAGATATTATTTCTATTGGTAAAAAAGGAGATTATGCAATGCGTAGGCTTGGATTAAATGTTATTGCCTCTTTTACAGAATTAGAAAATAAAATTTCTTTAACTGAAGTTATTCCTATTTCTAAACTTCTTATTGATGAGTATACAGAACTTCATTATGATAAGGTTTTAGTATCTTATACTGATTTTATTTCTGCGTTAACTCAAAAACCAAATATCAAGCAAGTTTTACCGGTTAATCGTACAGATTTAAAAGAATTAATTCAATCACTGAAGTCTATAAAAAATTCTGGAGAGAATGAATTAAATAAAAACACCCCAATAGATTATTTATTTGAAGGAGATAAAGAAAAATTAATTGGCAGTTTGGCAGAAAAATTGACTAGAATGCAAATATATCAAATGCTTCTTGAGTCAAATGCTTCTGAACAATCTTCTCGTATGGTTGCCATGAAAAATGCCAGTGAAGCTTCGGGAGAAATGATTGATGATCTTACTTTAGTATTTAACAAAGCCCGTCAGGCGAATATTACCAGAGAGATATCAGAAATTAGTGCAGGAATGGTCGGTGCTAGTTAAATTTTAACAAAGTTATTATAAATAAATTATTAATAAAGTAATCATTATGAAAACAACAGGTACAATAAAGAGAATAATAGGTCCGGTCGTAGACGTTGATTTTGGTGAAAACTTACCAAATATTTATACTGCTTTAGAAGTAATAAAAAACAACACAGAAGGTGAAAATAAGAAAATTGTTCTTGAGGTGGAACAGCACTTAGGTAGTGGACTTGTTCGTTCTGTTGCCATGGATTCTACTGACGGTTTATCTCGAGGTATGGAGGTTTTAAATACTGGAGCACCTATATCTGTACCCGTTGGTAAATCTACATTAGGACGTATTTTTAATGTTTTAGGTGAAACCATTGACGACGGTAAAGCTGTAAATACAGAGACGCGCTTACCAATACACCGTAAAGCTCCAAAATTTACTGCCCAAGCAACCAAAGTTGAAATCTTGGAAACCGGTATTAAAGTTATTGATCTTATCTGTCCTGTATTAAAGGGTGGTAAGGTTGGTTTATTTGGAGGAGCTGGAGTAGGAAAGACTGTTATTATTCAAGAATTAATACATAATATTGCATCTAATCACGGAGGCTATTCTGTATTTGCTGGTGTTGGTGAACGTACTCGTGAAGGAAATGACCTTTATCATGAAATGAAAGAGTCTGGAGTTATTGACAAGGTTGCGATGGTTTTCGGACAAATGAATGAACCACCAGGTGCGCGTTTACGAGTAGGACTTTCTGGTTTAACAATGGCAGAATATTTTCGTGACACAGAAGGTAAAGATGTTTTGTTATTTATAGATAATATTTTTCGTTTTACTCAAGCTGGTTCAGAAGTATCTGCTTTACTTGGCCGTATTCCTTCAGCAGTAGGTTACCAACCTACACTTGCGACAGAAATGGGTACGCTTCAAGAGAGAATTACTTCAACGGATAAAGGTTCTGTAACTTCCGTGCAAGCAGTTTATGTACCAGCCGATGATCTTACTGACCCTGCACCAGCTACCACTTTTGCGCACTTAGATTCTACTGTAGTTTTAAATCGTTCACTTTCTGAAATTGGTATTTATCCAGCAGTAGACCCTCTTGATTCTTCTTCAACTATTCTTGACCCAAACATTGTAGGTCTTGAACACTATACCGTTGCTCGTGAAGTTCAGCGTGTTTTACAGCGCTATAAAGACTTACAAGATATTATTGCAATTCTTGGTATGGAAGAATTATCTGAAGTAGATAAAGAGCTTGTATCTCGTGCTCGTAAAATTCAAAAGTTTCTTTCACAACCATTTTTTGTTGCAGAACAATTCACTGGTTCTAAAGGACAATATGTTCCATTAGCTGAAACCGTTCGTTCCTTTAAAGAAATCCTAGATGGTAAACATGATGATAAATCCGAAGGAGATTTTTACATGCGAGGTGCTATGTAGCACCGAAGTCCGCCTTTGGCGGAAAAGGTACTTGAAAAATTTTAAAGAATTAAATTTATGTCAAAACAACTAAAACTCAAGATTGTTACACCTGAAAGATTAGTCCTAGAAGAAATGGTGGATCAGGTTAGTATTCCTACTACCTTGGGTGAAATTACAATATTACCAGATCATATTCCACTTATTACAGGTCTTACTTCTGGAGATGTAGTAGCTTTTTCATCTGGAGAATATGTACCAATGGCGGTCTCTGGTGGTTTTGTAGAAGTAAAAAAAGATACTGATAGTCATACACTGGTTGCAGTTTTGGCTGATTTTGCAGAACATGTGTCAGAGCTTTCTGGTACTAAAATTGAAGAAGCAAAAGCTCGTGCTAAGGAATTAAAAAAACAAATGGAAGATAAAGAACTTGTAGACTTTGAACATCTTGAAACTGAACTTGAGCGTTCACTAACTCGGGTAAAAATTGCAGATAAGTGGAGAAAGAAGAAGTATAGGAAATAAAAATTAGATGTCAAAATTTTATGTAATAGCTACGCCGATCGGGAACCTAGGAGATATTACGCTTCGAGCTATTGAAACATTGAAAAATGTTGATTTGATTTTATGTGAAGATACTAGGCAGACTAAGAAGCTTTTAGTAAAATATAATATAAATAATCAAACAATGAGCTATCATGCTCAGAGTAAATTATCAAAAACTGATAAAATTTTTAAATTATTAAAAGAGGGGAAAGATTTAGCCTTAGTTTCGGATGCGGGTACTCCTGGAATTTCTGACCCCGGAGCAATGCTTGTATCTACAATAAAAGAACATCTCAGCGATAGCGTAGATGTAATTCCTATTCCTGGAGCTTCTGCTGTTATTGCTAGTTTGTCTGCTTCTGGATTACCAATTCATGAATTTACTTTTTTAGGATTTTTGCCACATAAAAAAGGGAGAGAAACATTATTTAAAGAAATTTCAGAATCAAAAAGAACAATGGTTTTTTATGAATCCCCTCATAGAATTTTAAAAACACTAGAATCACTTATTAAATTTTGTCCAAATAAAAAAGTTTGCCTTGCTCGTGAAATTACTAAAATTTATGAAGAATTTAAAATAGGTAGTCCAGAAGAACTTTTAGAATATTTAAATAAAAATCCCATAAAACAAAAAGGGGAGTTTACAGTAATTGTTGCATAGTGTTATAGTAAATTTTCTGGGTCTACAGATACTTGAAACGTAGATGGTAGAGATAGTAATTTTGAAAGTAAAACTTCATCAATATTCGAATTCATTGAAATAGATGGTAAAGACCATTTATTCAAATCCATTTTAATAAGAACATTTGTAGAATATTTATCTCTTGTTTTTGGTATGAAGCCACTAAATATTTCAATACCGTAATCTTTAAAAAATTCTTTTAAAAATTTTCTTGTTTTTGTTGTTTCTTCTTTATTACCCAAGAAGGTAATTTTAATAAAACGCTTAAATGGAGGATAGTTTAAATTTTTTCTATCTTCTAATTCTTCTCGTACAAAAGATAAAAAATTTTCTTTTTGAATTGCCAAAATTGCTCCATCATCTTTATTTTTTGCTTGAATAATAAACTTATTTTCTGTACTTGCAATTATTGTTAATAATATTTTCAGTATTTTTTCTCCCATTCTAAAGTTTGGAATACTCCACAGAGAATCAAAAGAAGCGATAATAGATAAAGACACCTTGTTTTTTAAGTAGAAAAATGCCATTTCAGTACCTATTAATATTTTACCAGCTCCTTTCTCATCTTTTGCATAAAATTCTTCAATAATTTTTTTTGCCCCTTTTTTACTTTTTGCAGATTTTTTATCTAATTTTAATATTTTTGTTTTTGGAAAAATTTTCTTTACATATTCATATACTGTATCAGTACCTATGCCAAGAGGTATTAAATTCCAACTATTACAAATACCACAAACAGTATTTGCATCTTTTTGATTATTACATTTATTGCAAATAAACATTCTTTTTTTACGGTCTTTTGATGTATAAAGAACTAATGTTGATTGACATTCATCACATACAATATTATTACCACAGTCTTTACAAAATGTAATTGTTGCTAAGCCTTTTCGGAGAGAAAAAATAAATACATTTTTTTTATTTTTAAGTGTAGATTTTATTTCTTCTATGCTTTTATCTTTTAGTACTTTAAATTTACTCTTTTTTTCAACAATTTCTTTATCTAAAACTTCTATCTTGCTTGCAGAATTAACTCTAAAAGATAACGGGTAAAGTGTATTAATACCATCTAATTCTTGTCTTTCTAATGTTTCAAAACGAAGTAAACTATCAGCCATTATAAATTTAGCATTTATTTTTGAAGCAAAAATTTCTACAAAAGTTCTTAAATCAAAATGTGGTCTTGCTATCATTTTATAAGCATTTGAATTTTCATGTTCTAATATTATTGTTCCTATGTCTTTTTTAGGAATAGATAAAAATGGTGAAGTACCAATAATAAGCACTGGATGAGTAGAGCTAATTATTTTTTTACAACTTATAATGTTTTTTTTTGTGCCAATTCCGCTATGTAGAGCAAAAGTAAATTGTTTAATACCTTTTGATAGGGAATTTGCAAATTGCTCAATATCTAATTCTGTTGGTAAAACTATAAAAATTGATTTTCCTTTGGCAAAAGATTCGCGAATAAGGGTTTTATAGAAGGATATACGGTCCTCTAATGGAAGTTGAAGAAGTAATTTTTCAGCTCTTAAATTTCGGCTATTTTCTAAAATGTTTTTCTCTCCATTTTTTGTTTTTAATATTTCATCATATTTTTCTATAAAAATGTTTGGGATTAATGAGGCAATTGCATTACTTTTATTTTGAGCAAAATATTTACTAGTATCAAAAATAGCTTCTAGGAATTCTTTTAGAAAAATTGAATTTCCCTTTGTTTCAATTGCTTTCTTTAAGTTAAAATTCATTTCCTTTACTTTAGATTTTTCTTGACTTAAATCTTCAGAAGATATGACTAGCCCAAGAGTCTTTTTATTTCTTATTGGAACAGCAACAATGTCCCCTATGGGAATATCTAAATTAGTGAAATAGGTTAAATTGCTTTTAAAAATGCCCTTTTTGAGCGGTATAACTGATATTATTTTCATAATTTTATTAGCCTTACGACTATTTTTTATGCTTCTATTTTAGCATAAATGTGCTATATTACTTTTATAAGTCCCGTTAGAAGCCGCGATTGACCGCGACCTGCTTCTAAGCGGGATGAGTCCCGTTAGAAGCCCTGCCTGCCGGCAGGCAGGCGTGATCGCAATTTAATGTATATAAACTAATGTTGATAAAAAATATAAAAATTAATAGCATAATCAGGTATGGCCACGGTCTATTGACCGCGACCTGCTTCTAAGTGGGATGGGATTTTTTTCACGTAAATTAGGTATTGATTTAGGGACAGCAAACACCTTGGTATTTATGCCTAATAAAGGGATAGTTTTAAATGAACCCTCAGTAGTAGCTGTATCTGAACAGGATAATAAAATTTTAGCTATTGGCTTTGAAGCAAAAGACATGATTGGTAAAACTCCGGACTCTATTATTACTTATTGTCCAATGAAAGATGGAGTTATTGCAGATTACAGAGTGACTGAATCAATGCTTCATTATTTTATAAATAAAGCAATGGGAAAATTTAGTTTTTTAAAACCAGATGTAATGGTTTCAGTTCCAGCTGGCGTTACCTCTACCCAAAGAAGAGCTGTAGTAGAAGCAGCAATACGTGCTGGTGCTAAAAATGCTTATGTAGTTAAAGAACCGATTTTGGCAGCAATTGGAGCAGGAATTCCAATTCATGAATCACATGGACACATGATAGTAGATATTGGCGGAGGTACTACAGATGTTGCTGTAATATCACTTGGTGGAATTGTAGCTTCTACTTCAGTTAAATGTGCTGGAACTAAAATAGATCAAGCAATAGCAGATTATATTAAAAAAACTTTTAATTTAGCGATAGGAGATAGAACCGCCGAAGAAGTAAAAATCAAAATTGGTGCAGCAGTGCCTCTTGAAGAAGAGCTTTCTGTTACCATAAAAGGTAGAGATTATATTCAGGGTTTACCTCGTTCAGCAAAAATTAGTACTAATGAAATAGTTAAAGCAATAGATAGTGAACTTAAACAAATTATCAAAGCAATAAAAGATGTTTTACAAGAAACTCCACCCGAACTTGCTTCAGATATTATAGATCAGGGTATTATTATGACAGGAGGTTCATCTTTATTGCGTAATTTACCAGATTTAGTTTATAGAAAAACTGGAGTAAAGGCTATGTTGGCAGAAGATGCCTTGTTTTGCGTGGTTAAGGGCACTGGTATCGCTCTTGACCATTTAGATGTATATAAAAAAACAGTTTTAAGTAAGAAATAAGAAGTTAGAACCCAATATGATTAAAGAACATTTAGATAAAAATAATCTTCATCATGCATACTTGATTGAGGGTGAAAAAGAACAAATAGAAGGGGAAATTATAAAATTTATTGGAGAACTTGGAATAAAAACCTCTAATAATTCTGATTTTTGTCATATTTCTGTTGATTCTTTTAAAATTGACGATGCACGTAATTTAAAATCTTTTAGTAAGGAGAAAGGTCTTTCTACTCAAAAAAGGATTTTTTTAATTTCTACTAATAATTTTTTACTAGCAGCACAAAATTCTTTGTTAAAAATGTTTGAAGAGCCGACAGAAAATACTCATTTTTTCTTAATTATGCCAGATGCTGGTCTTTTATTAAAAACCCTAGCTTCTAGATTTTATTTAATTTCTACTAAACAAGACTTAATAGAAGAAACAGAAGATGTAGAAGAATTTATTACAATGCCCTTAAGAGACAGGATTATTTTTATTAAAAATTTATTAAAAGAAGTAGATGATGAGGACGAAGAAGTTATTTCTCAAAAATCTGTTCGTTTTAGAGCTTTAAGATTTTTAAATGCCCTTGAAAAAGTCTTGCATAGCAAGTTAGTGAAAAATTCTTCAATAACTTGTTTTGAGCACTTTTTAAAAGTTCGTCAATTTCTTAGTCAACCAGGTTCGTCGGTAAAAAGCTTAATGGAGTCTATAGCAGTAATTACACCAAATTTTTAATTTCTGTTATAATAGCTATATGGAGTATAATTTTTCAAATCTAAAAACTGGATTAAAAAAAATAGAACAATTTTTAAGTAAAGAATATAGCCAACTTAATATTGGGCGAGCTTCACCACTTGTTCTTGATGGTATTTCTGTAGAATCTTATGGCTCTTATGTACCAATAAAAAATATTGCTTCTATTTCAATTGAAGACCCGAAAACATTACGTATTGCACCTTGGGATAAAAATCAAATAAAAGATATTGAAAAAGCAATTATAACTTCAAACCTAGGTCTATCAGTAGCTACTGATGATGCTGGTATAAGAGTAATTTTCCCT
>SDBT01002508.1_pt1 | contig 32391 bp, 22 predicted proteins | sample 2277101 | NCBI WGS metagenome assembly SDBT01 (sample SAMN10404973, study PRJNA504765) | marine sediment metagenome | isolation source: marine sediment core GS10_PC15, 103 cmbsf | place: Arctic Ocean: Southern Knipovich Ridge | collected 2010 | reverse complement strand
CCGCTTCCCCGGCAGCAGTAACCCCGTGATATACGCCTCAAGCGGCCAGTGCCGATCGGCATGCCCAACCGCCCCGGCCAGCTGTTCCAGGTAACTGTCAAACCTCTCGCGATCAACTCCGTGCGTAGACATGGCGTTCATGGTACGCCACGGCGAATCGAGCGTCAATATGTTTATGACACAGTAGTACTAGATAGAGACCGAATGAGGGGTAGTGGACATCCGGATAACTTTATTATGATATAGAGCCCCTGTGCAGGAGAGAAAATCTTCCTCGAAACCAACAGACGATGCAAACCCTGGAGGATGGCCTGTCTCGATTTGCCCAGCATTGGTGAGCGCGGTCCCGGCGCCGTGATCTGTCTCTGTCAGGAGTCCTACGCCCTCGATCCACAAACTGCGGCTGTCCCTGCAGGTATCCTGTAGATGATCAGATCGGCCACATGGCCAAACAGGCTTGCACAACATGGAATGAGCTTCTATCTAGAGATGCAAGCTGGTCGCCTGACGAGCAGGTTAAGTGTCTCACTTGAGGTTTATTCTGGCGTAACTACTTTGCAGTTCCTTCGGTTAAAGTTTGTGGAGAGTTTCGCGCCGCACAATGAGACAGAACCAGAATAACTAAATGATCAGGAGTACTTCTCTGAACGAAGTTGGACCTGGTACCTTGTAGAATCAGGAGCTATGAAACCAGTCTCACAACAGTATCGATTCAATCAGCAGGATGTTAAAATCGAAACTCCTGACGGAGTTCGACTCAGTGGGCTTGTATTTTCTCCTCACGAAAAAGATGTATCCCCTGAGCGAATTGCTGTGTTTGTACATGGTTTTGCAGGTAATAAATCCGAAAATGGATTGTTCACAGATGCTGCAGTCGAACTAATCAAGCACAAGTATCACGTTATCACGTATGATTGGAGAGGTTGCGGTCAGAGCGAAGGAGATTTCGGTACAACATCGATTGAGAAGCATGTTGAAGATTTTCTGGCAGTTTGGAAGTGGTTGCAGGGTCAATTTAAAGATGTACAGCAGATTGATGCTGTCGGCTTCAGTCTGGGTGCTGCTATTCTGACTTTAGCCTATAAGAACAAGGTGCCGATCAGGCGATTGGTTTTTCTCAGCCCGGCTCTTCGTCCGGCGATTGATATGTGGCCAAGATATCAGGAACTATATGAAGATGTTGAGCTTACCGGTTATGTGCAGAAACCGGGTTCCTCTATTGTGCTTGGAGAGGCGATTCTTGATTCACTGCGAGTGACTGATTTGCTGGAAGAAACCGGATCACTCAATATGCCAATCCTGGTTTGCCATGGTACAAACGATGATAGGATCCCCATTCAACACACACGTGATCTCGTCAATCATCTGCCTAATGCTGACTTTCAGGTATTTGATGGAGCTTCCCATTCCTATAATCCGGCAGACAAGTATCGAGAGCAGGTTTTACATTCAATCCAGAACTGGTTCTGTGTCACTGAGCCTGCTCAGGATCCAGAAATGACTCCAGCAATTTGACGTATTCCTGATGGTCTACTCCTGATTGGCTTTGCACGTTCTTTCTGAATGGAAAAAGCCAACTTGAACATTTACAAGTAGCAGGCAGGTACTCAAAATAATCCCTTTGCTCCTCTTGCTTTTTTAAATTGCGATTGATGGCAAACTTGATTCGCTGCATAAGGTTGCCATGGATCTGTCTCGCTGGTGTTCATCTCCACTTTGATGCGCATTGTTCCAGATCTTCGGAGTACCGCAGGGGTTGGTCCAGATAAATGTGATGCAGACATGTGCCACCTCTGAAGGCAAGTTCAGATGCCAGAACTGGATGCTGTGCCAGTTCCAGTGTTAATCTGGAAAGGATCAGATCCTGTTCGATCTGATACATTGATGGCCAGGGTGCACGCAGCGACCATTCAGTTATGAACGCTTCAGGGATCATGCTTGATCACACATCGGGTTCGATAAGAGCGTTGATCCTGATCCCCCATGAAGCGTCGATCTTTCCTCTTCTGGGACCTCTGGAATCCAGCAGTACCGGTACTCCAGCACCAGGTCGGGCAGCCTCCCGGAGTACTGAGAGATCCCGGCCAGGGGTTTGGTTTTCAAGGAGCCATCCCAGTCTTCGTATCACAGAGCGCGAAAAATATCGGCTAAGTCTCCCAACATCATCCAATGCCGGCAAATCGAGTTCCGCAAGAACCGTGGCAACATTATTCAGACCGCCAACGTTCTTCGGGCGATTCACAAGATCGAGCGCCGTCAGTGAGGGATTGCTTACCCATATCGAACCCGATGCCACATTTCTCTGTTCAAGAGCCCACTCGATCTCCGTCCTGATCTGGGTGCTGGTGTAGAATCGAACGTGAATTCTTTCATGCGACCAGTCCCGCCGCTGACGATTAACCATTACCTGATAGATCTGAGGGGCATGATGCGATGCACCGTGAAATGCAGCAGCCGTTAATAATCCGACGTAATATGTACACCCGGCATAATTCATCCAGTCATTGATGAACAGGTCGGCCGGCACTACGCCCCAATTCCGATATTGAGGAGGAATAATGATATAGAGCCCCTGTGCAGGAGAGAAAATCTTCCTCGAAACCAACAGACGATGCAAACCCTGGAGGATGGCCTGTCTCGATTTGCCCAGCAGTTGCTCCACTTCGTTACTCGTAAAGCAGTGTCTGCCCCGGGCTAGCAAGTGGTCTGGTAGCTCATTGATGGTCATTACTATGCAGAATCTTCCGAAATGTGTTGTTTTATGATTTCAATATACATAATAGTCCGACAGATAGTTGTATGATTATTGCATAATATTATGATATACGTAATATTTCGCATAAAGCTGACATCTGTGATTGTCTTCATTACGATGCTCTATCGCTATCTACCCAACCGGCCCAGTCTTCTCCCTCTCCATATCCCAGAATCCGCGTGGATCGATGATGACCGGTCGGTGCACTTCAAGTGCCCTGTCACGCAACAACCGTCGCATTCGAGCGGCGCCGTATCCTGACCGGTAGCGTTGCGCCTCCTCGCCATAGCCACCGCTATGCCTCGTCGCCACGCCTTGCCGGTCAAGCACGGCGTCACTCTCGGTGCTGACATTTGCTACGTGACAGGACACTGGTCGCAGATCAAGGAGATCCCGGTCTCCGGTTATCAGAACATCTGAGTCCGCGAGTATTGCTGATGCCATGATGATCCGATCATCAGCGTCGGTTTCCGGAAAGGGGGTGGGTGTATCCGGAATCAGCTCGACATGGTGACGCCGCATCAAGACAGTGATCTCTTCCATGATTGCGCCCGGAACCCCGATCTTTTCGGTAAGAACGCGTGTCAGTTCCTCCAGTACCGCCTCACCTGTCACCAGCGTATGCTCAACGAGGACCAGTCTCAATACATCCGCGCAGAGACCTCGCGTTGCGAGCGCGCTGACCAGAACATTGGTATCCAGAAAGACCCTCAAGATATCTCTCTGAAAATATCTTCATCCATGAGATATCCCCGCGCTTCGGCAAACGGCATGACCCGTTGTCGCAGTGATTCAAAGAGGAACACCTCCAGTTGCCTTCTGGTTGCCTCCCGGATGACCTCACTGCGTGTCTTGCCCGAGACGGCGCAGTAGTGATCCAGCATCTCCTCGAGTTCTTTGTCCAGTCGGACAGTCACCACCTGTTTCATGACACAACCCCCTCATGTTGTATTACATTGTAATACAACAGGGCTGAGCCGTCTACCGTGTTCAGTCTTCCAGTATGAGAGAACGGACCAGCGGTTCGATGTCGAGGATGTTGAAAGGCGTACTTCGTGAAGGTTCGTTGTCCGGAGGTGTATCTCCTGTCGCTGGCGGTGAGATCCCTCTGCCTGCCGCAATGAAGATCCCATCCCAGTCGTGGTTGGCGTCATCGGGTCCGGTGTCGTTGCCGGGGATGTACAGAGATGGTTCGCGGCTCCGGATCAGTGTGTCAGCATCGATCGTCCCGATGCTCCGCCAGGCGAGATTGCCGAAATAGACGAAGAGGTCAGGGGGGATGCCATTCACCTCGGTGAAGAGGTCCCCGGGCCGCCGGACGACCGTGCCCATCGGGTTGCCCCGGTCGTCGGGGAGGTTCTCGATCTTTCGGGTGAGCTCTGAAAGCAGGGGCTTGACCTCGCTCGGCGGAACGATCCCCTCCGGCTCCCTGCCTTCCTTATTAAGGAAGACGCGACCGTAGTACCCGCCTTCGCCCCACGCACGGGTGCGCGACCAGTCGATCATTCCGGGGGTGAGGGGAAAACGTTGGGGGATGCCTCCCGGGAGCCGGGTTGTTTCGGCGGTAACGGCGGAATCGGCTTCGAGGTCAGTTCCAGGATCGGAGTCAGTGTCTGATGCGGGAGTTGGGTCAGGATTAGAGTCAGGTCCAGGGGCTGAAAGAGATTCGGAGTCAGGGGGGGCAGCCGGCAGGGCCTCCTTCAAAACGAGATACCCCTCCCGGATCAGCCAGTCGTTGAGGGCGAATCCTCCTTCGAGTGATCGGGCGCCGTGGTCGGAGACGATGAACACGGTGGTGTCGCCGGAATCAGAAAAGGTGTTGGAGGTGCCGGCATTGGAGTTGTCTGAGCCGGAAGTGGCGCTGGTGGTGTCGCAGGAATCGGGATGAGCGTCGAAACCGATAACCTCGAGCGTTTCGGCGATCTCGGCGTCGAGGAGGCGGTAAAAGTCACGGATTACTTCCTTATAAGGAGAGTCCGGATCATGCAGTCGGTGGTCGGGGTCGAGGTGACGCCAGAATCCGTGGTGGATACGGTCGAGGCCGATCTCGACAAGAACAGAGAAATTCCAGGGGCGGGTCTTCAGAAGGTGCCTGAAGAGGGTGAAGCGCTTCCGGGTCATCTCGCTGATCTCGGTAATGAGGCGGTCCTTTTCCTCGGTCCGGAACTCACGCACGTCAACCTGGTAGTCGCCCACCACTTCCTCGATCTCGCGGGCGAGCTCCGACGGGTGGGTGTAGCGCGTGTTGCTGTCGGTCCCCGGGGCGAGGAAGCCGCTCACCAGCTCACCCTGGATGGCCGGCGGCGGCCAGGTGCCCGGCACCCCGACCACGATCGAATGGTCATCCGGCCGTCTCAGGTGATCCCAGATGCGCGGCACCTTCACGTCGAGACTGGTCGCGATCGAAAGCCGGTCGTAAGAGTGATCCTTCCGGTTCCGGAATCCGTAAATCCCGATGGCCCCCGGGTCGCGACCGCTGAACATCACCGACCAGGCCGGCACGGTGATGGGGGGGTGGCATGAGCGCAACGGCCCCCACATCCCCTGATTCCTGAGTGCGGTCAGGGTAGGGAGGTCGTCTGCGAACCGCTCGAAGACGAGTTCCGGGGCAGCGCAGTCGAGACCGATAATGCAGACTCTGGGACTCATATGATTACGGTCGGTCCAACCGGGCGAAAAGGGAAGAGAAAAGGAGAGGCAGAACCGGAATAATCTCCGATTCGGGAAAAAATCGGAAAAAATGCATGATTTCGGGCGGAAAAATTTTTCCGCCCTGGAGGAAGAGGTGGCAAGGAATTGCCGTGTCATATTGCAACAGTCTGTCGATTCATTTTTTCCATCATGCAGCGACTCTGAGACTATCTCGGACTCCAACATTGTTCAGATATCCTGTAACATCCTGAACGTCCACGCGTTACAGGGTCTGCCGTATCCGTTTCAGTGATAAGTAATCATTATTTATGGATATGTTGCGGATATACAACAAAATCACTGATCTGGCACAGGGATTGCATCTATTCTGAGCCGTAAGCACCCCGCCGTACAGAGTGTTCTCCGGCGGGTAAGGCATACCATGCGTTTCGGGAGGTTTACCCTATGGGTAAGCGAATGATGGGAGCCTTCACGGTTATGGTGGCACTCGTTGCTCTGACGTCCACAGCGTGGGCTCAGGGTACTTCGGGTACCATCCGCGGTAAGGTCACTGACGCGACCACGGGAGATCCGCTTCCGGCGGTGAGCGTGTTCGTGCTGGAGACCGATGGGACCGCGACCACCATGGGATCATCTACTAACGCCGAAGGTGAATACGTGATCATCAACGTACCACCGGGCAAGTATATGCTCCGCGCCACCATGGTCGGTTATGTGACAGTGGAGGTTACGGATTTGCTGGTAACGGTGGGTGTTTCAACAAGCCAATCGTTCCTGCTAGAATCGACGGTCCTCGATGTAGGTGAGGTCGTCACGGTGACGCACGTGCGTGACATGATCCAGCGCGACGTCGCCGCGACACAGCAGAGCTATTCCATCGAAGATATGGAGAGGATGGCTATCTCCACGACTCAGGAGATCCTTGCGCTGCAGACCAACACCCTGACGATGACCGACAACTTCAACGACGACATCCCCGGGTATTACGACCGAGGCCTCGAGCAGGTTCACATGCGGGGTGGTCGTAACGCCGAGGTGGCGTTCATGATTGACGGCATGCAGGTGACCAACCTGATCTTCGGTGGGCAGGCGGCTTCAGTGAGCCCCTTCTCGCTTTCGGAGATGGTGGTCATGGCCGGCGGTATGAGCGCTGAGTTCGGGAACGCGATGAGTGGAGTCGTGAACATGGTCACCCGTGAGGGTGGTCGTCAGTACGACGCCAACATCGAGGTTCTCTCCTCGGAGTTCTCCGGGCAGATGCAGGACGACGTCCGCGACTTGACACGGTTCCAGGGCTACCTTGGTGGTCCGGTGCCGCTGATCAACAAGATGACGTTCTTCCTGTCGGGTTCGGTGAGTGGTATGCGTGACTACACCATCAAGAAGGACGACATTGTGTACAATCTGAATGTCGACCCGATGAATGAGGCCACGCGCAACCCGGACATCAACTACTACGACATGCCGGAAGACTGGGCGGATTTTGATTTCGATGAGGACAGTCCCTATGCCCAGCGTGAGCAGGTCACCGGATACGACTGGCGTATCTACCCGGCCGACATGTACGCGGGCTACCTGGGTTTCGGGTTCAACAACAGCTGGTCAGGTATGGCGAACCTTACCTACAAGCTGACGCCGAGCATGAAGATCACGCTCTCGGGGAGCCTGGACGGTTCAGACCGCACGCCGTACACGAGCTCCTGGCGGTACTCCATGTTCTGGGGCATACCGGAAGATTACCAGAACAACGCCGTCTGGGGTACCAATCGGTGGAACGTATCCGATGATTACCTGGGCGAGGATTTCTACATCGGTGGCGATTATGAGAGTGGCCACGACGGCGAGGTTGGTTATGAAATCTACCAGAGTGAGCGGATCATTACGAGCACGGGTCTGACCGACTTCCACAACGAGAAGAACCGGCTGGACATGAAGAACCAGCGGCTGGCGTTCATCTGGACACACCAGCTGGGCCAGTCCACGTTCTACAGCATCCGTGGTTCCTACTATGACTACAACCGCGCGATGCGAGTAGACCGGTTCATCAACGACGACGGATTCGTTGCCCGTTTCGAGCACCGCTATGTTTTATCAGCGTATGATAGCTCATCATGGAGTATGGGCGACGCGATGACCCAGGTCACGCTGGAACCGACTCCTTATGTGGCTACCGATGACGCGGCTGACGGCGGCCGGCGGTATGGCTACTTCCCGATCGGTGGTGCAGGATTCGGTAGTGACGGTTCCGACCGTTACTACTCGAACGACTACCAGATCACGCGTACCATCAAGGCCGACATAACCAGCCAGGTGACCACGCACCACCAGGTGAAGACGGGCATGCAGTACAACGTCCCGACGATGGACACCTACGACGTGCAGCTGCTCTACCTGAGCCCTCCCTATATCACGCAGTACCGTCGTACTCCGTGGGAGATGGGTCTCTACATCCAGGACAAGATCGAGTACGACTTCATCATCCTGAACCTGGGAATCAGGTACGATGCGGCCAACGCCGGTGAGATCCCCTTCTGGATCGACCCGCGGAATCCGATCGACGCGTTTGGTGAGCTGGTCATCGACCCCTCCGACCCGGAGACCGCACCGGTCAAAACCGGTGAGTTGCGCAGCCAGTTCTCGCCGCGGGTAGGTATCTCGCACCCGGTCACCGAGCGTTCGGTTGTCTACTTCAACTACGGTCACTTCTACCAGAACCCCATTTACCGGAACCTGTTCGTCCAGGGGACGCTGGAAGACTCCGTACCGTTGATCGGCAACCCGAACATGGAGAACGAGAAGACGGTCTCCTACGAGTTCGGTTACAAGCACCAGTTCACCGAGATCATGGCGCTCGAAATGACCATGTGGGCGAGGGACACCTCCAACATGGTCGGCTCCGAGCTGGTTCCGGCGTTCTTCCAGGGTGTTGGGAACCCGTACGACTACACCGTGTTCCTCAACTACGACTACTCCTCATCGAAGGGTATCGACCTGTCGCTGATCAAGCGGTACAGCGACTACTGGAGTGCCCGGGTGAACTATTCGTACATGACGAGTCAGTCGAACCGTGACGACCCGTGGGCAGGTTACCGCGGTGATCACGAGCTTGAGAACGCCCCGAAGCGCCCCCGGGTGCTCAGTTGGGACCAGCCGCACAGACTCAGCTCTACGTTCCGCATCAGCATCCCGCAAGGCGTGGGTCCGGAAGTATTCGGCATACGTCCTCTGGAGCGGGTGAACGTGAGCCTGATCTATGTGGCCGCTGCGGGCAAGCCATACACTCCGAGAAACAGGGAGCGGGCACTCGAGCCGAACTCCGGTCGTCGTCCGTGGACGTTCTCGTGGTCAGCGAAGTTCTACCGCGATTTCGAGTCGTTCGGACTGCGGTACAGCATCTTTGCTGACATCCGGAACCTCTTCAACAGGAAGAATGTGCGTTCTGTGTACGCGCGTACCGGTAAGGCCGACGACCCAGGTCCCGGCGCTACCAGCTACAGCGAAAGCTACGACCGGTGGCATTATTACGAGCGGCCGCGGTCGATTGATTTCGGGCTCCGAATCTTCTTCTAGGGTTTTTGAGAGAAAACGTTAGAGAGAACGCAGATATGGGATTACTCCGAATACGCATGGAACAGAGCACCGGGGGGCTGCGCAAACAGCCTCCCGGGTGCTGCCTGACCGGAATCATGGTCGGGTACATGCAGCTTACCGGATCATCCCTGTTCCCGACATCACACACAGCGCACTCAAGATCGTGAGTTAAGGAGCAAACATTATGGATTATCCACGCTTGCTGAAAATGCTGCGTTGGCCGACAGCTTTTTTGCTGCTGACCTGCATGGCAACTGCGAGCTGGGCACAGGTTCAGTCCTCAGGGGCTGAAGAACGCGCGAAGTTGAAAGAGTTAACCGAGTTGACCCTGGAATCAATGGGTCCGGAAAGAATTGCGCGCGGCGCGGGTGCGGTAGATCGTGCCATATCCGTCCTGGATGTCTCCCAGCTTCGGCTTTACACCTCCAACTTTGGTTCACAGTTAGGGAGGGTCTTCAGGGGAAGCAGTCGGGGGTCGTTCCCCAACATGACCGGTTACCGGAGAGCCTATTGGTATCAGTCCACCATAGCGCTCGGTTTCGATGACGGACCATGGTTCTCGACGGATATGGTCCACGAGTCTTCGAGCTTTCACAGCTCCTCCAAGGTCGACTGGGAGGCGAAAGACGGTGCTCGAGGTCTCCAGTTTTCGAACCCGTCCCAATTCCGCTCGGGATACCCCATGACCGCGCATTCATCCCTTCCCCTCACCTGGCCGACGTCCGGCTGGCCCGCACCTGAGAGTATTACTGAGGTCTGGGATGCCACCCTTTCCACGTGGAACAAGTGGGAACGGGCAGGTGACGAGAATACCTACATGGTGTTCGATGACAAGTACGCCGGTCGTGAGAATGATGGAACGTCCCAGGAGATGGGTATCGAAGTGAAGGAGCGGGTCGTTGCATATGGTGCGATGAACCTCATTTTCATCCAGTATGAGTTCACGAACAAGTCGAGCAACAACTACACAAACGTGTTCGTCGGGCAATTTGCTGACAAGGGGAGTCCATCCACCAACGACGGGAACCAGTCTACCCTTATCTACGATAATTCGAACTCGCTGGTCTACTCGCAGTCGGAGGACTTCGATCCTTCGACAGGCCTGCATTACCGTGGGGGGGGCAGCACTTCCCAGCTCACTTTCGTCGGGTATATGGTGGTTGAGAGCCCCACCGGAAGTTACCGTGAGGATGACTATGACCCGGACGATCGGGGAATAGCCTTTATCCCGGCATCTCAGGAAAGTCCGATGCAGGACCTCACCCAGGCATATCACCCTGATAACATCCTGACACGAGTCGCCCTGATGGACTACAACGACCGGGTGAAGAGCCCCGACGAAGCGAGCCTTTATGGCGCTCTGTCGGGTGATATTTCCCAGATGGACGCCGGTCTGGCCAATGAAATCTGGAAGACCAGCTGGAATGCTGGTCAGCCGATTCTGAAGCAGGTAGCTGCCGACTATCAGGCTTACAACTCTGGCTGGGATACCGGTAGTACCGACCACTTCTACTACAGTGCCTCGGGGCCGTTCACATTTCCAGCGTTATCGAGCTTCGACTACACGGTGGCGTTCGTTGCCGGTCAGACACGCGACGAAATGGAAGATGTGGCTGCACTGGCCAAACACACGTTCAACATCCAGTTCAAGGGTCCCGCTGCTCCACCAGCGCCTGCTAACTTCCAGGCAAACGGGATTCTCGCAGGTCCAGGCGGCAAGGAGTACGACGCGCGGATGCATGCGTACCCGATTACCTATGCACCATCGGGTAACATCACCCTGACATGGGATCTGGCCGCGACGCTAACCACTCCCGACCCGTCGTCAAGCATTGACGACTTCGAGGGGATCAGACTATTCCGCTCGATGGACCGCGGAGACACGTGGGGCAACAGGATCACCAACACTGAAGGCTCATTCACTGGATGGGCTCCATACCGCCAGTGGGACCTTGATGATGGTATCGAGGGCTCTGATGGGCTCAGCGACACCTACCTCGGTGACGACTCAGGACTGGTTAGTAGCTTCTGGGATGAGAACGCACTGGATGGTATCGAGTACTGGTATGCCATAGCCTCTTATGACTTTGGCGTGTTCGATGCCGCCGGGACTACTCAGACGCTGCGGTCACTCCAGTCTTCGTATGGATCCAGCCCGGGCGCACCGACGGTTGTTTCGGTGATCGCGGGTTCGAGGCCGTCTGGATACAGTGAAGGCATGGTCGATGATGCTTCTTCATCCACTGCAACACAGGTGGCAGGTGATCTCCTACATGGTGGAAGCGTTACGGTGAATGTGTTTAACGATGCACAACTTGGTAACGCAACCTATCGGGTCACTACCACCAACTCGGCCAAGTACGGTAATGCCAGCGTTGTGAGCGGCAAAGTAGGCATCACGCTGGAGAATGTGACTGCTGGAACGACGCTGTTCTCAGCGCTGCTTCCCGATGACTCCGGCTATGGAACCAACCTTCTGCCGGTCACCGATGGCATGTCAATCTCGGTGAACACGTTCTTTAATGCGAGCACGTCAGGTGCTCGACACAGCGGGATCGACTGGCCGGACAGCCTGGGCGGTGCCTATGGCGATAACTGGGACGGTTACGGAAGCAACTACTGGGGTGACCTGGACGAGGACGAGCTGGCTATCGCGGCTCAGTACTTTACCGCGGAAATCCGCTTTTCCACGGCCTCGACCCAGTTTGCGTACGCGTACGATTACAACTCACCGCGCGCGTACTCCGATTATGTTGAAGTACCGTTCACAGTATGGGATGTGACATCGAGTCCTGCGCGTCAGGTCAATGTCGCCTTCCGGGCTTATGCAACCGATGCCGGAGGCAATGACGTCTTTGACTTCGACAACAATAACGACCCGCGTTCAGTGACTCACGTCCTGTTGTCCGACTATTCAGGCGCTACTCCGGACACGATGTACACAACGGGCACGAGGTCAACTATCCATGACCTGGATGCGGCCTGGGTTGCGGTCTTTGTGACGTCCTCGGCCACCAAGGGGCCTGATGACTTCGACGGCGAGATAGTGCGGTGGAATTACACGCGACCAATGTACGCCGGTATGGTCTATGAGTTCACATCGACCACGCCTTCCATCGACGATTCACTGGTGACGCTCGATGATATCAAGGTAGTGCCGAACCCGTACTACATTTACGCCGAATGGGACTTGAACGAAAACCGGCGTAAAATCCAGTTCACCAACGTTCCCATGAACAGCGAGATTCAGATTTACACGCTGTCAGGCGAACTCGTGGCGATTCTTGATCACCATGGTGACGCTACAACTGTTGCGGGTGGGAGAGGGTACAACTCCAACCGCGTCGGTACGGTTGACTGGAACATCTGGACGTACGAGTTTACGGAGGCGGCCTTTGGCCTTTACGTCTACGTCGTGAAGACGGATGACGGGAAGACCAAGGTCGGCAAGTTTGCGATCGTTCGATAGGCAACCAATGAGTCCCAAGGAGGAACATACAATGCGTAAAGTAATGACACTTGCTCTTGCGCTGCTCTTGGTGACCGCATCGGTTGCTTATGGTCAGCAGGAGGGCGACAAGCCACCTACAGATCTTTCGAAGGTGGGAACAAGCGCCGCCAACTTCCTGAAGTTGCCGGTTGGCGCCAGGGGCCTGGCATTGGCGGGTACCGGTCTCGCGACCGTCGCCGATGCAACAGCGCTATACTGGAATCCGGCGGGCATCGGGAAGATTGATAGAATGACCCTTGCGATGAACAGGACCGACATGTACGCAGGGATCACCCACTCGTTTACCGGTATCGTCATACCTCTGGGATTGAACACGCGGATCGGGATTCACTACATAGGTCTCGATTCGGGTGAAATGGAGGTGACGACGGTCGATGAGCCGGAAGGTGAGGGTGAGTACTTCAGTGTGAAAAATCTCTCGATGGGGATTACGGTCTCTCAGATTCTGACAGACCGGTTCGCGCTGGGTTTCACCGTCAAGTGGATTCAGGAAAAGATTCAGCGTTCGGTAGCGAATGCCATAGCCATTGATGTCGGTTCGACGTTCAACACCGGTTTGCTGGGCACACGGCTCGGCATGGCGATTCTGAACATGGGTCCGAAGATGCGTCTTAGCGGTCCGGATGATACGTTCGACCGCCAGCTCGACGACGACCCGAATGAATCGTACGCCGGGCTGAACCCGGAGGCGAACCTCGCTACGCTGACATATGACCTGCCACTGATGTTCCGGATGGGATTGGCCATAGACCTGGTGGGTGGTATCAGCACGTTCATGGCGAACGAGATGAACCGACTCACCGCTCACGTAGACATCGAAGACCCCAACGATATGGTTGCCAGGCTGGCATTTTCGGCCGAATACGCGTGGAATGAGACAATCTTTCTGCGCGCAGGTTACCGGATGCGTGGTAAGGTCTCCGAGCAGCTGGGCGCCCGTCTTGCGGGTAAGCCCCGCGAGCTCATGCAGATTGGCTACGGAGCAGGGGTGAAGACCACATTCGCTGGATACGCCCTCCAGTTCGATTTCGGGATGGCGGACTACGGTGATCTGGGGTCGGTTACCCAGTTCTTCTTCAGTCTGGGCTTCTAGGCGAAGAACCAGATAGCGGTTGAGGACGGTGCTTTCCGAGTACCGCCCTCCGGCCGCCCGAAGAGGGTTTGAATGCCCGCCGCCGTCGCCGGCCTTCCGCCGACGATGGTAGCGGGTGTTCTTTTTTCTGCGGCGTTCTCATATTTCCGAATACGATGGGTAATGCCCCGATTTTTCTTTGATTGTGTGTGACAGTCGTGTGAACGATTCCCGTTCTGGAGGCGTCGAACAGTGGGGTGAGAAGGGGCATGCCGGTAGAGGTACGCCTCCTGAGACCAGGCCCCGACGACCGTGAAAGGAATATTCTACGTGCGCCGACAGGATCTACTGAACCATATAAGGCACCTTCCCGGCCGTCTCCTGCCCGTTCTTTTCCTGCTGCCCGTTCTGCTCCTTCATCCGGTGCGTATCAGCGCCCAGGAGGTGGTCGCTCCTTCAATCGCCGGTCCCGATTTTCACGCCAGCATCATCACCTTCCAGAGCGATCAGGGAGTAGCGAGGACGTTGGTTGAGGTCTACGTCTCGATCGCCTACGACCAGCTGTTCTTCATCCGGTCGGGTAACACCTTCCGGGCCGAATACGACCTGAACCTCGTGTTGTTGGGTCCGCGCGGCGAATCGGTGTTCGATGAGATCACAAGGGGCCGGACAACCACACCGATATTCGAGGAGACCCTCTCGGATGAGATCGTGAGGATGCAGCGGTTCACCTTCATTGTTGAACCGGGGATGTATGAGCTCAAAGTGATCCTTAATGATCAGCAGAGCGACGATCCGCGGGAACTCACATTCGAAATCGATGTTCCGCGGTACTCCGAGAACCGCCTTGGCATTTCCGACATTCTGCTCGCCGACTATCTGGGTGAATCGGATCCCTCCCTTCCGGCCGGTGCGGTCGTGGATTACGCTGGATCGCAGCTCTTTGTCCGGCAGGGCCATTCCTACATCCCGAACGCTCGCGGACTGTACGCCAACTTCGCGCCCATGGTGCTGGCTTACTATGAGGTATATGGTTTCAATCCGGTGCGACGGACCGAGCAGGATCGACTCTACCGCGTGGAATTCTATGTGCTGACCGACACGGGGGAGACGGCGATCTATTACATGCGCCGGCATGACAAGCCGGGATCGTCAGCCTACAATTCGGTCGAGATGAACATCCAGGACCTCACTCCGGGGAAGTACAGTCTCAAGATAGACATCACCGACATCGGTTCGGGGATGATGGTGTCCAAGCAACGGGAATTCACCGTGCTGGAATCGTATCTGACGCTGGCGTTCCAGGACTTCGGGAAAGCGGTGAACCAGCTCCGCTACATCGCCTCCGAGCGGGAACTGCGACTGCTCCGCAACGCGCCCGAGGAGCGGCGACTCTCCTTCTTCAAGCGGTTCTGGGAAAGCAGGGATCCGACTCCGGGAACGAAGCGCAATGAAGTCATGCTCGAGTACTACCGGAGGATCGCCTACGCCAACGAGATGTTTGACCTTCCCCAGCTGGCCGGATGGGCGACCGATCGCGGGATGGTGTACCTGACTCTGGGACTTCCCGATTATGTTGATCGTTCGGAATTCGCCAGAGGATCGAATCCAGCGCAGATCTGGGTGTATAACTCTATGAGGCTGCACCTTCTCTTTGAGGATGATTCCGGTTTCGGTGATTTCAAACTCGTGAACCGGGATGAATATCGTGAGCGGGTTCAAGAACGGATCCCGCCGGAGCGTTGACGGAACTGGTGTCATGTCACGTGACAGGGCACCAGTATCATCAGGGAGGACCGTGAAAACATGTCTTCACGTCGTACAGACTGCGAATCGAGGAGGACCCGAACGGCTATCCTGACGGCTCTCCTGACAGGCATCATCGTGATGACGGGCAGTACCGGGACAGCATATGGACAGCAGGAGTGGCTTATCTCACAGAGCTTCACCGGTGATGTGCTGATGTATGTTGATATCGTGAGCTACCGGAACCTGCAGGATTCATCCCAGACCTATGTGGAGATCTACTACGCGTTCGATCGGAAGGATATAACGTTCATTGAACTCCCTGACGCTCCCGGTACCTGGTCTTCCCTCTGGACGATAGAAACCGTGGTGGAAACCGAGATAGGGGACCGGGTCAGGTGGGACAGCTGGCCAACGCTCTTTCAAACCAGGGATCCGGCTGAGAGAGAGGAATCGCGTACCATCTTCGATATTTATCGACTCTACCTCACGCCCGGGACCTACCGGTTCATCACCACGATCACCGACAAGAACAGCCAGCTGAAGGATGACACAAGGGTCGGGGTGGACCGTCGTACGGTGGTGATCCCCGATTTCTCCTCCTCTCAACTCACCATCAGTGATATCGAGTTCACCGTGCGTCTCGGGCCGGCTGCTTCGCAGAACAGATTCGTTAAGAACGGTCTGCAGGTTATTCCCAACCCGCTCCGGGTGTACGGGCTCAATATCAGGCCCCTGTCGTTCTACGCCGAGGTGTACGGGCTGTCCGATCCGACGGGAGCGAGTGGAGAGCAGAATACCTATACCCGGTCGGTGTATATCGAGGGGCTCAATGTTGACCACCGGCACGTCTTCGAGGATCGGATCACGAAACCGGTACGCTCCAGGAACGATCTGATCGCGATCTCGGACCTGAATCCACTCATCATTCCAAGCGGCGACTACTTTCTCTATGTGGAGATCGTGGATAACGCTACGGGGCAACGCGCGGTGCGCAGGAAGCCGTTCAATATTTTCAGTGCCATTCAGGCTGTGGAAGCCGATGAGCTGCGTTCGATCAATATGACAGCCGAGGCTGTTGTGAGACTCAGAAACGAGATAACGTATCTGGCGACCAAAGAAGAACTTGAGGAATTTGACCGGCTCGATCCTGAGGGGAAGCGAACGTTTCTGATCAACTTCTGGACTGAGCGGGATACAACCCCGGGGACCCTGGAAAACGAATTCCGCGAAACGATCCTCCAGCGTTTCAAGCACGCGAACGACAACTTCACCACGCCGACCCAACCTGAAGGATGGAAGACCGACCAGGGACGGATATGGATAGTATATGGCAGACCGGATGATATCGAGCCGCATATCATGGAGGTCGGCAACAAGCCGTGGGTTGAATGGATCTACTACCAGCTGGGGAATCAGGGACGCCGGATGTTCATCTTCGCCGACACAAGTGGCGGATTCGGCAGCTACGTCCTCATCCACTCAGACGTAGTGGGAGAGATGCAGAACCCGCTGTGGAAAGAGGAACTGGGAATCCCCCCGCATTGATCTCGAATCCGAAGATCTGAAAGTTCTGAGCCCCGCCCCCGGTTCGTTCAGTCCCGTCTGATCTCCGGGGGCGGTGTCACCATGAACTGCTGGATACGCTCGAATTCGGTACCGCTGTTGATATCCGTTACCGTGAGTTTGATCTGATAGAGTCCCGGCTTCGGGTCGGCGAATTGCAGTTCCAGCCACCGGTTTTCCTGGGCGCGGATCCCGTATTCCACATCGAGTTCCACGGTTATCTCCACCGGTTTCCCGATGATCCCGACCAGTCTCCCGAGTCCGCGGAAGGCCGATGAGATGATGCCCCGCTGACGCGCCTCATCCGACGGCTGGAGTCCATAGCTCACCTGGAAGGCGGTGGTCCCGAAATCGTCCTTCGAGAGGTTGTAGATCTCGTAGTAAATGTAGATCGGCTGCTCGGTCGTGTACGTCCGCGTGGGCATCGGGATGATCTCGACTCCCTCGCGGTAGAACCGTCCGCCGCGCCGCGTGCCGATGGAGCCTGCCATCTCGATGTCGCTGATGGTGAGCGAACGACCCGTGAATTCCTCAACCCTCAGACTGTCGAGCACGACTCCGACCCGGCCCGAATTGAGGTCGGTCAGACTGATGGCGAAGTTGAACACGCCCGGTACCGACCGCATCATGTTGAGATCCACCATGTACGAGCCTTCCTGCTGCTCGACCACCTGGTTTGAGAGGTACTCCCGGATTTCGTTTGTCCGGTCGATCTCGTTCCAGTTCTCATCGAATAGTGCCACACCGAGGTCGACCCGTGCCTTATGCCCCTCGCCGTAGCGCTCCAGGACCAGTTCAGTGGTCGGGATGCCGAAGTAGACCTCGATCCGTGTGCGCCCCTGGATGTCCTTGAAAGCGGCGGTGTAGAAACTGAAGGGGAGCGGATCGGGCGGCTCGATGTTGACGTAGTGGGTCGTCGATTCGATTGTGACGAGGTCCTTCAGGTTCTCCATTCGCTCCGTTTCGAGCAGGGTGCTGAGCTGTTCGACGAAGGAGGTAACGGCATTTACTCCGCCGGCCTCACCCGGTTGCTGAGCAACCCGGATGAGTTCCTCCATTTCGTTGGCGATCCGGTCGTACATGGGATCGAGAATGGCACGGTCACGGTAGGTGTTGATCGGGAGCCGGTCGACGGTGAGTCCAGAGGTGGGCGTGGACGTATCGGTCTCCACAGTGGGAAAGATTTCAAACGGGTTTAATTCGGAGGCCTCCATCAGGCTCTCGACCTGCCGGAAGTACCCCTCGCCCCGATCGACGAAGTGGACGATCAGCCGCTCCTTCAGACCGGTCCAGTAGGCCCAGGTATCGTTCGGTCGGGTTTCGGAGTCGGCCGTACCATATCCCGCCTGCCCGTCGGGCTCCCCGTATTTGATGTAGACCCGGCCCCGGTCGTCGTACTCGCCCGGTGTGGTCGGACTGTGGAAGTACTGCCGGGCATAACGGAGGCGGCGGTAGTGCTCCACCATCCTCTCGTTCGTGTCGGGTGTGGTCGGGTTGAGGTCACGCTTGCGCCAGAACCTCATGAAGAAATTGGGCATATCCTCAAGGGTGGTGTTCCTGTATTCGCGGCGCTCGACGTCTGTGGCGATATCGACGACGTCCTGCCAGAGCCGTTCGGCGGTCTCCATGTCCTCGAATTCTTTGTACGACATGAGGTAGAGCTGGTTGGCCCTGGTGTAATCCTCAACGGCGAGATAGACATCGGCCAGCAGGAGCATCGCCATGGTGTAGTCGGGGAACTGGGAGACCATGGGCAGCAGCAGGTCCTCAGCATCAGCGTACTGCTCCTGCCGGAAGTAGAGGCGGCCGAGTTCAAGCCGGTTTTCGCGGTGGTTCGGCGCCAGTCGGTACTGGTCTCTGAACTCTTCCAGCGCGACGTCATAATCTCCTTCATTGCTCGCGATGACGCCGAGTCGGTAGTGAACATCACTGTAGTCGGGATCGCTCTGCAGGAGCTGTTCGAACGACTGGCGGGCGCCCCGGTAATTCTCCATCTCCACCAGGGTCACACCGAGGTTGTACCACGCGTCAAGGTATTCCGGGTCCAGGTCGAGCGCCTCGCGGAAGGATTCGAGCGCCGCGGCGCGCATCCGTTCATCCCGGGCGAGCACCATCCCCCGCCCGTTGTGGGCCGCTGCCAGTCGCATATCGAGATCGATCGCCCGGTCGAACGAAGCCCGGGCAAGAGCGCTGTTGCCCCGGCGCATGTAGATATATCCAAGGCTCGAATGAGCCAGGGCGTAATTCGGGTTGAGCTCCAGGACCTTCCGGAAAGTATTGATGGCATTCTCGGTGTCCCCCTGTTCAAGCTGTTCGAGCCCGAACCGGTAGAGGGAATCGATATCCTGAGCGTGGGCATTGGAAACCGGTATGGAGAGAGCCAGCAGCACGGTCAACAGGGCGAATAGTGATCCCGTACAGGAACCTGGTGCCCTGTCACGCAACAACCGTGGCATTCGAGCGGCGCCGTATCCCGACCGGTTGCGTTGCGCCTCCTCGCCATAGCCACCGCTATGCCTCGTCGCCACGCCTTGCCGGTCAAGCACGGCGTCACTCTCGGTGCCAACATTTGCTACGTGACAGGACACAGGGACGGTAGATTGCGACATGAAGGTGCTCCTCATTATTCCGCTCAGCCTCGAAGGCATCACCTAAGGCGGCTGTAAAACCTTGAAAGGTGCATTACCCCACGGTATTGACGTAAAATAATACTAAACTGTTTACGATTCCAGTGGGTCAGTTAGTGCAGTGTCCATCCTGAGTTTTCGGATGGGCACTGGTGTAGCTTTGATATAATATACATTGATTCAACAGCTGGGAAGAACCCGACAAGTGAGGATCCAGATGCGTTCATTCTTTTCGAAGTCTTCAGATGGCGTCAGAACCCTGCTCGTTCTCAGTGCGATCGTCCTGCTCGCCGGCTGCGGCGGCGGATATTCCACCAAGCTGACAGACCCGACCAGTGATGAAGCGATCCTGATCATCGGCTCGAGCACGATCGAAGTTGTCAGCGGCATGCAGGAAGCCTACACCACCGGCCAGGAGATCTCGATCATGGCCGACCAGGAGGTGGATGGTGAATACGTCAGGAAGGCCATCATCATCTGGGCGTATGATGATGGCTACTTCTGTGTGGAGAACCTGCCGAAGGGAAGGTACACGCTCAAGGGCGTGAACATGACCGGCAACCGCGGTGGTTCATTCACGATCTGGAATGAGCTTCGCATGCCGAACGAACGGTGGATGGCGGCCGGGGCGAGCTACCGGTACTCATTTACTGGTGAATACTTCCAGGACAGCCCACGTCTCAATGTGTACAACTTCCAGCACAACATCTTCTCCCTGACGGGAGGGGGTACGGTCGTGTTCTACAGGTTGGCAAAGATGGAGAATGAGAGATTCAATCTGGCCACGACCTACACAAGGGACTACGTCGAGAACTACTTCATCAAGAAGTTTCCCGACAGCGGGTGGGTCCCGATCCTCCAGACGCTGGTGCCTGTCGGCGATCAGGATCGCTGAGGATCACAGAGAGGCAATAGATCCGGCCGAAGGCCGGACCCATCGCATGCTGTTGCTGTCCCGCTGAAGCACCGTCGGCCCCCGCGACCCTGACGGTCGTGGGGGCCTTTTGCGTTTGGAGAATAGCAGATTCCCATGTGTGGAATATTCGGCCACATTACTCTTGAGGGGGGGGCAGCGGACCCAACTCTGCTGGAGCAGGGTCTCTCGATGCTCCGACATCGAGGACCTGATGACTCTGGCATGTTCCTGGATGGGCCACTGGGAATGGGTGCAATGAGGCTGGCGATCATCGACAGAGATGGCGGTCATCAGCCTCTTGGAAATGAGGATGGCTCAGTCTACGTAGTATTCAATGGTGAAATCTATAATCATCTTGATCTGCGCCGGAATCTCATTAAACGAGGACACCAGTTCCGGACACAGAGCGATACAGAGGTACTGGTTCATCTCTATGAAGACGATCCGGACAGATTCCTGCAACAGCTGAATGGTATGTTTGCGCTGGCGATCTGGGATCGGAATCGTCAGCGTCTACTTCTGGCGAGAGACCGGACCGGAATCAAACCGTTGTTTGTGAGCGAGTGGGAGGGGACCTTTTTCTTTTCGTCCGAGATGAAAGCCCTCCTGAGCCTTCCTTCCTTCCCCGCTGAGTGGGATTATCAGGCACTGAATGATTATTTCTCATTCTACTACGTTACTGCTCCACGTACCCTTTACAGAAATATCCAACGGATCCTGCCAGGTGAGTGTCTCACCATAGAGTCGGGAACTGTCAACAGTCGCAGGTACTGGAACTACACGTTTCAACATGAGCATGAACGTCAGCCGGAGAGCTATATAGAGGAGTTTACGGAACTGCTTGAGCAATCAGTAGAGCGTCACCTTCAGAGCGAAGTTCCTGTTGGTGTCTATCTGTCCGGCGGACTTGATTCAGCGAGTATTGTGGCGATGATGTCGAGGCTTCATGGCAATATCAATACATATTCCGTTGGCTATCAGGAGGAATCGTACAGCGAACTGGGTGTCGCGCGTGTGATCAGCGAGCAGTTTCAGACAAATCATCATGAATACATCCTCACACCCGAACTTCTCATAGAATTGCTGCCCCGGGTCATAAGGCAGCTGGATGAGCCGCATGGTGACTGGACTCATGTCGCGATCTCTCATCTTTCACAGAAGGCCAGAGATGATGTTACCGTTGTACTGAGTGGGGCTGGGGGTGATGAGCTGTTCGGCGGATATCCGACGCTCATTGCCGCCCGGTTTGCAGCAGCGTATCGAATAATCCCGTCTCTGATACGACGGAATATCATCAGACCGATTGTGGAAGCTCTTCCGACCTCATATCGACGGATGTCCTTCGACTTCAAGGCCAAGTCGTTTGTTGCCGGAGCAGACGAGTCACCAGAACGGGCTCACCATCTTTTCAAGGAAGTCTTCTCGATCGATGATCGACACCGTCTTTTTTCACGCGATCTGCAGGAAATGATTCCACAGGTGGATGCCTTTGGTGTGTTTGAAAGTCATCTGGATGGGTTCTCAGAACCTGAAATGATCAACCGCCTCATGTACCTGGATCTGAAGGTTTTTCTCCCCGATGGCATCCTGTACCCGATGGATATCATGACATCAGCTTACTCCCTTGAATGTCGAGCTCCGTTACTGGATACACAGATGCTTGATTTTTCCGCCTCTGTTCCCTGGAAGTTGAAGATCAGGGGATTGACTACGAAATATCTTATGAGACGAGCCATGCAATCTCAGCTTCCCGCTGAATGTGTCACCATGCCCAAAAAAGGATTCCTGGTACCGACTGGACCCTGGTTGAGAGGGCCTCTTCATTCCTTTGTCAGAGAGATCATCAGTGCGAGCAGCAGTTCGGATCAACTGCTTAACAGGAGGGAAATGGAACGGTTGCTTGAAGAACACGTAGATGGTGTACGGGATCATACCCGAAGACTGAGCTGTCTCACCTCCTTTCTGCTATGGGCTGATTGATTCTCCAGAATATTCCCCGTACATTACTCTTCATGGATAACCCGAAAGTCAGCATTATTCTCCCCGCGTACAATGAAGAGAATTCTGTCGCGGACGATATCGCCACCATTCAGGGTGCGTTCGAACGGGCGGAGATCTCATACGAGATCATCGTGGTGGATGATGGATCGACTGACAATACCGGGAGTATCGCCAGTGCTCTGTCCGGCGTGACCGTCCTCAGGCATGCATCGAACCGTGGGGTCGGAGCTGCTAGAAAGACCGGGATCAGAGCCGCGCGGAGTGAGTGGATTATCACCTCTGACGCCGATGGCACGTATCCGAATCACGAGATGCCCCGGCTTGTTCAGATGCTTTCCGAGTACGACATGGTCATCGGGTCGCGTACCGGCAAGAATGTCGCGGCCTCCTGGATCAGCTGGCCCGCGAAATTTCTGATCAGGCAGCTGGCAAGCTATATGACCCGTACCCGAATCCCCGATCTCAACTCCGGTCTGCGGGCGTTCCGTAAATCAGTCGCTCTCCGATATTTTTATCTTCTTCCTGACAGTCATTCATGGGTGAGCACTATCACGCTGGCGTTCCTGTCGAATGAACGGTCGGTGAAGTTCGTGGATGTGGATTATTACAAACGGAAATCAGGCAGGTCCTCGTTCCGTCCCCTCATTGACACGTACAACTATATCCAGCTGGTAGTCCGGACAATCATGTATTTCAATCCCCTGCGGGTGTTCCTGCCGCTCAGCTTCATTGTATTCGGGATCGGCATGTGGAAGACCATCCACGACTGGATCAAGTTTCAGGATATTGGAGGGGCAGATGTCATGATCTGCGTCTTCGGTGCCATGATCGCCGTGGCTGGACTTCTTGCGGACCTCATAGTCGTGCTCCATAAGAAGAACGATAATTCTCAGTGATTACGTCTAGAATCTGGCCCTCCTCGACACAAACCAGACTGGCGCTGATCCTGGGTGCCGGTGGCTTCTTGTTCTTCTGCCTGCAACTTGCTGCCGGATCAAACTGGCGGGATGGTGCGGAGTTCATAGGTGTCGCGACCACTTTCGGAGTTGCCCATCCAACCGGCTATCCGGTTTACAGCATTCTTGGCCGGCTCTCAGTCCTGTTGTTTTCGTGGATTACCTCCCCGGCTATCGGCTCCAATTTGATCTCTGCGATTGCCGGCGGTGCGACCCTTGCCACGTTATCAATGGCGGCCTGGAAATTATCCGGGTTGCTGCGACTCGGCCCTGTCTCAACCACGGTTCGGGTCCTGGCTTCTCTGGTCGCAGTGGCGACTCTCGGGAGCATGACGGTTTTTATCGAACAGGCGGTAGTGGCAGAGGTGTATACTCTCCATACGCTTTTTGCCTCGATTCTGATCCTGCTGTCTCTCGAAGGTGTGCTCCATTCCGAAAACCCGATCCCCTTGTTGCGTGAAGGTTCCACTGATCTTCTGCCAGTAAGAATCTGGGGTCCGGCGGGCTGGCGCATTCCGCTACTGTCGGCCTATGTCGCGGGACTTGCACTGGCAAACCATGTCACGATCGTGATCTTCTTTCCTGCCTTCGCGCTGTTCCTCTGGTGGATGCTGTACCCGGAGTCACCTCAACCGGAGGTTTTCAAACCTCCTCCGGCCAAATCCAGGTTGGTATGGGTACTCATCCCTCTTTGTGCATTGGGATTGCTCGCATTGAGCATGTATCTGCTGTTGCCAATGAGGGCATCGCTTGATCCTCCTTATAACTGGGGAGATGCGATTACCTTGCGGCGTTTCTTTCGCCTGATCACTGCCGCCGAAATCAGGATGCGCCCGCCGACCTATTTTCCCATAACCGCATTCGGCCTCTGGGTGAAAATAGCCGGAACCATGGGATGGCCCATGTTCATTCTCTCCCTTGGCGGATGGATCTGGGCAGGTCTGCGTCGCTCCCGGCTGGGGATTGTGACCCTGGTGTTTCTTGTATCCCCCATGGTCTTTCTGTTGCTGAAACTGGACATCCTTGATGACGCACTGTTGCCGGTTCATCTGTTCATGGCACTCGGAACAGGCGCAATGGTCCTGCTTGTCGGGGAGAGGCTCGTTAGATGGCTGGGACCCGGAATGGGGGGGCGAGCGGCGAGTGTGGTGGTTGCCGTGGTCATAATAATCGGACCCGGATTTCAAATAGTTCAGAATTGGGGTTTATCCACACCAACTCGTCAATGGGGACCGGAACACTATCTCGAAACAGTGATTTCATCGGTAGGGGGCGAGCCGAACCCGGCCGGTGAGGTGGAGGGCTGGGTGTTCGCGGAGGACGATTTCACGGCTTTCATGCTCTGGCTCCAGCAGCGTGTTGATCATCGACATCCGGAGCTTTTCGGAATTTACCTGCTTCTGGCACGAGAGGGTTGGTACCAGGAAGAATTACGGGAGAATATCCCATTGCTCTCGGTTCCTGCGCTCAATCGTTCCTATGAGGTACTACCTCATGAAGCAGCCTCACGAGAATTGATCGCAGCGAATCTGGGATCAGGCAAACCACTCTTTTTGAGTCCCATCATCCTCCCTTCTGAAGACATTTACGGGGTGTTGGTACCTCAAGGTGTATTGTTGAGAATGGAGCCTCCCGGGTATCAGGTAAGCCTGGATGATATACGTCGACATGCGCGCATTCTGGAAGAATACGCGCCTGGTTTTCAGAGAGAGAACCTGCCGGCACTCGATCCTGCAACCCGGGACCAGTGGAGCTGGCGCCACAGCCTGCTGGGTGAGGCCTGGCTCCGTCTGGGGATACTGCCTGCCGCCGAGGCCGAGTTCAGGGCCGGCGTGCGAGTCAATCCCGAGAGGCCCGAACCATGGATGGACCTCGCGCTCTTCTTCTCCGTGGTTGGAGATTGGGAGGGGATGGAGGCGACGCTGAGGGAAGCGATTGCCCTCAGGCCTCGCGATCAGGGACTTCTGATCGAACTGGCGCGAACACTTACCCGCCAGGGAGCGTTCGATGAAGCGGAGCGCGTACTGCCGACCGGCAGATTGAAGCGAGTGCCCCGGGAGGAATACCTGAGGGTGCGCGCGGGTATCAGGCTGGGACAGGGTGATGCGACCGCGGCACGGGACGATCTGGAAGAGGCCGCCAGACTGGCGCCCTCTTCTTCTGAAGTGTGGAACGATCTGGGGGTGGTCTACCTCCGGAAGGGCCAGTGGAACGAGGCGGTGCCGGCCTTCACCAGGGCGGTTGAACTCCAGCCCGATCTTGGTGAAGCGTGGGCCAATCTGGGCATGATCGCGTTCCGGGACGCGCGATGGGAGGAAGCGGAGGCGAATCTGGAGCGAGCCCGGTTGGCCGGAGTTTCGAACGAACAGGTCGGATTCAACCTCGGAACGGCGCGGGTGAATCTCAACGATCTTGAAGGCGCGGAGGAGGTGTTCCGGTCCAATCTCCGGGAATGGCCCCTTCACGCGGACACCTATATCACCCTCGCTGCGCTCCTCGAACGTGATGGCCGCCTGCAGGAGGCGCTCCTCATCCTGGAGGGCGGGCGGATGGCCGTGCCCGACGATCCCCGTTTCGGAATGATCCTGCGCCGGCTGCGTTTACCGCCACTCCCGTAATGTATGGTTGTGTAGGGGTTCCTTCTCTTCTTACCATGAGAGAGAGCAGATGTGTGTCTGCCGACACCAGGGAGGATGTGAGAAATGGCAGAGCCGGTCCATGTGACTGATGACACGTTTCAGCAGGAAGTGCTGGATAACGACACCCCCGTCGTGGTGGATTTCTGGGCTGAGTGGTGTATGCCCTGTAAAGCGATCGCGCCGATCGTCGAGGAACTGTCGGAGGAATACGACGGACGAGTGAAATTCGCCAAGGTGGACGTAGACACAAATCAGCAGGTCGCCGCCTCCTTCGGGATCAGGAGCATTCCTGTGCTGCTCTTCTTCAAGGGTGGTGAAGTCGCCGATATGATCATTGGAACGGTTCCGAAGAAATCCGTCGTAGAGAAGCTCGACAGTCTGCTGTAGTGCCCTGACACAGGATAGTTGTTTTTTAACCTGGAGGCCGGGATGCAACTGCGTACCGGATACATCCTCACTCTCGCCCTGCTGATCCTCCCGGCATGCGGTACCGGGGACCGAACGGCCCAGGAACCGGGCAGGGAGCAGATATCGCTTGATGAGGCCCGGCAGAGGATGGTGGAGGTTCAGTTCAGGGCGCCAGGCCGTGAGGCCATCACCGATCCGAATGTCCTGAGAGCGATGCTGGCGGTTCCCCGTCACGAATTCCTGCCCGAGAGCCTGAGATACCTCGCCTATATAGATGACCCGCTTCCCATCGGGCATAACCAGACGATCTCACAGCCCTATATCGTTGCCCTGATGACCCAGGCGCTGGAACTGAAACCCGATGACCGGGTGCTTGAGATCGGCACCGGTTCGGGGTATCAGGCCGCGGTGCTCTCCGAACTCGTGAGGGAGGTCTATTCAATCGAGATCGTTCAACCCCTTGCCGTACAGGCGCGTGAAACCCTCGATCGGCTCGGCTATGAGAACGTGTACACCAGGATCGGTGACGGATACCGCGGCTGGCCTGAAAAAGGGCCGTTCGACGCCATCATCGTTACCGCCGCGCCCGATCACGTACCGCAGCCGCTGGTGGATCAACTCACGGTAGGGGGCCGGATGGTGATCCCGGTCGGGTCGTACTACCAGGAGCTGCTCCTGCTCAAGAAAGGGCCCGACGGCAACATCACGAGAGAACGCGGCATCCCCGTACGCTTCGTTCCGATGACCGGTGAGGCGGGGAAACCGCCGCCGCCGCCGGATCCCGAACCCTGACGATACACACACACTCTCCCGGTTGGTCCGCCTTCCCGGAAAGGAATCGGTCATGAACAGAACGGCAATCGCCCTCGGACTCGGCCTGCTGGTGCTGGCCGGCACCTTATACCTCTTCACCCAGAGCGGGGAAGATGACGACTCGATGGAGCACGAGCACCTGCAGGCACACGTAAAAAGCGCCGTCATCCCCGAAGGCACCTCTCCTCCGATAGGGCCGTACACACCGGCGGTGAAGGTCGGGGACATGCTCTTCCTCTCGGGACAGCTCGGCATCAACCCGGCGACAGGGACCATGGTTGAAGGGGGGACCGTCGCCCAGGCCCGCCAGGCGCTGGCGAACCTGAGATCACTGCTGAACGCGGCGGGAATGACCTTCGACGATGTGGTCAGAGCTACGGTCTATCTGGCCGACCTCGATGACTACGGAGCGGTCAACGAGGAGTATGCGAAGTATTTCAGCGATATTCCGCCGGCCAGGGTCTGCGTTGAGGTGGCGCGCATCCCGGCCGACGCCCGGGTGGAGATCTCGATGATCGCTGTTGGAGGTGCCGGCTGAATCGCGCCACACCGTCACGACGCAGAGTGAGGATCGGCCCCGGAGCGCTCGTAGCGGCCGCGTTCGTCGGGCCCGGCACGGTTACCACCTGTTCCCTGGCGGGAGCGCGGGCTGGGGAGGCGCTCCTGTGGGCGCTCACCTTCAGCGTCATCGCCACACTCGTTCTGCAGGAGATGAGCCTGCGGCTCGGCGTGGTCGGAGGGCGGGGGCTGGCCGAGGCCCTGAGAGAGGGATTCCGATCGCCCGTCTTCGGCCGGTTCGCGGGACTCCTGGTGCTCATCGCGGTAACCTTCGGGTGTGCCGCGTATGAGACGGGAAACCTGCTGGGCGCCGCTCTCGGACTGGAGTCGATGTTTCCTGTTCCACGGCGCCTGCTGGTGCTCATCATTGGTGTGATGGCGGCCTTCATCCTGCTCAAAGGGAGCTACCGCGTCATTGAATCGATCCTGGTCGGGACCGTGATCGTAATGAGTCTGGCCTTTATCACCACCCTGTTCATCACCGGATTCGATATCGTGGCCACGCTGCGCGGAGCGCTGCTGCCTTCCCTGAAGGGGGGAGGGGACATCTACCTGGTGATCGCGCTCATCGGAACGACCGTGGTCCCCTACAACCTCTTTCTTCATGCCTCGGCGGTGCGGGAGCGGTTCCAGGGAGCCGCCGATCTGAAGCCGGCACGACTTGATGCCGGGGTGAGCATCATCGCGGGAGGGCTCATTTCGGGGGCGATCGTGCTCACCGCCGCCGGAGCGTTCCACGAGCCGGGAGGTACGGCCGCCGCGATCACGGGCGCCGGCGACATGGCCGGCCAGCTCGAACCGCTCCTTGGAAGAGGGGCGACGATCTTCTTCTCGATCGGCCTCCTGGCCGCGGGGATCTCCTCGGGGATCACCGCCCCGATGGCGGCCGCGTACGCGACCGGGGGAATCCTGGGCTGGGAACCGGGCCTCGGCGGGAAGAGGCAGCGCGCCGTGGCACTGGCGGTTGTTGCCACCGGTGTTATCTTCAGTAGTCTCGGGGTGAGGCCGATTCCGGCGATCATGCTGGCCCAGGCCGCCAATGGCATACTCCTGCCCATAGTGGCTGTCTTCCTGCTCTGGGCGGCAAACGATTCTGGGCGGCTGGGAGAGCACGTGAACCGGACGCATACAAATATTCTGGGTGGAGCGGTCGTTCTTGTTACCGCAGGAATCGGGGGATGGGCGCTCCTCAAAGTGATTCGCAGTCTCCTTGGACTGGCATGACATGACTGATATCTCGAATTTCATACTGCTCATGATCTCGATCTGTGCAACCGGCGCCGCGGTCTGGTTCTTTCTGCTGGCGCGCCGCGGAGCGCGCGAGCGCGATCTCCTGCTGGAGGTCGGCACACGCATCTCCTCCTCACTCGATCGGGATGAAGTGCTCGGGCTCATCCTCGACGGCCTGGAGGAGGTTGTGGGATACCATGCTGCCGGGATCTTTCTCGTGGATATCGAGGCCGACGAGATCAGCCACCACATGCTCCGTGGCTACGACGAGGGCGCTATGGCGCGGGTCAAACTCAAGATCGGGGACGGGCTCATCGGCAGTTCCGCCGAGATGAAGCATCCGCTGGTCGTATCTGATGTCCGGAAAGACCCCGACTACATCGACATCAGGGGAACAACCCGCAGTGAGATCGTCATCCCCCTGATGGTGAGCGGGATTGTCGTGGCGGCCCTGAATCTCGAATCTGACAGGATCAGGGCCTATGGCAGCAGGCACCTGAAACTGCTGCAGACCTTCGGCGCACAGGCTGCGGTGGCGATCGACAATGCCAGCTGTTATACCGAGGCCCGGGAGAAACGGGTGATCGAGCAGGAGCTCGAGATCGCCGGCAAGATCCAGCAGGCCCTGCTGCCGAACTCGCCGCCCGACATACCCGGTCTCGATGTCGCCGCGTACATGAAGCCGACCAGGAGCCTGGGCGGCGACCTCTACGATCTCATACAGGTGGATGAGGGAAAACTGGGTATCGCGATCGGTGATATCTCGGGCAAGGGGCCGCCGGCCGCGATCCTGATGGCGAGTCTCTATGCCTCCTACCGGCCCCTTACCCGTCGCGGTTTCAGTATCCCGGATATGATGAGCCGGCTCAACAACCTGATCCAGGAGAACTTCGGGATCAACCGGTACGCAACCTTCTTCTATGGAGTTGTCGAGCCGGCCGCAAAGCGCATCACCTATTCAAACGCCGGGCACTTTCCTCCCCTGCTTCTGAGACCCGGTGATGAACACCGTTTCCTGCGCGACGGCGGGATCGTGCTCGGGTTCAAGGCAGACGCGACGTATGAGGACAGCACCGAGTCGCTCGAATCGGGTGATGTGATCGTGCTCTATACCGACGGGATCATCGAGGCGGCCTCCCCTGACGAAGAGATGTTCGGCGAGGATCGTCTGGCGGATATCTGTGCTACGCTGATCCGCAGATCGGCCCGCGAGGTCCTCGACGGCATCCTGAAGGCGGTGGTCTCGCACTGCGCCGGCAGCGAACAGCAGGACGACATATCGCTCGTTGTCGTCCGGATCCTATAGGATCTCACAATGATCCACCTGAACGTCGAATCGCTCTCACGATCCTACGGCCCGCGCCGGGTACTGGAGGGACTCGATCTCTCGGTGAGCGCCGGCCACGTGCTGGTCGTCACCGGCCCGAACGGCATCGGGAAGAGCACCCTGCTGAGGTGTCTCGCGGGCCTCGAGCGTCCCACCTCGGGACGCGTCAGCTGGGTGGAGGACGGCCGGGAGTGGGATGGCCCGGCGAGAAGGAAGAATCTTGGTTACCTGAGTCCGGAACTTGCTCTCTACGATGAACTTACCGGTATCGAGAACCTCCAGTTCTTCGCCCGCCTGCGGGCACTGCCGGCCGGGGAGCGTCCGGTGCGGGACCTCCTCGATCAGGTCGGTCTCGGGGTACGGGGCTCTGACCGCGTCGGAGATTACTCGTCGGGAATGAAGCAGCGCCTCAAGTGGGCGTTTGCTCTGCTGGGGAATCCGGGCGGACTGCTGCTCGATGAACCGGGTGTTACCCTCGACAGCAGAGGTTTTGAGCTCTCCGGTGAGCTGATCCGGCAGGCACGGGAGCAGGGAAGCGTGGTAGTACTCGCGACCAACGATACACGAGAGATCGAGTTAGGGGATGAACGCCTTGACCTCGAGAACGAGGTCGGTGTCCATCCGGACAGTACTCGCCGGCAACAGCCGGACTCGCGGTCCATAGAACGGACTCCGAATGGACACTAACCAGCCCTGGATTCCGGGTGTGCTGGCCCTTCTGAGGAAGGACCTCATCTGTGAGATGCGTTCGGCGTCTGCGTCCACCGCCGTGGGTATGTTCGCCGTGGTGACCCTGGCGGTGATCTCCTTCGGTGTCGGGCAAACTCCGCTTGAACCGGTGATCCAGTCGGGTCTGCTCTGGACGGTGCTCTTCTTCTCCTCCTCGGTAGGTCTCTCCCGCACGTTCGTAAAGGAGGAGGAAACCCGAACCGCCATAGCGCTTCGCCTCACCGCCTCCCCGTCGGTGGTGTTCGGCGGCAAACTCCTCTTCAACTGCGTGCTGATGCTGGCGCTTTCGGCGATCCTGGTACCCCTCTTCATTGTTTTTTTCTCGGTGGATCCCGCCTCTCCGGGGCTCTTCATCCTGTATATCCTGCTCGGCATATTCGGCCTGTCAGGCGCGTCAACGATCGTGGCGGCCATCATTTCCCGGGCCAGTGTGAAGGGGCCGCTCTTCGGGGCCCTCGCGTTCCCGATCCTCATGCCGCTGCTGCTGCTTGCCGTTCCCGGCACGGCAATGGCCATTGAGGGCACTACCTGGGAACTGGCTTCAAGCCATCTGATGGGCCTTCTGGGGTTCACCGGAGCCATGATCACCGTCTCGTTCTTTCTTTTCGAACCTGTATGGGAGGGGTGATGTACCGTTGACACATCAGGTGCGAAGAGCGAGAATACCTGAACGGATATGTCTGGGGCTCACCAGAGAGCGGAGGATTCACGGGTGAAGATCACGGAAACGATTGACGGCAAGATAGCGGTCCTGCAGCTCAAGGGTAAGATGATGGGCGGCCCCGATATGCAGGAGCTCAATGACCATATAAGCGAGTTGCTTCATGATGGCGTTAACCAGGTTGTGGCGGACCTCAGCAAGGTGAAATGGCTCAACTCATCCGGATTGGGGGCCCTGATGGGGGCGCTCACCAGCGTCCGGAATGAGGGAGGTGACATGAAGCTGGCGCACGCCTCGGACAAGATCCAGAGCCTGCTCATGATCACCAAGCTCATGTCGATTTTCGATACACATGAAACAGTGGAGAGTGCTATAGAGGCTTTCAAATCCGCCGACGAGTGATCGGAGAGGTTATTTCGTGGAATCCTCTTTGAACCTGGTGCCCTGTCACGCGACAATCATCGCATTCGAGCGGCGCCGAATCCCGACCGGCTGCGTTCCGCCTCCTCTCCTTGTGCACCGTTCCGCAATTGCACTGGTATTCGGTCGCCGATGCATTCCGGCCTGCCGCGTTACTCGTCGTCACAATAGCCACCGCTATTGTTCCTCCTCGCGCCTTGCCGGCCGCACGCC
>SDBT01002506.1_pt1 | contig 32398 bp, 21 predicted proteins | sample 2277101 | NCBI WGS metagenome assembly SDBT01 (sample SAMN10404973, study PRJNA504765) | marine sediment metagenome | isolation source: marine sediment core GS10_PC15, 103 cmbsf | place: Arctic Ocean: Southern Knipovich Ridge | collected 2010 | reverse complement strand
CTTCTGTCACTTGTGTTAGAATACTCATGGGAAATCTCCTTCGGATAATGGGTTACTGTGTTTTTTTTTATTCCATTATACCACAGAGATTTCCCTTCTTCATCCCTTAAGTTAATACACATGAATCTATAAACATTCCACCCTTACGGGGTTCACGCATCTGGATTTATCACTTTCATCTGCTTAGCTTAATGCGTATGGAGCTTCGCCCTCCCGGACAAAATGCAAGAATCTTTTACCAAACTTGCTTATGGGCATACGCATCAACAATTGACGTTATGAAGCAGTTCCAACATCAAGGGACAGGAAATGAACGAACGCGAGCGGGAAATCATCATAAAGAGGATTATAAATAGCATTGCTTTGAGCGATGTCCGAGCGTTAGAGGAAGCGCTTGAAGGTATACATCCAACGGAGATCGCTCAGGCTATGCGATATATGGACCCGGAGGATCAGGAGCGGATCATCGAGCTACTGTCCCCGGAGTATGCCAGCGAAGCTCTGTTAGCTCTGCGCAACGTTGATGAGGGGGCCGGGATCGAACTCGCGGAGGAACTTGACAGCGATGACCTCTCGGAAATGCTTAACGTCATGGAGCCGGACGACGCGGCTGATGTTGTGGCAGATCTCCCAGAGGAGGATATGGCTGAAGTTCTGGATCTGATGGAGGACGAGGAGTCCAGAAGCGTCCAGGAACTGCTCAGATACGAAGAGGATACCGCCGGCGGAACAATGACCTCAGAATTTGCGGCTTTGGGCGAGGACAAGACCACGGATGAAGCTATCCAGTACCTCAGAGATTGTTCCTTCGGACGGCAAATCTTCTATATATATGTAACTGGCGCAGAGGATGAATTTCTGGGAACTGTGCCCATCGATCGGCTGATCACCGAAGGCCCTCAAGTAAAACTGGGAGATATGGCAGTGCCCAACGTTATCTCAGTGACACCGGCTACCGACAGAGAGGAGGCCGCTATTCTGGTGCTCCAGTATGATATGCTCACTCTGCCTGTGGTAGACGAAAACGGCAGATTATTGGGCATCATAACCATAGATGACGCTATGGATGTCATGCAGGATGAGGCCACTGAGGATATGTATAAACTCGCCGGTAGCAGCGATGACGAACTCCTGAGCAAATCAGCTTTCAAAGTCGCCCAGATCAGGCTGCCCTGGCTGTTTATCTGCCTCGTGGGGAGTCTCATCTCCGGACTTGTGATACGATTTTTCTCCGGAACCATATCCCAGGCCATAGCTATCGCATCATTCATACCAGCTATAATGGCTATGGGCGGCAACACCGGCCTGCAATCCTCAACGGCTACAGTGAGAGGTATAGCGACAGGATATATCAGCCTGGCGCGAGTGAGCGGCGTTATATTCAAGGAAATGCGAACCGCTCTATTCATGGGTATCGTCTGCGGCGTTTTCATGGCGTGCGTGGCTTTTCTGTGGCGAGGCGGACAAATCACGCTGGGTATCGTGGTGGGAATATCCATTTTTCTGGCTGTTTCACTGTCGGCCACTATGGGAGTCCTCATACCCATAACCTTCAAGCGGATAAACGTAGACCCGGCGGTTGCCTCGGGTCCGCTGATCACCATGATAAATGACATTACAGGGCTGCTTGTCTATCTGACTATGTCAACCATTCTGTTGAGCCGACTGACGTAGGGGCAAATCTTGTATTCGCCATCATTGTGATCGCATTCCTGAATGGGCGAATACAAGATTCGCCCCTACGACCTCACAATTTGGATAGGATAATGTCACCGCTCAATCGCCTCGACCATCTCAATCTGCTCTCTGAGTTTGTTGAGGTTGTTTTTCAACGCCTGATAAAGTCCATCGGTGGATTCCCGCAGAGACCTGTTGGATACTGTGTACTGGTCAACTTTAAGCGCGTCATCGACAGTTTGCGCCCATTCCGCTGGCAGAGCATCGATCCCGCGTAGTATCCCGGCTATTCCACCAGCTATATACGCGCGGCAGTCGCAGTCGCGCCCGAAGTTTACCGATTGGATTATCGCCTCTTTGGGGTCGCCTTGGGACAGTCGGAATATAGCCAGCGCTGATGAAAGTACCTCTACCGCGTTAGACGCGGGCCGACCTGTATATTTCTCATGATAAAGCGGCCTGAGACTCCGCCAATCCTTGTATTCATCGGCCCACGCCAAACCTTGCTGTATCTCTCTTAATGGCACAGGCGAAAGTTGATCCAGCGCCGTTTTTATTATCTTATCTACGGTAGCATCTGGCCTGAAAGCGTATGCAGCGCCAGCGGCTACGGCAGCAGCAGCCTCCAGTGCGTAATTGCCCGGTACGCTCTGGACGTCCTTGATCCGTCCGAGGCTGATGGCATCCTGTGCGGCTTGTTCCGGATTGCAGGCATTTACAGCACCTACCGGGAGCATCATTTTGGCTGTGCCGATAAATCCGGGCCAGGACGCGTATCGTCCCACTTCCTGCGGCGGAAAACCTGCTCTGAGAGCGTTGTAGATTACCTGATCCTGCGGCCCCATCAGGTATCCGAATCTGTCCGGGTTAATATCGCGCATCCATGTGTGAGCAAGGTCTTCGATGGTTATTCTGCCACCCTTCTCAATAATAGCCGTGCAGAGAAGCCGGTGACGCTCCATACCATCTTCCGTCATGCCCGCCGGACGATGATGCGATCTATAATGAAAATCTGGGCCCGATTCCCTTTTACGGATACGCTCAGGCTTGTCCTGCGGCAGCATTTCCGTGAGCAGGCCATATTTTTCATCTATCTGCTGATATGTCATACCCTCGGACACATCGCCCATAGAATTAGCAACGGCCGCGGCAACCTCACATCCGTAGATTTTCTTGTATAGCTTATTCATATTAAAAGCTCCTGAACTTTCTGGTTCTTCGGGGTTAAGTGGGGTAATCGGTGGCAATCGGGACAGGAATGTCCCGACTATCGTCACGAGAGATAGCCAAACCACCGATAGGCGGGACATTCCTGTCCCGCTGTCATAGCCCAAATATCCCGTTGCCCGCCCCTACAACTCTACCCATTGCATAAGTGAAAAGGTCGTATAACCACTCGATTATATATGAAAAAGTTGGTAAAAGCAATGCCGAAACCAGAAATGGTATGCTCCCTCCCGATCTCCCCTTGCTTCTGGAGGCAGGAAAGGGTAAACTATACACATCTCAAAACCGAAGTAAATTGAAGATAATCAGATCAGGAGTGGAATTATGACACACATATATCGACAGCCAACTCATATTATGCGGTTGACTGCCGCGACTATTCTTGTAATCATTATTGCATATACGCCGGCGGCTTCGCTGGATGCTGACGAGGGTGTTTCTATGATGAAAACCTACTGGGTGTATAGGAACAGCGCAGAATCTGACCACCATATCTCCCCATGGAAGATGCAGTGGACTGAGATGGATGCCGGGGAACCGCGGGGCAAATACCTCTGGCTTAACGCTGACTGGCAAGCCCAGCCGTGGGCAGGAGTCACCTTCCGTCGCGATAGAGGCGAACCGTTGGTGCTGATGGGAAAATGGCTCAAAACGGGATTCTTTCGGTTCTTCATCACTGGAGGACTGGATCGCTATGGCAGCCCCAATGCGGAATTACCATTCCAACTGCGGCTGTTGGCAGAAGGCTGCGACTACCAGCGTTTGCGTTCACGATTCATCGACCGCGGCCGCGGGCTGGATGAAGATCCGGAAACGTGGCAGGAGGTGTTGGTTCCACTCACTTACTGGACTGATCTGAAACCGGGCGCGAAGGTAACGGGGCTGTCCATCCAGTGCGTTCACCAGCCTTTAAGGTCTTTTGGCTTTGACGAGGTCGGCCTGGTTCTCTATGACCGCATACCAGAATGGCTGGAGGCGCTTGATAACGTGGACGTTGCCCAGCCGTGGGTTGTATGGCCGACTTATGATGAATTACCCGACATATTGAAAGCCGACAAGCATCCGCCGCTGGCGCGGGATGGAAAATTCGTCTGGCCCAATGGCCGTCGGACTTTCCTCCTTAATCCCTATCTGCGCGAGGATCCGAGACTTGTGTATTGGGGTAGTCAGGATCGCGATAATCTGCCGCCGAATCATGATCTTTACGATCCACAGGTTCACGGCTGGATCTACGATGATATTCCCACTGCTGAATCCCTCTGTCGGCTTGGGTTCAACAGCTTTTCGGCAACAATGCCATCCCAGCCGTGGTGGGATGCTGTGGGTTATGATCGCCGTGATAATGGGCATGATGCGGGACGATTGTCAGATTATGCAGGAGAAGTGGGGCTGCCGTTCTACGTGGATTTGGTCTGCTGGCCCTGGACTCTTGGTCAGCCTGCCGCCCGATCAGCGGAGACCGATCTGCCCGCTTCGGCGTTCACTAAAGGACGACATCACTGGACACCCTACCGCATCATCGGATCAGGTCGCGATGCGTGGCTTCGGATGTGGAGGCTATATGCTGAACGCTATCGCGATGCTGGCGTGAACACTATTGCTGTGGAATTGATGAACGAACCTGCCTATACGGATGTGAGCGAGGATCATCGCGCTGAGTTCATCATCTGGCTAAAAAAGCAATATGCTGATCTTGCGGATTTGAACCAGACCTGGGGCACGGAATACCAGACCTGGAATGAGGTTATTGAATTTGATTCGCCTGATGATTTGAAACGTGTACCCGGTCTTTTCTTCGATTACGATGCCTACCTCGCTGAACGCTTCACGGAATTAATCGCCGATGGAGTTGAAACGGTATCGGCGATCCTGCCCAGCGCATTGGTAGGAATCCAGACGATGGGTGGCTATGCCATATCACCGCGGGAAGCTGTGTGGAAGCATCTATTGGTTGAGCATGAAACTGTGGTGTTGGCTCCTACTGGCGGCGGACGATGGACTCCCGGCAGTTCAGCAAGTAAGCCGATGACGAGTGTATTGGAAAGCCCAATGGCCGCTGCTCCGCTTGAAAACGATCTGCTGTTGGCGTTGGCTGGCGAAAAGATGGTGTTCGACAACGAGACGTATCTGCGCGGCCAGACAGCCCGGGAGGTGCGGAACCGGCTGTGGGATCATGTCCTGTCAGGCCTCGATGGGCTGAGTGTGTTCTCCTGGAGCAAGCGCGGCTGGGCGTGGCGGGGAACCAGGGCAGAAGTGGTGACGGAAGCGGATAAGTACCCTTACAGCGTCCTGATTCCACTGGCTCGCCGAACTGATGCGCTGCGCGGCATCCACGATTTTGCCGCCGAGGTGCAGCCATTGGCCCACCGAATACTTCCCAAACCCTGGGGACCTGATCCGAAGATCGGCCTGCTGTATAGCTGGGCTAACACTCGACGCCGCGTCTACGAACCGGAACTTCCTGACAGAACTCCAGCCTACTATGCCGCGCTGAAATACACACACACCAACTTCCGGGTGATTCCGTCACACAATATTCTGGAGGGCGACGCTTTATCTGGCCTGGACGTTGTTATTGCTGGCGGAATACGGCACGCAGAGGAAACTCTAGCGTCCGCGCTGGAGAGATTTGTCCGCGCTGGCGGAGTGCTAATCGTCGGCGAAGAGCTAATGGCGCTTGACCTCTATGGTAACCTTTTGGATGTAGATAACATTTGCGGTGTAGATGTAGGAGACTCCGTCGAAGGTGACCGAGAGGTAGTTCAACTACCGGAGGAACTAGCGCCTGCCGAACTCAGCGGAGATGTGTATTTGGTCAGTTCACTGCACACATTGAAGCCTGAACCTGGCACTTCTGTCCTGATAAAAGATGCGCGGGATCGGCCGGTTGTGACAAAGCGGTCACTGGGCAAAGGTTTTGTCTATGTTCAGGGCGCTGATCTGGTGGGTTATCCGCTGGCTAAGCTGCTCTGGACTATCCTCGCGGACGCTTCTGGAGCGAAAATCCCATCCACGTGGCGTTTGGCGCGTATCCATGACGCAACTACCGGACAACTAGCGCCGAATATCCTGCTCTCGCGCCGGTCTTATGATGATTACCACGTCTTTCTTCTCATGAACCGTGATGGCTACGATAAGACTATTCGCTTGAGAGTCGATCTCCCATCAGGTAACTGGTATGTGTATGACGGGCTGTCTGGAATCAAGCTGGATAGCTCAGAAGGCAACAAGACGTGGGGAAGTCAGCAATTGGCGGACGATGGATTGGAGTTATTCATATCATCGGGAGATCCGGCAGTAATCCTGATCGAGCGCGCCGCGTTGGGCATGCGTCAGGACGAATCACAGATATATTATAATCAATACGAAGTGGAGGAGAAAGGAATGTCTGAGCAATCTATTCCAAAAAAGCGGCTGAATCTGAAGCCGATTCTGGATATTTCACTTGATACGGAGCTGAAGCAGCTTCGCGTGAGGTCGGTGCGCCCCGGAAAGGACGAACCGACTGCTATTCTGGCCATCTATTCATCAGAACGCGGCGTAGACCCCTGGAGTGAGGCGTTTTTCTTCCCGAAAGACACGCTGAAGATGGCGCTTTTCACTGATAGAGGGGAAATGCTCTGGCGTCGTGATTTAGGGCCAAGCGTGATGCCGGGAGCGCATTTCTGTCCTGTGTCTGCCTTTGATCTGGACGGGGATGGCAAGGACGAAATCTGGTTCGTTAATAATATCGATCTGGATCATCCGCTGAGTCTGCGAGGACGCCGTCTTGAGCGCATTGACGCCGCTACTGGTAAGACCACAGGTCAATGGTATTGGCCCAATCTGGCGGGAGATACGCAGTCCCTGAGCCATACACACAGAAATTTTATCTTTGGTGGGTATGTTAGAGGAGAACCAGTCCTGGTCACTGCGCAGGGCACTTACGGCCCCATGTTTCTCCAGGGCTGGCGACCGGATATGACACAGCGCTGGGATCTTCGCATTGCTGAGGATGAACCGGGAGCGCGGAGCAGTCATGGCTATACAGTTATCGACCTGAACGATGACGGCGTGGATGAAGTTCTGTGGGGAGAACGCTGCATTGAGCTGGATACTGGTACAGAGCTTTTCTGCGCCGACCGGGATGTGTATCACGGCCACTCTGACGTGGTTCAGCCATTTCAGGATCCGGCAACGGATCGCTGGTATATCTACACCTGTCGGGAGGGCGACCCGAAGGCTTCGCCAAGAGTTGCAGTGTTTGATGATAAAGGCCAGCGGGTCTGGGGGCACGTTGATAAAGGTCACATGGACATGGGTTGGGTGGCAAAGATTGGCGAAAACGGCAGGCCTATCGCTATGGCAATCCGCATTGGTGGGAAGCATTTCACCCCTGACGGCGTAGTGCATGACAAGCCGGAGCAGTTCACTTTCGATGCGCTTACTGGCGAGGAATACCCGCTGGATTTCGACACCTATGGAACTATACCTGCGGACATTGACGGCGATGGATACGATGAGCTTCTGCGCAAGGGTGAGATCCTTGACCGTCACGGTAACGTCATCGGGGAGATCGATGGGATCATCAGAGGGACGTGGAAATATATCGACCATCCAAAACTGCAAATTCTCAGCTATAAGTCCGACGGAAGCGTGCGGGTGTGGATTGATGAATGATCGGCTTGAGTATTAGGATAAAATCAGAAACTACTTGACAAATAAACGCTTCATGTCCTATCATTCTACGACAATGAACGGAACTCATAGGGAATAAAAAAACTCACCACAGAGGCACAGAGGACACAGAGAAAGCCGGAAAGCCGGAAAGCCAGAAAAGGCGGAAGGCCGGAAAGCTGGAAGACGAGAAAGTGAGAATATAACATGCTGGCTTCCTTTCACCTTGCGTCTCCGTGTTTAGATTTTATAGTTTCCCAGACAAGGACAAAAGCTGAAGATTCCAATATCAGGACATCACAGGAGACTATAGAATGGAGCCTCTGACGATTAATCCGGAGGAAGTATCCGGGAAACTGGAGAATTTCGTCCGGCAAAAGCTCGATGAAGCAGGCTATGAGCGAGCAATACTGGGGCTATCCGGCGGGATTGATTCCAGCACAACGGCGTCTATAGCTTGCCGCTCACTGGGAGCGGGAAACGTCTGGGGAATAAACATGCCCTACCGCACCAGCAGTCACCAGAGCGCCAGCGATGCTGAACTGGTGGCGAATAAGCTGAGAATAAACTTTCTGACTGTAGAGATTACGGATATGATCGATGCCTATTTCAAGCAATACCCGGATGCCAGTCAGCTTCGTCGCGGCAACAAGATGGCGCGGGAGAGGATGACCATACTCTACGATCAATCAGTCGTTCAGCAAGCCCTGGTGCTGGGTTCAGGCAATAAGACGGAGGTTCTTCTGGGCTACTGTACGCTATTCGGCGATTCGGGATGTGCGCTGAATGTTCTTGGTGATCTGTATAAAACGCAAGTCCGACAGTTAGCCCGATTTTTGGGTGTGCCAGAGCGCATCATTCAGAAGCCACCAACAGCCGACCTGTGGCCTGGACAGTCTGACGAGGCGGAACTGGGATTTACATACGAGGAAGTGGACAAACTGCTCTATTTCATGATAGAGAAAAACTACAGCTTCCCGGAACTCAAAGATATGGGCTTCGCGGATGAGTTCGTCAAGCAAGTCACAGACAAGATGAGGAAATCTCAATATAAGCGCTGCTTGCCGCCTGTCCCGCGTATCAATCAGGGGTTTATAGCTCCCCCTTGAAAAGGGGGCTGGGGGGATTTTCAACCGTATTCAGAAAGTGTTACCTTAATTATGCTGGAAAATGAACCATCCCCGAAAGAAGGATCTAATAAAAGATGGGCGGAACTCTATATGTTGTCAGCGCCCCTATTGGTAATCTGGAGGACATCTCCCTGCGTGCCTTGCGCGTTCTGAAAGAAGCTGATCTAATCGCGGCTGAGGATACCCGCCATACGAGAAAACTTTTAAGCCATTATGATATTCACACCCCGTTGATCAGCTATTTCGAGCACAATGAGTTCCGTAGAGGCAAGTTGCTGCTGAAGAAACTCGAGGATGGACACAGCATTGCCCTCGTCTCAAACGCTGGTACGCCGGCAATATCCGATCCAGGCTATCGCATCATCAATATGTGCATCGAGGCAGACGTTGATATAGTTCCCATCCCGGGTCCTTCAGCTTTCCTCGCCGCAGCGGTGGTATCTGGTTTTCCTTTACACAATTTCGCCTTTGAGGGATTTCTCCCTGCGAAGAGATCACGACGCGCAAAGCGGCTGAATGCGCTTCGCGATGAAGCGCGTACCCTGATATTTTACGAATCTCCGCACAGATTGCTAAAGTTTCTGGCGGATGCGCTGGAGATACTGGGCGATAGGGAGTTGGTCATAGCCAGGGAGATTACAAAGATGTATGAGGAGATATATAGAGGATCGGTAAGTCAGGCTATCCAGAAATTTACGGAAGTGAAACCGAGGGGAGAATTTACGCTCGTTTTAAGAGGAGCAAAGGATAAACAGAATGAAAATAATTAAGATAGTTCTTATATCACTCCTATCACTGATCGTCGCCGTCGCGCTAGTGTGGTGCATAGCGTACTACCTGGTGTGGCCGAAGCCCGGGATTCTCAGCTTGATACCAGGCGAGCCGCTGGTATATATCACCGCGTCAAATCTGAGCGAAACTCTACCAGCCGCTAAGGAATCTGAGTTTGTGGAACGAGTTGCTAAGTCGCCGCTCTGGAAAGATATTAAATCATCCGGACTGTGGCGGCGGATAGCGGGGCAAAAAACCGCCTGGGAGGAGCAGACAAAAGCCCGGCTAAGTCCGGCGGGCATACTCCGATTGGTGGAAAAAGATGCGCTTCTGGCGCTCTACGAGGAGCAAGGCCGTTGGGGGTTCCTCCTGCTCAGCGAGGTGGGGCTGCTCACCCGGATGAATATATTGTCAGATGGTACAGAGGAAATGATGAAATCACTGCATGAGTTTAGCAAAGAGAAGTATAGAGGCGTTAAACTCATGACAGTGAAAGGTTCGAACTGGGAATTCAGCTATGGCTTTGTCGGTAGGGTTGGTATACTTAGCCTGGACAAATCTCTCCTGAAAAAGGCTGTGGACGCGCGTAAAGATAAGGATCAGGGATTAGCCGCAATGTCCGGGTTTAAAGAACTATTTGCAGATCCGCCCGGATCACCGGATGTATCTCTCTATGTAAACGCTGCGAAGATTCGGGATACTTTTGACCTTTCTGCTATCACTCCATTGATAGATGCTGTGAAAGCTAACCCGCGTGCTGGTCATCTGGTATCAGTCGCACAAGAAACAGGCACATTGACTGGCGTTGGACTCAGCAAAAATGGGAATCTGAGGTTTGATATAAGAATGAGTCGCGTCGATGCCGAGCCGGTGTCGTCCAAAAGGGATGACAATTCTGCCAGAACTGATGGTTGGGTTGATGGCCTGGCTGTTCCGGATGATTGCCTGATCTTTGCGCTGCATGAGACGCTGGGGCCTCAATTCCTATCTGATATACTGGGGGTGTTTGTCGATCTGGATCGGGATGTCATCGGTGACAGACTGCTGCCAGCTCTCCACAGCGGAATGGCAGTCGCGGTTCTTAAGCCGAAGGCTGAGGATCTGCAACTGCTGCCGCTGTTGACGGTTCTCTTTCGTGTGAAGGATAGGGCGATGGCGGAGTCAGCATTGAAGGCGCTGGAAGGCTCAATGAAAACAAAGAGCGGACAACTGATATTCAATGAGACAGAGTATAAAAACATCCCCATCAGATACGCCAGAGTTCCTATGCTAATGGCCATGTCCCTGGATGCAGGCTATACTCTTATCGGGGACGACCTTCTGGTTGTTGCCACGGATACATCGGCTTTGGAAATGGCTATAGACGTATTTTCCGGTGAACGGCAATCTCTCATGAAAGATGAAAATTATGCCAGTGTGCTGTCGCCTATTGTGAAAGCCTCAGATGGGCAAATCTTCGTGAATATCGGTTCCGCGACGCCGGTTATAAAGCAAGCAGCGATGCTGTATGCCCTCCGGGCAAAGTTTATGGGTGAAGCCAGCGCTGCTAAGATCGCAACGGCTCTGCAACAGAATGTATCCATACTTGAGGCGTGGCGCTATATTGGTACAACTTTTGATTCAAGCGGCGACAGGATGGATGTGAAACTGGTGTTGAGTGGCAGGTAATACTCGGCCAGATCGATTTTTATTGTCCAAGAAATTATGAATTATGTGGGAGACATTCTGCTAAACAGGGCAGGCAAGATGCCTGCGCTCCCAGGGCTTGGACTAACCAGCATTATGATTGAAACTAAAAGCCTGACAAAAAAATACGGCGACCTGGTGGCTGTGGACGATCTTGATCTGCGCGTAGAGGCAGGGGAATTATTTGTATTTCTCGGTCCCAATGGAGCGGGAAAGACTACGACTATCAAAATCCTGACTGGTCTTTTGCAGCCCACATCGGGCATAGCGTCAGTTGCCGGAATCGATGTTGTGAAATCGCCCATTGAGGTTAAGAAAATCATGGGGTATCTGCCGGAAGATCTATTCCTATACGACAAGCTGACCGGCAGGGAATTTCTGCAATTCGTGGCTGATATGCACGGTGTTCAGAATAAGCAGGATAAGATAGAGAAGTTCATGGAATTGTTTGAGCTTTCCGCTGCGGCAAATGAGCTAATTGAGGGATACTCGCTGGGAATGAAAAAGAAGATCGCCATTGGCGCTGCGTTGATCCATGATCCGAAAGTCCTGTTTCTGGATGAGCCTACCGGCGGGTTGGATCCCAGAAGTGCGAGGATGATGAAAGATCTTCTTCAGAATATGCGCAGTCGCGGTACCACAGTGTTTATGACTACACATATACTGGAAGTGGCCGAAAAGATGTGTGACCGGGTGGGAATTATCAACAATGGGAAGCTAATCAAAGTTGGAACAATAGATGAATTACGCAGTGGAACGCGGGAGACAGCGGCGGGTTCACTGGAAGATATATTCCTTGAATTAACAGGCGGAACACAAGAAGATTGGGTAAGTCAGTTTCTGGATGATGTTGCCAACCATTCTTAAATACAGACTACGTCAGACGTATAACACTCTCACCCGAAGTTCGCGCCAGAAGAAGCTGGGATGGCTGATCTCCATTGGCTTCATAGTACCTTATTATGCAATGGCTATGAAGGCTATGGAGATGATGTATAACGGACTCTACGGCGAGCATGGGTGGCAGGCGGTAGTGCGTCTAGCCAGCATTCAGTTGGCGATGGCTTTCTTCTTCGTTTTGGTGAGTACCGCCGCGTTGACATCATATCGAATGTTCCAGGCTAAGGACCTTTCACTCCTGATATCGCTGCCAACGCGAAGCGGCTCTCTTTTTTTGGCGAGGCTTTTTGAAACACTGGCTGATACCTGCCGGGGCATGATTCTCCCATTCCCTATCTGCATTGCTTTTGCTCGTGTAATCAGCAAAGCCATATCGCCGTTTGCCGCCGCAGCGTTCATTATTGGCTGGATTCTTATCCTGCTTCAGTTGGCTTGTTTGTCGGTTATCATTGCTCTCATTCTGGGCAGGATAATTGCCGCAGGTCGCTGGTTAGGGCTGCTGAGGATCGTCGCTGTCGTTGCAGCGATGGTATTTCTCATGGTATTCATGGGGCACGTTCTACAGGATGCCATGCCTCTGGGGCGGCTTGCCCGATTCTCCGCTTTTTTCCCCACGTCATGGCTTATAGGGATACTGCCGTATGAGGGTTCCGCAATATGGCTCTGCTTTCTGTATGGAGCCGGATTCATTTCCATGACGATAATTTGTTTAGCGGCAGCTTTCTGGTTTTTCAGAAGAAGATTTCACCGGTTCTGGATGCTGTCCATGGAAACGAAGCGCCGGGGTACACAAAAGTTCATCACTCGTCGCGCGTCGCGGTCAACTCACGCAATGGGAAGCACGCGTATACTTATACTGAAGGAAGCGCGCGTTGTGTTTCGTGAACCGCATACATGGATCGGACTGCTTATTCCGCTGGTGATGTTTCCCATTTTTGTCTTCCTTAGAGGAGATGAACAAGGATCGCAGTTAGTGTTTATAATCATCGTATCATTGTTGAGTTCTGCATCCTACTCATTGTCGTGTGTGGGGAGGGAAGGCCGCAGCTTTCCGTTGCTGCGTTCCATGCCGATACGGATGTCAGTTCTTTTGCGAGCCAAGCTCTGTCTGGGTTGGGCTATCAATTTTGCTGTAACGCTCGTTTTTGTGTTCGCACTATATATTTTCCAACTTTCTCAACTGAGCCAGATGTGGCGTAATATGCTGGTGGCCTGTATTGTATCCACCTATTTCCCAATTTTTGGGACGGCCCTGGCCGGGCTGTTCCCAAAATTCGATTTTACCAACCCCATGAGAGCTGCGTCGCTGCCGGGGCTTCTTGTGCTTTACCTGATCGCTCTTCTCTTCGGAGCCACATTCATAGGAATCGGCAGTATTAGATGGTATCTCGTTCCTCCGCTGGCTCTGGTTCCCTGGGCTGGTGTTGCTTTGATATTGATGAAAATCAGCCGGGATCGGCTGGAAAAAATGGATGTGTAAGGGAGTAGGGATACAGGTCTATAGGTGCGTGGGAAGCCTGTAAGGCAAGTGTCTCTGGTGTTAGACAAGACCAACAGATATGCCAGAGCGTTCTTCCAGAAGGTCAAACAGAAGTCGGTTGGTCAGTTGATGTTGCCCCTTTCAAGACAAGCTTAGTCCCAGCAATCACTGTTGTGTTTGAGGCTTTGAGATGGGCATTCGGATTCAAGCATGAAGCATGTAGTATCAAGGAGGGATCATAATGCAATCCAAACATAGATTTTTCGTGTGTATTCCATTATGCTGTGTGCTGCTGTTAAGCGGCGTTGTTATATTGATGAGCGTTCAGGCGCAAATGCCTATAAAGGGACGGATCATCTTCATGTCCGAACAGGGTACTCAGACAATGAATTTTGACATTTATGTTATGGATACAGATGGGAGAAATCTACAAAGATTAACAGATGATCCCACGACGAACGAAGACCCAGCGTGGTCTCCTGATGGTCGGAAGATCGCCTTCACTTCCAAAGGGGATGGGAGCCGTGAGATCTACGTTATGGACGCCGATGGAAAGAATCCGCGTAGATTGACAAATCAGCCCGGACTTGATGAAGCCAGTGGGTCGGCAGCATGGTCTCCTGACGGTCAGAGGATTGCCTTTACGACCTGGTGGCGGACGAACATTAACTTTGAAGTCTACGTTATGGATGCTGACGGCAAGAATCCACGCAACCTGACGAACAACCCCGCGGTTGACGCGGACCCAACATGGTCTCCTGATGGTCAAAGTATTGCCTTTGAATCTACACGGGATGGAAACAGGGAAATCTACGTTATGGACGCCGATGGAAAGAACCCACGCAATCTGACGAACAATCCCGCGATAGAGGCAGACCCAGCGTGGTCTCCCGATGGTCAAACAATCGCCTTCAACTCTGATCGGGATGGGAACTCTGAAATCTACGTTATGGATGCCGATGGAGGGAATCCGCGTAGATTGACAGATCATCCTCTATATGACGGGCAGCCAGCATGGTCTACCGACGGCCGGGGGATTGCTTTCATCTCCCGGCCAGACGTTGACGATGACATGGAAGTTTATGTCATTGATTCGGATGGGGAGAACCTGCGCAGATTGACAGAGAACCGAACGGACGAGTGGCATCCCGACTGGTTTGGTCCTGCTTTTGTGCATCCTGTTTCCCCTGCTGGCAGACTCAGGATAACATGGGGATGGCTGAAGCAAAACAGCAGATGAAGAGCCGCAAAAGCCATTCTAGTGCTGCTCCCACTATCATATTCAGCGTCTTTGGACAGAATCTAGGTTAAAGAAATGGTGTATCAACTCATGAATTGAGGATGGTATTCCTCATCCGTTGGATCAACTAAAATTGGTTCGGTAATTCATTGATGAAGTAACCTTTCAACAACCCTTTAGCCCCCTTTTTTAAGGGGGAATCTGGACTTTTGTGGAAACTAATCAATTGGAAATATTACACCATCGCCGTTAGAATCTTTTTCTTATTCCCCCTTAAAAAAGGGGGTCAGGGGGTTGTTATTTCGTCGTGACATTAGCCTTAACGGAGATTTTGCACAATAGGCTAAACACTGATTATAAAAGGGTTTGAGGCTTTTATCAGCCTTTTGCACTTTCTGTAAAGTCCTATGAATAAAGGGTTTCTTGTCATCTTATTGCCCCAAAAGTACAGATCATGGTATAAATCGTTTCCTATCAGATACAGTTTGTTGGACCTTGACCTGCTGTCGTAGAGTTTCCAGAGCCTGTCTGACTTCGCTCTGGTATGGAAATGACCTGTTGAGTCGGATATTTACTACTCCATCAATGATTTCAATGGAAGCCCCATGATGAATTATGCGGTTTCTAACGGTAGACATGGAAAGGTCCTTCCAGTGGGAAGGGAGAACTTTTTTTTGAATAAGACACAGCAGTTTTCAGCAATAGTGACCAGGCGCAAGTAGGCTTCATTCCCCCGAAACTCCTGACTTGGCATTTTGCCAGCGTTGAATGGCCCAGTGGATTCCTTGAAAAACTGCTCGATAGTCTGCCGACCATGATAGAAATGATGTAGTTCCTCAGGTGTAGACGAAAAAGGTAATCTCTCAAGGATTCCATATCGCAATATCTTTTTCTGGCTCTTACTATTCGGGTAAGGCTCTTGCTCTTTCTCAACCAATATGGTGCGGAAGCGATGTGGTGATGTAGAAATCACACGACTCAGCCCAAGTTCATACAGACGAGTCTTGGCATCACAGCGGATCCACTTGGCTTCATCTATCTGGATGCCCTGGGCAAGTATCCAGTCATAGCGTGCTGACATGCAGAGGTAATGGCGGTGTTCCACAGCATAATTCAACGTCTCTTTGGACAGATAGCCACCGTCCAGACGCAGGATAGATGGAGAACAACCCAGTTTCTTTTGAACGTCGGAAACCATCCATTCCAACGACTTGATCCCATGGGTGTTTCCAGCCATCAGACGCTGGGATACTGCTTCACTCCGGACGAAGCCCACATTCCACTGGAGACAAGGTTTGCCAGGTTTCTTGCGGTTTCCGCCAACAACGGCGCCTTCGCGCTTTCGACTTTCAAGGGTGTGGGTCTGGCTATCAACGTCCAGCAGAACAATGTCCTGGCGCATACTTTCTCCATGTTGGGCAAGTATCTGGGTGTTCACTCGGTCAAGCTGATCAACGTGCCATTTCCCGAATCGATTCAGATACCTATGAGCCGTAGATTGATCAAAGAACTGTGGGAGGCCAATCAGATGCGCTAATTTCGTTTCTGTGCTCAACAGATCACCAATCTGATAGATACGCGGAATACCAAGTGTGAAGACTGCTACCAGTCCCATACACATCTGCGTATCAGTGTATTGGGGTTTTCTGCCCCTTCTTTTTCCATTGTGCTTCCGTTTTTGGTTCACCGAGATTTGTGCAAAATACTCGGGCAAGTGAATCACATCATTCAGATACCAGATAAAGAGTGGAAAAAGCCCGTATTTACTGAGGTCTTCACCTTCAAACTCAACGAGAATATCCTTGATGTTTGTCGTAGACATTGTGCAGTTCCTTTGATAAAAGCAATAGAATAAAGGTTTTGCACAATTGTAGCAAAAAGATGTACTTTTGTAAAGAAAACTGATTCCAATCGTAGGTATAATGGGGGATAACAAAAAGTACCATTTCATAAAAACACGTATAAGCTCTTTATTTACAAGGGTTTATTGATTTGTGCAAAATCTCCGTTAAGTATGTGCCACTCGGTCTATAGGTCTATGAGTGGTAAAATGAAAACTATCATTGCTGAGATGGGGGGGGGAGGTTATAATGCGATTGATACAGTTTTACATACCTGAATCCGGACGGCGGGTTGGTCTTGTAGATGGAGACACCGTCTTTGATCTGACGGATCGCAATCCAGAGTGGGATTATGTCTATAGCATATTTCTGGATGCTCAACGGGTCGGCAAGACGATTGAACAGCATATTTCTGATTCTGACTTCAGCGGGGAAAGCTGTTGCCAATATAGCGATCTCCTGTGCCGACAACCGGGCGATAAGAATGGCTGGCTGCTTCCGCCGGTGGATCATCCGGACCCGGCTCACTGCATAGTAGCGGGAACTGGATTGACACATCTGGGCAGCACTTCTCAGCGGGACAAGATGCACAAAGCTGACGATTCAAACAAAACAGATTCCCAGAAGATGTTTGAAATGGGGCTGAAAGGCGGTAAACCTGAACCCGGCGTTCGAGGTGTCCAGCCTGAGTGCTTCTACAAAGGCACCGGTGTAATACTGCGAGGATACAACGATTTTCTGGATATCCCATCCTTCACAGAGGACGGCGGCGAGGAGCCTGAGATCATTGGATGCTATATTATAGGAGAGGACGGAATCCCTTACCGGCTGGGTTTTGCCATAGCAAATGAGTGGTCAGATCATGCTATGGAACGAGTTAATTATCTGTGGCTTGCACCCTCCAAACTGCGGACGTGCGCCGTTGGTCCTGAACTTATCACAGATCAGCCTTTCAAGGACATCCGTGGTGTCTGCCGAATTTACCGTGGGGAAGATATGATCTACGATTCTGGCGAGCTTCTCACCGGCGAGGAACACATGAGCCATTCTCTGGCGAATCTGGAAGATCACCATTTCAAGTACCCACAGTTTCGCGTGCCCGGTGACGTGCATATTTATTTCTTCGGTACGATGAAGCTCTCTTTCGGCAGCAGAGGGCCGCTTCAGGATGGTGACAGGATCGAAATCCGGTTCCACAGCATGGGAAATCCGCTAGTCAACTACGTGAGGCGTATTCCGCAAGATATAAGCCCGGTTATCGTCCGGAAAGGATAGCTGGGTCAACCAGGACAGGTGTTCTTACTAAGTGTCTGTAAAGAGACAACTTCCCTTTTTTTGTAGGGGTGGGTAAACATTTTCTGATTTTATCAGAAAATGTTTACCCACCCTTGATGAATAGCATTATCTCGTGAGTGGGAAGTTATTCTTTTACAACTACTAATCACTAAGTCTGGGGAGATCGCGCAGACGGAAATCTTCAGATCGCGCCGAGCGTTTCTTCTGATTTCTGGAGGAGATGAAATCTTTTGCCACTCTGAAAGTAGTGTTTGTGAGAGTGGAGTCTTCGCTTTCTCTATCGCCAAATCCATCCAACCATTTCCTCAAATCCTTTATATTTTCGCCTGTGAGGGTGGCTGTTATTATTTCAATGTTGTAATAGTATTCTGCCTCTTGATTCAACTGCCCGATAGGGAGAACTATCAAGGGGGGATCTGGTAGGGTAGTCCATTGGATGATCTTATCCAGTTGGCGATCCAGCTTCGATGTAATCGCTGCTCCCTGCTGAGATTTGAGGCAGATATATCGCTTTTCCAGAGGCGCAAAGTTGATCTTGTAGCTGATACTGTGCTGCGTGTCCAGATGATCAAACCAATACTTGCGCTTCCGCCACAGCTCAACCCTGTATTCTATTCTCACAGTAAATCCTCTGTTGAGGAACTTGATCACCTTTTCGGTAAACACCTCTTCCGCCTGGAACTGCATCACCAGATCGCCCTTCAATATCCCATTCTGAACCAGCTTTATGGAGGCTTCGGCAGCGCTTACATCATTTACATTGGCAAACAGACAGAGCAGACCTATGGTTAGAAGCCTGTATAATAATCTGATCGTCAAAGCAAGTTTGCGCAATTTCTCTGTTCTCGATTCCCGATGTCAGCATCCAGCATCCAGTATCCAGTATCCAGTATCCAGCCTAAAACATTCTGGCAAGACGGAAACTAAGAACTGTTTCCTTCTCTTTCTCCCTGATTGGCGAAGCCAGATTAACTCTCAAACCACCCAACTGAAATCCGACTCCCACGTCAGTCTTCATGTCATCTATTTCGGCATCTGACTCATAAGGCCAGGCATACCCGGAATCCACAAAGAATACTATGCCAAGTCCCAGCGGCCATCCTGTCGTGACCCAATATTCCACATTGATCAGGGCCATTCTATCTCCGGAAAATTCTTTGAATGGGTAGCCCCGGAGCGTACCAATGCCACCCAGATAGAATTTGCGAGGGTGTAAAGTCGAAAGCTCGCGATTTGTCGTAGCTGCCTTTATGCGAAAAGTGAGGAATTGGTTTCCGGATAGCCGGTTATACCGCCTGATATTCACTTTATAGAGTGCAAAGTCGAAGTCGCCGCCCAAACTTCCCCCGGCATATTCGGCGTAAAATGTGTTCAGCCACCCGTTAGCCGGGTCTTTTTTCGAGTTCCGGGTATCAATGGTATATTCGGCGATCAAGCTCTTCATTGTGCCTTCGACTATACGCGGATTATTCGGCTTGTATTTCTCATCACGGTCAGTTCTAAAAATGTCCCTGCTTCTGCTACCAGCCCATCTGTCATACCAATCATCATCAGCGTATGAGCGGTCCAGTATGCTCCAATCTGTGTTCTTATCCAGACTCATGTATTCATCGTCTCTGTATCTGAGTCCAAACTCGGTGGAGGAGGTGAGTTTCTGCCCGAAGTTCAGCTCAAAGCCTTCGCGCTGATAGAAATCCCGCCACGCTTCGCCAAGAATGGCCTCCGCTATGAAATGTTCAGTGTCAGAGACCAGTTCTCTGTCATTTGTATCGGTTATTCTATGCACATCTATCCCAATGGTTGACCTGTGCTTCCTGAAAAATGATTTCTCTACTCCGAATTGATAATCCCATATCTTGCTCGAAAAGCCATAGCTAAACATGATATGTGCTCTTGAGCCGCCGTAGATGCCGTAGATGCTCTTCACCTCAGTTTTCAGTCCCCATTGGAAGCCATGAACACGGTCAAACTTCGTTATTCCATCCAGCCCTGTCTTGATGAGGTCTGCTTCCTTCACGTTGATATAGAGCACGTTAAGCCCATCGTCAGATTTCTCTGATTCCCAGTCAATGCTGCTGAAGTATGGAAGTCTGGCCTTCAGTGTGTGGATAGCATTTTCTATTGTGCTTTTCTTATAGGGCATACCGGGCTTCAGGTCAAGCGATTTCGTGATATCGCGGGTGCGTACCTTTCTGTTTCCCCGTATTTCGATCTTGTCGATATTGCCTTCATCAATGTCAATGATTAAAGCGTTTGAGATAACAGAGTAATTGACAGTTGGCATTTCGTACCCTTTGGCCTTGTAAAGCCCTGAAATCAACTTGCACTTGACGTTCACATCATCTCTGGTGGTTCTGGCTGATCCCAGGTTGAAATAGTCTATGATTTGCCTTTCCTCAAAGAGATTGGAGCCTCGTACCTGTACCTCAGACAGCGAAAAAATCTCCTTTTCCACCACTTTTACAACCAGGTCAACGCCTTTGTCGTTTTCGGTCAATTCCATGCCCACATTTTTAAACCAGCCCAGCGCATGCAGACGAGTTTTAGCTTGAGAAAGAGCATCTACGTCCACCAAATCACCCGTTTTCAATCCCAGAGCTTCCAGTATCTCTTCCTGCGACACCGTATCGTTTCCCTGGATAGTGATATGGGATATGGCTAAAGCTTCTTCTGAGGGAATCGGCTGCTCTGGCGGCATCGGTGTAATCAGTTGCCCGGCGGTGAATACCAATTCACCAAACCTGTCCGGAACGTGAGGCCACTCCGCCGGACCATAGGTGGGCGACCAATACGTATATTCTTTCCTGCGCTGCTCAGTGCGATGAATGTTGAGACGCCATATATCGCCTTCTTCGGGTTCGACTCCCAGGGCAGAAAACGGAATCCCCGCTTCTATGCTCCAGAAATTCTCCTGCATATCCGTGTCAAGCAAGCCGCCCGAATTCCACTTGGTGTTATCTGTTGATTCGCCGCTCCTGCGTTTGACGTGTTCCGCATCGATCATCCGATCGATCACCACGCCGATGGAGTTCACGGATATGTGATAGTAATCCATCCCTGTGACAGGCGTTGGATCAATAAGGAACTGCACCATATCATCGTCCCAAACATCGCTATCGGGTTCTGTATTGGAGATGGTGATAGCATCCATGCGCGATTCGTAACATTTGATCCCTATGTAGAGATTTTGCTCATCCCACAGCAGATATGCCTCTGTTGGCTCATGGGGATTCTCAATACCATTCGCCCAGACAAAATTCTCGATCCTTCCCGCATTTTTCCAGCATTTGTCGTCCAATCTGCCGTCGATAATCGGGGGAGTCAGAGTCCTCACTGTTTCTACAACAGGTATCTCCTGTATCTCTGGCTGCTCCTCTTCTTCGGCTCGCCTCTGAAATGTTTCTTCCATATATTCATTTATATCTTCACTAGCTTTGATGGTGATATTGCCACTAATAGCCCTTAGTTTTAATAATGGCCCACCGCCAAATATCCTACCACGCAGAGAGCGCCCTTCCACTGCGCCACTTATGGGGATTTCACAACTAACACGCCCGGACTGAGTTGCAGCGTCCAGATCCGCTGAAAATCCCTCAGGAATAGTAAAGCTGATGGAACCTGAGACAGTGCGTGCAGAAACTGGTACTGAGAATTCATCTCCTATACGAACGTCAATTGAACCGGACAATGTAACAAAACTGCTTGATGCGTCAAAGAAGATTTCTGCATAAATATTGCCGTTGTTAGTCTTGGCTGACACCGATCCTGCCATGTTTTTCAGTTCTATATTCCCGTTCACAGTGGTCATTTTACCTTTACTTCTGCTTCCGCTGACGTATATTGAGCCGTTCACGGTTTCTATATCCAGTTCCACGTCTTCGGGTGTGTATATGTCGTAGTCCATTCGTATATTTGATCGAATTCCGCCGGGCAGTTTGCTGGCTATTTCGATCCTGTCCTCTATTCTTTCGACCTCCGTTACAGCCTCATCGGAATATTCACCATTATCCATGAAGACTTTGACCAACACCTCCGGTCTTTCCCACGACAACACTTTGATGTTCCCATTGGTGTTTTTCACAATTACCAGTGAGACGCCATCGCTGGGAAGTGATGTCTCCGTATGCGGCTTGTCAGGCGTTTCGGCTTCTGTCGCCATTGCGCATACCAGCAGGATAGTCACTATTGCCAGTATTCTATGAAGCATGTTAGTAATCGTCACTTTCTGAATCCTGATAATCGCCATTTCTCCTTCTCCTTCTGTTTCCTCGTAGTCGGCGACCCGACATCCTGAAACTTAATACCTCAAAATTGTGATAATTCGTGGTTATACTTCCTCGACACTGGAGTAATGGCAATTATTGTGCCAGAGATGCCGGGATATGGAAAAGAGTAATGGATGACGCTACTATGGTTGATTTACACAGTAAATTCATCGAACACTAGCAACGAGAACAGGCAGGAAGAATACCGCTGAATTCCCTGTTTTTGACACACCTGTTGTTGCACATTGACACACTATTATTATAACATGGGCGCATAATGAAAACAAATGATTTCTCGCATGGATATATACAGGTTGGCCAATTGTAATCCGTCACTACTCCATCTTTCAATGAAATTATGGTAGGCACAGAAGTTGCATCTTTGGGTGTTCTATAGAGAGATTGGAGGAATGAACCCCCGAAAATCGGATGGAAATTCAGATGAGAGGAGAATAACCCATGAAAGGCCTTCGTTTTATTGTCTGTTCTGTAATACTAATCACAGGTATACTAGTGATAAGCACTGACGTATTGTCATACAGCTACCCTCGCACCAGTATTCGGCTTGGCTTCGGCGCCTGGGATATTCCCGACACCGATCTGGGTATAACAGTACACCACACCCAACTGAATGGCAACGAACGGCAGACGGATGCACGAGTAGCGGGTCTGTCCACGTCTCTAGCGTTCTCACGAATGCTGGGAAAAAGGTACGCGTGGGAGCTTTCCGTGGGCGGGTTTTCAGATACCGAAAGTCACGTTCTGAGCGAAAGGATCGATGGGCGATATTACGATGAATACTACGAAACTATCGCCTCTACTTCCCGCAGCGTATCTGTGTTTTACATAGCGGTGGGATTGATATACTATCCTCTGTCTGAATTAGGGAACGTTGAGTCAAACTTCCTGGGCGCTCTGAGTTCATTCGCCAGGCCATACCTGACGGCTGGAATTGGCTATTACCAGGGCTTTGATGTTGCCTGGAATGAGCATGACGTTACAGATGTCTATATCGAGAACACTATGGGGGTATATCCCGGGGTGGGCCTGGACCTGATGTTGAGCAGGCATTTCATCTTTAACGTCGATCTGAGGTATCACTTCGTAGACTTTGGCGAGCCATTGAAGGATATTGCAGACTACAGCGGCATGAACGTGGTAGCTGGCTTTAAAGTCGCTTTCTAATTATGATAACCGCATTCAGTTGGTTGGTGCAGATTTTATTAAGTTCAAAGCAAAAAGGATAATGCAAAGGGAAGAGCACAATCCTGAATCCTGTTGACACAATGCCAATAACTCAAAATCGTATGAAACCGTAGAACTCGACGGTATAGAGCGTTCCCTCACAGCCAAGGTTGTGTGCGTATTTCATCATCGGAATCGAAAAAACTAGCTCCAGACGCTATACAACGTTCTGAAGCTGTATTAAGTGTAATTGAATTACCCCACCCAAAGGGCGAAGTTTCCTGGCGTAAATCTTCACACCACGCGAGAAGATACAACGGGGCGCAAACGCCGATATGTAGAACAAGGGATTGCATTCCTGAATCCCGCTCGCATTCCTTACCAAGTAAAACACGAAACATCCTGCAAAGCTTTGTGAATTACCTGTGATTCTAGTAATACTACTTTGTCATTTAACCGAAAACGACTCGTAATCTAACACTCTTTACGAGTGTATATACCAACTGCCGGCGAGCATAGAACCCTCGACCACGTAAATAATAAAGTAGTATTAGTGTGGGATAGGTCATCTACCCATTATAGCTTGCGTAGCTCAATATACAACAACTACTAAATATCTGAGGCAAAATGGGTATTCTCAAAATGTTAATATCCTCTTCTGAGGATGACTCACCCGCAAACAAACTCCGTAACAATTGCTCCAGCCTCTGTCCATCTTCCTGATATGGCAGCATTTTTCTCTCCTTCCACTGTCAAGCAGTGGACTATAACTATGGCTGTGAGAGAACGCATATCTGAAAGGCGGAGCATATTCTTCAATATGGATTACCACCAATTTGGATTTTTTCAAGAAACTGGAAACAACCTTACAACATTGTATTTACCCGTTGCCTTTGTCTCTGAATCATGCCCTCCTTTTCTCCGCCAACGATCTGCCAGTCCTTTATAGTTGCGAGGAAGTGCAGCATTGAGGAGAATCTGCTGTTTCTGAACCGGTATTTGCTACCAATAAACTCGTATCCAGAGGCAAAGAAGATGGCTGGACAGTCATCGTGAATTATCTCATGAATCTTGTGATAAATCCCCTTTCTTTCCTCAAAATCTGCTGTACGTCTGCCTCGCTCCAGCAACTCATCCACAGATCGATTCTTATACGAAGCCGGGTTAGTCTCCCCAGCCTGGGAATGCCAACGATCCCATATATTGTCAGGATCATCACCCACAGAGATCCTATACAGAATCGACTGAAATGGTATTCCGTACGTATTCGAGTCATTCAGGTAAACCACTTTCAGTCTGACGCCGATTTTCATGAGTTGTGCCCTCATCGCCACGGCGATCCGCTCTAGACTGTCGGATATGTCCGGCACTACAACTTCGAACTCAAGTGGCTTGCCATCTCTTTCCAGTATACCATCCCCATTGATATTCCGCCAACCAGCCTGTCGCAACAAGCCTCTGGCCCTTTCGACATTGTAAGGCGTTGACTGGACGTCGGGGTTGTAAGCCCATGAATTAACGCTGAAAGGTCCAGTGCATATTCGGCTATAACCCTTCAGTTGATTCTTGATTATAGATTCCCTATCTATAGCACAATCCAGAGCTTTACGCACCTTTACGTCCTTGAAGAGCGGGTCCTCGAGGTTGAGGATCAGGGCATAGTAAGACGCGCCACGAGTCGAGTAAACCCTGAAAGGTCCGCTCTTGCTCATGAACAGCAAGTCGGCTGCTGCCAGGTCAAGCGCTATATCCATTTCACCACGCGATATAGCTCGTATTGCTGTTTCCCTGTCAGGATACGATTTGAAGACCAGTTTATCAAGAATGGGACGTCCTTTTTGGAAGTATTCTCTGTTTGCATCCAATACTATGGTATCATCCTCCGCCCAGTCCACCAGTTTAAATGGTCCAGACCCTACCGGATGCCGGTTTAACGGGGTGTTATGCAAGTCCGCTTTCTCCAGCAGGTGTTTGGGAGCTATTTCACGACTCAATCGATAGATGAACGGTGCAGAAGGATGCTTCAGGATTATCCTGAATATGTAATCACCATCTGTTTCCATTCTGTCTACCGCCCCGTATTGTTCTGCCCTTAGGGACTTATTCTTCGGGTCCATTATAGCTCTATAGGTGAACTCTACGTCGTGCGCTGTGAGAGGATGGCCATCGTGGAATGTCACATCGTCTCTAAGGAAGAACGTCCACACCAATCCGTCTTTTGATACTTCCCAACGTTTAGCCAGATCGAGAACGGGTCGTTCAGTTCCGTCCATCCGCACCAGACTGCTGAAGATCAGCCCCATCAGGTTCACAGAGATGGTGTCAACGGTCAATATAGGGTTGATAATATCTGGCTTACTACTGTGTCCTATGGTTACAGTGCCGCCCTGATCAGCGTCTTTTACTCCCGAGGGTATTATCTCTATTGCGTTTGGCACTCTGCTCATCGTTCTTGGTAGATTATTATCTATCAGTTTTATGAATTCTCCACCAGATTCGAGCAACTCATGGTCGTTAGAGTTTGCCATGCCTATCGACAACAGCGCCCTTATTGATTGCAGATCCTGTACGTTAAACTCCTTCAGAAAATCAAGTTTGTCCTCTAGTACCTTGTACCCATCCCCATGAAAACGCACCTGAATACCAGCTCTGGACAGGGTGTTCAGATAGCGATAAACACCGCGTTCGCTGATGTTACAAAGCCGTGATAGATCCTGGGCGGTTAAATGAGGATATTCCTTAATATACTGCAGCATTTCAAATAATCTCTCTGACTTGGTCACTTTTTCTCTCCTTAGCTGCCACCGATCCCCCTTTGTGATAAAACGTGCATTTTCAATAGCTCCGCAGTTACTTTCTGGAGATAGTCCTTATCACATACATTCCTGGTCATATCGCCGTATTTTGTATATGCCAGATGTTTACAGCCACCACCACAAATAAGCATATAAGCACACCTGAAACAATCATCCGGTGGCTCCATGCTCATAAATTCTTCGTGCTTGCTAAACAGCTCTTGGTGATATATATCCCCGGTCTGAAATCCCTCCCTTCCGACAAAAGCCGGACAGGTATAGATCCTTCCAATGGGATCTATCACCGCCACCGTACCATCCAGATTCATACTGCATACAGTGGGCTGCATCTCGTTATCCGTCTTGAATCCTCTCCTGTATGCATCCTGTGTCAACGGTATCAGATTATCCATCATCCATTCTTCGGATGCGGGAGCGCAATCCGCTTGACGCACCGATTGGGAAGTACCTTGTATATGCACTATTGGGTTGAATTTTATCAAGTCTATCTTATCCTTCAAGCCAACCTGTTCCAGATAGTCCAGCATACGCGGCACGCTTTCCATATTCTCGTTATCGACATTTACGCCTATTCTGATCTTAACCTTGTCCGCCACCTGAATCATGTTCTCAACTATTACATCAAAGGACCCCTTTCCACTCTTGAAGGGCCGCTTTGAGTCATGGGCATCTCTGTCTCCGTCAATAGTCAACCTGATGGCTGTCAACCCCAGAGGAACCAATCTCTCCACCAGATCAGGTTTCAGCAGCGAAGCATTAGTGGTTATATTGAAGCTAAAAGAGGCACCATTTCTCTTAGAGTAGGCGCTAATCTCTGAAGCTATATAATCAATGGGTGGAATATTCATCAACGGCTCACCGCCGTAAAACTGCATCAGAATACTTTCGGGTTGATTCTTTTTTGCTCTGTTTATCAGCCATTTTACTGTGTCACGACAACGATCCTCATCCATCTTCACCTGACCTTTAACACCCTCTTCAACGCAATACTCACAGGCGAAGTTACAGTCATACGTCGTCAATATGGTGGCTCTCATGACCGATTTGTCACGCCTTGCCTTGTTATACCAGTCCCTGAACTCCTTGCTTTCATCGACAGAATCGTCGACCACAAAGCCGAGTTTTGCGAATTTGTCCATATATTTCATCTCATCATCCCGAACGGGATTCTGGAGATTGGTCAAAACCTGCTTTGCCTGCTCACTTATGACAGCGGTCGCCTGATTAAAGGTATTATAGACGAGGTATTTTCCATCCGTGGGAAAATCTGGAATAAAGATTGTATGTTGTGATAGCTTCATTGCGAACGTCCCGTGGCCCAGTTTATAGTGATATCCATAACTTTACTGCGTTCCGCGCTCAAGTCCTGACGAAGCTGTGTTAAAGCGGCTTCATCTTCGCTGTCAATAGTCTGAAGTCTGGATGTCAACTCTACAGCGTTCAGGGAAATATCATGCAGTTCGTGTTCCTGCTCTATTTTGCCGAACCATTCACTGGCATCCTGGTATCGACCCATCCGTCGGAGCAAAATCCCTGACCAAAAACGATGTACCATATCCTGCGGTTCAGCCTTAACCGCTGCGAAGAATTCACTTCCTGCCCGTTTATACATATCGTGTCTCAGGAAGACAGCCCCCCGCAAATCATGCAAATGCGGAATAGAGCGAACCGTTGGGACTAATTCCTCAGGGGAAATGTCATCCATTACTTCGCAGATAAAAGATTGAATGTCAGCCCTAACTTTAGCGCCCGATGACTTTCCACTTCGGTTCAAGTCATGTTTTCTATACATAGCCAGGGGCTTATGAATTACCCCTACAGGATAGTGTCTGGCTATTCGTATCCACATATCGTAGTCTTGAGCATAAGTATTCTTGTAAAACCCAACTTTGTCATGACATTCTTTGCGCACCATTACGGTAGGTTGAGAAAATATGCAGTTCTGAAGCAAGCTCAGGAACGCGCCGTGTCTGGAGAAATCTGGAACGGCTACGGTACATGCAATCTTACTTTCCAGGTCTATGACGTGATGGTCTGTGCCAATCAAACCCAATTCTGGATTCTGTTGGAACATCTTTGCCTGGAGTTCCAGTTTTTCCGGCAGGAACAGATCATCATCGTCAACCCTTGCAAGATATTTACCCGCAGCGGCTTTAATACCGGCGTTCACTGCCGAGCCAGGACCACCATTTTCTTTGTATATATAGGTAATTCTGTCCCTGTATAGCTCAATAACCTCTTCCGTATTATCAGTAGAACCGTCGTTGACTACAATTACCTCAATATGAGGATAGGTTTGAGCAAGGACACTTTCAATGGTCTCGGCCAACCACCTGGGGCGATTATATGTGGGAATGATCACACTAATCTGTTCTTTCATACTCCCTCTGTTTCTGCACCCCCTACCCAGATACAAAGAGTCAGGAGTAGAGACACAATATAGCGCTCTACTTCCGTATGATCACTTTGTGCAAACTAAAATGCTGACATTGCCCGCTATTAACAATAATAATACCACAACTGTCAAGATTTGTCAAAGATATTCTTCGCTTGAAAAAACAGTTGTATAGAAGAGCCAATCCATGATAGAATAGAATACGCGGCTATTTGAGTTTTTCCCCTTTCCAGAAACCGCATTCGATGGTGTTGGCAATCGGGAAGCGATCCAACTCATAAGGTTCTGGTCATATTTTAAAGGAGGTTGATCATGGCGTATTATATTATGCTCAGCAATCTAACCGATGAGGGCGCTAAGACGGTCAAGAGCAATCCGGAGCGTATCAAGGAAGTCAATGCGGAAGTCGAGGCGATGGGAGTTAAGATTCTGGCTCAGTACGTGGTAATGGGCCCCTATGACTTCATCAGCATACTGGAGGCGCCAGATAATGAGGCGATGACTCAGCTCTCGGTGGAATTATCCTCTAGAGGTACCATGAAGATGATGACCCTCCCTGCTATTCCTATTGATGATTTCATCGGCCGTCTGAAGAAATAGATAAACATTGTCCTTCAAATTGGTTTTCAACAGTACCACAAGCTACCAGCTTGTTCCGATGTAGTGCTGCAAACGCTTTTATCACAAGCTGGCAGCATGTGGTACTCAACTCAATTTACACATTTATAATAGAGCGCGGATAGCACAGATTAGGCGGCTTAGAGCCTATGCAGGCAAGATGCCTGCGCTCCCAGAGTGGAAGATGAAAGCCAAAATGCTGAACTAATGCTCATTCCCTGCCGCCAATCGTCCATTCTTCACGACAGCGATGCCTGCCTCAATTCTGAGTATAATCGGATCTGCATCCCCGGATGCGACCGTAACAGTCGTAGCACCTTCTGCCGAAATTCGTCCAGTTCCCGAATTATCCATAGCAATGACTATCTCTCTATCGGATCGAAATAGCTCCTGACCATCCACTTCCATGCTTGTGCCATCAACGCACAAAAACCATTTCACACTGTCATTTTTCCGACCCAACGCGGCGATCTGGCCATCCGTGACGACCCCGTCCCCGCTGATATTTCCGTTTTCAGCAGCAAATAAGAACGTGTCTTCGGAACCTACGGATGCCCCGATAAAGCCATCTCCCTCCAGGCGTTCAGTCGCCGGCATAGGCATATCCTCTGGTTTGGGATAGAGCACGTTCAGGAACAGGCCTCGCTGCTTCTGGTCAGAGCTTGTCAATCTGAGTGTGCGCCAGATGTCATGTTCGTCGCTCTGTGACATATCTACCCGCTCCGGCTCAAATGTCAGGATATGGAGTTCGGCTTTTCCAGCAATGGCATGGTGGTTTTGCTTCTCAGCCTTGATGGTATTGCCTGTGTTAGTTTGCAGCAGCCACTCATAATTATGTGTATTATTGTCCATTTCAACGTCGTCGAAGATAACCACATAGGCATGATGGTCAGGCTTTCGGACAAAGAGGAAATGGCGATAGGCGTGATCCATCTCGCGGATCTGCGGATTCTTCCGATATGCTACGGTGTTGTCAGCCATGACGTAGTCGATGAAACTGGTATGCAAAAGCAGACTGGTATGTCCAGCCTCGCGATCGTAGAATACAGGGCCGCTGTATTCTACCTGCCCTTTTCCATCAATCAGCACTATACTATGCGCCAGTGATGACTTGGAGAAATCACTTTTTGGCGTTCCATAAGGCGCGCCCATTGCCTTATCAATGACCAGATGCTCATCGTATGCGCTTAATACAAAACTCCCCTGATCAGGATGACCATGCCATCCGGCGTAATCACCACAGCGAAATGCCAGTTGGACATCACTGGTTCGGTCATAGCCGGTGCGCATGATGGTCACAGCTCGAAGCGTTGGGGGCAAGTTCGCCTCTTCAGCAAAGGGCCTGGCAAGCGATAGGCGTGGTTCTCCGGGAGTTTGTTCCTCCATATCCGAATCATAAAGAGTTACAGCAGCCACAGGCATCATGTGATTCCATCCCCAGCGCTTCACCTGATCAACGCTTCCGCAGCTTAAATGGTTAATGTACCATTGAGCCAGCGGGTTTCTCAGAAAGGTAGCGCAGAACAGAGCCAGGAGGGGATCATTGCCCGCGTTGGCGTCGCCTAATGCCGGGTAGCTTTTCCGCTGTGGTTCCAGAAGCGTTAGGCGATGTTCCATCAGCGCGTTTAGTTGATTGGCATTCTGTATGAATATATCCTCTCCTGTTGCTGTATAGAGACTGGCGGCAAAATCCAGGCCTTTAGTAAAGCCATTGTTGAAATATCCAAAATCTTCATGGGACGTCAACAGGTTCAGACGGAAAATTCGCTTTGAGCTATCTATCCAATTTCGCGACCATCCATGCTCTTCCCGAAGGGCAACCCCAACCATTCCATATCCCGCTGCGATCCACGGATCCCAGTTGTGACTCTCTGTGCATCCAACTATGGTCTCGTTGTATAGGTAAAGCCGGTTAGCCTCTTTATGCAAAAATTCCCGAAGCTCATCACGCTTGCCGCTGGGTAGATCGTGATAAAGCCAGTCGTAAACCATTGCCATAGCAGACAACTGGCGCGCTCGAACCAGGACGTTGAAGCCAGCTTGTTGGTCTACGATAGCGTTTTCATTCCGCGGCCAACCCATCACCGCATCCATCATTCGCACCACTGTGTCCAGATGTTCCCGCTTCCCGGTAAGGACGTAGACAAACGCCGTCTGAACAATGGAGCGAGGTACATGGTGTGCAGAACTCTGAGGACGCTGCCAGCTTTTTTCTCCCCGATTAAGAGTATTTGTGTACCAGCCTACCTGCCCGACCATATAATCATAGGCAAATTTGGGCGGGCCATCATTGATTTTTTCCTTGATTTCAGGCAGATCGGATGCCTTGAAATACAGGCTTGGATGCTCCACTTCGCCAGCAAAGGGACTGGTATCTCGCTTCTTCCCCAGCAGAACCCGGTGGATCAGACCGCGACCGGATACTGCCCTGACTTTGATCGGTATACGTCTCTGCTCCCCGGAGACCTCAATCAGAAAGCATACCAGACTACCAAAGCTGCCCCAATGCTGAATATCCTCGACCACCGGCAGATCGATCCATTCACCATTGGAGCGATAGGAGAATACCATATCCGTGCGCTCTCTGAGTTCGCGCCAGAGCCGCGTAGCCAATATATACTGACCGGCATCTGGAACCCCGAACTCCCATTGGACGGTTCTATCTCCGTATATGTAGACAAACTCCTCATCCACGTTCCCCTGACCATAGCGTTTGGACTTGCTTGAAAATTCAGGTTTGTCTATGATCCCACTATGCTCACCGAAGTTATTATCAATATCTTTTCGGTCAGCGTGTGGGTCTACTGCATCCCCGCTCTCGTGACTCCAGTGCAGATAGCCCGGAGTCACTATATCCACCAATTCCCCGAAGAGATCGGGACTTACGAGTTGATTGACAGATTCCTGTCCCAGGCTGACGCCCGAAACCACAATGCTGAATATCCACACCAAAGCAATACATAAAAATGTTACAATATTCATAAATTTGCTCTTTCCCTTCATCGCAATAACAGGAAGCCAGGAACGGCTGCTTTTTCCCGGACCTGGATCGCAGAGATATTGCCACAAAATGTATTTTACAGCAGGATCGCCTAATACTACTTTGTCATTTAGCTGAAGTAGCCCAAGATTCTATCTTGGTTCATGCCAAAAAGCCAACTTAGAAAGTGGGCTACAGGCTCACTACACAAGATTACACCTGAAAACGCTAAACG
>SDBT01002505.1_pt1 | contig 32411 bp, 27 predicted proteins | sample 2277101 | NCBI WGS metagenome assembly SDBT01 (sample SAMN10404973, study PRJNA504765) | marine sediment metagenome | isolation source: marine sediment core GS10_PC15, 103 cmbsf | place: Arctic Ocean: Southern Knipovich Ridge | collected 2010 | reverse complement strand
ATTGCTCCACCGAGAGTGAATCGGGTGAAGTATCAAAGAAAACCTTGCTGGCTGATTTAATACCGTAGGTATTGTGACCGTAAGGTATCGTATTCAGGTACATTACAATGATCTCGTTCTTGGTATAATTCCGTTCAAGCTTGGCCGCGGTGTTCCACTCCTTGAATTTTGACACACCCAGTTTGAGCGTTCTCCTGAATTTCCAGCGATAATAGGTAGTATCGCGGGGATAGAGGTTTTTGGCCAGCTGCTGGGTGATGGTGCTCCCACCTCCTGTGTTTTGTCCCAGTAAAATGGATCGGACAAACACCCTTGCCGTGCCCCTGGCATCAACTCCGGAATGCCTGTGAAACCGGATATCCTCTGTGGCTATCAGGGCATTTACCAGGTTGGTGGACAGTTCATCGAAATTCACATAGGTCCGGTTTTCCAGGTAAAACTTACCCAACAGTACTCCGTCTGCTGAATAAACCTCGGAAGCAAGATTGTTTTTCGGGTTTTCCAGGTCTTCAAAGGTCGGGACATATCCCAGCTTACCGCTTGAAAGTAGAATAAAAAGAAGTATCATTACCAGAAAAGGGATTGAAAACAACGACCAGAATATGATCAGGTATTTTTTCCAATCCTGCAGATTTGTTGACATGCCGGCCAATTTTGCGGCTAAAATAACAATAATTTGAATTAAAATTTTGAAGATAGCTCTCGATTTGTTTTTCTTTGTGGTGTTTTTAACCAAACGGATGGGCATTTAGATGGAAGAGAATCTGGTCATTGTTGAGTCACCTGCCAAGGCTAAAACCATTGGCAATTTCCTGGGAGAGGGTTTCAGGGTACTATCAAGTTTTGGTCACATCAGGGACCTTTCAAAAGAAAATTATGGCGTTGATATAGAAAATAATTATCTGCCTGAATATATTATCCCCGAGGATAAGAAAAAAATAGTGGCAAATTTGAAGGCATCGGCTAAAAAGGCCTCCACTATCTGGCTTGCTTCCGATGAGGACCGGGAAGGAGAAGCCATTGCCTGGCACCTTTCTGAGGTACTCAATCTCGATCCGGAGAAAACCAGAAGGATCGTATTCCATGAGATCACCAAGAACGCCATCAATGAAGCTATCGAAAACCCGCGGGATATCAATCAGAACCTGGTCAATGCCCAGCAGGCCCGAAGGATCCTGGACCGCCTGGTGGGATTTGAACTTTCCCCCTTGCTCTGGAGAAAGGTTAAACCGTCCCTTTCAGCCGGGCGGGTGCAGTCGGTGGCCGTCCGCCTGATCGTCGAACGAGAGAATACAATTGATGACTTTCAATCCAATTCTTTTTTCAGGGTTGTGGCCCAATTTGAATTCAAGGATAGTAGTGGTAAAACACATGAGTTCCAGGCAGAGTTGCCTGCAAAGCTAAAGGACCAGGCTTCAGCCAAAGAGTTCCTTGAAAGTTGCCGGGGTGCCGGTTACTACGTACTGGATGTGACCAGGAAACCTGCAAAAAAATCACCAGCCCCTCCATTCACCACTTCCACCCTCCAGCAGGAGGCCAGCAGGAAACTTGGATTTTCGGTTGCCCAGACCATGAGTGTGGCCCAGCGTTTATATGAAAGCGGTAAAATCACATACATGAGGACGGATTCAGTAAACCTGTCAAAATCAGCACTTGCCGGAGCACGTGATGTAATTGAAAAGGAATTTGGGAAGGAATATTCCCGTACCAGGAATTTCTCCACCAAGAGTAAGGGTGCCCAGGAAGCACATGAAGCCATCCGCCCGACCTACCTCGAACAGAAAAACATTGAGGGTAAAAGGCAGGAACAACGATTGTACGAATTGATCTGGAAAAGGACCATTGCTTCGCAGATGAGTGAGGCACAACTGGAGAGGACCACTGCCAGGATAGGTATTTCCACTCGTTCTGATCACCTGGCAGCCACCGGGGAAGTCATCCGATTCGACGGTTTCCTTAAAGTCTATAGGGAATCAAGCGATGAAGAAGCAGATGAGCAACCCAGGGGATTGTTGCCTCCCATCAAGGAAAAGGACCCCTTGCATCTGATTCAGATGGAAGCCACAGAACGATTTACCCAATCTCCTGCCAGGTACACAGAGGCAAGTTTGGTGAAAAAACTGGAAGAACTCGGTATTGGACGTCCCTCGACTTATGCACCAACCATATCCACCATTCAGAACCGTGGCTATGTAGAAAAGGGGGACAGGACCGGGAGTGAAAGGAATTATATGGTATTGACCCTGGCAGGCGATCAGCTCAGAGATGAGCGCAAATCTGAAGTTATCGGTAAGGAGAAAGCCAAGTTATTCCCGACGGATATCGGCGGACTTGTAAACGATTTCCTGGTAGATTATTTCAGTAATATCCTCGATTATAATTTCACTGCCAACATAGAAAAGGAATTCGATAAAATCGCGGATGGTGAGATGGAATGGACTCAGATGATCAGCAGCTTTTATCCCGGATTCCATGAACAGGTGGTCCAGACCACCCAGAACAGCAAGAAACCAACCGGAGAAAGGATCCTGGGCAAAGACCCGGAATCAGGCCGGCAGGTGAGTGTCAGGGTGGGCAGGTTCGGTCCCATGGTACAGATCGGTGAGGCAAGCGAGGAAGAGAAGCCACGTTTTGCAGGCTTGTTGAAGAACCAGAGTATTAAAACCATCACCCTGGAAGAGGCCCTTTCACTCTTCAAACTGCCACGTGTCATCGGTCAGTTCGAAGACGAAGAGGTAACGATAGGGGTAGGAAAGTTCGGACCATATGCACGGCATCTGGACAAGTTCTACTCCCTCGGGAAAAGTGATGATCCTTTCAATATCACCCTTGATAGAGCCATTGAGCTTATCCACCAGAAAAGGGAACAGGACAAAAATAAAATCATCCGGAAGTTTGAAGAGAATCCGGGCCTGCAGATACTCAACGGAAGGTGGGGACCCTACATCAACCTGGATAAAGAAAACTTCAGGATCCCTAAAAACAAGAAAGCGGAGGAATTAAGCTTTGAAGAATGCCTCCGGATTATAGAAAAAACAAGAGAAGCTAAAAAGAAAAAGACCTAAACCCATCATGGCGAATGAACCTGAATGATTATTTTGATCCTGTCAGCCTTGAAAGCCCAATCAATGACCATCTGTCGGACAAGGCAATCTTCTGTCGCAACATAAATATACATACCCCTGATTCACCCATTGCCCGGCTGGAGGAATTTGGACTGGCATTGATGGGGGTCCCGGAAGACCGTGGCGCAACTCTGTCGGGTTCGGCCATGGCACCGGATCTGATACGCCACCAGCTGTACCAGCTATTCAGGGTAAATCCTTCCCTGAAGATCATCGACCTTGGAAACCTGAAAACTGGTAACACCAAACAGGATACCTATTTTGCCCTCCGGGATGTTATTCTCGAAATGTCTTCACACAAACTGATCACTATATGTATGGGAGGCAGCCAGGATCTTACTTATGGGATCTACCTTGCCTACGAGAAGATGGAAAGGAAATTTTCTTTTGCTACCGTTGACTCCCGGCTGGATATGGGTGTTATTGCCGATGAGATCAAACCTGAATCCTATCTGATACCCATTCTTTCCAGGAAAAAAGAGCTTTTGTTTTCATATACCAATATCGGGCATCAGACCTATTTCGTTGATCATGGCGACCTGGATTTCCTCCGGGATAATTTCCATAATTCAATCCGCCTGGGAGAATTCCGGCAGGATCCTGGAAAAGTAGAACCCTATTTGAGGGATGCGGCATTTTTAAGCCTTGATATGAACGCCATCCGCCAGGCAGATTCACCTGGCTGTATCAAACCTTCTCCCAATGGATTCACCGGTGAGGAAATCTGTCAAATCAGCCGTTTCGCTGGATTGAGCAATAGCATGAAGACTTTCGGAGTTTTTAACATCCTTCCGGTGGCCGACCTTGGGGAACAATCCACCCATCTTGCCGCTCAGCTTTTATGGTATTTCATGGATGGTGTCTCACAGCGGATTGAAGAGAATCCACATGCTTCCCCCGATTCATTTAAGAAGTTCATCGTTAGCCTGAATGATATGGACAATGACATCATCTTTTATAAAAGCCTGGAAACTGACAGATGGTGGTTTGAAGTCCCGGTACTACAGAAAAGCAGAAGCAGGCATGTATTGATATCATGTTCACATGATGATTATCAGCGGGCATGTAACCATGAAATTCCAGACCGCTGGTTGAATGCTTTCCAGAAACTGAATTGATGATTCGCACCCGGGCCACTTTATTTTAATCCTAATTCAGACAATATTTTAGCCTGATCACCGTAACCTTATTTAGAAAATGAGGTATAAAAGCTTGTCAAACCCCTGTAGTTATTAACAGTTTTTTGTTAATACGGTTTGTTTGAAAGCAATATTTTTACTTACTTTACCTAATTTCAAAGAGTGCAAAAAAACATTATAACGCTCTGGTTTTCAAACAGATATGAAAAAAGGATTTGGCATATTATTAATGAGTTTGATGACCATGATTTCGTACTCACAACAGGACCCTCAATTTAGCCAGTACATGTTTAACATGGCGGCCTTTAACCCAGGTTATACAGGCAGTCATGATAAAATTTGTATCTCCGGTGTGAACAGGCAGCAATGGGTTGGATTTGATGGCGCCCCATCATATTCCTTCTTCAATGCCAATGCTGCGGTTAAACCATTTGGGTTCAGCAGTGGAGTGGGTCTGTCCATTCTCAGCGATAACCTCGCATTTAATAAAGACCTTGCCATCTCAGGAGCATATGCAGCTCGTGTATCCATCGGACCAGGAACACTTGGCATCGGCGTAAACATTGGTTTATATAATAAGGCGTTGGAAGCCACGTGGTATATCCCCGATGGCATTGAGGATATGGTAGGACCAGACCAGGATCCATCCATCCCTATGGAGAGCGAGAGCACCATTGCCTTTGATATGGGATTCGGACTGTTTTACAGTACCGACAACCTTTACTTTGGTATCTCAACAACACACTTGAATCAGCCCCAGATCAAATACGAGCAGGCAACCCCTTTCCTGGCAAGGCATTATTATGCCGTAGCCGGTTACAGGTTCCAGCTTCCCAACCCCCTGTTTGAGATCATGCCATCAGCCTTTTTCAAGTCTGATGGCATATCAAATTCTTTTGATGTAAGTGGACTGGTAAGGTACAATAAAAGGTTTTGGGGAGGCGTTTCTTATAGACCCGGAGATGCCCTTTCAGGGATTATCGGATTTGAATTGTTTAACGGTCTCAGGGTTGGATACTCATATGATTTTACAACATCATCTATTGGTAAATATAGTGACGGTTCACATGAATTTACATTGGGCTATTGTTTTAGCCTGAGTACGGATAAGACTCCTCAAAAATACAGGAGTATCCGGTTTTTGTAGAAATTTTAAAACTTGAATAATAATTAAAGTACTATAACACCTGATAAGCTATGAAAAAGTTACTTGCGTTTGGCCTATTAGTGGCTATGTTTAGCAGTTGTGGGAAATACTATAGCGGAGAACTCACAGGAGTACCTGGCAGGAAGAAATATTTCGAGCCGGATCCGTTTGGGATGCAATTTGTTCCACAGGGAAGCTATAATGTTGGGCCCAGCGATCAGGATGTTCCGTTCGCACAAAACCATTTTTCTAAAACGATCACAACTGAACCTTTTTGGATGGATGAGACGGAAATCACCAATAATGAATACAGGCAATTTGTGATGTGGGTACGGGATTCTCTCCTTAGGGAACTTCTAGGTGAAGTACTGGAGGAGGATTACAGGATCTCCGTGGATGGAATGGGCAATGACTATGAAGAGGACATTTTCGGTCGTGCCTACCAGTTGAACTGGGACAGCAAGCTTGACATGAAAAGGCTGAATGACAATGAAGATGCCATTCAGGCCATGGACATGCTCTATTACAGTGTGGAGGACAGGTTCTTCGGCCGCAAAGAAATCAATGTTCATAAACTGAATTACAGGTATTTCTGGATTGACCTTCAGCAGGCCGCCAAGCATCGGAATAAATATAAGAATGCATACCTGGAAGATATCAGTGATCTCGACCAGGAACCAGGTGGATACACCGGTAGCATTGTCGATCCCGAAGGAAATGAGCAACCTATTGATAACCGCGGTGCATTCATCCTCAAGGACGTGGTAAATGTTTATCCTGACACCCTTTGTTGGATCAGGGATTTTACCTATTCCTATAACGAGCCAATGGCAAATATGTATTTCTGGCATCCTTCTTTTGACAATTACCCTGTAGTAGGGGTAACCTGGAAACAGGCAGCCGCATTTTGTACCTGGAGGACCCAGTTGCTGAACAAGGTCCTGAGCCAGGATGGTGATGCTTATGTTCAGGATTACCGCCTGCCCCTGGAGTCTGAATGGGAATATGCCGCACGTGGTGGACTGGATAATTCCATGTACCCCTGGGGAGGACTGTATACACGTAACCGTGAAGGATGCTACCTCGCAAACTTCAAGCCCCTTAGGGGAAACTATGCAGTTGACGGCGGGGTTACAACAACTTCGGTTGGTTCCTATGAACCCAATGAGTACGGTCTTTATGATATGGCCGGCAACGTTGGGGAGTGGTGTGCCAATGCCTATGATGAATCTGCTTATTTCTTTCAACATGACCTTAATCCTGACTACAAATACAATGCAACGGAAAAGGACAGCCATGTGATGAAAAGGAAAGTGATTCGCGGAGGTTCCTGGAAGGATATCGCTTATTATCTGCAGGTAAGTACCAGGTCTTATGAATATCAAGATAGTTCAACATCCTATATCGGATTCAGATGTATCCGACCTTACATGGGTAACAAATAATAATTTAAATCTGACAATACAATGAACGTAACAGAAATTGTTCAGAGTGCCGGATGGAAAAACTTCATGTCCAAGTTATATGGAATCGGTGCATCCATCGTTATCATCGGTGCCATGTTTAAGATCCAGCACTGGGCCGGGGGTGGTTTTATGATTACCGCCGGACTGGCGGTAGAAGCAGTCATCTTCTTCTTTTCTGCTTTTGAACCCCTCCATGAAGAGCTGGACTGGACCCTGGTCTATCCTGAACTTGCAGGGATGACTGATCCGGATGAACTTGATGAGTATAAGGATGAGGTACTTGCGGGAAGAGGCGTTACACTCGAAAGATTCGATGACCTTTTCAGCCAGGCCGACATCAGGCCGGAAACCATACAGAAACTCGGTGATGGTTTGAATACGCTGTCCAATACTGCTGCCAACCTATCTGATATTTCAGCAGCCTCCATGGCTACCCGTCAATATGCAGAGAATGTACAGAAAGCAGCAGAAAATGTTGGTAGCATTACCACTAATTACAGTGCTTCAACTGATAAATTGGCATCTGCTGCAGATTCCCTTTCAGATACTTATGACAAGACCGCCGAAATAATTTCGCAAAAAGGTTCTGAAGTCGCTCAACAGTTTGTCAAATCGAGTGAGGGACTGGCATCGTCGTATGATGAGCTTGCCTCGAAGATGAAAACTGATTATAATACAATTGCCCAGGGCAACCAGGGATTCGGTGATCAGCTCGCCAGCCTGAACAGCAACTTGGCTGAGTTGAACAACGCTTACAAGAACCAGCTGAATGGGGCTAATGAACATATGAAAGACTCCGACCAGGTTTACAAGGGTATTGAAGATATGATGAAAAACCTGAGGGCCTCGGTGGAGGAAACAGAAAAGTATAAGGCCCAGATGGCCGAGCTCAGTAAAAACCTGGCAGATCTGAATACGATCTATGGCAATATGCTGTCAGCCATGAATGTAAAGTAACAAAACGCTTTTCCTGTTAATATAATAAGAAAGAAACCCCAATGGCAGGTAAGAAAGAAACCCCGAGACAAAAAATGATCGGTATGATGTATTTAGTGCTGATGGCATTGCTGGCACTGAATGTATCTAAAGATGTACTTGACGCCTTTGTTCTTGTTGATGAAGGATTGACCTTGACTACTGAAAATTTTGCATCCAAGAATGAAGTATATTATACGGAATTTGACCGTGCCGCTGCTGAGAATCCAGTCAAAGCAGGGCCCTGGCAGGCCAAGGCACTCGAAGTGAAACAGCGTTCGGATGAACTTATTAATTACATCCAGGAATTGAAACTTGAACTGGTAATCGCAACAGAGGGAGAAAATACGGAAGCGATCGAAGAGAAAAAAATACTGGGGGACGAGATTGTAGGAAAAGACAACACATTCAAGCCGGCTGAGATTATGATCGGTGCCAACAACGATGGCAAAGCCAATGACCTAAGGCAGGCATTGGATGAATTCAGGGATTACCTGCTCTCCATCGTAGCTGAAGAGAGCGGGGATGTACGGCATTCTATAGAAGCCAGCCTTGATACTTCGGATCCACCACCCAAGGAAGGGGAAACCCTGAACTGGCAACATCAATATTTTGAGCATTTACCATTGATCGCAGTTATTACACTGATGTCCAAAATGCAAAGTGATGTCAGGAATGCTGAATCGGAGGTGCTGGAGTATCTTTATTCTCAGATCGATGCCGGCGCATTTAAGTTCAACCTTCTGGAATCAGTCGTAATCTCAAATTCAAATCATATCATTCGCGGCAATGAGTATTCAGCCAGTGTCTTTATGGCTGCCTTTGATACTACACAGCAACCAATCGTATATGTGGGACGTTATGATTCAACCATTCTGGATGATGGGACAGTGGAATACCATATGCTAGGAGAAGAAGGTCGTGATTATGAAGCCATCCCTATTGAAGGTGGAAGAGGAGTATTCAAGGTGAATACTGGTAGTGCCAGCACAGGTTGGAAACCCTGGGGAGGGATTATCAGCCTGAAAAGAGACGACGGGACATTTACCAATAAACCATTCAGTGCTGGTTACACCGTAGCCATGCCAAGCCTGGTGGTATCTCCGACCCAAATGCTTGTATTTTACACAGCCATTGATAACCCGGTGGAAGTATCCGTTCCCGGTTACCCTGCCAATGCAATCAGCGTATCCATCAATAACGGCCGTATAAGGGGAAGTGGAACAAACTACACTGTGGTCCCAACCCGGGAAGGAAAAGCCAGGGTTTCCGTTTCTGTGAGAGCGGATGGCAGGACACGTTCAATGGGATACAAGGATTTCAGGGTGGCAAAATTACCCGATCCATATCCAACGCTGGCAGGTGTCCAGGGCGGTACCCTTAGCCTGTACCAGATTCTTGGAGAGATCGGCCTAAAGGTAACAATGCCTGAATGGTTTCAGTTTGGCGGTGTGAATTACACCATTACCGGTTATACATTTACTGCCATCGTTCAGGGTTTTGATAAGAATATCCCCTCCCGTTCTGCAAATTTGAGCAGCGGTATGAGGGAAACCATCCGGAACCTTCGTTCAGGATCACGTATTTATTTCAACGATATCACAGCTGTAGGTCCTGATGGTTCTACTAGGTACCTGCCTACGCTGTCAGTTAAAATCAGATAAGTTAATATAGATAAGGATGAAAACGATCAGCAATCTGTTCATTTGTGCCCTTCTGTTCACCCTCATCGGGGTACAGCCAGGAAAGGCTCAATCAATCAGTTTAATTGAAAAGAAAGAGGTATACGACAAGGAGCATATACCTGACCGGGATCCTGTTCCCTATCCTTTTGTTCGTGAAGCAGATGTCATGTGGGAAAAAGTTGTGTGGCGGATGCTCAATCTCAGAGAGAAAATGAACCAGCCCCTGTATTTCCCGACCAGGCCCATCGGTGACCGGAGGAACCTGACCCAGCTGTTGCTCGATATTCTCGAGGATCCATTGCCAGGCCGCCAGGTATTTGCTTACGAACCACTGCTGGGATATGAGTTTGAAAAACCGATGAGCCTTGAAGAGATTTACGACGATTTAAAAGTGGATTCCATTCCGGAACCGGTTTTCGATTCGCTGACCGGCCAGACAGTAATGAAAATTGTGGATGTACAGATCAACCTGGATGATGTAACCAGGCTGCTGGTAAAGGAAAAATGGTTCTTTGATAAAAGATATTCCACCTTCCAGGTGAGAATTATCGGACTCTGCCCTATCAGGATTTATCCCCGGACTATTATAGATCCAATAACCAATGAAGATGTGCCAACGGGAGACATCAGCAAGACACAGTTGTTCTGGGTTTATTATCCCGAGATCAGGTATTACCTGGCCAAGCAGGAAGTATTCAATCCAAATAATGATGCACAACGGATCTCCTTTGATGACCTGTTCAACCAACGCAGGTTCAGCTCATATATTTTTAAAATCTCCAATGTCTATGATGACAGGTCCGTAACTGATTATGCCACAGGCATGGATGCCATGTTCGAAGCAGAAAGCATCAAGAACTGGCTGTTTGAATTTGAGCACGATCTCTGGGAATATTAAACTGTCTCAACTCTCAACTATATATTTAAAGGAGCTGCCTCAAAAGGGCAGCTTCTTTTTTTTGCCAAAATCCTAAACGCCTATAATAGTAAAAAAGAAACTGTCCTATTGAGGACAGTCCTTTGTGGGTGGGGAAATCACTTAAATGAGGATTTATGCCATGTCAGGGATATTAAAAAAGCTGCCTAGCTTGTTTCGCGTAGCGGAATATGCAGCAGCGTTTTAATATCCCTGGTATGGCCTGTGCTTTTTAAACGTAGTCCCCACCCTTCAGGATGCGGACATCATTTACAAAATTCTTGATCTTCTGTTCGTCCTCCATTTTGCAGACCAGTAAGATATCATCTGTTTCAACAACGATTGTATCTTTCAGACCCTGAAGTACAACGAGCTTATCTGCCGGTACACTGACAAGACATCCCCTCAGATCATAGGTCATTACATGTTCCCCGATAATGGTGTTGTCAGTTTTGTCCTTTTCCATCTGGTCATGCAAGGAACCCCAGGTCCCCAGATCCGACCAGCCAACATCTGCGGTGATCACATGAACATTCTCGGCCTTCTCCATGATCCCGTAGTCGATGGATATGTTTTTGCATTCGGCATAGGTTTTCCCGATAAATTCTTCCTCTTCAAATGTATCATATTTACCCTTTCCTTCATTAAAACGGGCATGGATTTCAGGCAAATACCTGGCAAATGAATCGAGGATGGTATCAACAGACCAGAAAAATATCCCCGAATTCCAGAAAAACTCCCCGCTTTCCAGGAATACTTTGGCCAGCTTGAGATCTGGCTTTTCCGTAAAGGTTTTAACCTTTCTGAGATTCTTAATCTTTTTACCGGTCGATGAACTTCCGTTAACCTGGATATAACCATAACCGGTTTCGGGTCTGCTTGGAGGGATACCAATGGTCATCAGGGCATTCTCCTTATGCACGAAACCGAGACCCTCATTTACTACATTCAGGAACTCTTTCTCATCCAAAATAAGATGATCGGAAGGAGCTACCACCATGCTGGCTACCGGATTCCTCTCGAGGATCTTATAGCTTGCATAAGCAATACAGGGAGCGGTATTTCTCCGAAGGGGTTCCAGCAGAATATTTTTATCAGGAAGGTCCGGAAGTTGTTCCCTTACCAGATCACCATATATGCTGTTTGTGACAATTAAGATGTTCTCTGCCGGAATGATCTTCCTGAAACGGTTGAATGTATGTTCTAAAAGGGTTTGACCGGTACCGAGGATATCCAGGAATTGTTTCGGCCGGGCAGATCTGCTCATGGGCCAGAACCTGCTTCCTACACCTCCGGCCATGATCACACAGTAATTATTTTGATCCATTTTATAAAATTTAGCCTGTAAATATACTACTTAAATTTATACAAATTCCATGATTATTATGCCCTGCCGGATAACTAAAATTATTACTACTTTTACAAACAGCCTGAAGAAGGCGAATGGTTTAAAATTATGCGGTTACTCTATCACCTGGGCAGATATTACATATTGATTTCCAAGGTTTTTGCACGACCTGAGAGATCAGGCATGTACTATCGGCAAATAATGCGGGAGCTGGAATTACAGGGTATAAATTCCATAGGAATTGTTGTTATTGTTTCCATATTCGTAGGGGCTGTAATCACCATACAGACCGATTATAATATTGAGAGTCCACTCCTGCCCAGATACCTTATTGGAGTTGGTGTAAGGGATATGCTGCTGCTCGAGTTTTCTTCAACCATGGTAGCTCTGATCCTGGCCGGGAAGGTAGGATCCAGTATTGCCTCTGAGCTGGGTACGATGAGGATCACTGAACAGATCGATGCCCTGGAGATTATGGGTGTGAATTCAGCCAGTTTTCTCATCCTGCCAAAAATCATAGCAACCATGTTCTTTTTCCCTCTGCTGACCATTCTCAGCCTGATTGTGGGTATGTCGGGAGGTTATGTAGTCGCCCTGATAACGGATGTCTCATCACCACAGGAGTTTGTCTATGGCCTGCAGTATGTATTCTATCCTTACTATTTCACCTACGCCCTGAAAAAGATGATCGTGTTTGCCTTTATCATAACCACAATTTCAGCATATCATGGTTATTATGCGGAAGGAAGTTCCCTGGAGGTAGGAAAATCTTCCACCCGGGCAGTTGTCCACAGCAGTATAGTTATGCTGATGTTTAACCTTATCCTGACCAAACTTATTCTTCGTTGATTGAGGTAAATAATATATCCAAATCATTTGGCGATCGTCTTGTGCTGGACGATATAAGTATTGTTTTCGAAAAAGGAAAAACCAACCTGATCATTGGTAAAAGTGGTTCAGGAAAGACGGTTTTGTTGAAATCCATAGTCGGGCTTCACGAGGTAGATGAAGGAAGTATCCTTTTTGATGACCGGGATTTTACCAGTATGAATTTTAAACAGAAAAAACAGGTAAGGAAGGAATTCGGCATGCTTTTCCAGGGTGCTGCCCTTTTTGATTCATTCACTGTGGAGGAAAATGTGAGATTCCCCCTGGATATGTTCACCCAGATGTCTTATGAAGAAAAAATAGATCGTACCGATTTCTGCCTGCAAAGGGTTGATATGAGCAATGTCAATAAACTTTTTCCTGCAGAATTGAGTGGGGGCATGCGTAAGCGTGTAGGAATTGCCAGAGCGATTGCACTGAATCCCAGGTATTTGTTTTGTGATGAACCCAACTCGGGACTCGACCCGCAAACGGCTATCAGGATAGACAAACTAATCCGGGAGATTACCACGGAATTCAACATTACCACCATCGTAAATACCCACGATATGAATTCAGTGATGGAGATCGGGGACAAAGTCGTTTTCATTTATGAGGGGATAAAATGCTGGGAGGGTACCAGGGATGATATCCTGAGTGCGGAGAATCAGTACCTGAATGATTTTGTTTTTGCCACGAATCTCGCCAAAACAGTGAAGTTAATTCAGAATGATAAGGGAGCAAAGGACTGAACAAAAATATACAGGAATCATTCTGGCTGGTGGACAAAGTTCGAGGATGGGAAAAGAAAAGGGGTTGATGCGCTGGAAGGGAAAAACCCTTATTGAACATGCCATTGCAATACTTTCTCCACTATGTGAAAATATTATCATCAGTGCCAACAATGATCATTTTGATTCATTTGGATATCCTGTCGTTGGAGATCTCTTTCCCGGCTGTGGTCCCATGGGGGGAATTTTTTCTGTCCTAACTAAATCAGAGACCCTGAATAACCTGGTAATCCCGTCTGATACCCCCTTTGTTACCCCGGATATTTCGGCACTTAATCTCCCACGCGGATTCCTTTGATGTCATTGTGCCTGTTGACCACGATTCTTTCTACCAGCCACTTTGCGCTGTATATTCCAGATCCGTTTTGCCTGCCATGGAGGCACAGATAAATGAACGCATACTCGGATTCACACCGCTTCTAGACAAGGTTGAAATAAAAGCTGTGCACCTGCATACAGCGCTGGGTTTTTATGACACCAACACATTTTATAATATTAACTCCCCTGCAGATCTTGAAGCCATATCCTGAAAGGATCGTAACTTTGTCAGATTCTCTTTCAAAGCTTGGAGCAGCTGATACTATATGGGCGAAAGCTGCTGTTGTAGGTGGACTATGGGCATCTTTCGAGATTGTGATCGGTAGTTTTCTACATAATATGCATATCCCATTTTCAGGCTCTTTCCTGACCTTCATCGCTACTATCTTCATGATCGCATTCTACCAGCTATGGCCTGAAAGAGGGCTGATATGGCGGGCCGGACTCATTTGTGCCCTGATGAAATCCATTTCCCCTTCAGCCATCATTCTTGGACCCATGACAGGAATATTCCTTGAAGCAATCCTGGTCGACCTCTTCCTGAGGTTGATTGGCAATAATCCTGGCGGATACATTCTGGCCGGGATTGCCAGCCAGCTCAGCGCATTACTACATAAGATCGGAAGCCTGCTGATCCTTTATGGATTTGATATTATTAAGATCTATGAGAATATGTTCAGGTTTGCCATCAGGCAATTTAACAACATAGATATCAATCCCATGCAGGCCCTGCTGATACTGGTCCTGATCTATGCCGGCATCGGTATCCTCGCAGCACTCATGGCTACCTATATTGGAAAGGGGATAACCAGGGAAAGCAAGCATCATAGTTTACCAAAACGAGATGACCTGAGGGGTACCAACTGGGATGTCCCGGCAAGCGGGCAAAATTTCCATATGCCCTTGCTCATCCTGCATTCGCTGCTGCTTCCTGTATTCCTGTATGCAATAAATAAACTTGGACTCCAGCCCCTGATCATTGGGATATTTACTTTCTATATTGTCTTTTGCATTATCTGGTACAAACGTATTAAATACCGGCTTATGAAACCGGTTTTCTGGATCCATTTGGTTATCATCGGGGTTATGGCTGGAATTTTTTGGAAGTCCCCTGATACAGTACCAGAATCAAGCAGATGGGAAGGCTGGATCATGGGATTTAGCCTGATTCTACGTGCAGTCCTCGTGGTAACGGGATTTTCTGCATTGAGTATTGAATTGCGAAATCCCAGCCTGAAATCATTCCTGTTTAAATTTGGGTTCAGTAAAATATATGCTGCTTTGTCCATGGCTTTCTCAGCCCTGCCCTTCATGCTGGAAAGAGGAATCTCCGGGAAGGACTTCCTGGTTCATCCCATCCGTGCCATCCGGAACCTGCTGGCAGATGCCGGACATTGGCTTTATGTTATACAGCAGTACGACAGCTGATATGCACGAGGTTAAATAGCTTAATCTCAGGCTATTAACCTGTGTCCATTCGGGCAAACTATGATTATATATCTATATGTAGTTGTTTAGATATATTCTAAATATATTTTTAACTACTTTCGCTTTCCCTAACAGGCTGCCTTACAAATTGATAAGATTATTTGGATGACCAACAGACGACAGTTCATTAAGATCAGCTCAGCAGGCATAGGGGGATTGCTGCTGGGCGGAGGGATGGCTGTAGCTAACCGTTTCTTTGTTCCTGGAACTGATCCTGAAGAGCTCAGTATTGACCTTACCCGCACCCCGACCTACTGTGAAATATGTTTCTGGAAATGTGCCGGTTGGGTTTATAAAACATCTGAAGGAAAAATCTGGAAGATCATTGGCAATGATGATGACCAGCACAGCAACGGTCGATTTTGTCCTCGTGGAACAGGCGGTGTGGGAATGTATTATGATGAAGACCGTTTGAAAACGCCCCTGATACGGACCGAAAAAAGAGGATCACAATCATTCAGGGAGGCTAGCTGGGAAGAAGCATTTGATTACATCGCCGGAAAAATGAAAAAAATTGCCGTCGAACATGGCCCGGAATGCATGGCACTTTTAACCCATGGTTCCGGGGGAGAATATTTCGGCCACCTTCTGAAAGCTTTTGGATCAAACAACATAGCTGCTCCTTCTTACTCCCAATGCCGTGGTCCCAGGGAAGTCGCTTTCTTCTCAACCTTTGGTGAAGGTGTCATGAGTCCGGAGCGAACCGACATCAGAGACACCAAATGTCTGGTTCTGATCGGATCACATATTGGAGAAAATATGCATAACGGGCAGGTGCAGGAAATGTCCGATGCCATAGATAAAGGGACCAGCATTATTACCGTTGATCCCAGGTTCTCTGTGGCAGCCGGTAAATCAAAGTATTGGCTCCCCATCAAACCTTCCACGGATCTTGCCTTATTACTGGCCTGGATTCATGTGCTGATTTATGAAGAAAGGTATGATAAAAACTATGTAGAAAAATATACCTTCGGAATTGAGCAGCTGAAAGAACATGTCCGGAATATGACCCCTGAGTGGGCTTATGGCATCACAACCATTGAACCGGACCTGATCCGTAAATCAGCTCGTGAAATGGCGAATGCAGCACCAGCTGTGATCGTGCATCCGGGCCGGCATGTAACCTGGTATGGTGATGACACCCAGCGGGAAAGGGCCATTGCTATTTTAAATGCCCTGCTCGGTTCATGGGGAAGAAGGGGTGGTTATTATAATCCTGAAAGCGTCACCATCCCCAAATGGCCACATCCGGAATACCCTACACCCAGACGAAGCTGGAAAGATGCCTTCCCTGACAAATACACACTGGCATCCTCTTCCCTTGCATCCGGTATCTGTGATGCAACGATTCCCGCCATAAGTGAAGCATGTAATTTTAAGGGATGGTTTGTAAACGGGACCAACCTGATCCATACTTTCCCTGATCAGAAAAAGACCATTGAAGCCATTCAAAACCTTGAACTGATGGTAGTGGTGGATACCATGCCCATGGATATTACGGGCTGGGCGGATGTAGTGCTCCCGGAATGCACTTACCTGGAACGTTATGACTCACTCCGGCACAGTCCACATAGAAAGCCAGCCATCGCCCTGAGAATGCCTGCCACAGAATCCCTGTACAATACCAAACCAGCCTGGTGGATGGCACAGGAGCTGGCCAAACGATTGGGACTGGAGGCATATTTCACCTGGAAGGATATGGAAGAATTGCTTGACTGGCAGTTAAAGCAGCTGGATTCCTCATTGGATGAGATGCAAAGAATTGGTGTCAAGACTTATGAACGCAGCTGGGATGACCTCTATATGAGGGAAGGAGAAGAGCTCGAGTTTCTGACAATTACAGGGAAAATTGAATTGTACAGTACGGAATTCCAGGAGGCAGGATTTGACCCCATGCCGGTCTATACACCGCATGAAGAACCCCCGGAGGGTTATTACCGCCTGATCTATGGACGTGCTCCCATGCATACATTCAGCCGCACCAGTAACAATCCAAATCTGACCGACCTGATGGATGAAAACAAGGTCTGGGTCAATCCCAAGGTTGCGAAACTTTGGGGTCTCGAACAGGACCAGATCGTATACCTGGAAAACCAGGATGGGGTCCGGTCAAAATTCCCGGTTAAGGTTAGGGTCACTGAGAGGATCCGATGGGATTCAGTGTATATCGTACATGGTTTTGGCAATGATAACAAGAAACTTAGCAGGTCCCATGGTAAAGGCGTAAGCGATGCCGATCTCATAACCCGGGTCCATATTGATCCCATCATGGGAGGAACCGGGATGCGTGGCAATTTCGTCACCTTCAGGTTTGAACCTGAACAAATTCCAGTGAGCTAATGAGATACGCAATGGCCATCGATACCAAAAAATGTGTTGGATGCAGCGATTGTGTGGTTGCATGCCAGACCGAAAATCACGTCCCCATTGGTTACTGCAGGGACTGGGTTGTTGAAATACTTGATGGCACTTATCCCCAGCTGGAAATGGAGATCCGTTCAGAACGCTGCTGCCATTGTGAAAATGCACCCTGTGTCAGGTGCTGTCCTACCGGAGCCAGCCATATCAGCGATGGGGGAACCGTCCTTGTAAAACCGCATAAGTGCATTGGATGTGGTGCATGCATTGCTTCCTGTCCCTATGATGCACGCTACCCACATCCTGACGGGCATGTTGATAAATGTACCTTTTGCCTGCACCGGGTAAAGCAAGGGCTGGAACCGGCATGTGTAGCTGCCTGTCCCACAAAATGCATGTATTTCGGGGACCTTGACAATCCGAGATCTGATATATCCATGATAATGAAAAAGCGAAAGTGGAAAACACTGATACCGGAGGCTGGTACAAATCCCCAGTTGTATTATTTAATATGAACGAAGTAACCATCATCAGCGGAAGAATGAATCCCAGGGTAGATCCTCACCTGGAGATTTGGCATTGGGAGATCCCATTTTACCTTTTTATGGGTGGACTGGCAGCAGGAATATTGTTTTTTGCAGCGATGTATGTTCTGTTGAATAAAGAAGAAAAATTTGCAGCAGCAGTTAGGATCACTCCTCACCTGGCACCTTTTGTGCTTGTAATTGGACTGATTGCATTGCTTCTGGACCTGAACCATAAAGCTTATTTCTGGCAACTGTACACCACCATCAGGTTACAATCTCCCATGTCCTGGGGAGCCTGGGTACTGATGTTGATCACACCCATATCTTTTATTTGGTCAGCCATTCATATCCGGACTGTTTTCCCCAAATGGGAATGGAAAGGGATCCTTAAAACCATAGAATCATTCCTGGTGAAACAAAAAAGGGCCATCGCCTGGATCATGCTTTTCTCATCAGTGATCCTTGGAATATATACAGGGATCCTTTTTTCGGCATTCAATGCCAGGCCGCTGTGGAATACCTCTATCCTTGGACCGCTCTTCCTGGTATCCGGACTTTCAACAGGTGCCGCCATGAATATCATGTTATCAAAGGACCATACGGCCAGATTGATGTTTGCCAGGATAGACCTGATGCTGATAGGGATCGAATTGTTCCTGATCGTACACATGTTCATGGGTTTCCTGGCCTGCACACAGGTGCAAATAGATGCTGCCGAACTATTTCTGGGTGGATCCTATACAGCTGCTTTCTGGGTACTGGTGGTAGGCATGGGACTAATCCTACCTGCCATCCTTGAAATCCTGGAGCTCAAGAAATATAAAATACCCGTTTTTATACCAGCGGGACTGGTAATAATTGGTGGACTGATGCTCCGTTTCATCATTGCCTATGCCGGTCAGGAAAGTCGCTGGCTATATTGACATAATACAATCTCTAATTGGGAAAAATGGAAAAAGAGAAGAAAGAAAATCGTGCCAGCAGGTATATGAATCCATACCTGGCCGGGGTGTTCCTGGGACTGGTACTCCTGGCAGCCTTTTTTATCTCTGGCCGGGGACTCGGGGCCAGCGGGGCCTTTAAAAGTACAACCGTATCCTTGGTCCAAAAGATTGCCCCGGGACATGCCGGGAATGCTGCCTATTATAAGGAATACCTTGAAACACATCCCGGAAATCCACTGCACAGCTGGCTTGTTTTTCAGATCCTGGGTGTTATTGTGGGTGGCTTCCTGTCAGGAGCCCTGGCAGGCAGGCTTAAACTAAAGACAGAGCATTCCCCAAAAATCACCTCCCGGAAAAGGCTGATCCTGGCTGTTATTGGTGGTACCCTGTTTGGATTGGGAGCTCAATTCGGAAGGGGATGTACCAGCGGAAGTGCTCTTTGCGGTATGGCCGTACTGTCGCTTGGAGGGATTTTATCAATGATGGCCATATTTGGTTCGGGATTCGCACTGGCCCGTTTTTTCAGAAAATACTGGATTTAACAATTTAAGATCATGGGACCCCTTATTGCATATGAAATTATCACAGAGAACACAAACCTGTTCTTTGCCTTTCTGATTGGAATCGGATTCGGATTTGTCCTGGAAAGGGCAGGATTTTCTTCAAGCCGCAAGCTGGTTGGTGTATTTTATGGATACGATACCGTTGTCCTAAAAGTTTTCTTTACAGCAGGTATAACAGCCATGCTGGGTTTGCTGTTTTTCAGTCTTTTTGGCTGGATCGATCTTGACCTGATCTATATTAATCCTACCTATCTTTACTCCACTATCGTGGGAGGCATCATCATGGGCGCCGGATTCATCATTGGCGGTTTTTGTCCGGGTACAAGCATATGTGCAGCATCCATTGGAAAAATAGATGCCATGTTCTTTGTAGGGGGCATTTTCATCGGGGTAATTATATTCAATGAATCCTATCCCCTCTGGGAAAACTTTTATAAAGCCAAATTTATGGGTGCACCCAAGCTCAGTGAATTCCTGGGCATCAGTGATGGAGTTATGGCCCTGCTCTTTGTAGGAATGGCCATGGCTGCTTTCTGGCTGGGAGAAAGATTTGAAAAAATTAAGAAACCTGTTGTATATTAGACTTACCTTAATAAAACAAATATGAAACCAAGAATCTTACTGCCCATTTTCGCAGTCCCCCTGGCACTTATTATTGCAGCCGTACCTGAAAATACCACACATGCCTTCAAACTAACTCCTTCACAGCTCCTGGAGGAGGTCAACAGTGGTGTACAATACTATTCTCCCGATGAAATTGCAGATATGATCATTAAAGAAGATCCTTCCCTGCAATTGATCGATGTCAGGAATGCAGATGAATTTGAGAAATTCAACCTCCCCGGAGCTATGAATATCCCGCTGGCAGATATTCTTTCAGAAGATTGGCAGGCCTACCTTGACCAGGACGTCAAGATCAATATGTTCTATTCGAATGGTACTTTGAAATCAGATAATGCCTGGATGATCACACGCCAGCTTGGCTATGAAAATAATTATGTGTTGCTCGGTGGACTGAATTACTGGGTGGAAACTATTATGGATCCTGCTGTGCCTGGCAATACAAGTCCGAATGAAGAATTCGCCAAATATGATTTCCGAAAAGGAGCTGGAATGGCCCTTGGCGGATCGGCCGCGTCAGTAGGTCAAAGTACATCATCTTCAAAACCTCCTGTGCCGATCATCAGATCCAAACCTAAGAAAAAGAGGGTGCAGGGAGGTTGCTAACCATATTAACAAATATATTACCATATGAAAAAACTAGTTATCCTGGGTGCCGGAACCGGCGGAACTATCATGGCAAACAAACTCAGGAAAGTCCTCGACCGCTCGGAATGGGAGATTACCATTGTTGACCAGCATCAGACACATTATTACCAGCCCGGATTCTTATTCATCCCTTTCGGGATCTATAACAAACATGATGTGATCAAACCCAAGGCTGATTTCATCCCTGCCGGGGTCAAGCTTATCTATAAAGGCATTGATAAGGTCGATCCTGAAAATAACAAGGTCCTGCTTGATGGCGGACAGATACTGCAATATGACTTTCTGATCATCGCTACAGGTACCCGGACCGTGCCGGAAGAGACACCCGGATTAAAGGATAAACTCTGGTATAATAAGATATTTGATTTTTATACCGTTGATGGGGCTGTTGCCCTTCGTGAATTTTTCAGGGCCTGGGAAGGAGGAGACCTGGTCATGGCCATTGCTGAATTGCCGTTTAAATGTCCCGTTGCCCCCCTTGAATTTGTATTTCTCGCAGATGCTTATTTTACAGAGATCGGGATCAGGGACAAGGTAAATATCAAATTTGTAACCCCCCTGCCGGGTGCCTTTACCAAACCGAGGTCATCTAAAATGCTGGGAGAACTCATGGTAGAGAAAAACATTGAGGTAATCCCGGAATTCTATATCGAAAGTGTGGATAATGACAAGCAGGTACTGAAATCGTATGACGAGATTGAGATCCCCTTCGATGTACTTACCATAGTTCCCGTAAACATGGGAAGCGAGATGGTGGAAAGAAGTGGTATGGGTGATGATCTCGGATTTATTCCAACGGATAAATTTACCCTGCGCTCGGAAAAGCATGAGAATATCTTTGTGCTGGGCGATGCTGCCAATATACCTACTTCAAAGGCCGGTTCAGTAGTTCATTTTGCAGCTGACGTAGTCTTTGAAAACATCCTGAGTGCCATGGAAGGAAGAGAGCTGAAAGCCAAATTTGACGGACATTCCAACTGTTATATCGAGACTGGTTTCGGGAAGGGGTCCATCATTGATTTCAACTATGATACTGAACCCCTGGCGGGGACTTACCCCCTGCCGGGTATCGGTCCCTTTGGCCTCCTGCAGAACACCAAGATGAATCATTATGGTAAAGTCCTGTTTCGCTGGATCTACTGGCATATCCTCCTGAAGGGCAAGGAAATGCCAATTGAGAATGAAATGACCATGGCCGGAAAAAAATTATAATTCCCTAAATCATCTGGAAAATGGCTGAAAAAGATCTACAGAAACAGATCGACGACATCAACGTAAAGCTGGATGCCATCCTGGAATGTGCTACTGCCCAGAAATTGCGCAGTGCACGCCTTGATGACCTGATGGAGGATGTCAATATCATCACCAAAGACGCTTTCAGATCAACGGTTGAGGAACTCGAGATGCAGGGGGTTGAACTGAACTGGGATGACCTTAAATTCCTTGCTTTTAAACTAATGAAAAACGTTGGCAAGTTCACCTTTGTGATGGACACCTTCGAGAGCCTCTATGACCTGATGCAGGACCTGGGACCGGTGGCCAATGAAGTGATTATAGACATGATACGTAAAATGCATGAGTTCGAACAGAAGGGATACTTTGAGTTCTTTGCTGAGATAACACGAGCTATGGATAATATCATTACCCATTATTCCGGTGAAGATGTCAGGCTGCTGGCCGATAATATTGTCACCGTCATGGATACCTTGAAGAACATAACCCAGCCCGAGATGCTTCAGTCCATGAACAATGCAGTGAATGTATTCCAGAAACTGGAACTGGATGATATTCCCGAGTACTCCATATGGAAGGCCATGAAAGAAATGCGCACACCGGAAATGAAAAAAGGCATTGGATTCATGATATCTTTCCTGAAAAATCTTTCAAACGAAAACGTAGTTTCAATAAAACAATAATTAATTCTCATAAATAACAATTAAAAATTTTAATTATGGCAATAAAATCATATGCAGGCGTTAATGTGGATGTGACAGAAGATGGATACCTCACTGATCCCACCCAGTGGAACAAGGATATCGCCGCTGAGATCGCTAAAGAAGAAGGTATCGATCTGACTGATAAGCATTTCGAAGTTATCGATTTCCTGAGGGCAGAAAATGACAAGGGAACCCAGCTAACCATCCGTATGGTTGGAAAATCCGGGATCACGGACATCAAGGGACTTTACACCTTATTTCCAGCCGGACCGCTGAAAAAATCCTCACGCATTGCCGGGATAGCCAAGCCAACAAGTTGTGTTTAATAATTAAACCTTACAATTATGTCTGAAGAAAAAAAGAAAACACCTTTAAAGAAGGTATTCATTATCGTGGCTAAAGGTACGATTGAAGATATTTACGCGGGACTGGTAATGGCCAATGGTGCTGTTATGGAAGGCATTGAAACCAAGTTGTTCTTTACCTTCTTTGGCATGGATGCCATTATCAAGAAAAGGCAGAACAAATCCAAGACCGCAACCGTCGGAAATCCGGCCATGCGTATGCCTGGCGGACTCCCATTCCCGACACTGCTCGGGATGCTTCCTGGTGTTGAAGCCGGCGTGTCCGCTATGATGAAAAGCCAGATGGCTGCCCTGGATGTACCCCCGGTAGATGAATTTATCGAGATGATTGTAGCTGGAGGAGGTGAATTATATGCCTGTAAACTTGCATTTGATATGTTCAAACTGAAAAGGGAAGACCTGGATGATAATGTAAAAGACGTCATTACCGTTGGGGAACTATACGAATTGGCAGGCGGAGAACCAGGTACACAGATCATCTTTACCTGATCAATATCACGCTTATCAGGTAACAATCAAAAATGAAACTGATCAGGCCAAAGCCATGATCTGATTACCAGAAGAGGATGTTAAGAAAGGAGCCTATATTTTGTGTTTGCACAAAATTCAGCGACGTCTTAACATCCTCTTCTGGGTTTTGGATGCTCTTTGGCCTAATCAACTTCTTCGAAGTCAACGTAATCGCCTTCCTTTGAATTTATCCCCTTATCCCGTTTCTTGAAATCAGTAATGGTAACCTCACCCTGCCGGGTGGATTTTCTGAATTCCTTTTCTTTTTTACCTGGAGGAGCCTTTTTCTTTTTGGGTGAGCCGAAGATGGCGGGTACGATGTATTTATCCAGGAACCTGATCAGGTAATAGACCAGTACAATGATCAATAAAATGCGGATAATGGCCATGCTTCTAACTGAAGGATAATCTCCGCAAAGTAAGTGGTTTTTTTTAAAATAACTGCAGCCCTGTCTGCCTCCTTTGTTAATTCATTAGGGTGCAGGAAGGCCTAGTCTATCAATGGACGGTCCTTTTTGCTACCACTGGGGTCACATCCGAAAACCAGGTTGAATCCGAAACGGAAATTCAGAGAAGAAAACTCCTGTGGCCAGAAGTATGCAGAAGGAGCCTGATCGGTTATGAAATAAATGTTAAAGGGTCCGCCACGCACGGACAGTCCGAGTCCCAGGTTCATATAATTATTCCCCATAATGGAATAACTCAGGGTGCCACTAAGCATGTTAAAAGGCTGATAATTAGCAGATATAGTAAACTGGTTATAGAACCTGTAATTATGAATACGTGTCCGGAAAACACCCCCGAAACGAACCTTTTCACTGAGCTCATAAGCAGCTCCAATGTAAACCCTGGAAGACAGGTACGATGTATATTTATTCTGTGTGGTCTTAATTTTCGTTGCATCTTTAAGCGAATCCAGTAAATCTTCCCCCGGGTCCCAATCATCATCAAGTGTAAATTCAACCCCTTCAAAAGAATAATCCATTTCCTGCGTAAAATTATAGGTTGAGTTCCGCCACCGGATAAATCCCAGGTCAAGCACAGAGGCCGATACGATGACCTTTTCAACCGGCCTGTAGTTAAATCCAAAGTCCAGGGCAAAACCCGGATTTTTAACTCCGAAAACAGTACCCAGGTTGCTCGGTGAGATCAAATCCGGGAGACCGGTTGGAATCCCGAAGATCAGGTCCATCTGATCAAGTTCCCCCAGGCTTTGGAGGCTGTCAATATCGAGGTATCCATCCTCATCGATGGGCAGGTCAACGTAGGGAAGTGAGGCGTCTGCAATGATGGCTGATTTAACATTCCACTCGTCTATGGAGGTCTTCATGTTAATATCACTCTGACGGACGGATACATTGCCCATTCCAAGCAATAGCTTTGCCCTGGCCCCTAACTGGAATTCATCTTCAAAATTATAAGATACGCCAATGGCAAGCTCATGGTAAAGATTAATATTGTTGGCCAGGTCGCTGAAATTAAACCTGGACTGGTTAAGGTTCCCATTGATCATGAATTCAGCAAGGTCCCGGGAAAAGGATATATCCTGGTCAATCCGCTGGCCGAAATCAACTGTGAAAAAGAATAATTCATTTCTCCATCCCACAGAGATGATGGTGGTAGCCAGCCCTGCCCTGACAACATTCACGGGTTCCAGGGCATTCAAAAATTTCTGTTTGTCCCCATCCGGATGCATAAAGGTGATGAATTTACCTGTGGCACTGTTCCAGGTGAATATATCCTTGTACCGCAGGGAATTTGATTCAACCTCGAAGCGTACAGGGGACAGTACAGGAAAACCGAAGTAAGACTGGCACTTTGGCTGGAATGCGGGATTCAGCTGGTTGGCCTGAGGAATCATGTGCATGTAATAATAGGTGTTGCTGTATTGAGCCGATACACCCGTCCAGACCAAAATTGTAATGCAACACAGTGCTGTTATATAGCGGATTCTTTCAGGCATGCTGATTCGTTTTAGCTTAATTGTTCTCATCCGAAGTAACACTGACCTCGGCCTTTGCCCCAAGCTTGAAGCCAAGCGAGTTGGTTGAATAGAATTTAATATCCCGGGTACCCTGATCCGTAGTTTCCACCAGGGTCTTAATCATGATCTTCTCGGCGATAAAAACATTGTCAATCTGGGATTCTGTAAGGGGGACTTCCACTTTATTGTAAGTGGTCATGATCACCTTTCCGTCATCATCGACAACTCCCGAAGGAAGTATGTTCCAGTTCTGTTCATTGAACAGGGAATCGAGATAATCATCGTTGTTATCCATAAAATAAACCTGAATACTTACTTCCAGGGGTAGTCCGTTTTCGGTTTCCAGCTGGAACATGAATGATTTGATGTTTTCCCGGCTGAAACCCTCATCACCACCTATTTCGAAATCAAACGTGTCAGCCAGTTCGAGTCCCTCTGCCCTCAAATGCATAGGTATTACTACCTCGATATTAACATCCAGGTGGCTTGTATCCAGGATGAAATTGTTCATAAAACCCGTAGGATTCCCGAGTGCATACACCGAGAATTGAAGTCCCGTGAGATCCGTACTGGCAATTTCATTGATATTGCTGTTATTACTGTCAATGGCTGTATAGGAAAGTATGGACTGGCCTACCTGGTTAATGGTCGGGGCATCTATGATGATTGGGTTGACACCAGGATCAAGGGTGATCGGAGTCATGGATGCGTCTTTGAACCGGGCTTCCAGGTCCAGCAATTCAATACCGAATGGGACACCGAACGAATTACCCACCTTCAGGTGTATCTGTGGATCGGCCAATTGTATCCTTCCTATGAAATCCTCAGGCATTGAGCTGAACTCAATCACCTCTTTATCAATGATCAGGCTGTCATATACCCCTGCATAACCATAGACAGCCTGGTAGTCAAGATCCTGGAAAGACTTGGTGATGCTGACAATCTCGCTTGCCAGGATGTCTGCTCCCGAGTTGATCAGGTCAAATTCAAAAATCATCCCGAGAAAGGTCGTATCGGGATTTGAATTATCCAGGCGAAGGGAGCTGCCAGCCAGGGGAACCCTAACCGTAGTTGAGAAATTTCCTGATGGATCACTGATCTCAATGGTCTGACGGTATTGTTCTCCGTTCAGGTCTATCTGGTCAGAATATATGGTAAGAATACCAGTATGCTTGATGGTGGAGGTAACAAAGATCACGATCTCCCCTCCTTTCATATGAACGCTGTCAAGCCGCTCATCGCCTGTTCTTTCCCATTCAAAATTTTTAACCTCCATAAAAGTGATGGTATCTCCGATATTACCCAGTGATGAACCCGGTATATCCACTGGGGTCTGAAAGAAAACCTGCAGGAAATCCTGGTCTGGGATGTCAATGTAATCATCAGCGTAGACTGTCTCTGATGTATCGAAGATGAAATACAGGAAGTTGGTACTGTCTTCAATCAGGTAACCGCTCGTGTCAAATTTTGTGAGCATGTCTTCAATGCTGAGATTCCCGAAGACCAGGGGGCCTTCAAATCCCGGTTCCCACCTGACTGTGAAGTCATATTTATCCGCCATCCATTCATCATTCATGCAGGAAACAAAGACAATCAGCAAGGAAAGAATGGCCGCGTGCGGAAGGAATCTCTTTAACCACATATGATTCAAGGTTTACAATATCCTCATTGTACGGAGTAATTGTACAAAAAGTTATCTCCGCTACCTACGATAAGGTTGAATTTGGAAGCGGACCTGCTGATCACCCCGATACTGAACGGAGTTGATCCCGGTAAAGGGAATCCATTGTATAGGGATCCATCATTATTAACCAGGTAAATCTTGTTGTTATCCGATGATACAAAACCAATTTTCTTGTTACCATGGGCAAACTGGTAAACCACTGGAGCATAGCTAATTCCGGCACGGGCATCATAGCTGAAACCTTTGGAGCCATCATGTTTGTAGACCTTCAGTTCTCCTTTATCTGCAAAAATGAATTCCTTCCGCCCATCCCCGTCCAGGTCACTGTACTCAAAGAAATGATCACCTGAAAACTGGTCGATTTCAACAGTTTCCACTGATCCGTCAAAATAAATAAATTGCACCCGCCCGGAAGAATCTGTCAGGGCAAGCCGGGGTTTAATACCGGTCGTATTGCTTTCCAGGATGAATCGGGCATTTTTTGATACAGGAAAATGTTTTTTCACGCTGACCCTGGTTTCCCCCCTCCGATTCAGTATATAACAGGTGAAATGATCCGCAAATACAAGATAATCCTTATTGCCTATCCGAAAATGCCTGAGGGGATCCTCCACCCTTCCTTCTGTCTTCCCGAAGTTCCACCCTTTAACGATGCTGCCTTCCTTATCATACAGGTAGACTCCCTTGTCCTCGGCTGCCAGGAATATGCGGTAATCCCTGCTTTTCTCATAATCAAAAAGGGCCAGTCCATTGGTTGCCGGTGAGCGTAATTTCACGGGATATCTTTCTACATAGTTCCCGTTACGGTCTAACAGGTGAAGCTGCTCACCTGTATTAAAGAGAAACTGAAGCTTCCCATTTTTGTAGAAATCTATCTGGTAAATATCGCTCAGGATCTGTCCATCAATCTTTTGTTTCCACAGAACCCTGCCCGAATTGTTTAACAGGTAAACATTATGCCTGTCATCCTGTACGAAGATCTCCTTCTCCCCGGTGTAATGATTGACGACGAATTTAGGTTTGGTAATAACCCGGGATTCCAACCTGCTTTCCCACACGGTCTGGGCTTTATCCCTCATGTCGGGAGTATATTTAATGATGATATTGTTATATGCCAGGTCATTTTCAGATGTTATCTGGTAAGCAAAAGCCTGGAACTTGAATAAATGATCCTTTTCCGCCAGGATCTTTTTGAACAGGTCTGGACGCAGGTATCTTTCCATCAACCAGGCTGATCCGGGGAAATTCAGATAAAAGTAAAAATTTGAGCGGGATGCCAGGTATTCTGAAAACTGGTGATATTCCAGGTCACTGTTCAGGTTGTTCCCGATCTGGTTGGCATGGATATATTTGGAAAGGGACTGAATGGAATTGCCGAAGATCAGGTAATTATCGAAAAAGGTGCAATACTTACTGTTGATCCCCTCAAACATTTTTCCAAACAGTTTCATTGGGAGATAAGGCACTGGCAATTGGTAAAATGTGAATTGGACATCATTCATAACCTGCTGCTGAACTATCAGTGAGGAAAGAGAAATCCCATCTTTCTCACAGACGATCGTCAGTAATTCCTTCAGCTTTTCAACGGCCAGGCTCTGGCTTTTTGTATTGCAAACTACATAGGCATTCTCATCCCAGCCAAAATTCCGGATATCAGTCAACACCAGGGCCACCTGCCTGTCAAATACCGGCAGGAGGAGTTTATCCAGGTCCATCTTGTATTTCTCGTTCAATGACCTGAGTTCCCGCAGGTATGCCCGCCCATGGCCATGTATCTCAAGATGCTCTATATAGTCCTTTTTGTACCCTGGGAAATCATCCAGCCCAAGGGCCAGAAAGGCTGAAATATTTTCCGGGATTATGGCTTCAATATCCAGTCGCTGGGGCTGATGTTTTAAAATAATGTTCAGAAAATCATCTGATACGGGACTCGAATAGGTAAAACCATTCAGAAGCAATGCATCGTGACGGATATTCACATCCATTTCCGACCAGCCGGCAAAGTGCACAAAATCTGAAACCTTTTCCGTGTACCGGTCATTGAATAAATGTGATACAAACCCCGGGAGTGTCTTATAATCCAGGTATAAATTCCCCTCCACGTTCCGTCCGGCTGTTTCTGCGACTTCCTTGAATCCGTCCTCATCCGCTATAGACTGGGATTGGGATAGTTGCCTGACAGAGGCTTCCAGCAGGATGGAAGAGGGACTCAGGATGAGAAGTCCCCTGAAAAATGCAAAAGAAAAATTATCTTTCCTGCTGTTCCCTGTAAAACTCACATCATAGATCCTGACCTCATCATATTTCCTGGGCGTGAAGGTGGCGTTGGACTGAACCTTATCCTGGATAAATTTGAGAATCTGTTTTTCGGTCCCAGTATTATCCAGTGGATAATATAAAATGAACTCGAAACGGTTTTTTCCTGATCTATGGAGCGAGAGTGATATATCCGATCCCTTGTACAGGTTCTCCAACTCCTCATCCATCCGTAACATAGAATCGAGTTTCCCAAGAGTTAATTGAAATGCCCCAATCCTATTCACCATGCCGAGTTCATGCCAGATCTTATTGCGGGACAATTCATCCCTGATAAAACCCGAAAGGTCATTGGCCATGATAATCAGTGCCGCATCAGTGGGTACGGCCTGGATGACGTCTGCCTGCTGGATATTGCCCTTCCGCAATTCCAGGATGCTGTAAATAATGATTGCTACAAAAATAACGGCTACTGCGCCGATGGTCACTTTCCTGATCATATACTGTTCATTATCCAGGGCTTGCCCAATTATATGAAAAATATACATAGTCCGGGAGATCTGTCTTCTGAGTTTTTCAAGAGACTACTGTTTATATCTTTGACTATTTCCTCTTTTGGAATAATTTTTGTGGTAAGTTATGTTTGCTCTTTTTTGACTGAAATGGGTCCACTAAGAAGTATTTTAGGCATTCTGATTCTCTCTCTTCTATTCTATCAAACATCTTTTGGTCAGCAGATTACTGTTCTTGATCAGGGGACAGAACAACCGGTTGACCATGTTGCATTATTCAATAAGGATAAATCGGTTTCAGCCATATCGGATGCTTTCGGAAAAGCCGATCTCGGGTTTTTTGCAGAAGATGACAGCATTTTTTTACAGCATTCTTCCTATGAACTATGCGGCTATACCTGGCACGAACTGGTGTTTGGCAGTGGGCGGGTGCTCCTGAAAAGACGCAATATCATGATGGAGGAATTTGTGGTTTCGGCATTAAAAGGAAAGGAAAAGAAGGAAGAAACGCCTTATATGATAGATGTACTGGGACCAGAACAGCTTCAGACCACTGCTTACCAGACCAGTGCAGATATCCTCCTTGAATCAGGAAATGTAATGGTTCAGAAAAGCCAGGGCGGTGGTGGAAGTCCAATCCTGCGTGGATTTGAAGCCAATAAGATCCTGCTTGTGGTTGACGGCGTCCGTATGAACAATGCCATCTACCGGTCCGGCCACCTGCAGAACTCCATTACTATTGATAACAGCATCCTTGACCGTGTTGAGATCCTGTTTGGTCCATCCACCATTATTTACGGAAGCGATGCCCTGGGAGGGGTCATACATTATTACACCAGGGATCCGGAGTACAATGCTACTCATGCCTCAGCATACGGTCAATTCTCAACTGCCAACCTCGGAAAGATTGTTCATGGCGATTTCAATATCGGCAAGAAAAAGATTGCCAATACCACCAGCCTGACCTTTAGTGATTTTGGTGATATCCGCAGTGGTGAAAAACGGAAAACGGAATGGGGAGACTGGGGTCAGGTGAATCATTACGTAAGCCGGATAGGTGATAATGATTCCACCATTGCTAATCCCAATTCCCATATACAGAAAAATACCGGATACCACCAGCTTGACCTGCTATCCAAAACCAGTTATGCGCCATCTGCCCTTCTGGATCTATCCCTTAATCTCCAATTATCTACTTCATCCAAAGTAGACCGCTTTGACCAGCTGAATGATTATGACGGGGATAGGCTGAAGTATGCGGAATGGTATTACGGTCCCCAGAACAGGTTCCTTTCCTCCATGCAAGCCTTATATAAGAAACACAACCCTTTGTTTACCAACATGACGGCAATAGTGGCCTTTCAGAAGATAGACGAGGACCGGATCACAAGGAAGTTCAGGGTGAACGACAAGCTTTTCCAGGAGGAGGATGTATTTGTGTACAGTGCCACCTTTGATTTTACCAGGTTAATGAAAAAGGGACACCGGCTCATTTATGGACTGGAGGCTAATCATAATGATGTGAGGTCATCCGCCCGTTACGAAAACATCATAAACGGTAGCATCACCGAAGCCATTAGCCGCTATCCGAAAGGAGGCAGTCATACCAATTCTTTCTCGGCATACGGGAATTACAAAATGCTGGTTAATCCCAAGGTGTTATTTAACGTGGGACTCAGATACCATTACGGCATGCTTCGTTCGACTTTTACTGACAGTAACCTGCCTTTTACTGAGATTAAAATCAACAACGGGGCTCTTACGGGCAGCGCAAGCGTCATTTTCAGTCCCCAGAACACCTGGAGGTATAAATTTATCTTTGCTACCGGGTTCCGCAACCCGAATGTGGATGACTATGGGAAGGTCAGGGCCAAAGGGGAATTCGTGACGGTCCCCAACGAAAACCTGGAACCCGAATACACCTATAACCTGGAGATCGGGGTCAGTAAAGTCTTCCCCGGGATCGCCACCATCAGCGGCAGGATATGGTTCACTTACCTGAATAATGCCATTGTCCGTACCAATCATTCATTAAACGGTTCAGATTCATTATTATATGACGGGAATTATTACGGGATCATTACCAATGCCAATGCCAGTCTTGCCACCATACAGGGCATTTCCCTGAATCTTAATTCTGCCCTGCCAGGCAACTTTTCCTTCAAAGGAAGTTTAAATTTCCTGCGGGGACGGGATATCACCAACGGGGTTCCCCTGGCTCATATTCCCCCGGTTTT
>SDBT01002504.1_pt1 | contig 32416 bp, 52 predicted proteins | sample 2277101 | NCBI WGS metagenome assembly SDBT01 (sample SAMN10404973, study PRJNA504765) | marine sediment metagenome | isolation source: marine sediment core GS10_PC15, 103 cmbsf | place: Arctic Ocean: Southern Knipovich Ridge | collected 2010 | reverse complement strand
CGGGCCATCCCGCTGATCAAGACCATGCTCGCGCAGCCCTCCACTCGTGCCCGAGCAGAGCTCGCGCAGCAGGCGGACGTGCCGGTCGAGACCATCGCGGACCTGGAAATCGAGAAGATGCGGGTTGACCTCCTGACCACGGAGACCCGTGAGCGCATCGAGCGCGCCAAGCAACTTGGGGTGGACCCGAGCGTGCTGGCCAAGGTCGATCAGGAGCTCAAGCAGGCCGAGCTCGACGACCCGACTGGCTCAGGCCGGGCGTTTGATGCGTTGGCAGAACGCCTCGGGGTCACGCCGGAGGAGCTCGGGCAACTGGACCTCGACCGAAGGACCCTGGAGCTCAAGCAGTTGCGTCGCCGCACTGAGATGTCGGACAAGGCCCGCGAGCGCCGGGAGCTTGAGAGAGAGGCCGGAGAGACCCCCGGCACTATCGCCGAGCTCGAACTGCGGAAGCGGAGGGCCGACCTTCAGACCCCAGAGGAACGCGACCGTGCCCAGCGGGCTGAAATTCTCGGGGTGACCGAGCAGTCGTTGGCCAAGATCGACCAAGCCCTCAAGGAAGCGGAACTGACCGACCCGACGGGCTCCGCGCGCTCGCGGAAAGCTCTGGCCGACACGCTCGGGATCACCGTGCAGGAACTGGAGCAGATCAACCTGTCCCGGAAAGAAGCGGAGCTCAAGCAACTGGAACGCCGCCTGAAGCAGTCCGACGCATCTCGTGAGCGGGGCGAACTGGAAGCAGAGGCTGGGGTCGTCCCCGGCACCGCTGCCCAGCGGGCGCTGGACGACCGCGCGCCCGCCGTGAAAGAGCTCGAGCAGATGGCCAAACTGGCCGGACTCGGCCCGGAGGAGACGAAGGCCCTGGTCCGACGTGGTGCCGTAGCTGCGCTGAACCTGGAGACCGGGGGCAAGACCGAGAAGGAGCGCGCGTTCATTGCCCTGATCGACAAGGGGCTGGCGACCGAGACCCAGGCCCAGATGTTCCTCGCCGGTGTAGTGGAGCTCGTGGAACTGCCGAACGAGGTTGGGGAGCCCTCGGGACGGTTCGCGCTGATCAACTCGCTGACCGGAGACCAGACACCTGTCGGCACCGGCTCGCCCGAGGACACAAAGGCCCTGCGCGCCGTGATCACCGGAACAGAGGGACAGGCCACCGTGGCCGATCCCGTAGGGGAGCCCGCCGCCAAGCCCACCGCACCACCGCCCGGCTCCCAGGTTCCGGCGGAGATCATCAACGCTGGCGGCGCGGTCTCCGCAGCCCTGCGCCTGTTCTACGGGGTCGCCGGACAGGTGGTCACGCCGACTGCCGAAGCGGCCCTCCGACAGGAGCAGGCCGACACGCTGAAGCTGATCGGCACCCGGTTCCGGGACTTCGCGACCGGTGACGACAGGATGCTGAAGCTGGAGGCCGAGGACCTGAAGTCCGTCACAGACAACCTGCGTCTGGCCAAAGGCCCCAATGAGGTCGGCGGCTCACTGCTGGCCATGCACAACTACCTGAACATCGAAGAGAGCACCATCCGGGGCATCCTGACCGGACCGGACCAGAACCTCCTGGCCGACCCGGTGCGCGTGGAACTGTCGCGGAGCCTCGTGGCGACCAAGGCCCTCCGGGCGCAGCTTCCCACCGAGGACGCGATCAAGGCCGAGATGGTGAAGCTCCAGAGCTCCGACCCGCTTTCCGCAGCCGAGGCGGAACTGGACACGGCCCGTGGGATCGTCACGGATGACGGAGTGCCCGGTGCGCTGGTGCCCGAGGGCGGTCCGGACCTGCCGCCCGCAGCCGTGCCGCCACCCATCACCGCACCGGGCGACGCGACCAGTGACCTGCCACCTGCTCCCGCTCCTGGCTCCCAGACCCAGGGCATCCCGGAGGACCGTGGTGACAGTTTCTTTGAAGGTGTCGCCCGCTTCATTCCGCCCGCTATCCTCGAGCGCGTGAGGGAGGTCGATGCTCTGATGGAGGCCGTGGACCCCGTGGTCGGGGCTCCGCTGGAACAGGTGACGAACGCCGCCGTTGGGTTCAACGTGGCCCTGGCCGAGTTCATCGGCATCGCGCCCGAGGCCCTGCACGAGGCGCTGACCCTCATGGGCACGCGCGGCTTCCTGGACGAGCCCGGCGACGCAGTCCAGGCGCTCAAGAACACCTTCGAGGACGTGGGCTTCCTGCCGACCCCCGGCTCCCCGTCGCTGGACAGCTTCGCGGCCAGCCTGGGCCGGGACACCTTCAACGCGACGGTGGCCTCTGCTGTGTTCCTGGCCGGTGCCCCTGCGATGGCAGCGCGCACAGGGCTTCCGCTGGTGCAGTTCGTCGGCAAGACAATGCAGGAGTTCGTTGCAAACTACCCGGTTCTGTTCGCGGCCACCGAGCTCGGAGCCGCTGTCGGCCCGCGCGCGACGGTGGCGGGTGTCGAGGCCATAACAGGTGAGGACGTGAGCCCGGAACTGCGGGCCGCGCTGGAGATAAGCGGCGCGTTCATTGGCGCGGCGGCTCTCGGCGGCTTCTTCGCCGGAACACGTGCGCTTGTGAAGCCCCTCGTCTCCAAGACACCCTTCACCACCAAGCCCGGCGCGACCGAAGAGGGCGTCGTGAACCTGTCCCCGCTGCGGGCCTTCGCCGAGGCCAACGTGGAGGTCGACACGCTGCGGGTGAACGCGGAAATCCGCCGGGTCATCGAGACCTTCGCCCCCCGCGCGTTGCAGGTAGCGTCAGCCGTCGGAGCAGCGACCCGGGAACCACAGAAGGCCGCTGCACGTCTCGGCGTGGCCCTGCGCAGTGCACTGAATGGCCCGATCCGCAAGATGGAGCGTCAGAAGTGGCGTAACGCCGACCTCAAGCGCGATGCGACTGGAGCCCTGCCGGGCATCCTGCGCTGGGCACGGACAAAGCGGACCCGTGCAGGCAAGGACACCAAGTCCGAGCAGATACCGCTGAGCGCCATCACCCGCATGGAGAAGTGGGAGGTCAAGGTAAAGGGCAAGCCCCGCACGTTCAAGAAGCGCACCGTCGGCGACCTGCTCTCACTGCGGTCCACGTTCCTGGAGAAAATCCGCAACCCGAAGACCTCTACCCAGCACCGGGCCTTCTACAAGGGCGCGCAGGGCCGCATCCTCGCGGAGCTCGAAAGCCAGTTCCCGGGCAACGTCCAAGTGCAGGAGGCGCTGGCCTTCTCGCGTTTCCTCAATGACCGCTTCTTTGGGGGAGCCCTCGAGGGCTTCATGCTTGGACGCACGGGCGGCGACTTCGATCCCACCGCAGCCATTGACGCCCTCGTGCGCAGTGTCCGTGTGCAGGGCGGCGAAGCCAGCACCACCGTCATCAGTGAGATCGCCGCAAAGGCGGAACTGCCGGGACTGGAGGCGGCGTCCCGCAGTTTCATCCGCAACAAGTTCGGTCAGGTCGCGCAGCAGGCCGACGCCGCAGGAGCGCGGGAAGCAGGTCCAGAGGCGACCCCTGGTCAGACCCAGGCGCGCGGACGGACCGCCGCAATCGGCAAGGGGCAGGAGTTCCTGGAGAACCCAACCGTCCAGGCGTTCAGCAAAGCCTTCCCTCGCGTCGATGCAGAGGCCAAGTTCACCCAGTCACGTCTGACCCAGGTCAACAAGGAGCAGAAAGCCCTGGAGGACACCGCCTTCTCCCGCTTCGCGAACGTGGACACGCGGACGGCAGTGGACAAGATGATGAAGTCCCCGAACCGCGTCGGCCTGATGCGCGAGCTCGTCACGCGGATGCGTCCGGTCCCTGCGCTCGGCGGACCAGCAGTCAACGTGCCGAACGAGCCCGCCATCGCCTCCCTCAAGACGGGCACCATCGACTGGCTGTTCCGCGGCACGACGCTGGACAACGCGCTCCCGTCCACCGTGGCTGCGCGTTTAAACGACCAGGGCGTGCGGCAGACCATGCGGATGCTCTTTTCCTCCGACGAGATGCGACGCCTGGACCGGATCATCTCCTCCGCACAGGCGCTCCAGCACGGGAACGTGTCGGTGGTCGCCAAGGTCTACGGCAAGGTCGTGGGCACCGGCTCCAAGATCGTCGGCGCGGCCCTCGGACGCCGTCTGAACACGGGCACCATCCAGGTCCCGGGCCTCATGGCGCAGTTGAGCTCCGACGTGGTGTCGCGCCTGTTGGGCTTCGGCTCCCTGACCCGCATGATGGCCCGCGCCATGGTTGACCCGAACATGGAGAAGGTCCTCCTGTCACGTGACCCGCGCAATCTGACCGAGGTCCGTGAGATCACACGTCTGATGCGGTTCGTGCAGGTCACGATGGCCGACACCCTGCGGCTTCCTGCAAAGGAGGAGAAGCGATGATGATCAAGAGCGTAATGGACGGTAGCTCTGTTGTAGTGGCTGCGGGCTCACTCGTAGACATCCTCCCGTCGATCTCCGCTCTCTTGGCTATCGTCTGGTTCCTCATCCGTATCTGGGAAAGCAAGACCGTGCGGGGGTGGAGGGGGCGCGACAAAACGCCACATGACGGCGAGGTTGATCCCAAAGGCTGACGCCCCCAGATGCAAACGGAGGCGTGCTCGCTGCGCGCTACCACCCAACACAGGAGAGTGCCATGGAAGAGACCAAACCGTTCTGGGCCAGCAAGACTATTTGGGTCAACATCATCGCCGTCGCGGCTGCCTTGTTTGGCGCGTTCGGCCTGGACGTGGGGCTGGACCCCGAGATGCAGGTCGCCCTCGTCGGCGGTATCATGGCCGGGGTCAACATCGCGCTGCGGTTCATGACCAAAACGTCAATCGTCCCGTGATCTGGTCCCTGCTCAAGACCCTGTTCGTGCTGCTCCCGGAGGTCTGGAAGGCCATCCGGGAGGGCCGGATCAAGTCCGCGGCAAAGGACGAGGTGCTCAACGCGCTGTCCGTTACCCACACACGGCGCATCATGGCGGCGCACAAGGCCCGACAGGCCGCGCCCACGGACCCCGACATCGAATACCTACGGGCGGCTGATCGTCTATACGACAGGAGCAAGTCGTGAGCGAGCTCGGAGCCGCTTTTGCAAAGTTCGTCGCGATCATCGTGCTGCTAGGGGCCTGCGCAAGTTTCGTGTTGGGACCAAGCACCCCCGACGTGCAGACCGCCTCTGACCAGATCGCCGCGGACGTGTGCAGCGTCTGGCTATCGATCACCTACGACAGCACCCTCGACTCCCCCGAGACCGTCACCGAGGTCCAAGCGGGCAATCGTGCCCGGGACGCCTACTGCGAGGAGACATGACATGAAGACCCTGCTGACGCTAATTGCCGCCGCGTGGCTCGCCCTCGCGCCGGTCGCACAAGCCAGCCACGTGGCCCTGCCCCTCACGCTTGGCGAGGAAACGTCGATACGCCTCGCATCCTTCTGCTCGTCCGAAGGGGACGCGGTCTCGGTGCTCGAGGAAATGGTGCTGAATGGAAGAGCCGCTTCGATCAAGGTGTTCGAAATCTACCTCTCGACGGGAGCGTGTGTAAACATTCCGGCGACGTTCACCCCCGTGGAGGTTATCGTGCGGTTCGAGAACGCCGCCGTGATCAAGGTGTCCGGCAAAGATACCGAGAAGTTCCTCTACCTGCTCATATCCAACGTCATTATCAACGGACAGTCCGTCTGACGGGTCACGGGACGTCCGACATGACCGCATCCATCCAGTCAGCGTGATCCATTGCACGCTTCGCCTTCAGGTGCTCGTGCAGGTAGCCCTGCGCGTTGAAGATCACCCCACACAGAGCCTCCTCCAGGTCCTCACAGTCCGACTCAGGACACTGGCGGTGGTGTGACCACACGGTCATCAGGTGCCGCCAGAGCGACTTCATGTAGCTCGCCACTGGGATGCCCCGCTGCCAGTTGTCGCTGGCCCGGGTGTTCCCGTCCGACATCTTCCGGTTCTTGTGCATGTAGGCAGCGAAGCGCGCCAGGGCCAGCGGGCTCAGGAAGCCCTCGTAGTCGAACTTGGTCATGTCCTGGTCGCGGTTCGCGCCCGTTGCGAACTCACGGATTTTCTCGGGGGACTCGTCGGCGAAGGGCCACTTGTTCATGTCAGTTTCTCCTAGATGCCCGTGCTCAACAGGCCGTTGATTGCAAAGATCGCGTCGTCCAGATTGTCCAGCACAACCGCGCTGGTCTCCGTCACGAACGGGTGCCGGTGGATGTTGTCGGCCTCCATGACGGTAACAATTGGCTTGTTCAGGGCGTAGGCCATACCCATCTCGGACACCGTGCCCAGCGAAGGGCGACCTCCCGGTCCCACGTTCAGAAAGTTCACCAACACCACGTCACAACGCCTGATGTCCAGCAGGTCTTTGGCTACGATGAACTTGTCTCCGGTGAAGAAAGAGTCGGCCATGTCGAACGCAGCGTCATCGAGAGGTCCCACGTGTTCACTCATGTGCCCCTCGTGCCGCATGGGCGACAGGACCCGGATGCCGGAAGCGACATTTTCCTGGACATACTGTCGCCATCCGTGGCGGGCCTCTTCGTAGGTGAAGCCGAGGATCGGGCCGGACAGGTAGACCCAGCCCTGCGCATGGAAGGGCAGCGGAAGGCACTCCTCTATTTTCATCCCGGCACCAGTCGGCCCGGTCGCATGTGGGAGAGGTGTGTCCGGTCGCATGTAGGCGCGGGCTGCGGCTTCCGCAGCAGCTCCAGTTGAAAAGGCATAGGGGGATGCCATGGTTACCTCCAGTTGATTGCTCGGATGGTTCGGAACCGCTCGCCCTGCTCTTTGTGGTGGGTGATCGCGGTCATGCTGCGATGGGACATGAAGCCCATCTGGGAGTGCCAACTGTCCTTCGGGGCCAGGGTCTGGAAGGTCTCCCAGACTGCCCCCAGGCCCTCGCCGCCGGACCCTTTGTGATGCACGTGCCCCAGGTAGGCGTAGCGGAACAGGGTCGCGCCCCAAATCTCCGGCCACTTCGCCGCCATCAGGCCGATGAACTTCTCCGGCTTTGTCTTGTCGCCGTGGCTCGCCGCTATCATGACCTTGCCGAATTGGTAGATGAAGAAGTAGCTCGGGTCCAGGTCCACGGTGACCCGCTCCTCGAGCTCGAAGAACTTGGACACAGCGAGACCCAGGGCGATGGAGGCGTAGGGGTCATGGTTGCCAGGCAGCGCCCTGTAGGTCACATGAACATGCTTCTGGAGCGCGAGTTGGATCGTCAGGATGGTCAGGTCGATCCCCATCCGCAGCACCCGGGCGTATCGCGTGTCGGTGTCGAGCGGGTTGCCGTGCTCCCCGGTCCGAGACAGGTCGTTGTCGGTGTGGAAGAAGTCGCCGAGGTTGAGCACGATGGCGCTCATCGACCCCGGACTATGCGCCACGAGGTCGGTCATGGTCTCCTCGAGCAGCTTCCACGCGATGTTGGCGTCGTAGTCGGCTCCGGTTTCCTTCGCCCACGCATACATGCCGAGGTGGTGGTCGCCGATGTTGTAGACTGTGAGCAGGTCCTCGTTCAGGTCCAGCACAGGGCACAGGAACGGCTCAGCCGTGGGGGTGTGCGCTCCCAACATCTCTTCCAGGGCCTCCATGAACGTTGCGAGCTTCGCGTCTTCCTCGCACACCGCCCCGAACCACTGACCCCGGACCTCGCCTTCCTTGTCGACGTAGGTCGAGACCTTGCGCAGGGCGAACCCGGGGGGCACCGCCTGCACCCAGTCCTTTCGGTCCACCATCCCCCGCTTCGCTGCGAGGTTCAGCCGACGATACAGGGAGCGCGGGTTGATGCCAAGGCTCTCGGCGGCGACCTTCAGGGTCGGGGCTGTCTCCGCAGCTTTTACCGCACTCTGTAGCACGTGTTCAGGTGTCGCGTTCCAAGCGTTCACAGGTCAATCTCCTTCAGTCCGTGTGGGTTTGTGTCGGAGGCATGGCCCCAGTTCGCACCCACGGCTGCTTCGACTTCGATTAAGGTAGTCCGCTCGGTGCCCTGCACGTCAGTCACAACAAGGGGAACCTCCATAAGTTTCACGGCCTTCCTCACCAGATCAAGGCGACCTTTGGGATACTGGAACATGATCGCGTCGTGGACCTGGGCAAGCATTTGGACCTCATGCGGGTCCATCTCCCTCCAGATACGCCACGCGGCGATGTTTATTATATGGGCGACCGTGCCTTGCGGGATAAGAGACAGCCCCTGCTTGATCGTGTGGTCATCCCACGGACGACCGAACAGCTTGACGCTGAAGCCCAGCGGGAACACCAGCGGCTCGCGGGCCTTGACCAGCGTCCCGACGTTCCGCTGCCACCCACGGATACCAGGGAAGGCGCGGTGGTAGGAGCCCGCCGCCTCGGTCGCCGCAGCCACCGGGATGTGTGCGATGCGGGCGATGCCGAACGGGGTCAGCCCGTAGTTGCCGCCGTGCTGGATGCGCTTGGCCTGAAAGCGGAACCCGTGGCCCGGTGCCGTGTCCCAGTCCGGGCACTGCTTGGCGATAGCCTTGTCAGCCTCCAGGTCCCAGGTCCACGGCAAGTCCGGCCAGATGAGCCGGGTCACGTAGGTGTGGACGTCCCCGGTGGCATGGGCGTGGATGTAGTCCTCGTCACCTGCTAGATGCGCCACGATGTTACTCTCGGCCTGCTTCAGGTCCGCGTAGCAGAGCTCGTAGCCCGGGTCGGCGATGAAGATGTTCCGGTGCCGCTCGGCCACGTTCTGCGCGTTGCCGCCCTCGCGATACGGGTTCTTGGTGGCCGACCAGCGCCCCGTCCACGCCTGCCCGACCGAGAAGCTGGAGGCGAAGCGGCCTGACTTGGTGCGCCGCGACTTCAGGAAGCCGATCTGTTTCTGCAACCCGCGCGCCTCGAGGATCGCCTTGCACAGGGGCGCGGCCTTCACGAACTTCCGCACGATCCGCTGGAGGCAGTCGTCCTCGGTGCTCCGTTCCTTGAACTTGTTGCGCTGCACCGTCACCCCCATCAGGTCATACAGCAGGTGATCGCACTGCTTCGGCGAGTGCGGGTTGAACTGGGTCTTGGCCATGCGCGACCGCTTGCAGTTGACGCAGTGGCGCTTGGGACTGTCCGGCACGCCGGGCTCCCACGTGTGGCGGTCATCCTTGCGGGTGCTCTTGGCACAGGTGCCCGTGACCTTCGCTACTTGGTCCCAGAGCACCAGGACTTCGCTTGACTTGTTGATATTGGCCACACAGACGCGAGAACTTGCACGCAGCCCAGTAATGGACACGCGACACGTGTCCTCGTCCACCAGCACCCCGCGCCGGGTCATGGCGAACGCCGGTCCCTGTGCCGCCATCTCGAACAGGTAGAAGCGCCGCTGATCGGGGTCGAGCCTCGGCAACAGCACGTCCGCGATCTCGCGGGTCGCAATGCAGTCTAAAGCATTATATGCGAAACTACGCAGTTGGCCTGTTAGAGATTGCGCCTGACTGAGGTTAACAACGTGCATAATGTTTTCCTTGCTTGATGTTCGTGATCGTTTGTTTTGACACGTTAAACGTAGCAGCGATTTTATTATTCCGCTCGCCTGCGGCTAACCTTTTTCGTATAGTCGTTACTTGCTCTTTGTTCAACTTTGCTTGTGGCGGTGTCCTATTCGGACGGTTCGCGCAGTTCTCTTTGTGCGTCACCCACCGCAGGTTGGACAGGCAGTTGTTCGTCTTGTTTCGGTCTCGATGGTCCACTTCACAGCCCTCGGGTGGTGCGCCTTCAAACGTGAGCAGGACTGCTCGATGAATAGACACCCTGACATGCCGAGGAGCATCAGACAATTGCACAGCAAGGTATCCTGCACCGCGCAAACGGGGCCGCAAATGAGTAGTGCTGCCCTTGCGCCGAACATACCCCAACGGATGAACCTCGTAGCAGTCTTCCCATTCCGGTAATGGTTTCCACGCGTGCATCATGCGGCCCCCGGACCCGGCTGGACCTGGGGCTCCCCGGGCGTGAAGTTCTCGACGAAGAACATGGTCAAGATCAGGAAGACCAAGTGCGTCGGGATCGGCTGCCCATCCCGGACCAGCCACGCGACCTCGGGTTCTGCGGTCAGCGTGATGACGGCGTAGGTCTGAAAGATTTCCACGGTCAGGCCTGTGCTGCACTCACACGCCCAGTAGAACAGGTCCGCTTGGTTCAGGCGGCTGCCGGGGGGTGCTTCTTTACGCATCGCGTTTCTCCGTTTTGAAGTGGCCCCAAGATTTCCAGTTTGGCAGTTCCGTGTAGCTCCCGGCCATGGAGCTCAGGCTTTTCGGGAGCTCGGGATACAGAGCGTGGTGCATGAGGCGGGTGTCATCAGTGTAGCCCCGGACCCCTATCCCGTAGTCCGTGAGCCAGAAGGCGTCGTAAACGAAGTTCTGGCCGAGTATGGGAATGCGCGGGTCTTCCAAAACCGCTTTAACTCCATTCCACACAAGAAACTCGTTATTTGGGTCTTCCCAGTAGCTTTTGTTCGGCCTCCGCAAATCAACGAACGGGACGCACATGGCCGTCTCCACATCCGGGGCAAACCCGATACACGTGATGCAGCCCCAGCCGGTCTCGATATCCACGGACAGGAGGGAAGACGCAACACAGGGTCCCTCCAGAAACGCAAGAACCTCGGACACGTCAGGGCATAGCAGCAGCTTCCGTTTCGGGTAGATGATCTTGGGACCGCGATCCCCCTCGCGCGCCGCCTTTACGAAGTCCTGGACAACCAGACTCAGCAGAGTCCACTTGTGCTGCACCGCCATCGGGTGGAACGTGGGCAGGAGTTTGGCCCCCGGCGCGATCCGGGCGGCCTTTGTCACCGCGCCTCGGAAGTCGGAAATCTTCATGCGGGCGATAAACGCCCACAGGGCCGACCCGCCCAGGGGCACGATGACATTGGGGCGTGCGCGGGCAAGCTCTCCGGCCAGCCGTTCAGAAGCCGCGGCCAACCGGCTGGGATCACGCAGCCAAGGCCCCACGTCGTTGTCCGGGGCCTTTTCGTCAAACAGGTTCGTCACCAGACACGTGCTCCGGTCGATGTTGGCCGAGCGCAGGATCACGTTGAACACGCGCCCGGCGGGTCCGACGAAGGGCCGACCTTCGGCGACCTCGTCAGCGCCCGGGGCCTCCCCGACAAAGGCGATCTTGCAGGGGGAGGCTGACGGCCAGTCTGGGAGCACGGGGCTCATGGGAGGACTCCGGTGGGGTCGGGATCGCCGGGGACGCTCAGCGCCCGGGAATAGACCGCCCGGAGCTTGTCGCAGCGCGCCTTGGAGTCGCAGAACTCGTGCAGAGTGAAGCTGCCGAGCCGGTCGTTGTGGGTCACCTCGGCGCTGAGCATGTTGAGTGCCGCCTGCTCCACAGTAGTCAGCTTCCGCTCGTATTGCAGGTCGAGCAGCTCGCGAAACCGGCTCATGCGGCGGGACCGTCCCGTTGACCGCACGACGGGTCCGTCTCTACCGGCTCGGGATGATGCGGTCCCGGAGGTTCCATCGGCGTGTCGGCGGGGACGGTCCCGAAGGACACGGGCGTCTCGGCCTCTTCCCCCTGGGCCGTGACCTCGTCGAGCATCAGCACACCGACCACGCACACCATGGCGAGTCGGAGGAAGACGTCACGCTTGTCCACGTCGGGCACTGCGTTGAGCAGACTCGAGCCCATCTGCAAGCCCAGGACGACACCGTCGATGTCGGAGATCAGGTCCGGCATGGACAACAGTCCAGCTTCGATTTCTTCGTAGATCGTGGTCATGTCAAGTCTCCTGGGTTTATGCGGTGGGCCGCATCGGCAGCCGCTCGGGGGGTAGTCTCGTTCGCAGGCAGGTCATTACGCCGCATGACGGCGTGGGTCATCTCGTGGACCAGTAGGGGGAACAGGATAATACCGGGACGTTCCACCACGATGATGCGGTCCCGAAACCACCACAAGAAGGTCCACGACTTGTAGTTGCCGCGGATTAGGCGTCCGTCTTTCAGCCACACCTCCGGAACTGTCCGGACGGGCGGGCGCTTGCCCTGACCCGAGAGGCCGGTGAACTTCTGCGCGAACTGCCACGCGGCGTCCGACACATGGGCAATATCCTTGTTGTCCTTGTGGCGTTTGAAACAGATGCACATGATGGGGTCCTTTTTTGGGCCTTTAGCAGAGGGTTGAATATCTCCGGCAAAAGAAGCCATCTCTTCCGCCCCAGTAGTCTCCCACCCTTTGAAGTTTTCAAGTTTTATTACCATGCCTTCGGTCTCCTGAAGGTGGGCACGGGGCCGAAGCCCCGCACCCGGGGGGTGTTACTCCATGGGCCGGAAGTTCGAGGGCACGTTCTCCACCACGAGCTCCCCGAAGTTGTTCTCGTAGGTGCGCTCGCCGAGCTCGGCCATCACCTCGGCACCCTTGCAGCCCTTCTTCAGGACCTCACGGATCGACCCGGCCGTCCAGTCGATCCCGATGTGCTTCTTGAGGTGGTTCATCAGGTCCCGCCAGGAGCGGTTACCCTCGATCCAGACCTTGAAGACGATCTGGTTCTCGGTGTAGTCGTAGTTCTCGCCCAGCGCCTCCATGGCCTCCACGTCCACGTCACCTGTGGGCTCGATGGGGTGGTAGAAGAACAGGACCTGGGCCGACTGGCCCTCCGTGCTCGGCTGCTTGAAGTGGGTGTTCCGGAGCCGGAGGTTCCAGGTGCCCAGGGGCAGGATTTTGTCATCCTGAAGCTCGTCGAACGAGCGGTCGAGGATGTCGTCGTAGGTCTGGTCAGCCATTGGCTGTATCTCCTGTGGTTGGGGTGGGTCCGAAGCCAGGGGCCTTGTGCCCGAGTGCCTCAAACAAGGTCAAGAGGCCCGTCTCGATTGGCAGGGTCTTTGGCAGACCCGGCGCGGGGACCTTCAGGTCGATATCCGGACGTGGCTCAGTTACCAGCACCCGTTTGACAGAGTTCGCACGTTGCTGGGCCTCTGCGAGCACCATCGTCGGCATTCTGCCACCGATCTTCGGCGACAGCTTCTGTCCCAGGCACCATGGGTAGAGGCGGTGCGGGACAATCTGGGCGACCTCGGCTTTGATGTCCTTGGTCGTGTCGTCGTCGTCTTTCTCCACGTCTTCCGGGCCGATCAGCTTCAAGTGAGCTATCACGATGAGGTGATAGTGGCGGTCCTCCCCTCGCATGATGCGCAGAGCGGCTTCCTGATCTTGCATGGCACTGCCCCAAATCTGCCGGGTGCAGTTCAGCGGAGTGCGGTTGCAGGCTTTCAGCGTGCGGTTGAAGGCCGCGTCGCCCATGGTCGTCAGGCTGTCCAGCACCACCACCGTGTCCGGACCCCAGTCCTTCGACCGACCCAGGTCGACAACGGGGTCCTTGCCGTAGGTCCAGTGCTTCAGGGCCGTCAGCGCGTCGTTGAAGGCGTGGGGGATGCCGACGCACTCGATGTATTTGTTCGCGTTGCGCATCTCGTCCTCGAAGTGGATCGCGTCCACCAGAGGCAGCGCCCGCTTGTCCAGGTGCAGCAGCAGCGGCTCGAGGTTACCGTCGAAGTCGAGGATGCGCAGCTTGTAGCCCGCATTTGCGAGGCACGCAAGGGAGCCCGTCTTGGCCGAGCCCGGATAGCCGATCAGCATGATCCGGGCAGGGGTCGAGGCGAGCAGGTCAGCGGCGGTGGTCATCATCTTGCCTCCATTGGGTTCCAGAACTGGGTCTTGAAGGTCTTGGCGAGCATGTCGAGGCGCTCGTCGGGCGGCGCGGAGCAGACCTTTTTGAATTCGCACATGGCGCAGGAAGTCTTGTCCATGGGCCAGTAGTCCTGCGCCGCGTATTTCTCGGCCCGGTCGATCCCTTCCATGACCGTCGCGTAGTGCTCGACCCGGAGCTCGTGGCTCTTGCGGTAGAAGGTCCGCCCGGTCCGGACAGTGTCGACCATGATTTGCAGGGCGTCGATGCAGACCCACGAGAAGTCCATCTCCGGGAACAGGAGCGGGGCCACCATGTCGTAGGTGTCGAGTTGCATACTCGGGGAGAAGCCGCCGAAGTAGGCCCCGCCGAGGGTTTTCTTGGTGGTCTTGTTGTCCACGATCCCGCCCTCATGGCCGAAGCCGCCGAGATAGTCGAAGTGGCCGCAGAGCAGGTAGGCGTCCCCGTGAGGCGACGTGCGCGGCACCGGCACCCGCCACGAGAGCTCAACCGCAGGTGTGCCGTCAGGGAACAGGATCGGGTGCAGGCCGTCCTCCAGGTCGTCGGGTTGGTCGAGCCCATACCAGACCAGGGCGCGGGCCAGATTGATGCGGTGCTTGGTCGGATGGTCCGGGCAGTAATTCAGGGAGTGCACGATCCCGCCTCCGCACTCACCACAGGTGTCAGGTGCCGGGGGAGGGAACCACATGCGCTTGTGGGCGTAGGGGCACTTGGCCTTGTTGCCCTTGGCGTTCTTGTAGGACACGGAGCCGTCGCACTTCCACTGCTCCTCCCAGTAGCCTCCCCAGGGGTCTTCCTCGGGGCCGTTCCACGTGTCGCACAGCACCCGGCGCAGACCGGCGAGGATCGAGGTCTCTTTATCCAAGCCTTGCAGTCGGGCCTTCTGGTAGGTCTCGAACCCGTCCGCAAGGAAGCCGCCGAAGTCCAGATGCACGGACGACTTGCGCCAGCCTTCCAGCACGGTGAGCTCGTAGTAGCGGGGGCACTTGAACAGGGCCGAGAGGGACGTGGCGTCCCAGGCGACCTGGAGCTTGGGGGCCGTGGGCGAGAACATACCGGGCCGCGCCGGGCACCGGCTGTCGCCGTCGTCAATCAGAACGTCAGGGTCGGGGGCGGTGTCGGTCATTTGGGGTCTCCCGCGGCTTTGATCCGCTTCACGATGCCGTCGATCCGTTCCAGGTGGGTAGCCAGATAGTCGATTTCGGCTTCCTGTTCTGCCCACCGCCGTTCGATGGCCTTCTGTCGCCAGTAGTCTCGGGTGGGCGGGGTCTCGGGCTCGGTCACTTGTTCCCCTCCGCTGTGATGAACTCGGCCCGCCGGACTCGTTCCATGGCGATGAACTTGCGCAGTTGGTCGTCGGTGAGCCCTGCCGGGTTCCGGTCGAAGAACAGGTCCAGCGGCGGGGCGTCGTTGACCATGTCCTCGACGAGCTCATGTGCACCTATGTCGGTCATGTCTTCACCACCCGGTATCCGGCCCGCTTCAGGGACGCCAGAACGCCGTGCATGGCCTTACCGGGCACAGAGAGCCCAAGGCCGTAGTTCACCAGGACCTTCGCCCCGATCTCGACGATCTCGACCTCGTCTACCGTCTGGGCCAGTTTCTCCCACTGCGCGGGCGTCGCTATGGACGGGGCCTCGTCTACCGACTCATGTGCAGTTTCGTCAAAGACGTGCCCCTGTTCGGGGCTGATTGCGTAACGTGTCGTCATGTCACATCCTCCGTTTTGAGGCCCAGTAGCGGAACCCGCCTGCCTCTCGTCGTTCCTGAAACAGCATCACCTTGCCGATGCAGTAGGCGTCCCACATGAGATGGCCGACAGCACAGACCGGCTGAAGGTCCTTCTCGGTGAACCGGCTCCCAGTCCATATGAGCTCACGCCGGTCATTGGCAAGGTGGCCCTCATGGTAGCACAGGCGACTGCCGGTCGGAGCAGAGCGTAGCCAGTTTTGCGCTTTTTTGGTGTCCATGATGTTTCCTTGCGCTTTACTTGGGGTCGTCGGGCAAGGGATCAACTGCGACATGTTGTCGCGGTGGGTCGGGCAATGGCGTCCAGTGCGTCGGACTGCCGAAGAACTTCCCCAGTGACGGCGACCAGAAAGAAACAAACGGCTCGCGGATACAGCACGCAGTCCCGTCATCGTGAAAGGCCCACATTGTGCCAATGAACTCGCGACACTGTTTGTCCTTCAGTGCCGTCTCTATTGAGTGCCATCTCATCATACCAACCCCAGCGCGGTGGCCTGGGCCGCGAACAGTCTCCGGAACCACCCGAGCCCGTAGCGGATGACTTGTGACAGGCTGGAGTAGTGCCGCGCCCGCCGGGCACAGAACTCGGATATCAGTTCCCGGGGGCGGGAGCTCCACCGCACTTGCACGGCGGCGAGGGTCCGGGCTCCGATGATACCGTCAGCCGTGACCTGCACTGATCTCTGAAGGATGCGGGTCGCCCGCCCCACGCCCTGGTTCACGGCACAGTCGAACACGACCAGCGCCAGGGGGTCCGGCAGACGTGGGCACGCAGCGGCGACCCAGTAGTCCCGGTAGTAGATGCCCTGCGCCTGCTCACGTGTCAGGTCAAGGATGTCCCGCCGGTCCACGACACCGTCGTTGTTCAGGTCGAGGGCCTTGGACAGCAGCGTCCGCAGGGTGATGCCGAACTTGGTGATCCCTCCTGCGTCATGCGGGTCGTCCACCAGCCCGCCCTCCCAGAGCTCGACAAAGGCCATGGCGGTTGTGAAGCCGAAGCCCCCGGACGCAAGGGGCACGGGCACAGGTGTCGGTGGCGTGCCCCCGAACAGACGGCGGAAGAAGCGGATGATCCGGCTCATGACGCACGTCCCGCTGAGTCCAGCACGGAATAGTAGAAGCCACGGTGATAGGTGAAGGGGTCATGTCCGGCCTTCATGGCCTGATCCGCGAACACTTCCAAGAAGGTGCGTTTCTCGACGGCCGTCTGACGGCTGACCAGATCACCCTTGCGCATCTGCCAGAGCCAGAGCGCCCTGCCACTGCGCCCGTTGCCGTCTGTGAACGGGTGCAGGAGCTCATAGTGCAGGTGGTTCTCGAAGGGGGAGCGGTCCGAAAGGTCCCGCAGCAGGCCGTTCAGCAGGGCGTAGATTTCCGGGCCTCCGACAGGTGCGAGGTGACTGCCCACCCGCACGTCCAGTCCCACTGCGTCCCGGAGCCGGTGCCCACCCGTCACCGCGCTGACAAAAGCCTGAAGGTCAGCCACAGTGACCTTCTCGAGTGCCAACAGTTTCATGTGGGCCTCGGTGTCCTCGAACCGCACATACTCGATGTTCTCGATCCGGTTGCTCTCCCGGATGAAGTCTTTGAGCCACTGGTCTGTCATTCGTCTTCCTCCTCGGTAAGTTCCCGCAAGGTCTCCTTGACCTTGACAAGTATTTCGTCCACGATCTGAAAGTAATCCTTGCCGTTGTGCGTGTCAATGAAATCGTCGTGGTGTGCGTTAATATGCCGCACGCAGCGGCGCACAAGCATAGGGGCTGCGATCTTCAGCATATTCCGGACACCCTCCCGATAACGCACAGGAACGCCTCCGAGTTCCTCGGCGAGTGCGGCGGCGATCTCGTCGACCAGATCATCGGTAATCAGCTTCATGCGGACCCTCCAATGGGTAAGGGGAACGGGTAGTCGAGTGCCGGAGCGGGGGCGGGTTCCCGCAGCAGGTCCGCAACGGCCCGCAGCGCGCTGGCAAGAGACCTTTCAGCCGTGCCATGCCAGCGCCGACTACTTAGGTCCCGTGCCTCTATCAGCAGCCGCTCTATGTGCTCGAGGTCTTTACGTTTCACTTGCATGGCCCCATATCTCCTATATGTCCAGTTACACTCAGATGGCCCGCCTCATGCAGGAGGTGCAGGCCGGACAGTCGCCGCTACCTGATGCGGTCACCGCTTTGGTTCGACAATCCCCGGCATATCGTGCCAGCCTTGCGTTAACCCGAGCGCCATCGGAGCGGGCTTCGCATCTGTCATCAGCCCCGTGATCTCTTCGATGTAGTTCATCTGGGACCCGGTCTCGACTGCGCCGTCGTGATAGCGTTTCCGGAGCCAAAGAACTGGATCTTCCTCGGGCTCAATCAGACCAGCGAGCCCCGCCAGGATGGTCAGGGCCGTGCCGGTGCGCCCGGAGCCCCCCACACAACACACAGCCACACGGGACACAGACGGCAGCGCCTGGATCACTTGAAGCAGGTTCCCCCACCATAGCTCGGAGAGGGGCGGGGTGCTACAGTCCTCCCAATTGATGCGGAGGGTCGGCGGCTGGCTGAGGAACAACCCCGGGCACAGGTCCGCCGCCTTCGCGTTCCCGGTGACCGCGCTGTCGATGTTGTGGTTTGTCCGGGACAGATCGACCACCAGCGACACATCGGCCAGGGTGGAAAGCTCATAGATGGAGCCGCCGTAGATGTGAGTGTCGCCGATGGTCATAACGAACTCAATAGGGTGATGGAGGGGCTGTGAGTAGTGCCGAAGGGCAGATACAGGTGTCGTCAGTTTCTTCTTCTTCCGGGTCATGACTTGTCTCCTTTGTTCATGGCCACATGGGCCGCGTAGGGGTTCAGGAAGCCCACACACGGGCTCTCTGAGATGGAGTCGAGTGCGCTCGCCCGGACCCACTTGGTCAGACACTTCCCGCAGTTGTGTGACGTGTTTATCAGGCGGTTCGCCGCTTCGATGACGAGTGCCCACTTCGCCGCGCTCGGGATGTGTCGGAACTCGTCCGAGGCCCGTGCCAGTTGCCGCCCGCACCGGGCCACGTTTGCCCATTCACGGCCACCGAACGAGCCGCTCCAGTCCGGGTGACTGAAGTCATGCACGGCGATTTCCAACAGGCGAGCAAGTTTCTTTGACGTGAACTTCCCCTTGAAGACTTGGAGGTAGATGGAGTTCCGTTCCTTGGACATAAACTTCCCGTCCATCTCCAGGACCGGCGGTTTGCCTCCCGGCCCGTGCCGCGAGTCCCAGTGCCGCAATTCTCCGCAACTCGCCGCGTAGGCGGCTTTCAGCAGCGTGGCGATGGCGAGGCCGCGCATCCGCAGCAGATGGGGCTGTTGTCCCCAGCAGAACTGAGCCTGCACAGTCGCAACTGCGGTCAGAACGGCGAACGCCTGCCAGCCAGGGTCTTGTTGCGTATCCATGTCGTTAGTCAAGTTCGTGGTGATATACTTCGCCAACTGCTTGTAATCAACGACGCGAAGAGGTTTGGGGCGGTTCCTCGACGCACTGAGTTCATCCCCGATCTCGGGGCACGTGTCAGTGATAACTGGGATTCCCCGCGCAATCGCATGAACACAGTAATGTGACGACAGGGACATGCCCGGTGCGTAGACCACAGTGTCGGGAGCAGCGGCGGCTACTCGCGCTTCCCACTCCAGCAAGTCGAAAGTCGGACTCGCTTCCAGGACATAATGGACCATCATGTTTTTGGGGATATGGTTCACGCCTTGGGGCTGGGCCGGTCCGCCGCGTATCTGCACTAGGCGCACCTTCTGGTGGTCCTCGACAAGCTCGAGATAGGGATGATCCGGCATTCGGAAGCCCACCGGGTGCGAATAGATCATTTTTTTGCACGCGTTGCGCCACGACGTGTGGGAGACCTTTACCGGAAGGGTGACTATGTCCGTGCTGGTGCCGGATGTGACACTGTCGTTGCTCGGTCCCCAGGTCACACCGGCCCCAGTGGCAACAGCCGAGAACTTGCCGGTCAGCACCGGGGACAAGATGACCTCGGCAATCTTGTCATGGTCAAGTGCAGTTGCCTTCTGGAGCATCTCAACCACTTCCATCCAGTTGGACACAGGTCTACTGTTTACGAACCCATGCCGGGGGGTGTTCGGACACGGACGGCAGAACACGGGAAACATGACCCAATTAAGACCTATGGGCCGACGGGAGTCCAAGCCGGGAATGATTATCATATCCTCGTGGGGAGGGGCTACCCCAAAACCCTCCATCATGTGACATGCGGTTACAACACCTTGGGCCTTCTGGGTCTTTGGCAGGTAGCTGGGTGGGAAAGGACGTATCACGGGGGCACCTTTCTGTAAGAGGCTGCGGCGTGCGTTTTCGGCGTGCTGCTGATGTGGGGGTTGTGCCGGGCAGCGCCATGCGGCGGAATGACGCAGGGGACCTGTGGACCTGCCCCCGGCCCAGTCTCTCGCGCGTAGGACGTGAAACCTGCGCAGCTTAGGTGAAGATTTCACCAACATGAAATGTCGAATATGCAACGGAAACAAGGGCTTACGTTAAGGTTCTCAAATTTGACCCCCTAGTGAGCGCAAAACCACATTTCACCCCTCCTTCCACAGGTGCAACCTTAGCGCAATCCGCTGCGTCAGAATGTCGCATGGCGCTGCGCCCCGATGTGTGCCATGTTGAGCGTGTCGGAGGGCGGCACCGACAATCGAGGATCGCCCTCCGGTCCCGGAGAAGCGCCGCTCCGGGAGGGGGAGGGCTGGCTGCACAACCCGCGCCGCCCTCCTCCCGCCCCACCCCGGCGCTTGGAGACCGACATGGACACCCTTGCGATACTGGTGATCCTCTTTCTGACGGCGACCGGCCCGGAGCTCTCGCCGGACTTCCCGCCCCGGATCGTGGACGCTGACACGTGTCAGATGCAGGCGACGCTGACCCGGCAGGCGATGGCCCTGACGTTCCCCGGCACGTCCGGGACCGTGATGTGCGTCTATCTGGACGGGTATGAGCTTCCGGGCCTCCCGATATGAGCAAGGAATACAACAAGGCGAACTACGCCTACTCCGGCCTGTATCAGAGTTGGAAGGCCGCAGTGCTCGGCGGCGACTGGAACGCCCAGCGGCGCACCGCCGAGGCGCATTCCCGCATGATTGAGCGGGTCAACGGACCCCATGATCCGTGGTTCTACCGGCCCAGGGAGTCCCAGACATGACCGGACCCGCCACACCTGACATGAGGCCCGACGCCGAAGAGATGGAGGTTGCCGCCTGGGAACTGGAGCGGGAACAGGCAGCCCACGTGCACACCTGTATGCGCTGTCAGCAGCCACACAAGCTGACCCCCACCTACCGCATCGCCCACATCTGTCGGCGGTGCCGCAATGCGCTGATCGATGCGTTCAACCGGGCAAAGGAAGCCCCCGAACTAGGAGAAACGTGATGAAGGATTACAGCAAGATGAGCAAGGACCGGGTCCGGTTCACTCTGACCAAAGAGATGTTGTGCTCGCCCAGAACGCGGACCGTGGCCCAAGAAGTGTTCGGCGAGAATCTCCCGCTTGGATACTCACAAAGGGGTCCGGCCATAACCGTTATCTGCCGCCTGAGCCAGTTCGCCCGGTTCCTGATCGCCCGCAGCCACGCCGGGTCCTGGGACAATTTCAAGGACCTTCGTGCCGAATTGTTCGTGCAGAAGGACGTGGCGGTAGAGTGGGACGTGTCCCAGTTGCCCCCCTCTCGCCGGGAATTTCTGTTTGATGCGTGTCAGCACCATGGCTGACTTTGACCTGCTCGGGAAGATGATGGCCTGGGAGGACGGGTCGCTGGACTGTGATGACGTTGTCCCGTTCTTTCAGAGGATCGTCGACAGTGGGCTGGTCTGGAAGCTCCAAGGCACCTATGGTCGCACGGCGCAGAACATGCTCGACGCCGGAATGATCGAGGCCCCTCCGGAGTCACCTTCCGCCAGCGCGTTTAAACGCTGTAAACCCAGGGAGGTCAGCACATGACCGACCCCGTAACTGTCCGTGTCTACAAGCGGTCAGCGCCGCTGTTGGGGGAGGAATATCAGGCCGACATAGTAGGCGCTGACTCTGACCACCATGGTGTAGGCGCGACCCCGGCTAAGGCGCTGTTTGAAGCCGCCCTTCACTGGGTCATATACGAGAGGGAACACCCATGAGTGTCGCGAAGTTCGAAACCTACGTCATCCACCCGGGACAGGGCGACCCCGTCCCGCGTATCGGGTCCGGGATGCGGATCGTTCAGGCCAAGATCGGGCGCAAGTGGGTCCGGATCAAGGCCCCTGACGGGCGTGTGACCAAGCTGTATCTGCGGCGCTGGCTGTTCATGGTGCCCCACTTCCGGTATCAGGGGGAAGAGATGGCGGTTGTGTTTAAGGCGCTGGACCGGTGGAAGCGCCTAGCACGTCAGAGGTCCCCATGATACTGTCCGGGGTAGCAGTATTGGCGCTAGTCTGGCTTTGGCGACAGGACCCTTGGTCTGTCTGGGTCTGGGTATTACTTGTATTTGTTGTCGCGACACTGACCAATACTTGGCCCAGTCCCTAAGAGGACCTGCGACAATTTGTCGCATCGACATCCGCCTCGGTGCCGTGCTAGGGTGAAGATCGGCGCAAAAATCACGGAGAAAACCGATGCAACACATCGAAACCAGTCGCTTTCGCACCCTGATAATCCTATCCGGTGACGCTTTCCCGGCCTATGCCGAGGCGGCCGAGGTTCCCTACAGCACCTTGACCGGCTGTTACAAGGGGCAGGTCGAGACCAGCTACCTCGTCTTTGCGGATGACCTGACGGGCATTCTGAAGTCGGGTATCTTGGCCGGTCAGAACTCCCTTCTGGTCCTGTCCCCACAAGAGCCTGTAACAGGTGGCCTGCGGTCGGTGCTCGAGGCGGTGATCTCCGCCGACGGCACGAAGCTCATGGAGCTGAGGTTTCTGGGGGAATGGCGCAAAGTCTCAGCCCGGACCGCGCTCGACGCTCCCAGCTGGTCCTTTGACCATTTCCGGGAAGTGTTCTGGCTGGCTTCCCGGGAGGACCCCGCATGACTGCCACTGCTCGTTTAAACGCGAGCCGCGAGGTCTTCCGGATCGAGCACTGTGCAGTCTCAGAACATCAGGTGGCATTTACTCGAAACCGGGCACAACAAGTGCGGCAGATATCGCTGCTGAATTTAGGTGCGACACAATGTCGCATGGACGAGGAACTGGAAGCCCTGTAAGGTCAAGGTTCCTGAAACAACTTGGAGTTAACGACATGGCGAAGAACGACAGCATCAAGAAGCCCGGTTTTGTCGCGATGGGCGACGGGATCGAGTATGCAGTCGACGGCAAGGTGCTGCTCTTGCGCATCTCCCTCGACGCCGCAAAGGGGACGCCCAGCGCCTCCGGCAAAATGGTCTTGACTGGCAACACCGGCGGTTGGCAGGTCCTGCCCGGCGGTGACGGTGTTCGCCTCAACGTCATGGTGGGCCGCCGCACTGGTGCCTAATCAAGACACAACACGCGGGACGGGGCGGGAGCAATCTCGCCTCGTTTGCGTTTAAACGCGGAGGAACTGACATGTTCGTAATTGTTTACAATCGGCAGATGCCTTACGGTGATTGTGTCGATGTTCTCCATCCGGTGTTGTTCGAAGAAGACACGGGAACAAATGCCGCGATTGATACAGCAATCAAGGCACTCTGTCGCAAACATATTTCGTCGAACTACCGAGTCTATGCACTGCACCTATGTCCGAGGCTGACATGACCCCGAACCCATATGACATGGCCACAACTCGGCGCGAGTATGCGTTTCGGGCTGACGTCATGCGCCGCAGTCTAGGAGGAACTGACATGACACCGAACCAGTGCGCAGTGCTCGAAGGCTATGAGCGCCGGATACCTGCCCGAGTGATCGCCCAGGCGCTGGGGACCAGCCGAACGAATGTGTCCCGGATCGCGTATGACCTGCGGGGCATGGGGTTGCTGGCTCCCTTCAAGGCGTCCCCCCGCTTCTACGCGCGGGGGGTAACCCCGGCGGGGTTGCATGTTACTGTCGCGAGTGATAGTAAAGAGGCGAGCGCGGCACATCTTGCGGCGCTTTGCGTTTAAACACGGAAGGAACTGACAATGGCGAAAGGTAAATACGTGGCGCAGTGGGTCAAGGCTGACGGGACGCAAGTCGAGGTAACGCGCTTCGCATACTGTCGGGCCGAGGTTCAAGAATGGTGGCTCGCCTCCTGGGGACACCCTGAGGAGTTCATGACGCTGCGCGTGATCCGGGTTGTGGAATGCTGCGGCGCGAATCTTGAGTGCACCGAATTCACGAACTGTTGCCCAGACTGCGGGGCAGACTACAACAGCGCCGGGGTGCGCCTCGCGCCGCGGGAACGCTGGGGGGAGGAAACGGGGGAACACTGGTTGGACTGTTACTGAGCGCGCGGGACTACACGTGACGGGGTGCGGCGTATTGTCGCACCCTTTCGCTTGTGGATTGACTTCCCCGTTTAAACGCGCTTAGGTGCTGGCACCTAGACAGAAACGACGGGGAAAGGACCCGATATGATCGATACAGTAACACGTAAGACAATCAAAGGGCGCGAGTGCTTTTGGACGGGAACATACTGGCGATTTACCGATTTGCGCGACGCAATGGCGCAGCAATCGGGCAGTGTCACAATCCACCGCGTGACCCTTGACACTTCCGAGTTTCACGGACTGGCAAGCTCTCGCGACATGGCGGAGCGTTATGCGCTCGCCGCGTCCCGCCGTGAGCCGGGTGTCGAGTTCATATGCTGCGACACTGACACTGGCGAGTGGCTGTCGAGCTCGATCCTGCTAGACGGAGGCGCGGTCTAATGGTCACGCACGAGCAATTCATCGCACAGGTCGCGGCACTCGCCACGTCCCGGCTGACACCTGCCGAGTTTGAATTGACCCGCGCCATCAAACTGGTCTACGGAGCCGGGAACGCGGGGCTTCGCGGCGTCACTTACTACAACCGGTGGAGCGGAGTAGACGCTAAGAAGCCAGTCCCGTTCGTCGAGGTTTGCGCGTTCGGGCAGTCCAGCATCGTGCAACTGGCGGGAACGACCATTCACGAACTGGGACACGTTCTCGAGGACGGAGCCGGACATTCACAGGTGTGGAAGGACGCCTGTGGGAGGATGGGGCTGCGGCGCATCATGGCGGCGGGGACAGCCTACAAGTGGAGCATGTTTGAGGCATCGCTGCGGGAGGCGATCTGCGCCTTGCCTGTCCCGGATGACGGGGAGCCAGTTGTCGACCTGTGGATGGGGGGCGGGGCTGGACAAGGCGGTCTGGGGTTCTCCCTCAAGGCGCTGAAGCCGTGCACACAAGGCGTAGGGACGCGAGGCGGCATGTCACGGGGGAAGGGGAGCGGGTCCCGCATGCTGCTCTACCATTGCGGCTGTGTCCCGCCGGTCAAGATACGCGCAGCGCGCCCCGATCTCGCTTGCACTTGTGACCTGTGCCGGGAGGGTTTTACCCTCGTTTAAACGCGGCACGATCTGGCCCCGTTCGGCGCGATCCGGGCGGGGCTTTTTCGTGTCCGGCGTCCCGGGACGCTGGCAGGTGCACAGGTGCGCAGGTCCCGGTCACGCGTCACAGGTCACCTGTGCCCCGTCACAGGCGCTCGAGGACCTGCCGGGCGGGGGGAGTAGCGTGGCACATGCGCCTGTCGGTTGTGGCCACATCTACCGGTGCCGTGCGGCGTCCAGCCCCGACAGGGCACAGGGCTCGCAGCACCGGGACGCCGGGACGGACAGCGGGGCACAGGTCCCGGGTCACCTGTGCTCGTTCCCGGGAGGGGCGGCACAGGTCAGCCAGTGACACGCGAGGGGACACCGGGACGGGGGACTGGACACTTCTGTCTAGTGCTCTGGACACCTGTGCCCAGTGAGGAGGCACTTCCCCCTGCCGCCCCCTTCCCCCCAGCAGCCAGAGTGGGGACCCGTGTGGGGTGGCCGTGCTCAAAAAACTGCACGCCTGCAAGCACTTAGCGCACGTGTGACATATCGTCGCGGCGGAGCCCTCGCGCCTGACGGCGCTCGGGCTGGACCCCCATCGGAGCCCCAGGTGACCTTAGCAGATGCCCCGCCCCCCTGCGCACATCAAAAGGAGGCCCCCAGGGGGTCAAATTTGAGAGCCTTAAGCTAAGTGCTTGAAATCGTTGCAGAGGCACCTGCTGCCCTTATCTTGAAGTTCGGCTAAGATGCGCACATATAAGATATACGCGAACGGAAACCCGAAGGAGGCCCCCATGGCAGACTACACGAAGATGACCGGCGGCGAGGTGCTCGAAGCTTGTGGAACGGACGCCGCAAAATGGGCGGCTGCCTTCATGCAGCATAGGGACAAGAACGGTCCCGACTACGTGGACGAGAGCATGATGATTTGCTGGTTTGCGAATGCCATCATGAACACGCACGACATAATCACGGGCAATGGTCCTGTGGTCCTGCCAGATGGCTCGGCCTTCTGTGTCAGTGCAGTCTGAGGAGGCCCCCATGCCGATCATCCGCAAGCCCCCCAAACTCCTGAACTGTGAAGAACTGAAAATCTCCAACCCGCGCTGGGTCTGGTATCCCTACATCCCTGCCAACTGCGCGACTATGGTGTTCGGCGTGGGCGGTATCGGCAAGTCCTATATGTCGTGTGAACTGGCTGCTGCGTTCTCGATGGGGCGCGAGCTCCCGGGGCAGGCCGAGGGTGAGGCCCGGGCACACAACGTCCTGCTGATGAGCGCCGAGGACAGCCCGAGCGCCGTCATCAAGCCCCGGCTCATCAAGTGTGGCGCGGACCTGAAGCGCGTGTTCATCCCGGACGAGCCGTTCATCCTGGACAAGTGGGGCCTGGGCGTCGTGCAGGATTACATGGAGAAGTGCCGGGCCAGCATCGTCATCATCGACCCGATTGTCCACTACATGGGCGGGAAGATCGACATGAACAAAATGAACGAGGTGCGCGCGATCACCGGGGCGCTGCACCAGAAGGCCATGAACACCGACAGCGCCATCATCATCCTGCACCACGCCCGGAAGGGGACGGAGGGGCAGGGCTACGAGAAGGCCGCAGGCAGCGCCGACTTCGTGAACGCAGTGCGCAGTGTGATGTATGCCCACAAGACCAATGATGGGACCAGTGTCGTCGAGCACGTGAAGACCAACTACGGGGTCAAAGGGAAGGCGCTGGCCTTCTTCATCGACGAAGAGGGTTTCCACTGGGTGGGCGACTACACGGACGTGATGATCGCCACGGGCAAGGTGAAGCGGGAGGGAGCGAGGGTGTTCCTGGAGGCGATCCTGGCCTACGGCCCTGTGTCCGCGAAGGAGATCGCGGGCCTTGCGCGGGACGAGGGCTTCACCATGGCGACGGTAAACCGGGCCAAGGCAAGTGTCGCGGAGTCGATCCTGCGGTATGCCGGGCAGAACCGGATGTGGTATTGGCGGCTCAAGGGTGACGAGTCCGAGCCGACCGGGGTCTCGCTGACCCCTGCCGAGATTTCGGAGAGGTTCCTGAAGAAGCACAACCAGTGGCCAACCGAGGCCAACGTCCCTATATCTGAATGATGGACAAGTCACAGCTTCAGGCCAAGGCAGCCAAAATGGAGGCACTCGCGGAGGCGGACCCCGAGGCCCTCCCAGCCCGCAAGCGTCTGCCTACCGCCGAGCGGCAGGAACGGTTCGGAAAGTCCCATGTCACGCGCTACTCGCCCGAGCTCGCTCTGAGGATATGCGAGAAGGTGGCTCAAGGCGAGACCTTGATAGAGGTGTGCAAGGGCACGGGGATGCCCAACCGCACGTCCTTCTGGCGTTGGGTCATGCTCTACAAGGATGTGGGTGTGGCCTTCCAGGCGGCACGGGAGCTCAGCGCGCAGGCCCTCGAGGACGAGGCGCTGACCATGGCGCGGCTGCTGAAGAACCCGAACGAGTTCTCGTCGGTCAAGGTGCGGGCGTTCGACATCGCCATGACACAGTTGCGGTGGAGTGCGACCCGGAGGGACCCGGCCAAGTATGGTGTGAAGGCCGAGAAGACGATCACGGTCCCGATCCAGATCAACACGACGCTGGACCTGGGAACCGCCGACGCGAGTGCCCTGGGCATCTACACCATCAAGGCCGAGATCATGCCGCCGACCGGCAAGGACAGCCTGACCCCGAACCCCGAGGCCGAGCGCGGGATCATCCCGGTCGGCGGCAAAAAGCGAGAACAACATGGTCACAGCTAACCCACTTCTCTCTCTGGAAGCGCAGCGGTTGGGCGGGGGCAAGAGGGAAACCCGCCTCTCACCTTTTATCAGTCAGAACGAAGCCGAACGGCATGGCGCGGCGGAGAACCTCGCACGCGAGAGCGTTTTCGACTTGCTGCGGCAGGCTGTCAACCAGCAGGCCCCGGCTCCCGTCTTCTCACCGCAGCCGCGGCCCCGTCCGGACCCGAACGCGCCGTCCGGACCCACCAAACGGGTGCAGGGACAGGAACAGGTGCGCCAGGCCCCGGTCCGGGTCGCCCAGGCGGACACCGGAGTGACGTCCGACGCCACACCGGCCCGGATGACGGGTCAGCAGTTCTTTTCGCGGCTTGTGGACCGGGGATTGCCTCCAATTGGCGCTGCGGGCCTCGCAGGGAGCGTGGAACAGGAAAGCCAGTTCGATCCGCTTGCCGAAGGGGGTGGAACAGACCCGAAAACGGGCCGAGGGCGCTCGAGGGGCGTGTTTCAGGTGGAAGGGCCGCGTTTGGAGGCGTTTTTGGCGTTTGCAGAGGAAAACGCGCTAAATCCGGACGATATCGAGACACAACTGGAATTCTTCCTCGAGGAACTGGTCACGACCGAAAGACCAGCCGCAAAGGCCATATTCGAGGCCAAAACCGTTGAGGAAGCGGTAGACGCCGCGAACAAGTTCTTTCGCCCCGGCAAACCGAAGACCGAGAACAGACTGCGCAATGCGCTCAAAATCGAACTGGGCGGGTCGAACCAGCCGGATCAGGCCGTAGCTCCGCGGCGGGAGGCTCGAGCCGACCAGCCCGGCGGTGGGGGCGGAGGCGCACCCATCCGCGCGCCGCTGGCTCCCTTGACACCGGATGACATCGAGCAGTTCATAAAGGACGCTGTGGCTGGGAGCGAGTCCGCGATCCCCGCACCTAAGCCCACCGCGGCTCCCAGACGTGCACCTGTGCCTGTGCCGTCTCCTGTGCAGGCCGCTGCGATCACCCCTCCTGGACGCCGCAGTGCAGCGGGCGCAGTGCCTGTGGCGTGGCAGACGGCCCTGAACACGTTCCTCAAGTCGGGCGACAAGGCGGACCTGTCCGTGGTGCCCCAGGGCTCCAAGTCGGTGCTGCTGGCTCTGCTCGGGAAGTCGGTCAGGGGGCGCGCGTGACCTCTGAAGCGTTCACCGTCGAGTTCAAGCCGAACCCCGTCCAGCACGGGTTCATCGTGTCGCGCAAGGAAGCGGACCTGTTCTCGTCTCGACGGGGCGAGGGAAAGTCCACCGCGCTCTGCTGGTCCTGCTACAACCACACCCGGCACAACCCGGGGGCCAATTGGGCCTTTGTCCGGGACACGTTCGAGAACCTGCAAAAGACCACCATGAAGACCTTCTTCGAGTGGTTCCCGCCGGGCATCTTCGGCAACTACAACCACACCCGCAAGGAGTGGACCTGGAACCCCGGCGTCGCTGACGGCACCGTGACCTTCGTCGGCATGGACGACCCAGCAGACGCCACCCGCTTCCTGTCGTGGGAGCTTGCGGGGATCGCGATGGACGAGCCCGCCCCGGCGTTCGGCAACGCGGGCATCGACGAGAGCGTCTTCGACCTGGGCATGACCTGTCTGCGCCAGCCGAAGATGGACTGGTATTGCATGAAGCTGGCCGAGAACAACCCGGACGAGGCGCACTGGACCTACCGGCGCTTCGTGAACCCCGGCGACTCGCACTTTGCACTCTGGCAGCCACCGGAGCCCGAGAACCTCCACAACCTCCCCCACGACTACTACGAGCGGATGCGGAGGCACTTGGCCCACCGCCCCGACCTCGTGCGCCGCTTCATCGACGGGCAGTTCGGCTTCCAGCAGGCAGGCAAGGCCGTCACGCCACAGTGGAACGATCGCATCCACCTGACGCTGGGCCTGCGCCCCATGGCGCGGGAGACGGTCATCCTTCTTTGGGACTTCGGCCTGACACCTGTCTGTGTGCTCACCCAGATCACCCCCTCCGGGCACTGGCTGATCCTCGACAGCGTGATCGGCGAGGACGTCGGCGTGTCGGAACTTATCGAGGAGAAGGTCAAGCCGCTGCTGGCTGACCGCTATGCGGGCCTCCCCCTGCGCCACATCGGCGACCCCGCAGGCAGGCAGCGCGAACAGACGAGCGCCCGGCGCAGCGCCGTCAAGCACATCCGGAAGGTCCTCGGCGGCACATGGCGCTCTGGGCCGACCGCCTTCGCCGAAGGCCGGGACGCGATCCAGTGGGCGCTGGCAAGGACACTGGGCGGTGTGGGGCTGATCCAGGTGGACCGGCAGCGAGCCAAACACGTGTGGTGGGCGCTGCGCGGCGGCTGGCACTATCACGTGGCCCGGACGGGCCTTGTGAGCGCACTGCCCAAAAAGACGCACCCAGACAGCGATGTTGGGGACGCCCTGCGCTACGGGGCGGCAATCCTGTTCCCGCCGGGACGCTTGACGGAACCGGTCACAGGGGGTGAAATCCAGGAGCAGGCTACCTATTTTAGAAAGACGCCCCCTTCGCACGGAGCGGGGATGGGGAGCAAGACGGGATACTTCTGATGCCGATCCACACCAAGGCAGAGCGCGCAAAAGCCCGTAAGGGGAAGAAGCCGAAGTCCTCGTTCAAGAAATCGATACGCAAGAAAATCCGGAAGGCAATCATAGGTATCTAGACGATGGCGACACGAGCGGTAACATTCAACGGCCCGACGAATGAGTCGGTAGTCGTTGCCTCCTGGACCGGTCTCTTGAATGGGGACGACGGTAGCCTGATCCGGCTCGGGAAGTGGGCTGACAAGACCGTGCAGGTGCTGGGCACAGTTGGCGTGGGCGGCGTCGTGCAAATACAAGGGCGGAACCTGACCGGGGGCGCGTGGGGCCAATGCCATGACCCACAGGGCACGTTAATCGCCATTGCTGGCGACGACAACGATCCCATCGTCATTGCGGAGAGCCCGCTGGAAATGCGGCCCTTCATCAGCGCCGGAGACGGCACCACCGACCTGGACGTCCACATCGTTACAGTTGCAAAAGGAACCTGACCTATGGCTGACGCAATCTTCACTGTATCCAAAGGCGCATGGGCTGAAAGGATCAGGGCCGGGGCCTCCAAGACCGGCATCCTGCTGCTGGAAACCGCGGAGGCCGACGCCGTGCTCCAGGACCATGACGACGTGGCGGCAATGATAGCTGCCGCCAACACGGAGGCCGCTTTCACCAACTACGGGCGCAAGGTCGACATTTCGGGTGAAGTCATCAACTTTGATGACGCAAACGAACGGACCGACTACGACATCCCGGACCAGACGTTCACCGCCGCCGGTAACGGAGCCAACGAGACGCTGGCAAAACTGATCACGTTCTACAACACCAGCGCCGGGGACGGAAACCAAGAGCTCGTATCACACCATGACTTCGTGGTGACCACGGACGGGTCCGACCTGACCGCGCAAATCAACTCCGCCGGACTTTTGAGGGCTTCATAATGGTGAAAACGCACACACTTCCCGCTTGGATCACGCCACTCAAGTTTCCAGTGGGCCACCGCAACTGGAATATGTTCATCGTAGACTCGGACATCATTTATCCGTTCTGGCTGAAAGCTCTCGGGATCGAGACCACGGACCAGTATTGGCTGGAGATCGTCATGGGCTGCACGAAGATGGACTTCCGGATGCACGTGGGCCTTTTCGGGGCTTTCGCAAAAGGCCGGGTCATTATGAAAGTCCGCGCCGACGACGGGCGCAAGCAGCGGTGGAACCTGACCATGCACCCGCCGGGCGAGAAAGACTTCAGCCGCCTGGGTCTCGCCGAGCGCGGTGGGCTGATCCGAAACCATTACAAGAAAGTCCGAGGCTTCGTTCCCTCGGGGTAAGCGAGGGGCACCGTGGCAGGCATACCCATCAGTGGGCCGTCTATCCTTACACCTATAGGGCCGGTTGTTTCAGGCGACACGATGACGTTTCCTGATGGCCGAACCTTTGACCTGTCGAAAATTCCCGGCAACGGTTGGAACCAGAGCCGCCTCAACAAGGCTATTGTTGCGGTGCAGGAATTCATGGATACGATTGTTGCGTTGGACAGTCTTTCGGGAGATGACTCCGACAAGACGATTACCAAAGAAGAATTGTTGACGAAGTTCGGTGGTCGGATGTTCCTCGACGGCAAGGGCAATATCGTCAGCCGTTCGGAGAAATTTGACCTCACCTTTGTCGGCGGCAACCTGCGAACGCATATCGCGAAAGTGCGGTAATGGTCGTCACAATCAATAAATTCTTTGGGGCTGAAACGCAGGGTGGCGACGAGCTTGAGTCCTTCAGTGGCGTTTCAATTGAAACTGGCTCCCCTCGCACTGGCACTGCGGCCGTCGCGGCTGGCTCGGGAAACAACTTTGTCATAACGGCTTTTGATCTTGTTGATGATGCGGGTGACAAGCAGGAAATCTGGTTTGCCTTCGGAACTGGCGGGTCGTTCGTTGACGGTCTTGTCGTCACAGCCCGCGAGGGCACAACCGATGTCTGCTGGGCACTGGAGGTCGAAGACGCTGGTGGAAGTGTATTCAAGCTCAAGCTCATTGATGCGGCGGGAGGCACGATTGGCACTGGAGCGACAACCATTGCAACTGGTGTCTACCACGAGGTCAACATCATCTGGGAGAACCTCGCCGAAGGCGATATTGATTTATATTTGAACGGCTCGTCCACCGCTGAAATTAGCAGCACAGCCGAAGACCTGACTGACGGTGGCTCGTTCGACCGATTTCACTTCGCCCCGAGCTTCGACGCCCTCTACGACGACATTCTGATCAAGTCAGGCTTGTCGGGAGTGGCTGATCGCGTTTTCAATACGCAAGACTCACCTTATGTCGAAGT
>SDBT01002503.1_pt1 | contig 32422 bp, 16 predicted proteins | sample 2277101 | NCBI WGS metagenome assembly SDBT01 (sample SAMN10404973, study PRJNA504765) | marine sediment metagenome | isolation source: marine sediment core GS10_PC15, 103 cmbsf | place: Arctic Ocean: Southern Knipovich Ridge | collected 2010 | reverse complement strand
GGCGGTGTAGGGGCGGAAAACGAGATTCGCCTGCGCTATGTTAAACTGGACCCAGAAGAAAAGTACATAGATCAATCCAAACCGCTGATATTGTCAGCTTACGGCCAGTGGACCAAGAAGGCCGGCTTCTATAAGCTCGACCGCCGCAGAACCGCATTCGGAAAGATTAGCAAGGCGGAACCGTTGATTTATAAGGACAAATCCTTTGGGCGACGACTCACCAAAGCAAAAAATGCGAATCAATACATGTTCAATATGCAATCGTATGTCAAGTGCCCGAACTACTATGTCAGTGATGGTACGTTCTCGAACCCAAGGCGGATCACCGATGCGAACCCACAACAGAAGGAATATCACTGGGGGCACCGAGTGCTTTTCGACTACACGAATAAGGATGGCGTTCGTCTTCAGGGGGCGCTTGCCATTCCAGACACGCGCAAGCCGGGTGAACGCCTGCCGATGCTGGTTAGTTTCTACGAGAAAACATCGCAGTATATGCACCACTATATGAGGCCGTACTTCGCCAACACCGCATCGACGAAACTGATGGAAACCGTTAGCAAGGGCTATCTGCTCCTTTCACCGGATGTCCACTTCAGGATTGGTTCCAGCATGGAAGACATGTTCGAATGCGTTGAAGCAGCCGTTGATAAAGCAATCGAATTAGGCTACGCCGATCCGGATCGGATCGGTCTGATGGGCCACAGTTTCAGTGGAACCGGCGCGGTCTACATAGCAGCGCGATCAAAGAAATTCGCAGCGGTTTCCGCCGGCGCGTCTTCGGTGGACCCGAGCGGACTTCATCACCTCTGGGGCTATTCGGCTGACAGGAAAACCGGCAGAGGTGTCAGCGCCCACCAGTACGAAATATATGGTCAGGGTCGAATGGGCGCCCTTCCAATAGAAGACTTTGATGCGTATCGCAGGGGAGCTTTTATTGATCGTGTGCCGGAGATGACCACTCCGCTTCTCCTGATGCAGGGAGAGGCCGATGATATTGTTGAGTGGATGGAAGCGGTGGGTATTTACAATGCGATGCGATTTTACGGCAAGAAGATCATTTTCTTGTCCTATCCTGGTGAAGGGCACGGCCTGTCCAAACGGGTAAACCGAATGGACCTCACCAAACGCATGATAGAGTACTTTGACCATTACCTCAAAGGCAAACCCGCCGCCGACTGGATCGAAAATGGCGTGCCGTTTCTTGAAAAGGACAAATAATCACAAATTGGAGCCAAATGTCAGATGAAAAAACACAAGTTGCTAAAGGACGGGACAGTTCATCCACGATTGGCCCGCTGTGGTCTGCAAAGGAAGCGTATGAAACGGCAAGACTTCAACAACAAGGGATTCTATCACAAATTCAGCGCCATCATTTGCTTTGGCGTCGGTCTGCTTCTGGCTGAGGTGGCGACAGGGGCGCCGTTTACGACGCCGGTTGCGTTGACGGGCGCAACGGTGGTGCCTGCGCCGGGCGAGGTGTTGGAAGACGCAACGATCTTGATCGACGCGGGGCGCGTTGTTAAGGTTGGCGTTGGGCTGCGTGTTCCGAGGGAGGCGGAAGTGGTGGATATGACGGGGCTGTGGGTGTATCCAGGCTTCATCGACGCGGCGACGCACTTGGGTATCAAGGCAAAATATCCGGATGGCGCAACACTTGAGCGGCTGCGAGACAACGAGCAGGAGGTCCGCCAGGGGCCGCGCACCTCCATGCAATTGGCGAATCGCAATGGGGTGTGGCCGCATTTGGGCGTCAGCGATTTCTATACGCCAGACAAGAAGAAACTCGAAACGTATCGCAAGGCGGGATTTACGACCGCGTTGATTACGCCCCATCCCGCAATCCTGGGTGGTCGGGGCGCGCTGATGCAACTTTCTGGCGCGCCGCTACGGCGGGCGGTCTTGCAGGATGGGTTGACGCAGATAATCTCGCTCGCCGGTGCGCCGGAGAGCGGCGACCACTACAAGTATGCCTACCCTGGCTCGCGCATAGGGGTGACGGCGCTGATTCGACAAACTTTTCTAGACGCGTCGTGGCACCAAAAGCAGACTCAATTGGCTGCGCGGCGCCCACAACACGCAGTGCGCCCCCCCGTGGACCCCGTACTGGAGGCTGTGGGTATGCTCATTGACGGTGAGAAAACACTACTAGTAGCGGCGAATGGCGCCGATGAGATCCATCATGCACTTGATTTGGCATCAGAGTTGGGTCTGCGGCTTGTTGTGTTGGGCGGCGTTGAAGCCTGGAAGGTGGCGGGGCGTTTGGTGGATTCGGATGTAGCGGTGATCGCGAGCCTCAATTGGAAAGAAAAACCCAAGCTCGCACAGAAATCGGACAAGGCAAAAGATGAGGAGGGGACGAAGGAAAAGTCTGAGGAAGTAACGGACAGAAAGCCGAAGGAAGAGGGGGAGGCGAAGAAGGAACCTGAACTTGGCCTGACGCGGTCTTGGGAGAAAGAGTGGGAGGACGATTTCTTCGAACCGCTGTCGGTACGCGAGGAGAAGGCGCGACGGTGGGAAGAGCGGGTAAATAATGTACGCGTACTTCTTGAGGCGGGAGTCAAGGTGGCGGTGACCGGAGCTGCTCAGAAGAGTCCGGACAAGCTGCTTTCCAAGTTGCGCGAGGCGCTCGAATTGGGCCTTTCGGCGGAGCAAATGTTGGCTGTATTGACGGTGAATCCCGCCGAGATATTTGGCGTCTCGGAGCAGTTGGGCACCATAGCGCCGGGAAGCATCGCCAATCTGACGGTAACCACCCATCCGCTGGCGGAGAAGGAGGCGAAAGTACGTTATACATTCATTGATGGCGAGCGCTTTGACTTCGACAAGGGCAAACCGGACAAGAAACCGAAGAAGGGTACAGAGGGCGAAAAAGGGAAGGCGAAGGAAGGCGATGGCGACGCGAAAGAGGATGAAAAGAAGGAGGTTAGCGACGACGCGAAAGAGAAAGAAGTGACGCCCGAGGACCGCCATCCGTGGCTTGCGGAGTCCGAGGAAGACCGAACGCCCCCAATGCTGACCAATGGTAACGTGATGCTGAGAAACGCAACGGTACTGACCGTCACCGCCGGAACCCTCGAAGACACGGACGTGCTGGTTCGGGGCGGAAAGATCAAGAAGATCGGTCGTGACCTGAAGCTGCCGAAAGAGACCCTGGAAATTGACCTTCGCGGCTATTGGCTGATGCCGGGCATCATGGACCCCCACACGCACATTGCAGCCCGCGGTATCAACGAGGGATCGCAGTCAGTTACCCCCGAAGTACAAATCTTGGACGTGGTAGACCATCAAGATGTGCGGATCCATCGTGCCCTCGCGGGCGGTGTAACCACGATTCTACTGCTGCACGGCTCGGCCAACACTATCGGTGGAGAGAGTGCTGTACTGAAGCTGAAGTATGGTACGTCGCCTGCCGAAATGAAAGTAACCCAAGGTCCTCGACATGTAAAATTCGCACTTGGCGAAAACGTGATCCATGCGAATTCCCGTAGGCCGGCGTACCGCTTCCCCCATTCGCGAATGGGCGTGGAATCCGTACTGCGACAGAGCTTTAATGATGCCATCGAATACCGGGCCGCATGGGGCGCCTATGAGAAGAATCGAAGCAATGCGACACAAGTACCCCGGTATGACCTGCGCCTGGAAGCCTTGAATGATATTCTCTCGGGTGACCTTTGGATTCACTCCCATGGATATCGGTCGGATGAATTACTTCGTCTCCTGGCCGTGGCGGAGGATTATGGCGTGCGCGTGGCATGCTTTCACCATGTGCTTGAAGGATATCGAATTCTCCCGGAGATGCGGCGCCATGGCGTGGCAGGCTCGACCTTCGCCGATTTCTGGGCCTATAAGATGGAGTCCTATCAAGGGATTCCGCAAAACGCGGCCATGATGATGCGGGCAGGTATTGTGTCGAGCGTTAACTCGGATGGAGCCGACGTGATTCGCCGTCTGAACACCGAAGCAGCAAAGTCTATACGCTATGGCGGCCTCACTGCCGACGAGGCGCTACGTCTTATTACGATCAATCCGGCCATTCAATTGGGCCTGGACGAGTACATCGGCAGCATCGAGGAGGGCAAAGACGCTGACTTTGCCGTATTTACCCGCCACCCCCTCGATACCTTTTCACGCAACGTGTTGACCTTGATAGACGGCGAAGTGTATTTTCAGCACCGCGACCTTGACCTGCAAGCGCCGGCCAAAGGGCCAGGCAGCACCTGGACGCCCACAGCGCCGCGCGGGCTGCTCCCTATCCCCGAAAACAAAGAAGGGCGCTATGCCATCGTGGGTGCTATGGTGCATCCGGTAAGCGCTGCACCCGTAGAAAATGCCAAGGTGCTCATCCAGGAAGGTAAAATCATAGAATGGGGCCCGTCAATTTCCATACCCGAGAATACGACCGTGGTCGATGCAACGGGGCTCCACGTATATCCGGGACTGATCAACGCGGCGGGCGAGTTGGGTCTGGTGGAAATCTATAGCACTCGAGCAACGATAGACTCAGACGACATCGCAAAATTCCAACCCGCCAACCGTACGCTCTCCGCAGTGCATCCCCACAGTCTGCACATTGAAGTTGTGCGTGCCGAGGGCATCACGACGGCTGCAACACTTCCCAGTGGCGGCGTGATCTCTGGGCAGGGCGCCCTGATACAGCTTGATGGCTGGACCTTGCCCGAAATGTTGCGCAAAGCGACGCTGGGCCTGGTCATGAAGCTGCCTTCGCTGCCCAATGAGCTGAATCCGGAAAAGAAAGGCGAGCTGCTTTCCAAACACCAGAAATCCATCCAGGAGATTGAAGCCTTCATCACCAAGGCGCAACACTATGCGCGGGTCCAGGCGCTGGGCGAGGATGTCGAAGTACGTCATCGCCATAAGGATGTGCAACTCGAAGCGATGATTCCCTATGTGGAAGGACGCGCGCCAGTGCTATTTCGCGCAGACACGTATAAGGGGATTCTGGAGGCATTGCGCTTCGCGGAAGCCTTTGCCTTGAAGCCAATTATTCTGGGCGGGCGCGACGCCTGGAAATGCAGCGACCAGCTCTCCAAAGCCGATGTACCGGTCATCATTACCTCTGTTTTTGCGCGGCCTGGACGCTACGACCGATTTGATGCCATGTATGCCAATGCCGGACGACTCGAACGCGCGGGCGTGCGCTTTTGTATCGCGAACCCCTATGCCACAGAACTCAAGGAACTCCCACTCTACGCAGGCATGGCCGTAGCTCACGGGCTCTCCGAAGCGGGCGCTGTGCGGAGCATCACGCTGAGCGCCGCGGAGATTCTGGGCGTGAATGACGCGATAGGCTCAATAGACGTGGGCAAGACCGCCGACCTTATCATCACCACTGGGCATCCGAGCCAGGCGAGCACGCGCACGGTTGCTAGTTTCATTGGCGGACATCCAGTCGAGCTGACTAGCCATCACGAACGCAACTATGAAAAGTTCTCGGCCCGGCCCGAGCCGGAGCTTGATGAGGCACCGGCGTTGCGGGGCCCCCCCCCTATGCACGTGCCGAAAGCCACGGATCCGGGCGGCCTTCAACCTCTAAGGCTATTCCGCTGACAGGAAGACCGGCAGTGGCGTGAGCGCCCACCAGTACGAAATATATGGCGTAAGGTGCAAATATTAATTTCCCATAAACTCTTTGAAAACAGGTACTTAAAAAACCATCGTACGAACGTTATTGCAGGTTATATGTCGATTTGTTAGTATCTGCGGACTATGAAACAGAAATTATGGCTCACATTGATCAGTTGTTTAGCTTATTGCATTGATATCCGTGGTCGGCGGTTCAGGAGAAATCATCTGCCAGGAGCGACTTGGCGGACTGTTGAAATATTACAGGAGGGCCGCCTAATGGATAGGATGAGTATATCGGCACTACTGGGAGCTGCTTTTAGCAGAAATAAATGCAATAAAGTGGCTCTGAAAGAGATTGGTTGTTATGACAATGACACATGTAATATTGCTGAGATTATCAAGGGGGAGATTATAGGCTAATGCGGGGTATTTGCTTTCATTTTGTTATGAATGGACCAACCCAAAACCTTGGGGCGCGCAACAAAGTGCGCAACAACAGGATACCTTTACGCTACTATGCCGCTACTACGCCGCTACGCCTCGCCTCATAAGTCTTTTTGTTAACGAGTGTTAGTACTTTGTACATAAGTACTTACAAAACCCCGATTACGGACTGAAAATCCGTGTGTCGGCGGTTCAGGTTTTGATCTCTTTGGCAAATTCTTTTTTTGAGTTGACGGTATGGACAATAAGCCCTCGGCTGGAAAACTCTCGCTTAGCCTGTGTCAGTAAGTCCAGACGGTCGACGATAAAGTAAAACTTTGGGATAACTTGCTTCTTCTGAAAATAATCGGTTAGGAATTTGACGTTGAAAAATGCTAATGCTGTTTTACCGCTTCCTTGAGTGTGCCAGATAATGCCTTTTTTAACACCATTATCAATCGTTCTTTCAATAGCTTTGGTGGCAAAAAGCTGCGGATAACGCATTATATGCTTTTCTAAGCCAGTTGGCTCTTTGACATAAGCTATGGCATATTCGAGTAGAAACGCTACCCGGTCTTTGCTGAAAAGCGAAGTTAATATGCGATTTGTCGGCGAATCAGGATTCTTGTTGGTAATAAACTCCGGGCTGTGCTTAATAACCACCAGATTATTGTCCTTGAGGACAAAGTCTTCAGTGGCTTCTTCCTCATTAGCCAGAAGACCATCTAAGTCCAGATTGTTTTCTTCTCTGAAATAATTGAACACTGGCCCCGTATAAGAAGGCGAAGCATAAAAAGCCCCTTCGATAGGCAAAGGGCTTTCATCGTCATACTCCATGTTGTTAGAGAAAACCATCAACTGAGTAATGTTTACAAACTTCCAGAATTTCTTGTTTTGAAAGCGCATGTTGATCCTGTCTCGCTCAGCCAGGACACCTTCTTTGTTATTAGGCTTCTTGACCTCAATGAATGCAAGAGGCATGCCGTTTATCAATAGAGTTATGTCAGGCCTGAATTCATCTTCGTCTTTTTCATAGGTAAGTTCTGTGACTACATGAAAAGAGTTGTTGTCAAAATTCTCAAAATCAATGAGTTTGGTTCCGGATTTCTCGACCAGCCGTTCATAGAATGCATGGCCTAAGTCTTCATTATCCAGCAGTAAAGAAATATCTTCAAGCAAGCGATCAACATCATGGCCCTCAATGCCAGGATTAATGTTGGAAACACTTTTTTTGAAAATACCGGTAAAAATATTGGTGGATGTGTCCCAAACAGCATTTTTTAATGAAAGATACTGATAACCCAAACGGATTAGATGTAGTATGGCTGGGATTTTCACCCTTGAATCTTCATTAAACTTCATTTTACTGACATGCTCCCGAAATTTCAAACAAAAGAGTCAAGGGGGATAATACCCACAAAACCAGATATTAGCAAACTATTTTCCGGGCAAAAGATGAAAACAATAGACAAGTACAGACAGTCGAAGCAAAAACTTTTCGTATAATTAACACTCTATTACAGGTTTGACCTGCCATATGGCGGGAAAGAATGCGTATTCTGTCTTGTCAATATGGAAATAATGACAAGTTTGCTTGGCACAGCTGTACACCTCAGATTTGTCCAGGATTAGGTGGGCCTCATATTCAGCAACCCAACATCCTTTTTCAGCCGGTATGGCCACATGTAGAAATATGTAAAGTCGAATTCGTAGTTTGAGGCAATTGTGGTAGTAAAGTCGGTTAATTTCAACCTTTATTTTTAACCTAAAAATTGGGTTTGAGGGAGCATCGGATACATGATCCGATGCTCTCGGGGAGGCTTTATTCGTTGTTTGCATTAATTAATGGAAATAAAATGAGAAATAGCATTAACATTTAGGTGGTGGGAAACGACATTGTGATGGAAGAGCGGTTTTTTGACGGATTTAAGGGCTTTTTTCTCTTTAATGATACAAAAAGGGAGGTTTTTTTCTTGCAATAATGGATTTTGGTTGGTATAATTGCCCACGTCTGGGGCTAATCTTATTTGAGTAAGGCTTAGATGAAAAGCATAGCCATAATAAGCATTGCGTTGGTGTTAGCTGCAGCTGGGGAGGTAAATTCAGCTCCACCTACACATACGATCAGCGGGTTTGTACTGGATGGCGGGGCAGTAGGGGTCGAAGGTGTGGACGTGGCTGGCGATAACGGGGCCACATCGACAGTGACCGGGGCCGATGGAAGCTACTCGATAATCGTGCCGAATCATTGGGACGGGACGGTTACAGTAAGCAAAACCGGCTGGCTGATCACGCCGCCATCGACGACATACAGCAATGTCTCTGGCGATATAGCCGGGGAAGATTATACTGCATACCAGCCGATGATCAGCGGGACCGTTACAAAGGCGGATGGGACGCCGCTGGAAGGGGCTACGGTAACAGCAGACAACGGCGGGGGCAGCGATACAACGGATGCGGCTGGTTACTATGAATTTTTCGTTCCGTATGATTGGAGCGGCAATATAGGCGCAACTCTTGCGGGATATTATTTCGCAGATAATGGTTATACGAACATCATCACAGATCAAACGGCTCAGGACTTTACAGGATTCCAGCCGACGATAAGCGGCTCTACTGGCGTGGCTGGGGCGACGGTTACCGTCAGCGGCATAGGCAGTATTGTCTCTACTCCGGCCTATAGTACTGTCGTGCCTTATGGCTGGACCGGGACCGTTGAAGTGTCTCTTACGGGATATGATTTTCCCGAATCGCCGAGGGACCATACGAATGTAACAACAGACATGACGGGGCAGGACTTTACACCCTATTCAGGTTGTCCATCTGCTGACCTTACAGGAGACTGTAGAGTCGATTTGGGGGATTTCGCCGTAATCGGTTCCGATTGGCTCGGCAGATATGACTTGAACGATTTATACATGCTGGCAAATCAATGGCTGAATTGTGGGCCGGCTTTCGTAACGACATGGAATACAACCCTCGGTTCCGGTACGACGGTTACACTTGCACTGGCTGGAACCGTGGACGCTGCTATCGACTGGGGCGACGGTACTCCAATTGAAACCGTAACTACTCCTGGTCCGCATGTGCACGACTACGGGGTTGACGGGATATATACCGTCTCGGTCCTCGGCAGCGCGACAGCGTACAACAGCTTTGACAACAGCAGCGGGACTTCCGAACGCGCAAAGCTTGTAAGCGTAGATAACTGGGGCGAGCTCGGCTTTATTAGCATGTACGCTGCGTTCTACCAGTGTTCGAATCTCGTTTCAGTGCCGAATACTTCAGATGGGATTGAAGGCGTCACCGACATGAGCTGGATGTTCCACAGTGCGTCGGCATTCAACCAGGACATAAGCAACTGGGACACCTCCGGCGTCACCGACATTACCCAGATGTTCGTCCTTGCGGAGACATTCAACCAGGACATCGGCGGCTGGGATACCTCCAGCGTCACCACCATGTACGGGATGTTCTACAATGCGGATGCGTTCAACCAGGACATCGGCGGCTGGGATACTTCCAGCGTCACCAACATGAACCAAATGTTCGGCCTTGCAGACTCGTTCAACGGTGACATCAGCAACTGGGATACCTCCAGCGTCGGCGACATGAGATATATGTTCATGTGGGCTTCATCGTTCAACCAGGACATCGGCGGCTGGGATACTTCCAGCGTCACCAACATGTACAGGATGTTCCGCTATGCGTCGGTATTCAACCAGCCAATAGGTAGCTGGGATACCTCCAGTGTCACCGACATGAGACGTATGTTCTACAATGCGTCGTCATTTAACCAGGACTTGTCCGAATGGTGCGTCTTGCCGATCCCTTCTCATTCCGATTTCGATACCGGAGCTACCAGTTGGACTCTGCCCCGGCCGGTATGGGGAACTTGCCCTCCTCCTCCTCCCTTCATAACGACATGGAATACAACCCTCGGTTCCGGTACGACGGTTACACTTGCACTGGCTGGAACCGTTGATACTACTATCGACTGGGGAGATGACACCATCACCGATGTAAACACCCCGGGCCCGCATGTGCACGACTACGGCACCGACGGGATCTATACCGTCTTGGTTACTGGCAGTGCGACGGCGTATAACAGCTTAGACAACAGCAGCGGGACTTCCGAACCAAACAAGCTTATAAGCGTCGATAATTGGGGCCGGCTCGGCTTTACCAGTATGTACCGTGCGTTCTATGATTGCAGGAATCTCGTTTCTGTACCGGGTACTCCGGACGGTATTAGAGCAGTCACCAACATGGGCAGTATGTTCGAAAATGCGGAGGCGTTCAACCAGGACATCCACAGTTGGGATATCTCCAGCGTCACCGACATGAGCTGGATGTTCAGCGGCGCGTCGTCGTTCAACCAGAACATCAACAGCTGGGATGCCTCCAAAGTTACCGACATGAGCTATATGTTCTACTATGCGGATGCGTTCAACGAGACAATAGGCGGATGGGATACCTCCAGCGTCACCAACATGGACTATATGTTTGCTAATGCGTCGTCGTTCAACGGTAACATAGGCGGCTGGGACACCTCCAGCGTCACTACTATGATGGAGATGTTCGGCTATGCGGACTCGTTCAACGGAGCCATAGGCAACTGGGATACCTCCAGCGTTGACAACATGAGCGGGATGTTCTCCAGTGCGGACTCGTTCAACCAGACAATAGACAACTGGGATACCTCCAGCGTCACCGACATGAGCTACATGTTCTGCGATGCGTCAGCGTTCAACGAGACAATAGACGGCTGGGATACCTCCAGCGTTACTGATATGAGCTATATGTTCTACAATGCATCGTCGTTCAACCAGGACCTGTCCGAATGGTGCGTCGAGCTGATCCCTTCTGAGCCGACTGGCTTCGATGACGGTGCCACCAGTTGGACAGATCCTAACTTACGGCCGGTCTGGGGAACCTGGCCTTCTTCTTCCTCCCTCATAACAACCTGGGACACGAGTCTCGGTGACGGCACGACAGTTACCCTGGCACTGGCTGGTACCGTGGATGCTACTATCGACTGGGGAGATGACACCATCACCGATGTAAACACCCCGGGCCCGCATGTGCACGACTACGGCACCGACGGGATCTATACTGTCTTGGTTACTGGTAGTGTGACAGCGTACAACAGCTATAACAACGGCGGTGCGTATTCAGAGCGTTATAAGCTGGTAAGCGTCGATAACTGGGGCCAGCTCGGCTTTACCAGCATGTACTGTGCGTTCCATGGTTGCAGGAACCTCGTTTCAGTACCGACTGCTTCAGACGGTATTGATGCTGTCACCAACATGGGCCGGATGTTCGACAATGCGTGGGTGTTCAACCAGGACATCAACGGCTGGGATACCTCCAGCGTTACCAACATGAGCAAGATGTTCTCCAGTGCGTACTCGTTCAACCAGCCAATAGGCAGCTGGGATACCTCCAGCGTCACCAACATGGAAAGGATGTTCCGCTGGGCAAACGCGTTCAACCAGTCAATAGGCGGCTGGGATACCTCCAGCGTTACCAACATGAACCATATGTTCTACAGTACGGACTCGTTCAACCAGGATATAGGCAGCTGGGATACCTCCAGCGTCACCAACATGAGCGGCATGTTTGCCGGTACGGACTTGTTCAACCAGGACATAGGCGGTTGGGACACCTCCAGCGTCACCAACATGGCCAGCATGTTCTACAGTACGCCGGTGTTCAACGGCAACATCGGCAGCTGGGATACCTCCAGCGTCACCGACATGAGCAGTATGTTCCGGGGTACGTCGTTCAACCGGCCAATAAGCGGATGGAATACCTCCAGCGTCACCAACATGAGCTATATGTTCCGCAGTGCGTACTTGTTCAACCAGAACATAGGCGGATGGAATACCTCCAGCGTCACCGACATGACCGAGATGTTCTGGGGTGCGTTGTCGTTCAACCAGGATATAGGCAGCTGGAATACCTCCAGCGTCGCCAACATGGATAAGATGTTCTGGATGGATATGATGTACTACTTAGGAGAACCGTTCAACCAGGATTTGTCCGGATGGTGCGTCGAGTTGATTCCTTCGAAGCCGTACGGATTCGATACCTGGGCCACTGGTTGGACACTGCCCCGGCCGGACTGGGGAAACTGCCCGTAAAAAAGGCGCCATGAGCGACCTTGGTGGTTTATTCTTGAAGAGGAAAAAATGAGATATTTTGGAATAGTTTTAGTTGTTGTCTTGGCAAGTTTAATCAATGTAACTGCCTTTGCTGCCTGTCCATCCGCTGATCTTACCGGGGATTGCAAAGTTAACTTTAAGGATTTTGCCGTGATCGGTGCCGATTGGCTCGGCGAATATGACTTAAGCGATGTAAACTCGCTGGCGGATCAATGGCTGGATAATCCTTTCGTAACGACATGGGATACGAGCAAAGGAGCCGGCACGACGGTTACGTTGGCACTGTCTTATACCGTGAATGTTGAAATCGACTGGGGCGATGGCAGTCCAATTGAAACCGTAACTACTCCAGGCCCTGTGCACACCTATGCTTCCGACGGGACCTATACCGTCTCGGTTACCGGCAGCGCGACAGCCTACGATAGCTATGACAACGGCGGCGGGGTTGGCGAGTGCGCAAAGCTTATAAGCGTTGATAACTGGGGCCAGCTCGGCTTCACCAGTATGTACAAAGCGTTCTATGATTGCGATAACCTCGTTTCTGTACCGACTTCTTCAGCGGGTATTGAAGACGTCAACGACATGAGCTGGATGTTCGCCGGTGCATCGTCGTTCAATGAGACAATAGGCGGCTGGGATACCTCCAGCGTTACCGACATGGCCGGGATGTTCGCAGGTGCGTCAGCATTCAACGGTAACATAGGCAGTTGGGACACCTCCGGCGTAACCTACATGTACAGGATGTTCCGCTATGCGTCATCGTTCAACCAGCCAATAGGCAGCTGGGACACCTCCAGTGTTACTTACATGTCCACGATGTTCTGCTATGCATCGGCATTCAACCAAGACATCAGCGGTTGGAATACCTCCAGCGTCGGCGACATGGGCGCGATGTTCGCTTTTGCGTCGTCTTTCAATGGAGCCATCGGCGGCTGGGATACCTCCAGCGTCACTGATATGGGCAGTATGTTCGCCTATGCGCACTCGTTCAATCAGGATATAGGCAGCTGGGATACCTCCAACGTCACCGTCATGCACTCGATGTTCCAATATGCGTCATCGTTCAACGGCGACATCAGCGGCTGGGATACTTCCAGCGTCACCGACATATTTTATATGTTCTGCGATGCGTCATCGTTCAATCAGGATATCAGCGGCTGGGATACCTCCAGCGTCACCAGCATGGGTTCTATGTTCCGCAATACATCCTCGTTCAACCAGCCAATAGGCGGCTGGGATACCTCCAGCGTCATCAGCATGGGCTATATGTTCTGCAATGCATCGGCATTCAACGAGACAATAGGCAGCTGGGATACCTCCAGCGTCACTAACATGAACGGGATGTTCCAGTATGCGGACTCGTTCAACCAGGACATCGGCGGCTGGGATACCTCCAGCGTCAACAACATGTACCATATGTTCCTCAGTGCGGACTCGTTCAACCAGCCAATAGGCAACTGGGATACCTCCAGCGTAACCAACATGAGCTATATGTTCTGTGATGCGTCGGCATTCAACCAGGACCTGTCCGGATGGTGCGTCACACTGATTCCTTCTAAGCCGACCGACTTCGATACCGGCGCCCCCATTCAGTCATATCCTAAAAAACTTCCGGTCTGGGGAACCTGCCCGTAAGAAAGGCGCTATGAGCGACCTTGGTGGTTTATTCTTGAAGAGAAAAAAATGAGATATTTTGGAATAGTTTTAGTTGTATTGTTGATATGTTTGATCAATGCAGGCGCCTTTGCGGAGTGTCCATCCGCTGACCTTACCGGGGATTGCAAAGTTAACCTTAAGGATTTTGCCGTGATCGGCGCCGATTGGCTCGGCGAATATGACTTGAGCGATGTAAACTCGCTGGCGGATCAGTGGCTTTCGGCTACTTGTCCATCGGCAGACTATACCGGTGACTGCAGGGTTGACTTTAAGGATTTCGCTGTAATCGGTGCTGATTGGCTCGGCGAATATGACTTGAACGATCTGTATGCGCTGGCAAATCAATGGCTGTATTTTGGGCCGGCTTTCGTAACGACTTGGGATACAAGCCTCGGTGACGGCACGACAGTTACCCTTGCACTGGCTGGTACGGTGGACGCTACTATCGACTGGGGTGATGGCACCATCACCGATGTAAACACTCCTGGCCCTCATGTGCACGACTACGGCACCGACGGCGTCTATACCGTCTCGGTTACCGGCAGTGCGACGGCATACAACAGCTGGGACAACGGCGGTGCGGATTCCGAGCGAGAAAAGCTTATACGCATCAATAACTGGGGCCGGCTCGGCTTTACCAGTATGGAATATGCGTTTTATTTGTGCTCGAACCTCGTTTCAGTCCCGACTACTTCGGACGGGCTTGAAGCCGTCACCGACATGAGCTATATGTTCGGCTGGGCGCAGGCGTTCAACGGAAACATAGGCAGCTGGGATACCTCCAGTGTTACCAACATGAGCATGATGTTCGGCGGTGCGCGGGCATTCAAGGGAGCCATAGGCAGCTGGGATACCTCCAGTGTTACCGACATGGGCGAGATGTTCGCCTACGCGGCCTTGTTCAAGGGAGCCATAGGCAGCTGGGATACCTCCAGCGTCACCGACATGAGCGGGATGTTCGCGAGTGCGGACTTGTTCAACCAGCAAATAGGCAGCTGGAATACTTCCAGCGTCACCAAAATGGGCAGCATGTTCGCCCATGCGGACTTGTTCAACCAGGACATCAGCAGTTGGGATACTTCCAGTGTCACCGACATGAGCGGGATGTTCGGCGGACCGAACTCATTCAACCAGCCAATAGGCAGCTGGGATACCTCCAGCGTTACCAACATGAGACGGATGTTCCGCAATGCGTCGTCGTTCAACGAGAATATAGGCAGCTGGGATACCTCCAGTGTTACCAACATGAGCATGATGTTCTACAATGCGGACTCGTTCAATGAGACAATAGGCAGCTGGGATACCACCAGCGTTACCGACATGGGCGCGATGTTCGCCTACGCGGACTCGTTTAACGGTAACATCGGCAGCTGGGACACATCCAGCGTCATTAACATGAACGGGATGTTCTACGATGCGGGCTCATTCAACGAGACAATAGGCGGCTGGGATACATCCAGCGTCACCGACATGGGCTATATGTTCGGGGGTGCGAACTCATTCAACCAACCAATTGGCAGCTGGGATACCTCCAGCGTCTACGACATGAGCGTGATGTTCGGATGGACGCAGGCATTCAACGAGACAATAGACCATTGGGATACCTCCAGCGTCACCAACATGTATGCGATGTTCTACGAAGCGTCGGCGTTCAACGGTAACATCGGTAGCTGGGATACCTCAAGCGTCATCGACATGGACTATATGTTCGAAGATGCGTCGTCGTTCAACCAGGACCTGTCCGGATGGTGTGTCTTACCGATTCCTTCTAGGCCGTACAACTTCGATTCCGGCGCCACCAGTTGGACAGATCCGTTGTGGCGGCCGGTGTGGGGAACCTGCCCGTAAGAAAGGCGCCATGAATTGGCCGAACCGTGCAGTTTAGTATTGTTAGCTCTCGGTGGTTTGATTTTAAGAAGGAAAAAATGAGATATTTTGGAATAGTTTTAGCTGTATTGTTGGTGAGCTTAATCAATGTAACTGCCTTTGCTGCCTGTCCATCTGCTGACCTTACCGGGGATTGTAGGGTCGATTTAGAGGATTTCGCCGTAATCGGCGCCGATTGGCTCGGCGAATACGACTTGAACGATTTAAACTCGCTGGCTGATCAGTGGCTTTCGTCTCCTTGTCCATCGGCAGACCATACCGGCGATTGCAGGGTTGATCTGGAAGATTTCGCTGTAATCGGTGCTGGTTGGCTAGGCGAATATGACTTGAACGATCTGCATACGCTGGCAAATCAGTGGCTGTATTTTGGGCCGGCTTTCGTAACGACATGGGATACGAGTCTCGATGACGGCACGACGGTTACCCTTGCATTGGCTGGTACCGTAAACGCTGAGATCGACTGGGGGGACGGCACTATCACCGATGTAAACACACCCGGCCCGCATGTGCACGACTACGGTACAGATGGGATCTATACCGTCTTGGTTACCGGCAGCGCAACAGCGTACAACAGCTATGACAACGGCGGCGAGTATTACAATTACGCGAAGCTGGTAAGCGTCGATAACTGGGGCAGGCTCGGTTTTACCAGCATGCACTCTGCGTTCTGGGGCTACAGTAACCTCATTTCAATGCCTGGTACTTCGGATGGTATTGAAGCCGTCACCGACATGAGCGATATGTTCATGGGGGCGGACTCGTTTAACGGAAACATAAGCGGGTGGGATACCTCCAGCGTCACCGACATGAGCGATATGTTCACGGGGGCGGGCTCGTTTAACGGAAACATAAGCGGCTGGGATACTTCCAGTGTCACCGATATGAGCTATATGTTCAGTCTTGCGGACTCGTTCAACCAGGATATAGGTGGCTGGGATACCTCCAGTGTCACAAACATGCGCTATATGTTCTACGAAACGGACTCGTTCAACCAGGATATAGGCGGCTGGGATACCTCCAGTGTCATCGATATGGACTCTATGTTCCGCTATACGCGCAGGTTCAATCAGGACATCGGAGGCTGGGATACATCCAGCGTTACTGACATGCACAGTATGTTCTACGATGCGGATGCGTTCAACCAGAATATAGGCGGTTGGGATACCTCCAGCGTCACCGATATGAGCTGGATGTTCCGAGATGCGCCGTCGTTTAACGGAAACATAAGCAGCTGGGATACCTCCAGTGTCACCGAAATGGTCGGGGTGTTCGCCAATGCGTCGTCGTTCAACCAGAACCTGTCCGGATGGTGCGTTACGAATATTCCTTCTGAGCCGGATTGGTTCGATACCGATGCCACCAGTTGGATACTTCCGCGGCCGATATGGGGAACCTGCCCTCCTCCTTCTCACTTTGTAACGACATGGGATACGAGCCTGGGTGACGCCAATACGGTTACCCTTGCACTGGCCGGTACTGTAGACGCTACTATCGACTGGGGTGATGGCAGCGCTGCTGAACATGTAACCACTCCGGGTCCTCATGTGCACGACTACGGCACCGATGGGATCTACACGGTCTCGGTTACCGGTAGCGTTACGGCGTACAATAGCTTTGACAACGGCGGTGCGATTTCCGAACGGGAAAAGCTGATAAGCGTCGATAACTGGGGCTGGCTCGGCTTTACCAGCATGTTCCGTGCGTTCGACCACTGCACGAACCTCGTTTCAGTGCCGACCGCTTCGGATGGTATTGAAGCCGTCACCGACATGATGTTCATGTTCGGCCATGCGTCGTCGTTCAATCAGGACATCGGCGGCTGGGATACCTCCAGCGTCACCAACATGTACGGCATGTTCTACTTTGCGAACTCGTTCAATCAGAACATCGGCGGCTGGGATACCTCTAGCGTCACCAACATGGGCTGTATGTTCTACGATGCGGACTTGTTCAACGGAGCCATAGGCGGCTGGGATACCTCCAGCGTCACCGACATGAGCGGGATGTTCTACAATGCGTTGGCGTTCAACCAGGACCTTTCCAGATGGTGCGTCGAGCTGATTCCTTCTAGGCCAGCCGGGTTCGATGATGGCGCCACCAGTTGGATAGAGCCGAAGCCGGAGTGGGGATATTGCTCTTCTCTTTCCTTCATAACGACCTGGGATACAAGCCTTGAGGCTGGCACGACGGTTACCCTTGCACTGGCCGGTACGGTGGACGCTACTATCGACTGGGGGGACGGCAGCGCTGCTGAACATGTAACTACTCCTGGCCCGCATGTGCATGACTACGGTACCGACGGGATTTATACCGTCTCGGTTACCGGCAGTGCGACAGCGTACAATAGCCTTAACAACGGGGGTGGACAGTCCGAACGCGAAAAGCTGGTAAGCGTCGATAACTGGGGCCGGCTCGGGTTTACCAGAATGTACTATGCGTTCTATAATTGCGATAACCTCGTTTCTGTACCGGCTACTTCGGACGGTCTTGAATCCGTTACCGACATGGGCTGGATGTTCGCCCACGCAACGTCATTCAACGGAACAATAGGCGGCTGGGATACCTCCAGCGTTACCGATATGGAAGGCATGTTCCGTGGTGCGTCGGCATTCAATCAAGACATCGGTGGGTGGGATACCTCCAGCGCCGGCGACATGGCCCGGATGTTCGATGGAGCGTCCTCGTTCAACCAGAATATAGGCAGTTGGGATACCTCTAGTGTCTCTCGGATGGACATAATGTTCCAAGATGCGGATGCGTTCAATCAGGATATAGGCGGCTGGGATACCTCCAGCGTTACCACCATGTGGGCTATGTTCGCAGGTGCGTCGTCATTCAACCAGCCAATCGGTAGCTGGGATACCTCCAGCGTCACCAGCATGAGACAGATGTTCGAGGATGCGTCGTCGTTCAACCAGAATATCAGCGGCTGGGATACTTCCAGCGCCGGCGACATGAGCAGCATGTTCTATGATGCGTCATCGTTCAACCAGGATATCGGCGGTTGGGATACCTCCAGCGTTACCGACATGATGGAGATGTTCCGGGAGGCGACGGTATTCAATCGGGATATAGGCGGCTGGGATACTTCCAGCGTCACCGACATGGGCTATATGTTCGACGGTGCGTTATCGTTCAACCAGGATATTGGCGGCTGGGATACCTCCAGCGCTACCACCATGAGAATGATGTTCGGCCATACGGATGCGTTCAATCAGAACATTGGCGATTGGGATACTTCCAGCGTCACCGACATGGAGTGGATGTTTGTCCATGCGACGTCGTTCAACCAGAACCTGTCCAGATGGTGCGTCTTACCGATTCCTTCTCATTCCTATTTTGATTATGGCGCCACCAGTTGGGCACTGCCCCGGCCGATATGGGGAACCTGCCCTTCTCCTTCTCCCTTCGTAACGACCTGGGATACGAGTCTCGGTGGCCCTCCGACGGTTACCCTTGCACTGGCTGGTACCGTGGATGCTGTTATCGACTGGGGGGATGGCAGCGACCCCAATCATGTAACTACTCCTGGCCCACACACGCACGACTACGGTACCGACGGGATCTATACCGTCTCGGTTACCGGCATCGCGACAGCATACAATAGCGCAATCAACGGCGGCGGGGATCCCTGGTCTGAGGAAGCAAAGCTGGTAAGCGTAGATAACTGGGGCGGACTCGGCTTTACCAGCATGAGAGCTGCGTTCTATGAGTGCTCGAACCTCGTTTCAGTACCAGCTGATTCGAACGGGATTGAAGCCGTAACCGACATGAGCTATATGTTCTGCAATGCGTCGTCGTTCAACCAGGATATCGGCGGTTGGGATACCTCCAACGTCACTGACATGTATGCGATGTTCGCAGAAGCGTCAGTGTTCAACGGAGCCATAGGCGGCTGGAATACCTCCAGCGTCACCGACATGGGCGCGATGTTCTACGCTGCGTTTGCGTTCAACGAGACAATAGGCAGCTGGGACACCTCCAGCGTCACCAGCATGTCCATGATGTTCTACAATGCAGACTCGTTCAACCAGCCAATAGGCAGTTGGGATACCTCCAACGTCACTGACATGAGCTATATGTTCGAGGTTACGGACTTGTTCAACCAGCCAATAGGTGGTTGGGATACCTCCAGCGTTACCGACATGACCCGGATGTTCTTCATTGCGTCAGCGTTCAACCAGGACCTGTCCGGATGGTGCGTTACGAATTTTCCTTCTAAGCCGACCGACTTCGATACCGGTGCCCCCATTCAGTCATATCCTGAAAAACTTCCGGTCTGGGGAACCTGCCCGTAAGAAAGGCGCCATAAATTGGCTTAGGCGGTTTATTCTTGAGGAAGAAACAATGAGATATTTTGGAATAGTTTTAGTTGTATTGTTGATATGTTTGATCAATGCAGGTGTCTTTGCGGCATGTCCATCCGCTGACCTTACCGGGGATTGCAAAGTTAACCTTAAGGATTTTGCCGTGATCGGTGCCGATTGGCTCGGCGAATATGACTTAAGCGATGTAAACTCGCTGGCGAATCAGTGGCTTTCGGAAACTTGTCCATCGGCAGACCATACCGGCGATTGCAGGGTTGATCTGGAAGATTTTGCTGTGATCGATGCTAATTGGCTTGACGAATATGACTTGCACGATCTGCATGCGCTGGCAATTCAATGGCTGTATTTTGGGCCGGCTTTTGTAACGACATGGGATACGAGTCTCGAGGACGGCACGACGGTTACATTAGCACTGGGCGGTGCCGTAAACGCTACTATTGACTGGGGAGATGGCACCATCACTTATGTAACAACCCCGGGTCCACATGTGCACGACTACGGAACCGACGGGATCTATACCGTCTCGGTCCTCGGCAGTGCGACAACGTATAACAGCTTAGACAACGGTAACGCCGGGTGGCCAGATTATGAGGGGAAAAAGCTTATAAGCGTCGATAACTGGGGCCGGCTCGGCTTTACCAGCATGTACCGTGCGTTCTATGCGTGTGTGAACCTCGTTTCAGTACCGACTACTTCAGAGGGTATCGAATCTGTTACCGACATGGAAGGGATGTTCTACGGTGCGGACTCGTTCAATGGAGCCATAGGCAGTTGGGATACCTCCAGCGTCACCGACATGGCCGAGATGTTCTACGGTGCGGACTTGTTCAACCAGCCCATAGGCGGCTGGGATACATCCAACGTCATCGATATGGGCGAGATGTTCTACTTTGCGGACTCATTCAACCAGAACATCGGCGGCTGGGATACCTCCAGCGTCACCGATATGGCCTATATGTTCGCCGGTGCGACGGCGTTCAACGGGACAATAGGCGGTTGGGACACTTCCAGTGTCACCAACATGAATGGGATGTTCAACAGTGCGTCGTCGTTCAACCAGGATATCGGCAGTTGGGATACCTCCAGCGTCTTCCACATGGGCGCGATGTTCGGCGGTGCATCGTCATTCAACCAGGATATCGGCAGCTGGGATACTTCCAACGTCATCGAAATGTACTATATGTTCGCCATTGCGTCGGCATTTAACGGAAACATCGGCAGTTGGAATACATCAAGTGTGACCAACATGGCTTTTATGTTCAGCAATACAGATTCGTTCAACCAGCCAATAGGCGGCTGGGATACCTCCAGTGTCAGCGACATGTACAGTATGTTTTTGAATGCATCGGCATTCAACCAGGACCTGTCCAGATGGTGCGTTGAGAAAATTAATTCTAAGCCGTGGGACTTCGATACCGGTGCTGCCATTGAGTCATATCCTGAAAAACTTCCTGACTGGGATAACTGCCCTTCTTCTTCTTTCTTCATAACGACCTGGGATACAAGCCTCGGTGACGCCAATACGGTGACCCTGGCACTAGCCGGTGAGGTGGACGCTATTATCGACTGGGGTGACAGCACTGTTGAAGCCGTAACCACCTCTGGTCCACATGTACATGACTACGGCACCGACGGGATATATACCGTCTCGGTCCTCGGCAACGCAGGTGGGTACAACAGCTTAAACAACGGCGGCGGGATTGGCGAACGCGCAAAGCTGGTAAGCGTAGATGAATGGGGCCAACTGGGCTTTACCAGTATGGAAAATGCGTTCTATGAGTGCTCGAATCTCGTTTCCGTGCCGGTTGCTTCGTATGGTATTAGAGAAGTCGGCGACATGAGCGGGATGTTCTGGGGTGCATCATCGTTCAACCAGGACCTTTCCGGATGGTGCGTTATGAATATTTCTTCTGAGCCGACCGATTTCGATACCGGCGCCGCCAGTTGGACAGAGCCACGACCGGAGTGGGGAACCTGCCATTTCTTCGTAACGACATGGGATACGAGTCTCGGTAACGGCACGTGGGTTATCCTTGCATTGGCTGGTATGGTGGACGCTACTATCTACTGGGGTGATGGTACTGTTGAAACTGTAACCATTTTTGACTCCCCGTATGTGCACGAGTACGGTTCCGAAGGAATCTATACCGTTTCGGTCACCGGCAGTGCAAGCGCGTACAACAGCTTAAACAACGGCGGGTCTAATTCCGAACGAGATAAGCTGGTAAGTGTAGATAACTGGGGCCGGCTCGGCTTTACCAGCATGAACGGTGCGTTCTATCGCTGCTCGAATCTCGTAACAGTTCCGGCTACTTCGGACGGTCTTGAAGCCGTCACTTATATGAGCAACATGTTCGACTATGCGTCGGCGTTTAACAGTGACATCGGCGGCTGGGATACCTCCAGCGTTATCGACATGCGCGCGATGTTCGGCGGTGCGTCGTTGTTCAACCAGGACATCAGCGGTTGGGACACCTCCAGCGCCGTCGACATGAGCTGGATGTTCTGCGAAGCATCGGCGTTCAACCAGGATATTAGCGGCTGGGACACCTCGGGCGTCAGCGACATGAGCTATATGTTCTACGAAACGTCGTCGTTCAACCAGGATATTAGCGGCTGGGACACCTCCAGCGCCGACGATATGAGCTATATGTTCTACGATGCGTCGTCGTTCAACGGAGCCATAGGCAGCTGGGATACCTCCAGTGCCGGCAACATGAGATCTATGTTCTTCAATGCGTCGTCGTTCAACCAGGATATCAGCGGCTGGGATACCTCCAGCGCCAGCAACATGAGATCGATGTTCTCTGGTGCGTCGTTGTTCAACCAGGATATTAGCGGCTGGAATACCTGCAACGTTACCGGCATGAACGAGATGTTCAGGGATGCATCGGCATTCAACCAGGACCTGTCCGGATGGTGCGTCTCACAGTTTTCTTCTGAGCCTACCGACTTCGATACCGGCGCCAGCAGTTGGACAGAGCCGCGTCCGGTCTGGGGAACCTGTCCTCCCTTCGTAACGACCTGGGATACGAGCCTCGGAGCCGGCACGACGGTTACCCTTGCACTGGCTGGTGCGGTGAACGCTACTATCTACTGGGGTGACGGCACCGTTGAAGCCGTAAGTACCCCTGGTCCGCATGTGCATGACTACGGTAGCGACGGGATCTATACCGTCTTAGTCCGCGGCAGCGCAGGTGGGTACAACAGTTTAAACAACGGCGGCGGGATTGGCGAGCGAGCGAAGCTTATAAGCGTAGATGAATGGGGCCAGCTCGGCTTTACGAACATGTACAGTGCGTTCTATGAGTGCTCGAATCTCGTTTCAGTGCCGAATACTTCGGAGGGTATTGAAGCCGTTGGCGACATGAGTTATATGTTCTACGGAGCGTCAGTGTTCAACGAGACAATAGGCGGCTGGGATACCTCCAGCGTCGGCGACATGAGCTATATGTTCTACGGTGCGTCGGCGTTCAATGAGCCGATAGGCGGCTGGGATACCTCCAGCGCCGGCGATATGAGCGGGATGTTCATGGATGCGTTGTCATTCAACCAGAACCTGTCCGGATGGTGCGTTATGAATATCCTTTCTGAGCCGCTCGATTTCGATGACGGCGCCATCAGTTGGACAGATCCGAACTGGCGGCCGGGCTGGGGGACCTGCCCTCCTCCCTTCGTAACGACCTGGAACACGAGCCTTGGAGCCGGGACGACGGTTACATTGGCACTAGCCGGTACCGTGAATGCTTTTATCGACTGGGGAGATGGCAGCGCTTCCGAACATGTAACCACTGAGGGTCCGCACACGCACAACTACGGTTCCGACGGGATCTATACTGTCTCGGTAACCGGCAGCGTGGGCGCGTACAACAGCGCCAGCAACGGCGGCACGACTTCCGAACGAGGCAAGCTGGTGAGCGTTGATAACTGGGGCCGGCTCGGCTTTACCAGTATGTACCGTGCGTTCTACTACTGCCAGAATCTCGTTTCTGTACCGAGTACTTCGGACGGTCTTGAAGCCGCCGGCGACATGAGCTATATGTTCTACGGTGCGACCTCATTCAACCAGGATATAGGTGGCTGGGATACCTCGGGCGCCGGCGACATGAGCTATATGTTCTACGGTGCGACCTCATTCAACCAGGATATAGGTGGCTGGGATACCTCGGGCGCCGGCGACATGAGCTACATGTTCTGCGATGCGTCGGCATTTGACGGAAACATCAGTAGCTGGAATACCTCCAGCGTTTCCAACATGGCCCATATGTTTCACAATGCGTCGTCGTTCAACCAGGATATAGGCGGCTGGGATACCTCCATCGCCGGCAACATGGGCTATATGTTCTACAATGCATCGGCGTTTAACCAGGACATCAGCGGCTGGAATACATCGAACGTCACCAACATGGAATATATGTTCGCCTATACGGATGTGTTCAACGGAAACATTAGCGGCTGGGATACCTCGGGCGCCAGCGACATGAGCAGAATGTTCTACAATGCGGATGCGTTCAACCAGGACATCAGCGGTTGGGATACCTCCAGCGTCACCAATATGTACGGTATGTTCTACAATGCGGACTCGTTTAACGGAAACATCAGCGGCTGGAATACATCGAACGTCACCAACATGGAATATATGTTCGCCTATACGGATGTGTTCAACGGAAACATTAGCGGCTGGGATATCTCCAGCGTCACCAACATGAGCTATATGTTCTACGGTGCGTCGTCGTTCAACGGTGACATCGGCGGCTGGGATACCTCCAGCGTTACCAGCATGTACCGGATGTTCTATTCTGCGAACTTGTTCAACGGAGCCATCGGCGGTTGGGATACCTCCGGTGTCACCAATATGTACGAGATGTTCTGTGGTGCGTCGTCGTTCAACGGTAACATCAGCGACTGGGATACCTCCAGCGTCACTTCCATGACCCGGATGTTCCAGAATGCGTCTTCATTCAACCAGGACCTGTCTGGATGGTGCGTTACTAATATTCCTTCTAAGCCGAACGGTTTCGATACCGGCGCCGCCAGTTGGACAAAGCCGCGGCCGGTCTGGGGAACCTGCTCTCCTGCCTTCGTAACGACCTGGGATACAACTCTCGGTTCCTCCGCAACAGTTACCCTTGCGCTGGCTGGCACTGTGGACGCTGTTATCCAATGGGGCGATGGCAGTGCAACTGAACATATAACCACTCCGGGTCCGCACACACACAACTACGGCGCTGACGGGATCTACACCGTCTCGGTCGCCGGCAGCGCAGGGGCGTACAACAGCTTAGACAACGGCGGCGGGACTTCCGAACGATATAAGCTGGTGAGCGTAGATAGCTGGGGGGAACTCGGCTTTACCAGCATGTACAGTGCGTTCAGAAGCTGCTCAAATCTCGTTTCAGTACCGAGTACTTCGGATGGTCTTGAAGCCGTCACCAACATGGAAGCGATGTTCTGCTGGGCGTCGTCGTTTAACGGGAACATCGGCGGCTGGGATACCTCCAGCGTTACCGATATGGACCGGATGTTCTACAGAGCGTCGTCGTTTAACGGGAACATCGGCGGCTGGGATACCTCGGGCGCCAGCGACATGAGCTATATGTTCTACGAAGCGTCGGCGTTCAACGGGAACATAGATGGCTGGGATACCTCCAGTGTTACCGACATGAGCTATATGTTCTACGAAGCGTCGGCGTTCAACGGGAACATAGATGGCTGGGATACCTCCGGTGTTACCGACATGAACTATATGTTCTACGAAGCGGGCTCGTTCAATGGAGCCATAGGCGACTGGGATACCTCCAGTGTTACCGGCATGAGCTATATGTTCTACGATGCGGACGATTTCAATCAGGATATAGGCAGCTGGGATACCTCCAGCGTCAGCGACATGAGTGAGATGTTCCGCCAAGCATCGGCGTTCGACGGGAACATAGGCGGCTGGGACACCTCCAGCGTCACCGATATGAGCGCGATGTTCTGCAATGCAGACTCGTTCAACCAGGATATCGGCAGCTGGAATACCTCCAGCGTCACTAACATGTACTTGATGTTCACCTTCGCATTGGCGTTCAACCAAGATTTGTCCGGATGGTGCGTTACGAATATTACTTCTGAACCTTCCGGTTTCGATGATGGCGCCCCCATTGAGTCATATCCTGAAAAACTTCCGGTCTGGGGAACCTGCCCGTAAGAAAGGCGCCATGAATTGGCCGACCCGACTTCGTTTTTACTACTCGGCTTAGGCTTCCGCGTCGTAGCCATCTCTGTAGTGTCAACTCACTCATTCGAAGTATAAAATCTTCATTTAACTGGATTAAATCGGTTTTGATTTTATAATTTAGAGTCGATTTCTATGGCCATTTCATCTATAATGCTCCCTCGGAACCCACAGGAGACGTTTATTATTAGGCGATGAAAAAATGTTTAAAACCAAGACTTGGACAATGCTGCTGATGATGCTGGCGGGATGGGTAATAGGAGCGGCTTGGCGGACTCTTGAAATACTACAGGAGGGCCGCCTAATGGATAGGATGAGTATGTCGGCACTACTGGGAGCCGCTTATAGCAAGAATAATTGCTATAAAATGGCCCTGAAAGAGATCGGTTGTTTTGATGATAACACTTGTAATATTGCTTTGCGGTTTCTTAATTTAGGATTACGCGAACTACCTATCTGCACCAAAATCTGCACCAAAGACTCTGCTTTAGCTCTACTACCGCTCTGCTTTGGCTCTGCTTTCGTTTCATAAGTCTTTATTTTGCCGTCATAACTGCTTACATTACAGACACTTACAAGCCCGAACAACGGACTGAAAATCCGTGTGTCGGCGGTTCAGGACCGCCTTGCGATACGTCTTGCGGTCGTAACGGTCATTGAAGTCCTTGTTCTTATCTATCGAGTTGCGTTTACCCTCAGATTCCGCCGGGCAGAAGCAATAGTCGGTAATCTTCCGTTTCATAAAAGGCCTTAGGATGTTTTGGCCAATTCGGGTGTTTTGTAGCACATATCAGGAATTTTCCTTGCTTTTCAAGTATATTCAAAGTACAATGTAATTGACAATTGAATAAGTGATTTACACTAACTTTAGAGCGTTCTATCCAAAATCGCCAGTTTTGAATGTACAGAATCGCAAAATGGTTGGTGTCCCTTTGCCGGGTAAGGCAAAAGGGACACTGCTTGCGTGTTCTGTACGGGTTCTGGCGAACCATGGATAGGCACGATGTGGCAGTGTCCTTTTTTTATGCGCGATTAGATAAAGGTTTTACTATGACAGAGTATGATGCAAATTCGCCCACAGTCAAAGAAGAATTGAATGCACTGGATGAAATGTTTGCCTCCAGTCGGCATTACAGAAACAGTGGGGAGTTTTGCGAGTTGATGAAATTCATTGGCCGGTTCACAAAGTACTCTCCTTACAACTGCCTATTGCTTTATACACAAAATCCTGCTGTCTCGTATGTTGCAACACCCAATCAATGGTTCAAGCGGTTTGGCCGTTTCCCAAAGCAGGATGCCAGACCTTTAGTTATCTTGGCTCCTCAGTCACCTGTTGTATTTGTCTATGACCTCAAGGATACCGAAGGCAAGCCAGTACCTGAAAAGTTGTTTCGGCCTTATGTTACAGATGGCCAATTGAACAAGTCCATCTTTGACAAGACTGTCCATAACGCATTAGTTCATGGCATTGATGTCCGGGAGATTACACTCAGACACAATAATGGTGGTGGCGCAATGAGACTTACCCCGGCAAGCCGAAAAGCATTTAGGGGTTTGAATCCAAGCCCTTTGGCAGAATTTATGATTCTGCTGGACCGAAATGATGTTCTGGAAGATAAGTATTCTGTACTGGTTCATGAGTTGGGGCATATCTTTTGCGGACATCTCGGAAACACGGAGGAGTCGTGGTGGCCGGACCGTCAGGGGCATGACAAGAGCATCGTTGAAGCGGAAGCGGAATCTATCGCTTTTTTGGTCTGTCGAAGAAAAGGTCTGATTTCGCATTCGGATAAATATCTATCCGGATATTTGACCGGACCAGACAGAGAAGTACCACCAGTGAGCCTGTACGCAATCCTGAAAGCAACCAAGTACATTGAAGACATGGCTCAGTATAAATGGATTAAGCCAAAGAAAACTAAACATAAGAAGAATGAAAATAAGAAAGAGTAAGATATGGAACCTAACAGTAATCAGGTTGACATTAATGCCCTGAGGGATCAGTTTAAGGGTGCAATGTATAGCGAGTTAGTAGAATCACATATGCAAAAAGAAGGGGCAAATATGGAAGTCGCCCTTTTTGGCTATCTGGAGTTGTTTTCAGAGGAAGAACTCGCCGTAAATTCAGATTTAATAGATGAGGTGAATCGAAGATGCAGGTATAAGGGATTTCTGCAAACAGATTGTATGGAAGCGTTTGATTCTATCTGTGACAGATTTGAAGAAATGTTGAAGGAAAGGGGAGGTAGGGCAAGCTCGCAGTCAAAGTTCCATGCATTTCAAGCTGTGACCTTGAATTTAGCAATATCAGCACGAGATGACAAAAAAGGTTTTTATGAAAAAGCCGGGATTAAAGATGTAGCTATTCAGAAAAAGCTGTTAACTGTATTAAGGTGGATTGCTGTATTGCCTTCTGCGATTATAGCAGCAGGATTAGCTTCGTTCATTATGAGAATGAGTATAGGGTCTGGATTGAACTATGGGATGGGTGAAGGGTTTAAACATGAACATCCAGTTATCTACAATCAAATACTCGATATAACGAGCTGCTATGTATTGGCTTTTGCTTTTGTAGCGGTTGCAGCTTGGATTGCGCCAAACTACAGAAGATATGTAGCGATTATTTTTGCAGGCATAATCCTATTGTTTTCAGGATTTCTTATGTTTCCAATGATACTTTCACAAAATTATTTAATGATTTCTCAAATCATTGCATTAAATATAGGTTCAATTTGCGTTGTTCAATTAGTCTTAACTGGAAAAATCTTTCCTGAAAATAAATAGGTTTAACTTTCGAGTAATGTGTGTATTGCTAAAACATCACATAAGAGTGCAAACTAAAAAGATAAAAGTGGTCCTGTATTTTTGAAATATATATATTTTTCTTTCGAGGTAGGTTGGGGTCCCGCCGCGATGCGGCGGGGGGGGCGTGGTTCGGAATCGGAACGCGCGGGGCCCCCTCTTTTTTTTGCTGGTTCTCATTGAGTTTGCATCTGTTTTGTGCTGGTATCTGCTGACTTTCCATTCGCTTTCCAAACAGTTTGTCCTGCCTTTACCAATAGTTTGATATGGCTTTCCCGCCAGTTTGGCCAGTGGCAAGGCGGTTGCACTGTGTTGCTATTCAGCAAAGTGTTCGTACCGTCTTTGTCAAGGGGTTGACAGGGTTATGGTTGGCCTCGTCAATGTTCTGGTTTGTTTATTGTTATCAAAGTTTTTTCAATGACAACCTGCCCGTATGGGCTGATATTAGGGATTCACTACAAAATTACATAAATATAGTGAGTTTTTCCCTTTCAGGGCTTGACTTCCCATAGTTATGTGGTAAACTCTATTAGTAAAGTAGTGAGTTTAGCATAAGGAAAGTGCTATGAGAGGAAGATTATGGTTATCGATAGAACAAAATACATGACCGCCGAGGAAGTGAAAACTCTGCGTACCTATGTTGAGGGCTGGTATTTACTTGACCTGAGACATGGCAGAGTAACCGGTGTAAATGCCTGGATGGTAGTTGATTTGGCTCTATCAACCGGATTAAGGGTCTCAGAGTTGGCGGCGATCCAGATTGAAGACATAGACTTCAAACGCTGCTTCATAAAAGTCAAGCGGCGTAAGCGAAAGAAAAAAGTAGTTGATACTTTGGCAATGAACCCGGATGTTATTAAGCATCTGAAAGAATACATTGAGGGCAGGACAAAAGGGCCTCTGTTTATAGGCGAAAGAGGTAGCTTGACCAGATACGGTTTGCAGCAGATATGGAAAAGCTGCATAAATCGAGCAGGGCTGCCAAAAGAACTGTCTATACATTGCGCCCGTCATACAATGGCGGTACACCTGCTCAAAAAAACAGGAAATCTTAGGCAAGTACAAAAACAACTCGGCCATGCCTCCCCCGCTACTACTGCCAATATGTACGCCGACATCAGCTTTGAAGATATGCAGAATGGCGTTATAGACCTGTATCACTAAAATGCAAGGCGAGTGATTTCGGTCGTTCCCCTAATGCAGGTATCGAACAGCCATGCACCTCTCAGAATCTCTAAAACCCCGGTAAAACGGCCACTTTAAGCTCCTAGAATCGACGAACAGGCCGTGGGGGCACCATAACAGCCTATTTCTATTATTTGGCCTTTAGAAATCGCTAAACACCGGTTTTATACGGAATCCCCTCCTGCCGCCCTGCCACTGCCGATAGTCTAAGATGATCGGAGTGTTGGTGGTTCAGGATTATGCCTCAGTGAAATCCATCCTGTTTCAACAGGCTGAGGTCGCAATAATTTATTACCCTGCTTTGTGATCCTACCAAACCTGTCTGTATTCGGCGGAAAGCCTTTTGTTGCTTTTAATTGACAGGATTGGGAAATAAATTCCAGATTCTTTTGAAGCAGGCGGGAAAGGCCTAAAAAGACCTTTTGGTGACAACAGTATGGCACTCTGAGTGAAAATATTGGAAACTCTCCTATTCTACCTGTTATTAAATTCAGGGGCAGACCAGAAAGCACAGACGCAAAATTCCTGGATTAGAGGTTGTTTTGTACATATTCACAAAAAAATTTATAAAAATTGAAAATTTTTCATCAACATCTGGCCTATCCCAGACGGCATATACATGTAGGGTTGGGACTATTCAGGACAAGCTGAGTTGACAATGCCCATGGCTTGGTTGTTTTGTATTTGTACGGGCAATAATTATGGACTAAGGGACAAATTTATGACGATTTTAAAGCGGGGCGAGAGTGTTATAGTAATTGACATTACTTCCGAATCTCAAGTAGACGAGGAATTGCAGGGAGCGAGAGAATTAGCCTCCCAAAATGTTGATTGTGATATTGTGATCCAGTTTCCACCCATTAGTACCATAAATCCATCAAGCATCATTAAACTCACGAAACTACAAAAAAGTTTAAAACTTTCCGGTCGTCGGCTCATTCTCTTTTCTGTCAGCCCCGAAACAAATAAAATCTTTTGGCTTACATCCCTTGATACTTTTTTTGAGTTCGCTGCTGACTATCACACTGCTTTGTCTAAGTTACAGGAAACCAGCCGAAATCTTGATTAGACTTGGGGCATTAGGCTTTTGTCAGTTTGTAGTGAATGTTTTGTGATGCTGCTGCCACCTTATATAGTGGATAAATCTATCAGATGACTTTACAAGGTGCATGATATCATGAAAGAAAACAAAACAATCAGAATATTACACCTGCTGGCAATACTTCAGAGCGAACGAAACTATTCGACAGATGATATAGCTGCAATATTGGAAACAAGTCGCCGAACTGTTTTTCGTGATTTGAAGGTGTTGTCGGAATTAGGAATACCATCTTTTTATGACAGGGGAAAACAAAGTTATTCAATTAGAGAAGGTATTTTTATGCCTCCATTGAATTTGACGACCAGAGAAGCATTGGCGATACTGATGGTTGCCCATAGGATGAATAATAAATCATCATTTCCATATAAAAAATCCTTGCTGATGGCAATATTAAAGATAGAAAATACTTTACCGGGTAAAACGAGAAAATATTGCAATAAAATTCTTAAAAATATTTCTATTGAAAATGAACCGCAAATGCAGACTACCTCGTTTGGCAGAATATTTGTGCAACTCCAGCAATCCATCCTGAAAAATCGAAAAGTCAATATTGACTACAGCTTGCCTCGTGAAAAGAAAACGATAAATACAGATTTAATTCCTTTTCACATGAGAAACATTGGCCATAAATGGTTTGTTTTTGGAAGATCAAGTTATCACAAGAGTGTTTGCACTTTCAATCTTAACCAAATCAATAATATAGTCATATTAAACGAATATTACATTAATAACGATTTTGATGTTTCTGACTATTTGGGTCGTGCATGGTCGATGTCACCAGAGGGCAGATTGCATAATGTCAAGCTCAGGTTTTTGCCGAAAATCGTCCATAGTGTTATCGATGTGCAATGGCATAGTACGCAAAAAGTTGATTTGAAGGAAGATGGCTCAGCAATTGTCACTTTCCGTATTGATGGCCTCAGTGAGGTGTCACAATGGATTTTAAGCCATGGAGACCAGGTAGAGGTTTTATCTCCGGAGATTCTGCGGGAAAAAATCCGCCATACTGCCCAAAAAATGGTAGAAGCGAACCAACAAATACCTGGTTCTGTATAATTTAGACTGT
>SDBT01002502.1_pt1 | contig 32427 bp, 27 predicted proteins | sample 2277101 | NCBI WGS metagenome assembly SDBT01 (sample SAMN10404973, study PRJNA504765) | marine sediment metagenome | isolation source: marine sediment core GS10_PC15, 103 cmbsf | place: Arctic Ocean: Southern Knipovich Ridge | collected 2010 | reverse complement strand
CTGCGAATTTAAGGTAGTCGTTCACTGTCATATTTGAGTAAAGCGGTGGGGTCTCCGGCAAATATCCTATTTTTTTTCGGATAGCCAGTGAATTCTTTTCAACGTCGTCACCCCCTATTACAATCTTACCTGAACTGGCAGGTAAATACGAAGTAAGGATACGCATTAATGTCGTTTTGCCAGCACCATTCCGGCCTAAAAAACCAACGATTTCTCCTTTTTTAATTTCGAAAGAAACATCTTTTAATGCCTGAAATTTGCCAAAATACTTTGTGATGTTTTGAGCTAAAATCATAATTGTCTCTGATATATAAATTCGGTTTTCATCCAAATAACATTGGGAAACGCAAATAATAACTATACTCTGTTTCAGTTAGGCTCGATACGATCACAATAATCCCTGGCATCTGTATGATCTCTTCCATCATACGGAATGCTTCAGGAACAGAAAGAAGAGTAAGGTAATCCCTTCTGTTCTGCCACTTTAGCTGCCTTAAGTTTTATAATAATTAATCAAAATCATAAACATGATGCGGTTATATACTTATTCTGCTGGTTAATCAACGAAAAAAGAGAATAATAACAAACGGGCATTCAGGGGAATTTGTCTCAACTACTGGTGGCAAGATCGCTTCACTCCGTTGGAGATTTATGTTTAAGCTTGCATGCCACCTGTAGGAAACAAGAAAAAGAATCGTTGCTATTTGCAACGGAACTCTTAATTTCAACAGGGACGTACTTTGGTCGCACATGGTCCCTTTGCACCTTCGCCGATTTCGTATTCGACCTTCTGCCCCTGTGTGCTTTTTTCTCTTTATCGGTCATGTCTGCAAAGCGTTTTTTAGCCTTGTGGTTCATACTTTTTGTCCTTTGTTCCGTTCCCACAAACTACTTCTTCATCCAACTTCCACATCCTACACCCCTTCAACTCTTTTTGCAATAGTCAAATCCCCACTCTCCCCCACTCCAATTCTACCCTTAAAAAGTCAAGTTCAGGACAATACCAGGTCGGGACAAAGAACAAATGAGTTCGACGCTGGATTTACGCTGGAGGGTAAAGAGTAGCCAAATTTTCCTACTTGACAAACAGTAAAAATAGTATATAGTCTTATGTAATAAGAGGTTAGTGGTTTCTTATGCGGGCGTAGCTCAGTGGTAGAGCGCCAGCTTCCCAAGCTGGATGTCGAGGGTTCGAATCTCTTCGCCCGCTGTTTTAGCATTAATTTTACACAATATGGCGGTGGTATGGCGGCAAAAGAACATTCAAGTTATCAAAAGGATGCTATCTCCAGATATTATGACAATCTGGATACGATAATGTTGGGCAAATTGCAGGAGCTTGTCACCGAGCTTTATCTTGCCGACAGCCCGGAGAAAAAAGAGCAGCTCTGGCAGCGAGTGCATAAGGCGATGGTCAAACTTAAGATAAAGCCCGCGATAATCGAGCATATTATGTCCAAAAAGGATGTTACAGTACTGGCAAAAAACATTGCCGACTGGCTGTAAACAGGGGGAGGCTGTCAATATTTTGTGGTTGATTTTTCTCATTGAACTGATATAATGTACTTTAGTGGGTGTGTTCTTTTTTCAAGTGAATACGGGGGCGATTGGCATCGACCGAACAGGTAGACGGTCGAGTGGCATGCCCAGGATGTCGGTTGGCCTGGCTAAAAATCCGGCAACTTTAACTTAATTGGCAACTCACAGTTGCGAATGGCGGCCTAAATAGGCTGCCCGTCCATACGGTTTTTTTCTCGCGGGACCGTATAGGGCGTCGAACAGCGGGATAGCATTTGCGGGTTGTTCGTGACGCAAAGGTGAAATTAATCGCGAACTGGTGACGGCTGGAGCCTGTCGTTTGGCGCCAGCTTGATCGAGACTTAAAAAAGCGACTAAGCATGTAGAAGCTCGGCCTGAAATGTTACGGGACGGGGGTTCGAATCCCCCCGCCTCCATATATTCATAACACTTTGTCCCAGAACATGTTACAGTAATATATTTTCTGCCATTAGAGAGTTATATTAGAGAGTTATTTTGTGTTTTTTTTCATTCCTCATTTTTTTGCTTGAAAAGTGAATAATAATTATCTAAACTCTCTAACAGACGTGTGACAAAAAACTTAGTTACTCTGTTTAATTGAGCATGTTATGGCGAAAAGAGGACCAAAACCAAAGTGGGTAAAAGTTGGGGGAATCGAAGTCGAAGGCCTGTATGAGGATAAAACTAACAAGGTGTATTATTGGTTTGAAGACGACCCCATTACAGGCAAACCACAAAAACACAGCAGAACTAATAAAAGCCAAGCAGCATTGGCACTATATCGTTATAACCTCAAAAAACAAGATCAAGTAAAAACTAAAATTTATTTCGATACGGAGGATGATGACGGTCATATCACAAAAGCACTTTCCGAAGATGCTTATATTGTCAGTGCAGAACTTCCCCCTAAACAGACAATCACCTATAAAGATAAAGATGGGGATGAGGTTACGCTAAGGACTAACGAGGTTTATCATATTCCTGACCATTTCATACTTGAGAGATTCGTTGAGATGTTGGATTCAAATCCAAGAAAAATGTCAGAAAGCTTTTTAAGCATGGGGCGTGAAGATTTAGCTGGTATTATCCATCTCCCAAAGAATTTTAACTTACCCAGAACTAAACTAACTGACATGATGAAGTGGTATTTGGAACTTGAAGAACGAAGTAAAGATACGATTAAGCAAATTACAACCCATTTCCCACAATTCATCGATATCACAAATGTAGACTACATGGAGCAGCTCACAAATGAGCATATCAAAGCATATCGAAAGAGAATTATTGAATTAAAGAAAAGGGGCTTTCATACCGTAACTTTTTTAAAGCATAGGTTTGATGCTGTAAAACGAATATTTCGGCATGCCAAAATGCATATGGAGAATAAAACAGAACTCAATAATAAATTAGATGCTCTTGAAGCAATATTAAAAGTAGACGGTGATGGAGCAAGAAAGAATGCAAAACCAATTGAAAAAGATCAAATGTTATGGTTGCTAAAGGCAACTGATACTCCCTCTAAAAACCACATAGAAAAATTAAGATTGGCAAAATGGAAGGCAATTCTTCTGACAGCACTTAACACTTGCTCGTACATGAAAGATATCTGTGACATGAGATTTAGAAAAACAAATTCAATTGAGGGTGTGGATCTTACAAATAGCACTCTGAGTATGTATAGAGTTAAAACTTCAATAGCTAAAATAGCAGTTATATGGAAGGAAACCATACAAGCCATACTAGAATATAGAGAATTAAGGGATTCCGATGCAGATTTTGTGTTTGTCACTCGAAATAACACTCCATGTCTCACTTCACATCTTCGAAAGGAATGGAGCAAATATATCAAACCTTTAGCATCAAAGGTTGCAACAGAGGAAACCAATAAAAAAACTGACCTATCTTTTTTAGAGTTTTCCATGATTAGAGACGGGTGTTTTACTGCTTGTGCAAAAGCTAAGTTGCCCATTGACCAGAGAAACTTTGTATCGGGGCACAAAAATCCAGGTAATGATGATGATTATTTACTAAGACAACCCGAATTAGCCAAACCTGCTTGTGATGCTATCTATTCATATTTTATTGGGGAATAAGAAGTTTTCCTAACCCCCTTTTTCCAGGCGAATCAATTTCGCCCTACATAAGATTGAACTATCGACCCAATTACAGTATTATCTCCATATCGGAGTATCGAGAATGTCGAACATAACCAAAAACCTGTTCCTCTCAACAATCTCCTGCCCAACCTATGGCTTCCTACAAAAACTACAGCCTACCCAACCTACAGGCCCAGCTGACCAGCTCCGTATTGATGAAGGCAATGAAATCCAAGAAAGAGCCAGGAAACTGTTCCCTACTGGAGTATTAGTAAAAGGAAATAACATAGATGCATCCAAAACTACCCATAAACTCCTGTCAGATCCAACTGTCTCAACTATATTCGAAGCTACCTTCATAAATGAACCCTACGTTACCAGAGCAGATATTCTGATCAGAGATAAATCAGCATGGAAAATAATAGAAATCAAATCAAATGTAAATATGTCTGATGAACTTATAGACGATTTAGCCTATACGACCATGGTAAGTAAAAAAGCAGGTTTAGATATTACTTCCTGCTCCTTATTACTTGTTAGCAAAGACTATCGATTAGGAATGAGTGATGAGAAATTATTTGTTGAAAATGATGTAACTACAGAAGTATTTGGTAGAGTAGGAGAATTTGAAAAATCTTATGATCGTATAATAGAAATACTTTCACAAGCAGAAAAACCTGCTCCTGAGTTGAAATGGGAATGTAAGAATTGTGAGATATTTACTGAATGTAGTAGAGTAGGAATAGAAAATCATATTTTTGATTTACCAAGATTAAGTCATACAAAGTTCTGTCAATTAAGAGATATGGGAGTAGTTGAGATAGAAGAAATTCCTGATGAGTATGGATTAACACCTACTCAGGAAATAGTTAGGAAGGCAGTGGTAAGTGGAAAGCCTGTAGTTGATAGAGATGGGCTAAGGAATGCTTTGGATGGGATAGATTATCCTTGTTATTACTTGGATTTTGAAACGACTCAAACTGCTATTCCAATGTATGAGGATATTGCTCCTTATGCTCAAGTGGTAACTCAATATTCTTTACATGTATGTAATGAAGCAGGGGAAGTAGTTGAGCATAGAGAATACTTGGCTGATCCAAGTAGAGATTGTAGAAGGGAGTTGGCAGAAAGATTGATAGGGGATTGTGGTAGTGAAGGTAGTGTTTTAGTTTATACATCATTTGAAAAAACTATTATAAATGGGTTGGCCGAGTTGTTCCCTGATTTGGAGAAAGAATTAGGGAAGTTAATCGATAGGCTGGTAGATTTATATAAAATAATCAGGGAAAATTATTATGATGTAGGATTTCACGGTAGTTACTCGATAAAGAAAGTTTTACCTGTTCTTGTAGAAGATATGGGGTATGATAATCTGGAGATAGGAGATGGGTTGGATGCTTCTGCTGTGTTTGCTTATATGTGTAAAGGTAGGTATAGTAGGGAGGAAGAAAGTAGGTTAAGGGAGCAGTTGTTGGTATACTGTGGGGTCGATACGATGGCTATGGTTAGGTTGGTGGGGGAGATGGGGGAGGTGTAGGGGAAGGAAAACAGTTCCTAAATCTCCTTCTAAACAATCCGAACCAAAATATATTTATTAGACGGAACGCCTTTTAGTTCCTCCAATATTCTTCACTGTACCTTTTACTCCTACGTTTTTCATTGCTTCTACTGCTTTTGTCATATCCTGTTGGGGAACTTGTAATACTTTTTGAGCTTTACGGCTTACTTTGAGCCGTTGTGCTGCTTTAGTCAAACCTTGTTTTTGACCACTACGCTCAACCTCTATTGCCTTGTGCTTAGTCTTTGCATCAAGGCGACGATTTCCCTTAATGGGCACTTCAGTTTTGCCTGATTTACCAGCTGCTTTAGCTTTTGCTCTTTTATGACTCTGTGATTCTGCCATGATAATTCTCCTTTCACAAAGAAAATATTACTTGTTTTAATTATTGTTCTTAATACATACTCTACAATATTATCATCTCCTTTGCAAGTAATCATTTGCAGATTGATGATAAGTAATTTGAAGGGGTTTAATCAAGTCAATATATCGTATTAATACATTAGGATCGGGATCTATTACCCATATATTTTCATATTTTGAATTATTTCTCATTGCCCTTTGGATTAAATTCGAACTTTCGAAATCCATAGTGGGACAAGAATATCCAAATATTACTATTTCATCTGCATTCTTAAGAGTTTTTTCTGCTTGCCTCCAAAGAGGTCGAATATTATCGTGCAATATTGCCGATTTGTGAGCCACTGGGGGAACAATAACGGGAAGGGTTTGCTGAGAACGACTACTTCCAGTATGACGCATTTGTGGATCAATCGTGTGTCTGCGTGTTACATTAATTGAACGGTTTGCTCGAAACATAGCTTTGGCACTTATGTTGGTGCTTTTGTGAATAGAATACCAATTCAGAGAACCATGTAATTTTAAAAGTTTTATACCTCCAGGCTTTGCATCTCCTTTTGCAAACAACTCTTTCCCTTGTCGAGGAGCGGTAATCGAGCTAAAATCTATGGAATAACAAGATGGGAAATCGAAAATCTTACCTTTTGCCTTATAAATTTCTGTTTGTTCAAGTTTATTGAGTATTTTTTCAATCTGTATATCTTGGTTAAATGTAATAATAGTAATATTTGCTGGTGCAACCCCTGTATTAAGAAAATCTCTAATGATACGGTAAAGATAACGGCCTCGTGTAGCAGAAAGCTTATTGGTTGTGTCGGCCAGCCTACGATTAAATAATCTAATTAACTCTCTGAATACTTCAGATGCTTTGTCTTTCAAGTATGGACTAAAAACATCCGTATAGATTTTAGCCATTATCTTTTCAAGAGAGTCATACTCAGGAGCTAAAATGTTCAAACCATAATTTTCCTCAGCATATAATTTAATTCTGTTTACTGCCTGTGCATTCGTTGTACTGGCAATAGAGAAAAAATTATTATCCAAAGGGGGACGGTTCTTGATAGAACTATTTGACGCATCAGCAACCGTACAGCCAGCACCAATTATCAGACATATTTTTTGCGGCATCTTTTATTCCTTATTTAATAGCATCTGTAATTCATGTCGGTAATTCAAAGAGGAACATTGCGAAAAACCATAATGCCGCCAACAACAGGACTATCAATAAAATAATGACGGTTATTACCTTCAGATACAAACAACCATAAGCTATCTTCCCTGTCCACACTTCTTTTATGGCATAGCCAGCAAGGCAAAATACGATAAACCAGCCCCAATGAAAAAATCCAATTATATTTAACCAGTCAAAAAACCAGAGGATGTCGTCTTTTTTTAATATAGCACATATAATCTCCAACACTGGTATTATAGCAAGTAAAAAGGCACTTGCTGTTAGCCCTATGACTAAGGCAGTTTTTTTTGTATCTTTATTCATAATTCAAATTTGCTTTCACTCATTTGGCTCTGTAAAACAAAACAGTAAATGGCCTGAACAACATCCATAAGCTAAAAATTCTTGAATTGTTGAGACAGTTAGTTGGTTCATTTGATTATGCTCCGAATAGGTAGTTTTATTAGTTCATAGGTAATAGTTTATAGTAAATCTGTTAAAATGCAATAGGCAAAAAGTGGGCAGAAAAATCAGCAAATCTTTCTCATATATTTTTTTCTTGACAAACGTTCAATCGGGGCTATACTCCCCGATAGTCAAAGGGTGGAACCTACAGTGGACGCACAGACTTGCCTGCAAATTTAGGGCGTGGAGTACAGGATTATGCAGAAACTTGGTGATTATCGAATTATCAAATTACTAGGGAGGGGGCAATTCGGTGAAACATTCAAAGCAGTCAAGGATGGCCTTACGGTTGCACTCAAGGTCATCAAAGAGGAGGCTGTTCAAGCAGGCTTTGATATTAGATATTTTCAAAAGGAAGTAAAGGCTCTTCAGAAGGCTATTGGGCCAAATGTCATAAGATTCATTGATTCTGGAACTGCTAAGCTAGGCGAGGAAATGCGTTATTTTGTTGTGATGGAATATCTCGAAGGAGATGATCTTGCCAAAACTTTTGACAAAGTTGGGCACACTTTCCCAGAAAACACCTTGAAGAATATACTTATTCAAGTTGTTTCTGGTTTAGAGTGCATTCACGACAAGAATATTATCCACAGAGACCTAAAGCCAGCAAATATTTTCTTGGAAAAAAATGGGGTAGTTAAGCTGTTAGACTTTGGTTTAGTAAAGATGCTTGACTACACCACTATAGCTACTCGGGCTGGTCAACCTGTTGGAACACCACTATATATGGCCCCTGAAATACTCAGAGGGGACAAGATTGATTACAGAGCGGATTTTTACTCTTTGGGAGTATTGACTTACTATTTAGTTACAAGTGGAAACTATCCCATAAGAGCAGCTACGCCTATAGAGTTATATATGAAGCTTGTTAACAATCCTCCAATGAGACCAACCCATTATAATAAAAATATTTCCCATGAATTTGAGAACCTTATTCTCACCCTTCTAGGCAAACAGCCATATGAACGAATCAACAATCATCAGGATATTATCAATGCAGTCAAATCAATACCGATAACTATCCCATTCAAAAAGACCATTCTCACAAAAACCTATAGGAAAAAATTTGCCAAGAAATGCTATTTCCGTTTGCTTAACAATGAAAAGAGTGTTATTGAGAGTTTTGTCCAATCGGGTGGCAAAATGGATGGATTTGTTTTTCCAGCCAATTTTCTCCCTATGTATCAGAACTCTCTTGTGGCTTTCCAGAAGCTAAAACTTGCATATTTGTTTGACCCCGCAACTTGTAGATTGCCGTACTCTTCTTTTGCATTGACTAAAGGTCTTCGAAACCTTCCGTATGTGCCTGACAAGGAAAATATTTTGACGCCTGACATGCTTGGGACGCTTAAGGGGCTTCAGGAGTATGCTAGAGGTTGCATTGACTGGCAATTGAAATGGGACTGTTCTACTTTAGTTGCACCCTTTCATTATAGCCAAAATTCAAGTTCGAGATGGCTTGAAACCGATATAAAGTTAATCGAAGAATCAATCAGCTATGCAAAAGAGAAGGATTCTTCGTTATCTGTGTTTGCTGGAGTATGCACAAATATAGAGCATCTTACGGTAGAGGATAATCGCTTAGATTTACTTAATCGTTATTCTCGTGTGAATGCTGATGGGTATCTTTTTTATGTTGATAATCTTAATGAGAGGACTACAAATCCCTTACAAATAACATCCTATTTGAAACTACTTACTCTCTTTCAGAAACTAGGCAAACCAGTTTATGCGTGTCGAATAGGAACTCTTGGGTTGGGATTACTTTCCGCTGGGATTGATGGAATTACATCGGGCATAGCATCGTTATCTAGTTTTTCGGAAAGTGACCTTCTAGAAGATAGAGCCACAGGATATAACATGAAGAGTAAATATTACATACCAAGTATGTTACTAACAATACCTGTAGAAATGGCAAAGGATATCTTGTCTGATACGCGAAATGGGCATATGCGATGTACTTGTAAGTATTGTAAAGGAAATACACAGAATATTAGTGTAGCAGCGAAGCAACACTTCCTTGAAATTAGAACACAGGAAATCAGTCAGATCAACAGCTTCAAAAGCACAGAAGAAAGATTGTCTTGGTTCTCCAAAAAGGTTGAAGTAGCAATTAGAAACTGCAAATCTGTCTACGACCAAAGATTAGTTAAACTCACTCCTAGTCATTATTCTCATCTTAAAATATGGTTGCAGGTTTTTTCGCCAAAAAAGAAAGGGTCTACATGAGAAAACTCGAATATCATATGTTAGGACCAATTCATAATTTGATGCTCAATAAAATGAACTTAGATGTTGTTGATCGTGAGTTTTCTGCTGGCTATGGAAGAGCAGATTTGGTTGGAGCGAATCTATCATCGACAAATTGCCTTGAACGACAGAGGCTTGGGATAGATGAAGCTTTCGACAATAGTCTCTTGTTAGATGTCATGATGTCCCTAAATACGACTAGGAGAACATCGATACCCTACATTTTGAATCGAGTTGCAATTGCCCAGTCAACTTTAGTGCAATCCGTATTGCCCAAGCTTGCTAGAGTTGGATTAATTAAGAGATATGGTGATGGATATGTTCGTGCTTTGTTCCAACTCCCAAACCCTGTAAAACGAATTGTAGCAATAGAAGCTAAGCAAACTAAATGGAGAGAAGCAATATTGCAAGCAAGGCGTTATACTTTTTTTGCAAATCAAACATATATTGCTCTTTGGAATGATATTATACGTTTAGTGGATAAAAATGTGCTCTACCAACATAGGCTAGGCCTGATTGGTGTCGAAGGGACAGATGCTAAGATTTGGATTGAGGCACCATTTAGAAATCCCCGAAGGGCAGTAATGAGCTGTTTATGTGCTGAACATTTATATAAACAAGCATTGTGTTAGTTCTTAGAAATAGATCTTGTCGAAGCAGTTTCAACTACAGTCCCTGCAACCTAATTTAGCAAAAGGAGTCTCCTATTTGAGCAATATGTCTACCTCCCAAACCACAACCCTACCTCCCATCACCTACACCCACTCCACTCGTGCCAAACACCTACGTATAACTATCAAGCCTACCCAAACTATCACCGTAACCATCCCAAAACACACTACCCGACAACAAGCCCAGCAGTTCCTACAATCTAAAACTTCCTGGATAAAGAAACAACTACAAAAATTAGACCAACAGGAGAAACTCCAACTGTCCTTACCTGACCTTCCAACTATCGACTTAGAGAAAGCTCAGAATGAGCTTTCCTGTCGATTAGAGTATTTCTCTGATAAATATAATCTCCCTTACAATAGAGCAATATTTAGGAATCAAAAGACAAAATGGGGTTCTTGTAGTAGTAAAAATAATATTAATCTGAATATAAATATTGCCTACTTGCCTAACGAACTACAGGACTATATACTATTGCATGAGCTATGCCATATTAGGCATAAAAACCATAGTAAAAAGTTTTGGGCAGAGCTGGATAAGTTGGTAAGTGGTAAGAGCAAGGAGTTGAGGAGGGAGTTGAAGGGGTGTGGGGTGAAACTAAAATGACTAAAAAAGGAACCTACAAATATATTTGTGAAAATGCCATATGGAAAATTGGTTAAATGCCAAAGATAGAATCAGTAAGTTCAAACCTCATTGCATTGAGCGTGGTCCAATAAGACTTTCTCCAAGTAAGGGGTAACTATAATAGAACTTAAGACTGTAAACTTTATCGATACAAGGCAATCATGTTTTTATATAATGAAAGGTTAGTATATGGAAGCTGGCAAAAGGACTATTGAGCAGTTATTTAATAAGGGAAGAGTTCTAGAAATCCCCTTTTTTCAAAGGAGCTATGTGTGGGAGGAAGATAACTGGGAAAGATTCCTGGCCGATATGGAGAACCTATCTTCTGCCAATAGGGATTACTTCATGGGTTCAGTCATTCTAAAGGGTCAATCTGTTCCAAGCAATAGTGAAATAGGTGACTGTAGAGTCGTTGTTGATGGCCAGCAACGCCTTACAACAATTATTCTTTTTTTCAAAGAGCTATATAAGGTAAAAGGTGACCAGAAATCATTCACAGAAACTTTTTACAACAGAAACAGAGAAGTGATTCTAAAACATAACCACAATGACATTGAAATATTCGAAGCTATCATAGAAGACAAACTTACTGATCAGATTGAAAAGAAATATGAAAACAATAATCTATTGAAATGTTTTTTGTATTTCCGCAGAAATGCAGATATCTTCGGCTCTATCAACACACACAGCATCTTGAATCATCTGTACTTTGTTGGCATCGACCTTGGAGCAGGAGAGGATGAGCAACAAATATTTGACACAATCAACTCTTTGGGAGTTTCCCTTACGACAGCAGAGCTTCTTAAAAATGAACTGTTTAAAAGAGATGACGAACTTTTATATAAAAACACATGGAAGAGTGCTTTTGAGAAGGATGAAGATACAAGGGGATTTTGGGATCAGAAAATAACTGCGGGGCGGCAACACCGTGTTAGTATTGATTTATTGTTACAATCTTATTTGTTGATTAAGAGCGATGCCAGAACGGAGTATTTGGGCCTGGAGAGCCTCTTTAGGAACTATAAGAAATTCTTGGAAGAGTCTGATGTTGACAAAAAACACTTCATAGAAGATTTAATTTCATATGCAACACTATACCAAAATAATATTGATATTGACTATTTAAATCAAGATATTGACCGAGACTCTCCCATAGAAAGATTAAATGTTGTGGTGTTTGGCTTAAATACAACAACTATCATACCCTATATTCTGTATGTCTTGAAGGAGGTTGCTGACCGCGAAGAGCGGAGAAGAATATTTAGACTAATAGAAAGCTATTTAATGCGCCGCCTGATCTGCAAAGAAACGACAAAGAACTATAATAACTTTTTTGCTTCTTTGATTCGTAATAAAACGAAGACTTGTGATCTGTTAAAAGAGAGGATTTATAAATCGGAAGATCAAATAAATAGGTTTCCTGGTGACGATGATTTGTGGATTGGTTTTCAGAATAGTAATCTTACAAACCAGCAATCTAAGACGGTTCTTTACCTTATTGAAAAGTCTATCAGGCAATCTCAGTATTCAACAAACCTTCGCTCACTTAACGAATATAGCTTGGAACATATCATGCCAAAGAAATGGAGAAATAACTGGGGTAACAATTTAAATGAAGAGCAATCGAGACAGAGAGACCAGCTATTACTTAAGCTTGGGAATCTGACAATTATTACTTCATCTCTTAATAGCTCTATCAGAGATGCCGATTGGGAAACTAAAAAGAACGGCAATGGAAACAAAAAAGGCTTAAATACATACTCTACAGGAGTCCAAATATTTCAAGAATACCTTAAGGAACCTATTTGGAATGAGGAAAAAATACAGGAAAGAAATAAAGAACTCTTTGAGCATGCAAAAAATATTTGGAAGGAAATATGATTTGTTACTTTTGAGATAGTGTCGTTATTTGTACTATCTACTATTTTCCTGGGCATTCTCCCCACTCCCCTGAGGGAAAAGAAAGGGACTGAATATGGAGCGGTACAAAGGATGGGAAAAACCACCTCAAAGACTTCCTTGAGGAATGGGTTCATTTGAGTGAGATGACGGATAAAGGAGTAGTGGGTATAGGTAAAGGTATAAGGAGAATTTAACACTTGCAAAGGAAGATTAGGGGATGTAGGATGAGGGGATGTAAAGAAATTATTTGTTGTTAAATAAGGAAATAATAGATGAAACCACTTTTTACAATCCATGCAGGCGAATATTTAGTAGGTTCACATATAGAGGAGAACTTCAAAAAATATAATGTATGGGTTCCTTCAAAAGATAATGGTGTTGATTTGCTTGTGACTAATTCTAAAAACAACAAATCGGTCTCAATTCAAGTTAAATATTCAAAAGACTATGTGATAACTCATATGAAACCAGAATATCAAAATAAGTTTAAATCTTGGGGATGGTGGACATTAAAAAAAGATAGTATTAAAAAGTCTAAAGCTGATTTATGGGTTTTTGTAATGCAAAGTTATGTAGAAAAAACTATTGAATGTGTTGTTATCCCCCCAAAAATCTTACTAAAGACTCTTAAAAATATACATGGCAATAAGAAACTTTTTCAAACCTATATGTGGGTAAGTTGTAATAATAAATGTTGGGAAACAAGAGGTTTGAATAAAGCAGGAAGAATATTAGTTGCTAATAATAAATACAAAGACAAAGATAGGAATTTAACTTGCTTCTTGGATAACTGGAAGGTTATGAAGCAAAAGCTTAAATAAAGAAGAAATTAAGATAGTTGAGGGAGAGTAAATAGGAACCAAAGGAGTGAAAAATGAAGAATCTGCTATATCTTATTTTTGTTCTGTTTTTGGTAGGTTGTTCTTCTATTGAAGAATGGGAAAATTCTGACAATATCTATCGCCCAAAGCAGGAAGTGAAAAAGAATTACAAAGCATGGAAGGGAAAAGTAATGCTATCTATAGAACCAATATATTTATCGACTACTCTTATTGGCAGATATCTTGATAAAGAATCTAAAGGTACTGCCACAGGATTTTTCTTTCGGAGCAAACAAGGCTCTGTATATCTCGTGACGAACAAGCATGTTCTTTATGGAGACAACTTTTCTGATGATAATGCTATACCAGAAATAGATAAAATAATAATAAAACTTCATACCAACAAAAATAACCTGACACAAAACAAGACAATAGCCATTAAGCTTTTTAAAGGTAAAAACAGATTATGGAAGGAGCACTCCATGAGCGATATTGATATAGTTTGTATACCTATAAAATTAGATAAAAGCAAATTTGTTTTTGCCACGACAGATGAAAGTCTTTTAGATGCTTCCAGTATAAAAATCAGTTTTGAAAAAATATTCATTATGGGTTACCCATACGGTTGGCATGATTCCCTGCACAATCTTCCTATTACGAGAATCGGTCATTTATCAAGTCCCTTTGGAGTGCCTTTTAACGGGAATCCCTTTATGCTTGGAGATGTAGAAACACACGAAGGAATGAGTGGTAGTCCTGTATTTATGCATCTTGATGATTATGTGACTATAGAGGAGGGAAAACCAAATAAAAAAAACCTGGGTCAATCTAAAACTATTTTAATTGGAGTTTATTCTGGGAAACCTTTATGGGAGGTAATAGATAAGAAGACAAAAAAAACCACAAAAATCCCCCACTCCTTGAGTGCAATTTGGTTTGGTGACTTAATAAAAGAGATTATTGGAGAATAAATAGCAAGTATTCCTTTGCAAACTCGATAGATTGCTGTGGCTGAAATCATAATGGTAATAACATTTAATAGGGAAAAATAATTATGCCTACTAACCAATCCATACCCGAACAACTCAACATTTTCCAATATTCTTCCTACCAATCTATCCCCCCTGGCAAATTAGCTTGGATAACTATCAAAGCCAAACAACAAGGCAAAGATCCTAAGATGGTCCATGCAGGAATAAAAGCAAAGATGTCCAGGAAGAACTACAAACCGACCTCTTCTGCAAAAACTACTAGGAAGAGAACGACTAAGAAACAACAATCCATTTATGAACAACTAAACCTATCTGACTATAAAAGCTACGACTCTATTCCTCCTGCTAAAAGAGCATGGATAACTATTAAGGCAAAACGAGAAGGTAAAGATCCTGATAAGGTTCATTCTCAGATAGCAAAGAAAATGGGGGGAAGTAAAAAAGTAGGGAAGAAGGTAAGTAAGAAGAAAGTAAGTAAGGGAGTTGGGAAGAAAAAGAAGAAAATTAAGATTGATGGATGTCCTTCTCTGATAATTTCGACTGATAAAGACATTGATAATTGGAGTTTTAAAAATGGGATTACAAGAAGTTTGGCTTTTAAAAAGAAGGGGCTTGCAGAATTTGCTGTCAATGTTGGCCCAAAGTGTGATAACAATTGTCTCTATTGTTTTTCAGGTAGTATGTTATTTAGACACCGTTCATTTAAAGAATTCAAACGTGATCCACATGCCTTTGGATATGCAATCGTTGACCCTGAGATATCTATAAAGGTAGCCAAAGATGCAACAAGAAAGAGATGGGATGGAGCAAGGGGATTGATTGAGCTAAGTACTTATAGTGATGCTTGGTGTCCATCAGCAAGAAAACTTGATTTGGGAAGAAAGTGTTTAAAAGCAGTTCTTGAGAATGACCCAAAATGGACCATTAGAGTTCTTACAAAAAACCATGAAGTTGAAAAAGATTTTGATATTATAAAAAAATATAGAAAAAGAGTAAGTGTTAGCCTGACAGTTACTTCACCTGTTAATAAAAGCAAAATAATGCAAGTTGTTGAGCAGAATGCTTCTCCTGTAAAAGAACGGATCAGAGTGCTTAAGAAAGCTCATAGGATGGGACTTAGAACCTATATGATGCTTTGCCCTTTGTTGCCTTCTATTGCTGATGGTCCCAAGCAAATTGATTGGTATATTCAATTGGCTGAAGAAGTAGGAGCTGAAGAAGTATTTGCTGAAGCTGTAAATAGTCGAGGGGAAACATTCCCTCTTGTATTTAAGGAATTTGCAAAAAAGGGATACAAAAATGAGGCTAAAGCAATAAAGGCACTTATGGACGATGATATTCATTCAGAATATACTCTTCGATTAGTAAAAAATGTTCAAAAGAGTATGAGGAAGTATTCAAATATTAGAAAATTAAGATTTTTACTTTATTCAAATAAATTATTATCGGAGCATCTAAAAGAAATTCAAAAAGATGATGCTGGGATAAAGTGGTTGTAGGGAAATTTTTGAGAAATACCATTAAACAACAAATTATTGATTGCAAGAAATGCTCAAGCATAGGAATTGATTATTCATATGAAAGAACAGAGAACTTGTCTTATGCATATCAATACATACCTGAAAACGTGAATACTCTATGGATAGTTGAATCTCCTCCTTTCTCCGATCCACCAAGATACTTTTATAGACCAGAATTAACAGGAAATGACAGCCTATTTAGAGAAGTGATGAAGTCATTAAATATCATTCCTTCTTCTCCCAAAAATGAGAGTTTAAATGAGTTTAAGAAGTTGGGGTATTTTTTAATTGATGCAGCAAAATGTCCAGTTGATAAGGGTAATTCTCATTTAAAACCACTAATGATAAAAAACTGTTCTTCTATACTACAACAGGAAGTTATAAGTTTGCAACCAAATAAAATAGTGATTATCAAATCCAATTTATATCATACTGTCCAGCAAAGCTTAAAAGAGATTGATTTTAATACTCGAATTATTAATTTTAAACCAATTCCTTTTCCAGGTTCAGGTCAGCAACGTAGATTTAGGGAGGCAATTTCAGAATTACTTTTTAAAGATAAACCAATGCCTAATTTGAATATACCTTAAGGTAGTATTGAGTTTATAGTAGATTAGTGGGAATTTCCTAATGCAAAATCAATATGTTGCAGACATTGGTGACTATGGCAAATACGGCTTATTACGAGCCTTATTCCCTGCTCCCTGTAAATTAGGAATAGTGTGGTATCTTGTCCCAAATGAACACCATCTCAATGATGGAAAGCATATAGACTATTTATCTAAATTGAAATATATCGACTGTGATCGAAAGTTATTTTCTATTCTTAAAGATATTATTTCTTTGGGAAAAAGAAATATATCTGAAATTGAGAACTCTGACATATTTTCTAATGAGACTATTTACCACTCTGACTTTCTTTCCTATGATGATATAAAAGCAAATAGTCCAACTGGTAGGCAGAAAAGATTATTACTAAGGGAGGAATGGCTAAATAATGCTCTACAAGTTGTTCAGGAATGTAATGCTATATTCCTTGATCCTGATAACGGATTAGAAACTCCTTCTGCTAATAAGCATACTGCCAAGGCTCCCAAATATGTTTATTATGCTGAAGTAGAAAAGTTCTTGTCAATTACAGATACTCTTATTATCTACCATCATTTGGGTAGAAACGGAACTCATGCTTCTCAGATAGGGCAAAGGACAAATAAACTCCAGGATATTGCAGGAAGTTCTTACAAGGTGATATCTTTATGTTTTAAACCTTATAGTCAAAGGGCTTATTTTATAATAACAAATCAGGAGCAAGTCAGAAATCAAGTAGATGAGTTTTTGAGTTCTAACTGGAAACAATGCTTTGAGTTGGTAGAATAATTATTGGGAAATAAGGAAAAACAATAAAAACCAAACCAATGACAATGCTGATTGAATATCAGGACAACTAACCCCCCTATCACCGTAATGCATAGCATTGCAGGAATAGGGAGATGTCACTCTAAGTCACAGCAAGAAGACAATCTACAGTGCATTTTCAGAAAGACAATAAATGGCAAGAAAGAAAAAAGCAACTAACATAACAGCTAGAAACCATTATGTTCCTCAATGGTATCAACGGAGGTTTATGAAAGATGGGCAACATAAATATTCGCTTCTCGATAAGACACCTGATAAGCTTCCTAGTGGCAAGGGATTTTACAATAATGAATACCTCAAAGGGGTAAGGGAATGCTTTCAGCAAGAGCATCTTTACACCATTGATTTATTTGGAAGTAAAAGTGACGTTATTGAATGTGAATTATTCGGTGATATAGATTCTAAAGGTTTTAAGGGAATAGATACTATCGCAATCAAAGATGAATGGAAAACACGAGGAGGAAATCAGAGATGGCAAGATTTTATTGAATATATGAATGCACAAAAACTCAGAACGATTAAGGGCTTAGATTGGGTAAAAAAATATCTCGGGATTTCAAACTACTCTCAGGATCAAAATGAGGTAATGAGTACTTTGCGAACAATACGCCATTTATATTGCACTATGTGGTCAGAAGCAATTTGGGAAGTGGTGTCTGCTGATAACAGTAAAGTGAAGTTTATTGTCAGTGATAATCCAGTAACTTTTTATAATTATCAAATACCTCCAGGATTTAGTTACAATGAGTACCCAGATGAACCGCTTCTTTCTATGGTAGGCACTCAAACAATTTATCCGTTATCTTTAAGCAAATGCCTAATATTGACTCACAGGCAATTAGCTCAAGGACCAGAGTCTGTTGACCCATTACAAGATCGGATAAATGCCAGATTTTATGATCAAGATGGTGATAGAGCTACCTTTAGTTTTATGGATATCATTCATGAAAGGAATTTGTCTGAAAAAGAAGTTTGTGCATTAAACTATGTGCTTAAAGTGCAGTCATGGCGTTATGTTGCTGCTGCCAAAAAGGATTGGTTGTATCCAGAGAGAAACCTTGAAGAGTGGGAGTGGGAGAAAAACCTGAAGATATTTCTGCCTTCAATGGATAAGATAGGTATATCGAGTGGGATATCCTTTGGATATAAGGACGGGTCATTTGAAAGTTTTACACCTTATGGGGAAAAAGTTGTAGATCCAGAAGAACTCAAAAGGATAAAAAAAACTGCATTTACAATAAAAAAAATTAAAAGAAAAGATAGATTTAGCGACAACCTTATAGCTTTACTAAATGAAAATGACACACCGAATATAGAAGAACAAAACAAACTGTTAATAGATGGCTTGGCAGATATTTTCGAAATTAATGACGGCAGTGCTGACAAATTTATGGATAGTTTTACTGCTGATAAAGTAAGGCAACTATATTATCTGATAGAAGATTTATGGCCAGCGGGTACAGATGTATTTAAGTTTCTGTCGCCAGATGATAACTTTAACCTGATATATTCAGGTGAGCTTGATGGTAAAGTTTTGCCATGGAAACTATTCAGTCTTGGTTTGTATTTTGATAAGGTTTATATTATCAATCCATTCCCCAATCCTTGCGCTATGAAAGATGAATTTAAACCTTCAATCTACCCAGAAAAATACTTAGCAACTACCTATGATTTATTTATTGCGTTTATTCTTCTGATACCTTGGATTGAAACGGGACAAATACAGATTTTGCCAAATCCATTTTTGGTTGATTTTCCTCTTCGAAAGATAGCTATAGAAAATATTGAGGAGAGAAAAAAAAGTTTCACTTTTCAACATGATGATGGTTTTATTAAACGTAAAACTTTTCAGCAATTTAAACGAATTTTATCTATGGCTCCCGAAGAATCCATAGAACAGACCGCAAAAAAGTTAATCCCAACTTTATCTGAAGAGCTGATTATGGAGTTTGCAAAAGATATAAGAGAAGAAAAGAATAAACCTCTGTCGTGGACTAAGTCTCTGAAGGATATTGGCCCACAGTTTCTTACAGAGAAGATTTGTGAAAATCTGGAAACAATAGTATATTTGGCTCAGCTTACGAATTCAATACCTTATACTTATCTGAACTTTAAAAGGGATGAGTTTGAAAGCATTAATAAAGGCACGGCTAATCCTTTTGATTATAAATTGAAAGTATTGAATGGCTGTGATGGTTATTTTATCAAAGCAATTAAGGAAGCAGGGATCTTGAGCAAAGTCCGAACAGTTCTAAGGAAATTGAAGGCTGATCCTTGTTGTATAAATTTGCATGAAGAATTAAAAGTTGCACTATCAGAGTCAGAAGAAGAATGGGATGCCATTAATGATATATTAAAATCAGATAAAAGTAAAGATTTTCTTGTTTCCCACGCTAACGTAACTTTTAACACAGGTGACTTTACATTGCCATCAGTTCAAAAACATCTCAAAGAAGTGTATAGCAATAATACCCTATCTGATGTCCAAATGCATATTTCTAGTTGCAATTAAATCTTTTGAGTTTTTCGGCAATCCGTTCCCCTTCTTGGATGAAGAGGCTGCCAGTGGATCTTAAAGTACCAAACGATAGTCGAGTAATGGAAGTGGGGGGAATAGGGGAATTTGACTATTGCAAAAGGAGATTAAATGATATAAAATACCACTATGCCAAACCTAACCAAATTAGCCCAAAAATATATTGCCTATGAATCATCTGATATCAGTGATTTTCAAAGAAAAGCTCGCCTTCTCCAGTCCATGTGGAGAGAAGAAAAAGGATATGAGGCAGGAGAATTCAGAGGAAGAAAAATAGGCAACTATTTACCTATGCCATGGGCAAAAGAAACTCTGAATAACTATCTATCTGACACTATTAAAGAAGTAGTTATTAGAGAAGTTATTCATAATTCAAATAGTGGCAAACTATACGGCAAACCAAGAATATTTAATAATCTACTATCCAGTCAGCCATTATGTTTTAACCTATTTGCAGAATTACAGCAGGATCTAAACCTTGCTACTAAAGTATTTAAGCAGTTATGTCCTCATAGAGTTAGTGAGGTGATAGGCATAGAATTTGAGCATTCACCTGGCAGAAAAGATATTGCTTATACAGGTGATAGGTCAGCTTTTGATGTTTATGTAGAATTTCTCAATAACTCAAATGAAAAAGGATTTATAGGGATTGAAGTAAAATATCATGAGAATCTTAAAAATAAGCCTGCTGAGATTAAAGATAGATATTTTGAAATAGCTTCTACTATGGGTTGTTTTAAGAATAAATGTTTAGATATTCTTCAAATTTCTCCTCTTGAGCAGATATGGAGAGATCATTTATTAGCAGGTAGTTTGTTATATTCTCCAAAAGATGATTTCAAAAGATGGTTTTTTTGTATTTCTTTATCCCCAAAATAATTTACACTGTCAAGAAGCTGTTGAGCAATATAAGCAGTGCCTTACTATCGATAGGACATTTCAGAGCTGGACCTTGGAGAGTGTCGCAGGTACTATAAAGCAAAACACAGGTAAGAAATGGATAGATGAGTTTATAGGTAGGTATTTGGACTTTGGGAAGATAAGTGAGTTAATGTAATTCTTTGGCCAATAAAAGAAAAGGTGCTTACAGGAAACAGGCATGACAGATAAAGAGAAAAAATCATACGGCCTCAAAAGACAATTAAAATATCTTACAACAGAAAAAGGTAAAGCTACTACTGCCAGATATAAGGCTAAATTATCCTTATTCCAACTATCTCTTCTTCGCCAATTAAAAAATAATGGAAAAATTAGGGTAACAATGGACAGGGGACTACAAGCGGTAATGCTCGATAAGAATAATAAAGTCAAACAAAATCGTATATTTATATATACTATAGAACTTCTTAGTTCTGATAGTGGAAGAGGCAAATTTCTTAAAGTAGTTAGTAAAAGAAAAGATGAGATTATTTATGGAATTTCAAAGAAAGGATTAAAGGTTCTTGAAAAAGGTCTAAAAAATGAAAAACACTTCGATATTGAACGCATATTAAGTTAAATGTTCTTGAAAATTAAATGTGGAGCTTATAATAGTTGTATACATGAAAGGAGATCAAGATGAATGATTGGGCTGAGTCTGCGGTTTGGATAGCTCTGTTCGTAACAGTTCTGATCTACAACCTGTACAAACTGAAGAATGCAAGGGACCCCAAAGAAGAATTACTCAAAGCAAAGCAGTTACTTGATCAAGGTCTAATAGAGTCAAGCGATTACGAGAAAATCAAAGGCAAGTTGTTGAAGCAAATCATTAATGACAGTTAAATTGTTATAGTATGAATATCTATTTTTTCGATATAGGAGAATTTGAGTGGGGAGAGGGTTTCTGTAGAATTAATTAATCATATGAGATAAAATATGAGCAGGAGAAGATGCTGGGCTAAATCTTATAGTAGAGTAAATGAAAGGGTAGAGTAATGAACAGTCGTTCAGTCTTTGATATAGACTGCACTCCTATAATCCCAGAATGTGGATTCAAATGTCCAAAATGTATCCAAGAGATTGAATCTACTCTTACCGACATTCAGGGTGTTAGCAAAGTCTACATTGAGGGGAAGGAACAAGAGCAGAAACTTGTCGTTGAGCATGATCCAGTTGTAGTGACAGCGGAACAATTGATCAATGTTTTCAAAACCTTGCCTTCCTTTTATGAAAGATTCTTCATCCCTACTCTGATTGAAAATAAAGAGAAACAGGATTGAAGTCCATTGAAAGTAGTAAAAACTAGGCCCACATAATGATGATATAATGTGAGCCTGTTTGAAATATCCTTGTTATTCTAAAGATTAGACCATATCTTTTAGATTTTTAAGTGGTCGAATCTTCACAACATTACGAGCTGGTTTGGCCTTAAATATAGTTTCTTCTTTGGTGAAGGGGTTGATACCCTTACGGGCCTTGGTTGCAGGTTTTCGCTTTACGACCAATTTCATCAAGCCAGGAACTGTGTATGCACCTGAACCGCTTCTGCCAAGACTCTTTTTAATCTGAACAGACATTGCTTCAAATACAGAGCCGACATCCTTCTTTGTCAATCCTGTTTTATCGGCAATTCCTGATACGATTTCACTTTTGGTCATTGGTTTAACTGCTACTTTCTTTTTTGCTTTTTTCTTTGCCATTTCTTTTCATCCTTGTAATAAAACTATATTCCTAAAAGCTAACGATTAGCTTTCTTGCTACATGCTAACAGAGTTTAACCGCTTGGGCACAGGGACCCTTCTCGGTTTCCCCTACTTCATACTCAACTGCCTGATCATTATTCAGTCTCTTAAATCCTTCCATTTGAATGTCGGTGTGATGGACGAAAAGCTCATTCCCTCCATCGTCTGGAACAATAAAACCATATCCCTTCCTACCATCAAACCACTTTACTTTGCCTGTCGCCATAAATTTTACTCCTAAAACTAATTCCAATATTGACTAAAATATACCAAAACATACTAACAGGGAACATTTTGACTACTTTGAGTGGTATTGCAATAGAAAAATAAGTAATTTTTATTGCTTTATCATCCCTACCACCTCACCACAATAAACTTATCAAACAACTTGCTTTTCCTTACTTTGACTACTTCGGAATGCAAATCATCCTTTTTATACTGACATTCTAGCAAGCCAAATTCTTCCAAAGGTTCTATAATTCGTGATGTCAGAACCCAGCTTGGAAATCTTTGTAATAATGGGTTTTTATCTATCTCCTCCCTGACGGCTGGAAGAAAAACCTTCTTTGGCAATTTCTCTATTTTTTGATAATTATTACATTCTTCACCCAATCGATACAAAGAATATCCCAAGGTGTTTTGAATACATTCTAACTCAGTCAATCTGTCCAAATATCCAAGATTAAATTTCCTGAAATAATTATAAAACAATAAATAAAATAATTCTCCTGCCTTACTATCCGACAGAAAAGATTGGTATTTCTTGACTACATAAAACTTCTTTGACTTCTTCTTTATAATCCCTATTTGTTCGCATACTATCCTGATTATATGTAATGGTAAAACATCATCTTCATTAATAACCTTGTTATATTTCAGTATAGAGTCCCTGTCATCATCATCAACCATCATCTTATCAAATATTAGTTTTACTATTTTCCTGTTAAGATTGCCTGTAGCAGTAGCTGTAATCTCATTACTTAATTCCAATAAAGTATTTAAGAATAGCCTTGTGTTATTGAAAAAAGGGGAATGTTTTAAGTCTTTAAGCTTGAGTTCTTTATTAAATTTGAGTGGGAACTTCTCATCATCCCAATTTGAATAAATCAGTCTATTTACTTGTTCAGGAGATAATCCTCCCATATCAAAATCAGGAGAAGTATTACGTTGTGTCATTACTTCTTGTAAGTGGTCATTTAGAGCATCAATACTGTCAAAATCCTTATTAAATATTTTTTTTGCTAAGGATCTAGATATAGAATTTGGGGTAAGTTTATTAAAAATTGCTCCAAGTATATCTTTTACTTCATTGTTATTAGTTCTTTCTATTGCCAAAAAAATAGAACTACTTAAATCGTAGGTATCTTCGATAAGAAAATCGATAGGTCCTGTTGAGTTTAATATTTTGTTATAAATAATTCCGTGTATATCACACTTGCTGAGAACAGTCTCTTTCTCTTTAGAGGTAAGGTCTACTGTTATTAGTCTGGATGGATGGTAATCTACCATAGTCTGTTCTTCTTCTATATTCTGCTTTTTAATTTTGCTAAATTTCTGTCATTATAATCATTCCACTGTTCATTTCCACCACTAAATAGGAGTAGGATTATTAGCTGTTGCAAAAGGGGATTGGAGGGTGTAGGATGTGGAAGTTGGATGAAGAAGTAGTTTGTGGGAATGGAACAAAGGACAAAAAGTATGAACCACAAGGCTAAAAAACGCTTTGCAGACATGACCGATAAAGAGAAAAAAGCATACGGCATCAAAAGACAATTAAAATATCTTAAAACAGAAAAAGGTAAAGCTACTACTGCCAGATATAAGTCTAAATTATCCTTATTCCAACTATCTCTTCTTCGCCAATTAAAAAATAATGGAAAAATTAGGGTAACAATGGACAGGGGACTACAAGCGGTAATGCTCGATAAGAACAATAAAGTCAAACAAAATCGTATATCTATAAATACTATAGAACTCCTGAGTTCTGATAGCGGAAGAGGCAAATTTCTTAAAGTAGTTAGTAAAACAAAAGATGAGATTATTTATGGAATTTCAAAGAAAGGATTAAAGGTTCTTGAAAACAGTGTATAGACAAGGGCAGATCAGCAGGGAGAAGATGAGTTTATTTGTGAGGCATATGAGCAGAAGGAATAGCAAATGACCAAAAAAAAGAAAAGAATAATCAAATACATATTATGGTCTATCTTGCTCATAATTATTATTTCGATTTTATGGATAATTCGGCCTTGCTCATCTTATGATAAGTCAAAAATCGATGAAAGATTAACCTCACTTGAAGAACCATTCAAATCAGTAGGAACAGGTTATTATATGGATGGAGGGAGTGTGGCTATTGTGATAGTTGATAAAAATGATACCGTTTTAAAGATTGCTCTCCCTGTATTCGATTTCGATCCTACTTACGAACAAATATATTTTGGGGCATATCTTATTAGAGATTTGGAAGAAGGCTGTGTGGAAGTTAAGAATCCTGCTGAGACAAAATTAATGTTGCAGGACATCCTCCACAGATATTCAAATACTAACCCTCAACTCTGTGTGGCATTATCTGCCATAAGAGGGAGAGTTATCGATTACATAATGATAATATACCATAACAAGATGGGTCATTATGATGTAGTGGAATAACCTGGACAATCTCTGTTGTCCCAGCAGGAAAGTAGGGGTATTCCCTATCGATAGAAAAAAATAATTCTTTTTTCCTGCAATAATACCACCCTTATACCCTAACGATCCATGTGACTCCTACCCCAATAAGAATTACTTTATTTCCCCCTTTTTTCATTCTCCATTTTTCCTGTCGAAAGGTAATAGATATTTGATCTATTTCGAAATTATCGATAGTTTCTGTGGGGGCAATAGTTGAATAGTTTTGAGTATCGATATTGTCGATATAGGGAGAATTTGGAGTGGGGAGAGTGGGGTTTCATGTTGCAAAAGGATAATAAGGAGTGTAGGATGGTGGAAACTGCAAGTCATACCCATGAAAAGGGAATAATGGTAAAAAATCTGAAGCAACTAAAGGAGCCAAAGGGGAATTTAATTGTGTCAAATGTTGATGTAAATGATTTTGGTGAAGAAAAAGTTTGTGTTTATAAAAATGAAACGTATTCTGTTCGAGACAATGGTGCAGTTCTTCGCCACCCACGCGAAAATGGCAGAGTTCGCCCTACTAACAATCAATGGACTTTCGGGAAACCTAACAAAAAAACTGGTTATCTGGAAATCGCCTCAGAAAGAGTACATAGAATTGTTGCGATGGGATTTCTTGGTCAGCCACCAACCAAAAAACATGTTGTTGACCATGTAGATACTAACAAACAAAATAATAGACCTGATAATTTGAGATGGGTTACAAGATTAGAAAACGTATTACTTAATCCAATCACAGTAAAACGAATTGAATTTACTTGTGGTTGTAGCGTTGAAGAATTTCTTGCTAACCCTTCAAAATATCGGGATAAGTTTCAAGAACCAAATTATAAATGGATGTGTACTGTAAGTGAGCAAGAAGCAAAATCAAGTTTAGAACGATTGTTGAATTGGGCAAAAAGCGATAAAGCTCCTTCTGGTGGAAGTTTAGGTGAATGGATATTTAATCGGAATAATACCATTCGTAAACAAACTGAAAAAGAACGTATTATCGAAGAACAAAAATACCAATCAAAATTTGACGAAATGGTAGAAAAGGTTTTTCAGAAAGTAGAGAAGGAAACAGGATTAAACAGAAAGTCATTGTCTTCTAAAACAAAAAAAGCTAAATACTATAAGGCTCGTATATATGCAGCGAAACTACTTCGTTCAGAAATGTATTTATCGGATGAAAGTATTGGCAGACTAATAGGGCGTTCCAAAAGTATGGTTAATTCATATCTGAATCATACTGATTTTAATCGAGGAAAGAAAGTCGATAATTCTTTAGTTATTTCGCAAACCCAAACAAATAATTCAGAATTTGCAGAACCTGATATAACAGTTATAACAGAATCACTTACACCAAACGCAGTTCAACGTAAATGGAAAACTCCGTCAGAATTTCCTTGCTGTCAGCAGGAATACACAGAAGAACCAATTAGAACTTATGCTAATAATCTAATAACGGGTTCTGTATTTTGTCGAAACAATCTGTATTCTTCATTGGTGTTCAAGAGTTCTGCCTCAGAAGACAAACAAACGATTTACGTTATTTCCGAATCAACAGGAGATAAAAATTCTGTAAAACCGTTGGCGTTGGCAAAAATCACTTTTGAAAACGGGAAATTTGTGCATACAAGTTTAGGTAGTTTTTTTTCTCAAGAAGGTGCTGAAAAACAATTTTGTCTTGCTCAAGGTCTTGAATGGCATGGAGGTGATTCCATTGATGATTATTGTTGATAGATTTATATCACCCAACCTCGTACGGGAAATACGTCATATCGCTATTAACAAAAAATCTCAAAATAGAAGTGTTGGTAGCAATCTTATCGAAGAATTGAACAACTAAAAATAGAAGAAATCAAAATAGTCAAAACCATTGCAAGAAACACCTCTGAAGAAATTTTCAAGAAAATCGGATTCAAGCCAGATGGTGAATATTTGACACATCCAGATTTTGATAAGTATGGGATTAAGTTCAGAAAGATGTCTTTGGAGTTGTGTCATGAATAATTCTTTCTCCTGCACTAACACTACCCCTACCATCAGAGTCTCACAGAAATTTCTCAAATAAGAATTACTTTATTTCCCCCTTTTCCATATTCCAATTTTCCCTGTCGAAAAGTAATAGAAATTATATCTATCCAACTACCATCTAATTCTTATATAATTTCATTATATACTCCCCACTCCCCTTTCTCCTTGGCCCGCCTGGAGCCATTTTAACGAGTTTAATTTCTTACGGACAAGTTATTACCTATTTCTTGAAAAGAAAGAATACAATCTACCACAGAGCTTACAGTGGGCTGATTTGACTACGAACTAATCTTGATTTTAATTTTTATATTTTTCCTTGTACCTATTCAAATTTTATCCTAAGTGTTTGTGTGATAGGTGATAAATTGGTAGTTATGGAGTAGTGTCGAGCCATTGTTGGGCTATAAGGGCAAGGTCTTCAATTCCAACTTCAGTGTTCCAGTCTATATCAGCTCCATCGCACCATTCGTCAGGATAGCCACAATCAGTTTCCAGCCAACGTAAGGCCACTAAAGAAAAATCATTAAGATTGACTGTTCCATCTACTGAAGCATCAGCGATTAGGGTTGATACTCGTTTAGTTCGATTACCAACTTCATCGTAGGTATATGTAATCACTGTTCCATTGTCATAGACTACTCTTGTTAGGCGGTGGAGGTTGTCGTAGTTATAAGTAGTTCCTGAAGCAAGTTGTGACAAGCAAAGCAAAAGAATAATACATATAATTAGTATGCCATGTTGTCTCATAATATACTCCTATTTCACACCAGCAGAGATTTGCTGTACATTGCTTTCAAAAATATATGGAATCATTGTTGATGTAATCTCTGCTCCTGCAACAATAAAGTGTCTTAATATGTTATCATTTGCATACCACAATACCTCAGGCTGTATAGGTTGATAATCTTTGAAAACAGAAAGTGCCAAATCCTGTTTGGTTGCTGTTAATATAGAATGCGAACCCTGTTTGTATGCGATGTATGAGCTAGAGATGGACTTAACTATAGATAGAACATCATAAGTTATAACAGCAGATTGACCAGCCAAGCTTCCACGTTCATATTCTGACTCTAATTCAGGATGTAAGTCGATCCACTGTTTTGCGCCTCCTCGATGTCCAGTATCCCATGAAAATACTTGAACAATATCTCCGCTCCACTCATGAAGTGTATCACGAGCCATTTCGCCAAAAAGAACTTCGCGTTTATAAGCAGCTTTTGCCGTCTGTGTGTCACCACCTAAAGAAGCTAAGCTTGATTGTATTTTATAGCCTACAGCTATGGTTGTGTAAGTAGCAGATTCAACAGCAACAGTGGGCGTGCTAAGAAATCCTAAACCAGCTCGTAAGCCTGATTGCAAACTTGCCTCTAAATCAATTTGCCAGTATAATCCTGTAGGGTCAGTTAAAAATAGGGGGCGATTACCCACATATCCATAATAATTCGAACTTTGAGTACCATTGAGACTATTATTAAGTGGATCTTTACTTAAGAATCTACCAGCTTCGGGATCGTAGAACCTTGCTCTCATAAAATACAAACCATCTGCTTCAACCATAACTCCTAAACCACCTACATAAGTAAATGGATTAGATGTTGTTCCCTCTTTACCAGCAGGAACGCCAAAAGGTGTATAAGCATAGCGGTCAGTTATAATTTCAGTATCATCAGTTAAAGCAATGACACTACCGATATGGTCTGTATGGTAATAACATTCAGATCCATCAGACCCAATCCTTCCTACAATCTTTGGACCGTGTATATAGTAAGCAATAATTTCTCCACTACCATTTGTCTCACAAAGAATATGGCTCATACTTCTACCACGGTCAAGGATATAACGAGTTTCAGCACCGTTATCATTACGAGCTATTCTGTTTCCCTGCCCATCATAGGTGTGTTGGACAGTTGAACCACCTGTAGTTTGTGTAATCAGTCGATTCTCATAATCATAAGTAAAGGTGGTTGTTGTGCCTCCATTGACACGACTTGTCATATTCCCATTATTATCATAACTATAAGTAGCAGGTTCTGTAGTTGATGTTAAACGGTTGTCATTGTCATAGGTATAATCTTCCTGTAAAAGTAAATCAGGTGATGGTTCCAAAGTTCCTGTTTCAGCAATTTCAATAGGATTCCCTTGCCCATCTCGTATGTAAGAATAAGTTATCAGATTAGTGTCGCTGGAGTTCTTATGGATTAAACTTTCTAATCTTCCTGCATTGTCATATGTATGCAATTCTTTTGTGCTATTGGGATAATTTACATCTGTTATACGTCCAGCTCCATCAATACTATAATCCCATGTTCTATCAGCCCAATCTATAATATTATCCAATCTATTAGCCTTATCGTAAGTATATTCAACTGTTCTGGCAGGATTAGTTGAATCAGCAGGATAAGTAATACTGATACGATTTCCAACTATATCATAGGCATATTGGACCTCTTTGCTGAAACTATCTGTGCTTGATGTTAATCTATCAAGTTCATCATAAACATAGATGGTAGTACCTGTGGAGTCAGTCATGTTAATGATATTGCTGTTATCATCATAAGTATAAATAACCTGGCTTGTGTCAGGATAGTGTATTTCAATAAGACGGTTTTCATTATCATAGACATAGGTCTTTGTCTGACCATTAGCATCTTTTTCAGCAATTATATTTCCAGTACCATCATATGTATATTCATGAGTATTTCCTAATCCATCTTCCTTACGAACAAGGCGATTGGCTGAGTCATAATATTTCTTTTGGATTATTATATTACTTGCATCTTTGATTTGGCTTAAATTTCCAACATTATCATACTGATATTCTGTTTTATTGTTATCAGCATCTATTACTTTAACCATACGACTTAATGAATCATATTGATATTGAGTTTCCTTGCCTGTGGCATCTGTGTGTTTGGTTAATTGGCCAAGTTTATTATATTCCCAATACCAACTATTTCCTAATTCGTCATACTGACGTTTCTTTCGGTTCATCGAGTCATATTCATAAGAAACAGTTACTCCTGAGCCATCAGTAACAGAAAGAACATTTCCATGAGCATCATAAGCATAGGCTGTTTCATTACTTTCAGGGTTTATTGTTTTTAACAATCTACCTGCTTCATCATATTCATAATTAGTTGCATTACCGTTAGGATCAGTCACACTTATTTTTTGATCCAGTTCATCATAACTGTATTCAATCACTTGTGTTTGACCACCAGGTGCAGGTCTTTCACTTCTTGTCAGGTTGTTGTTATTGTCATACTGATAGATCGTTGTATATCCTCTGCTATTAGTTACATGAGTTCGATTGCCAACCTCATCATATAGATAAACTTGATTGGTAATTGGCCCAGTAATAGAGGTTATTCTGTCAGCATCATCATATGCAGTAATTGTAGTGTGATCAGGATCACCCGAGAAACTACCTCGTCCATCAGTTACTGTAGTCAATCTCCATAATTCATCATAGTCATACCATGCATGGTTGTTATTGGGATCAATAATTTCTGTTAAAAGTCCATTAGGGTCATAGATATATGTCGTAATATTACCATTTTCATTAGTTTCTGTTTCTTTTTGACCAAAACTATTATAAGTCCAACTCCTTTCAAAGCCATTTGGATCAATCTGATGAATAACATTGCCATTGTTGTCATATTCCCAAATAGTTTCATTGCTTAATGCATCAATTTTTTTTGTAGGTATGTCGGGGAAATTGGGATCATTATATTCGACAAGAGTTGTTCCACTATCAGGCTTAGTGGTTTGAATGACATTACCACGGCTGTCATAGCCAAAATACGTAGTATTACCATTTCTATCTGTGACAGTTCTTCGATTGGCTTGTTCATCGTAGTTATAATAAATCTTTTCACCTAATTCATTCTCAATAGAATAAAGAAGTTTATAATCCGTGATATAAGTGTGTATAGTCGTATAGCCGTTAGGGTCTGTAATTGTTGTTTGGTCAAGTCCTGGGGTGTCATAGGCAAAGGTGGACCTATTATTATTGCCATCCCATTGCTCGATTACCCTCCCTTGGTCGTCATATATGTTTGTAACTATAGTTATTCCACGCTGATCAGTGATAGTGTCAAGATAGCCATCTCCATCATAACCATATTGAATAGTGTTGTCTAAGACATCTGTTACTTGAGTTAAATAGTCATCGGTATAACTAAATTGAACTGATCGAGATAGAGAGGCAAAATCAGTTACACTCTCTAAAAGTCCATTTCCATAATAAGTAAGGGACAAACTTCTTCCAACTGGATCAGTGATAGTAGTCATTAAATTGGGATCTGTTGGATGACCATAGGCAAAAGTTATTATGTTCACATTCTTATCGGAAATGCTTGTAATCAATCCATTGTCATCAAAAATATATTTGTCCAGATTTTTCCTTGTGACAATCCAGTTACCACTCTCTTTGGTCAATGAGTCATATAATCCTACTGTGTTAGGATCATATCCTCCTTGACCATTTGGATTCCAGTAGTCTGTTCTGCCATCACCCCAACGAACACTTATGAGATTGCTATATTCAGAAAGCTTCAAATTATATGAATGAGTCCAGCCTGGTCCCAATGGTCCCTCTCTTGTTTCTTTGCTGTTGTAATGACGAGTGAAAACTAAAGGTAAGCCTCTTGCTGCAATTGAAAGATCGGTTTCGCTATGGAAGAAATTACCTGTTGCGGTATTTACAGGATCTTTGCCAAAAGCTAGAAATTGCAAGTATCCTAAAAAGAACTCAACAAATTGTGGTCCATCTTGAGGTCCAGGAGGCCATGAGGAAAGCCAAGGGGTAAAATCAACCCAAGGCCTGCTTGAACTGTCCACATGGTGCGTTATTTTATCCTCTATTTCCGCAGGATTTATAGTTCCCCACCAGTTATTCTCTGCAATAATAGTAGCTGATGAGTTACCGCTGGCATATAAATGACCTGATGAGAAATTATTATAAGCAATTTCAACATCTGCATTGCTGTATGTGGATAAACTTTTCACGGCACAATATCTGATTGAACCGCTACTGCCAGCTTGATACTCCAGATATGGATTTCCTCTTTTATAACTCCCCCAGTCACCATAGGCAAACGTCATGTTTGTAAAATCAGCATCGGCTCCACTCTGAACATATATGTGAC